>OCTW013391331.1_pt1 | contig 30596 bp, 21 predicted proteins | sample 1539671 | NCBI WGS metagenome assembly OCTW01 (sample SAMN02144230, study PRJEB22623) | gut metagenome | biome: sheep rumen | host: Ovis aries | place: New Zealand | reverse complement strand
AGAATAAGCCCCTCCCTATCCCTCCCCGAGAGGGAGGGGAAAAAGCCCCATAGGGGCGATAGAGAATAGGCGGGGTGCGTAAGCCCCCGTGAAGAATGAAGAATAAAAAATGAAGAGTGAAGAAATCTCTTCACTCTTCACTCTACACGGGGGCCCTGACTATCTGTTCAGCGGATAAGTCACGGCGGGGATGGGGGCTGCACGTAGGACAGGCTTGGCGATCTTACTCTCTGCCACGATAAAGGCACGGGGAGCAATAACGCTGTTCTGCGTCGAGTTAGCCATGTTGACAACCTTCTCCTTGGCAGAGACAGCAACAAGGGCCTTCAACTGGGCTTGTTTAGATTCCACCATATTGTCTGTGCGCATCAGGGTACGCTGCCCGGTCTTCGTATCGATACGATAGAGACGCATCAGCGAACAACCCTCTGGCAGGGAAACGATATACGCATTCTTCAGTCCTGCCTTCTTGGCAGCTTTCAGTAAGGTCTTCTCCATCTTCTCGTCGGCAGTGGTGTTCACGGCCTTGATATGCAGAGAACCGAAGGATATCTCGGGTGAGGGCACACCTGGATTAACGGGGAAGCGACAGCTACCCGTACTATTCTTGGCAAACGGTGTTGGACGCAGGTTGTTGAGTTGTTTGCGGAGGACACCATTCTCGACAAGTAACAGTTCTTTCTCAGGCACGATACCATCGGCATCAACACTGTAAGCACCCATCAGCGGTACACCATTATAATCTCTGCGGTCGCTGTAATTGACGGCACTGATCCGCTTGTCGATGATCTCCTGACCAATCTTCTTGCCATAGTCATCATCGGCAGGCTGAAGCGTATGACTGGCGCATACAGCAGCGATGACAGGATCGGTCAACGAATAGACAGATGCCATCTCCTCAAACATCACCGGACCGTTATACTCCTCATCCAGCACTGGGGCGTCACGAAGAGCCATCAGATTACTGGCAAACGTATTGATACGTTCTACCAGACTGCCCTTATTCTTCAAGAAGTCAGACAACGGGTACGACAGTACCATTTTGTCATTCCAGGGTGTACCATCCTCATTTTGCGTCGTTGCGTCGACGGTCATGGTCAACACTTGTTGGCTATCATTCACCTCAAGGCCCGTATTGGTGATGCGCAACGTATTCATCTGTGCAACATCGAAAGATACGGACGTATCATAGAGATGGGGATAGTTCTTAAATACCGATGACAGTTCAACGACAAGACTACCCAACTGTTTCATGTCAATATCCTGGATATCGGCTGTTATGCGCTCTTGAGCAGAGGTGGCAGCGGGCAGTATCAGGTCGTTGGTATTGGCATATTCGAGCGGCAACGGATGCTGCGTGTAGTAATTCTGTTTCTGCGCATAGACATTGAGCGCATCCTTATACGAATTGTCGGCTGTATTCCATACGGCACGTCTCACGGCATTAGCATCAACCTTCTCACCGACACAAGCCACCTGAGAGAAGTAACGGTCAGCCTCAACCTTACTCGACTGTTTGATATCGCCGATGGTCACTTCCGATCCGATCGTTGTCGTCCAGGGAGAGAGATAATTCATGGAGATACCACCCAGTTCTCCTACGATACGTGCCGTACGGGAGGTATTGGCGATAGATGAAACCAACAGCGGTTGCATGGCGCCACGAATATTCAACTCATCGGCGGCGCGGCTTACCTCTTTCTTCATTACCTCCTTGAGATCACTCGTTGGCGACAGACTGTTATCTGGAGCAGCCAGTATCTGCGGTGTCTGCTGTGCCTTCTTACGGCGCTGCGTCTCTATCTGCGTGACATAGATCTGCGGAGATACGCATGATACGGGAACCCATCCCGACTCTGCCCCGCAAGAACCGGTAAAGAGAGTAGGTTCATTACCGGCGGCAGCGATATGTGAGAACATAGACAGCGGCGTGCCGATCAGATCAACACCACGCACCAGTTCATCAGGACGTCCATCCACATACACACGGTACACCTCGACAGGTGACACATTGAATGAGTTCATGGTATTTCCCTGTCCGGTCGTCGTGAAGCCACCCGTCACCGTCAGGAAATAATAACCATACTCCTTACCCTGTTTCTTAGCCTCAGCACGTAGCATCTCACGTAGTTTCTCCTCTGTCTGCGGGGCTGTTGTCTCCACGATAAGACTCGACTGACGGGAAACGGCATCATGACCATCAGAGGCTCTTCCGTGTCCGTTGCTCTGCGGGAAACCATCCATCGGCACACGACTCAACAAGAACTCGTTGAGCACACCATTCTTGATATTGTCCACACGACGAGAACGCACACCCTCAGAGTCGAACAGGTAATGGCCATTGAGTTCCTTGTCCCTATAATAACTGAGAGTAGGATCACAATAGACACTGAAATCTGATGGTAACACATTCTTTCCCACCATGTTACGGAAGGTCTCACCTCCTGACTTCAGACGATGTGCTTCCAGACGATGACCGAAGATCTCATGGAAGAAGACACCGCTGGCAGGTCCTGAGAGTATGGCCGGTCCTGTATAGGGATTAGCGACAGGCGCCTTCATCAGTGCCTTGACACGCTGCACCAGTTCTTTTGCCTTGACAATCATCACGTCAACATCCGGCAACTTATCCAGACTGGTGGCATAGTAGTCGAAAGAGACGGGCAGCACCATACCGTCGGAGGCCATGCCCTGAGCGGTGATCATCACACGGGCAGCGATTCTGTTCTGTACCACAAAGGTACCCTCGGTGTTGACGATATATTGTCGTGACACCTCGAAGTTCAACTGCGCTGTACCACCCTGCAACTCCGGATAGGCTGCCATCACAGCACTTACCTTATTCATTCGGTTGCGCCATGCCTCGATGTCGATCTTCTTCTGCTCGGCCGTCAACGGTTGTTCATAATAATGCTCGACAGGTGCCACAGAGAAACATGCCGCGGTATCCTCATCAGCCACGTTGGTGGATACCTTCGCTTGTGTCTCACGATAGACATTCACGGCGAAATCATAACGGCGGCGCACCTCACTCCAGATACCGGCACGTATGCCTTCCACATCATTGTCGTTCATCGGCAGTACCCATGGAGCGATATCACGTCCCTGAGTATTGGCCGCACCCTGAGTGATCAGTTTGAAATTATCAAGTCGGGGGTTGCCGACACGTATCTGCGGTGTCAGCGTCCTACCCTCCTGGATATCTTCCGTGGCTGCCACGCCCATGTTACTTTGGATGGTCACCCGACGGAAGTCATTGACACGCAGCGACATGAAATAGGGTTTCACGGGCTGTTGTCTCAACTGCTGATATTCGCTGTTCAGCTCATCCTTGAGTGTCTGGAGCAGGACGTCACTATCCTGTGCACAGACATCCATACAACAGATAGCAAATAGAAAAGATAATAGTGTTCTTATCATTTGATGTTATCAATTACATTCATAGCGTTTTCTGCCATCGAACCCTCATATTTGAGTCTTTTGGCATTATCTTCAAAATATTTCCTGGCCTTGGCACGCTGTTCGGGGTTCATCTTCTTGGCATTACTAGAGAGTAATCCATCGACGATTCCTTTGAACGAATTATTACCTGGAAGCGGAGCCACAAAACGAGTGTAGTAATCCAGCATACCATCCCAGTCTTCCTGAATGACATACAAGGCGATATGTACGAGGTGTACCTGAGGATCATCGGTAGGCATATGCAGCATACTGGTCAGCATCACGGCCTTGCGGACATCCTCCACGGTGTAATCATGTTTACGACCATCGCAGACAAGATACATGCCACCACGGAAATTATCGAATATCATCCTGTTTACCCGTTCTCTGCCGAGAGCACGGTCAAAATAGGGCTTATACTCCATGAGATGATCAAAGAGGGGATCACGATAGTCGGCAGCAGAGAGAGCATACATCAGCACCCGGTCCTGATAGCGCTCATACTCATGACCGTTATCGAACACCTCACGCAGGGTAGCACGTATATCCATACTATTCGCCATCATGGTCTCCACCAGTTTCATACCTGTCATGAAGTCATGAGTCTCTGCATAGGATTTCTGTAAGGCGGTCAGAGAGTTAGAAGGATCCAACGCCTCCTCCAACTTCGTAACGAATTCACTGGCTGTTGCTGATCCACCCACGATACGGTTGACCTCCGTGCCATCCGCATTGAAGATGATGAATGTGGGATATGATCTGATGTTCAACTTCTTGGCGAGTTCTACACCCTCACCCTTCTCCATGTCGATCTTGATATTCACGAACTTGTCGTTCATCATATCGCCACACTCCTTCTGGGGGAATATCTCCTTAGCCATCATGGCACAAGGCACGCACCATGACGTATAGCAATCCAGAAACACCTTCTTCTTCTCTTTCTTGGCCGCTTTCAGCGCATCGGCAAATTTCAGGTTGCGGAATACCACGCCATCAGCCGCCATACCCTGGAGTGGCAGCAGGAAAAGAAGGAGTAATGAAATACAAATATTTTTCATCTTAACAATTTACAATTAATTCTCCATTGCCTTCTCAATCATCTCCTTCAATGCCGGTTCGGAAGGACGCGGAGCATTGGTTGAGACAGTCTTACCCTGCTTAGAGAAGACCATGAAGCGTGGTACGGCATCCACGGCATAGTCGTCAACGATCGTACCTTTATTATAGGTAATCAGTTGTACGCCACCAAGTGCCTTCTCCTTGATGAACTGTGCCCATTTCTCTTTCTCGGTATCTATGGACAGACTGATAAAGACGACATCCTTGCCTTTCATCTCCTTCTCCAGCGCCTCGAGATGTGGGAGTTCTGCCTTACAGGGCATACACCAGGTCGCCCATACATCAACGACGACGACCTTCCCTTTATAATCGGATAAAGAGTGCATCTTTCCCGTAACGTCGGGATAGGTAAAGTCTATCCAGTCCTCACCCTCCTTATTGACGTTGATACGTCGCAGCAGTTGTTCGTACTGCTTACGTTGTGCCGGCAGCACATCCGATCCGTGTTTCTCGTCGAAGGCTTTCAGATCCCAGATCATGCCGCGCTCTACCGCATTGATGATAAACTTAGAGCGCAACTCCCGACAAGAGATATCCTCGCTGACAAATTCTGCAGAACCACCTGCCTGATTGTTGTAGATGATATGTTTTCCAAATCCGTAGAGCATCAGCAGGTCGAAGGCTACCGGTGAGTATTGCATCACGCTCATATCCTTAAACATATCATTGCTGAAGATATGTTGGATGTATTTGGGATAATCTGCTTGTGTATTGAAACAGATACCCTGATCAAAGATGTGGAGCACATCGAGCATGGTCAGATAACGGAGAACCTGCTTGGCATCTTGATCAAACTGACGATTACCCGTATTGATCTTTGCCAGGAGTGCCTCAGTCTCCTCTGTAGCTTTCGTAACGGTCTGATGGAATTGCTCAACGGGTTTTCCACGACCTTCACTGGTATAGACGAGTTGACGGAGTGGAGTCACGATGGATATCCACTTAGCAAATAGTTTATTCTCCTTGCCGATCTTACCGCTCAGCACACCACATCCCTTTTCCACGTTAATCTCAATCGTCTCATTCTTTCCCACATAGAGCGGATAATACTCTCCCTGTGAACCGATGAATACGATCTTGTCGAAGATACCTGTCGTCTTGTCAACACCAAACTGGAAAGCGTAGTTTTCCGGTTTGAGAATGTTTGCCAGCACTTGTTTGAGATTGCCGTTCTCTGCCGTCCCGACATAGATCTCTTTGGCCATCGTATTCTGAATACCCGCTTTCTTGAATGAGCCCTTGATAATGGTGTTCTGGGCAACTGCCACTGTTGCCGTCATCAGCAACAGTGACAGGGATAAGAATTTCAATCGTTTCATTTATTTTACTTATTATAATTATACTACTGTTTCATCACGTCATCAAGCATCGGCTTGATAATCGACCATTTCTCCATCACACGAGGATAAGCGCCATACATGGTCTGGAACTCCTCATCGGTATAGGTGAAGTATGCCTCGGTAAACATATTCACGTCGGCCTGCTCTGTTGGAGAAGAGTTGAAATATGGAAGTGCTGCATCGAGGAATCCTGCCCACAACATCTTATCCTTTGCCGTCACCGACCAATCGTATGGATCAAAAGGACAACCAGGCATATTGTTAGCGTTGAAATACCACGTTGAGTAGTTATACACATCGTGAGCCTCATAGATGGAACGTGACACACCATAGAAACGCTTTAATCCTTCCTCGTATTTAATATCACTGGTCAACTTCTTTCCTATGAAGGAGCGCAAGACAACGGCGCGCAGTTTCTTCGTCTGTTCTGCCTGATAGCTTGCCAAGAGCGATGCCTTGGTGATCACCAAGGTGTTAAGACCCACATACACATCATCAGAAGAGCCGTTGATGGCTTCCACCAACAAGATACTGTGGATATGGAGGAAGTTAGGGATGGTAGGCATCAGTTGTGTACGAAGATACTGGATAGCATCAGGTATGACCGAACGGTCAGCATAGGTGAATGTATTGTAGAAAGCATCACCGTAGGATGACTGTCCGCCACCGATGGCGGCATTGAGTGTCAGCGTCTTGTAGAAGGTGTATTCATTTCCGAAGACATCCACACGCTGCTGTGTGCCGATGGTATCGTTGAAGAATACCGGAATGCCATACTGCTTGAAGAACTCATAGGCAGCATGCTGTGCCGGATCAGAACTGTCTTCCAGTTGGAACCAGTCTTTCTCATAATCGGTGAAGGTAGTCTCTTCCTCACTACATGCTGTAAGGAACATAATGCCTAACAGCGGGAGTACCATCAGTACGTGACATACTGTTCTGGATATATTATTCATCTTTTTCATTGTTTCTTTGGGATTAGTGTTTCATGTCTCTTGTCTTACGCAAAAGGTTCGTTATCTCACCTCTGTTGAAATTGATCGTCTCATCAGGAACGGGTATTACCCATGCTGCCTGATCTTTCTGATAGGATTCAAGAACATAGTAGCCCACCTGCTCGGCTGTGCCTTTTGACTCATTGTAAGCATAAGCCGGATGAGTAATGGTATAATCCGTTGAGAGTGGATGAGTAGAATTGACCGCATAGCGACGGAGGTCGAACCAACGGTGTCCCTCGAAGCACAACTCACGACGGCGCTCGTCACGGATGAAGTTCACGAGTTGGTTACCGTCTGTCGGTGCGGCATTAGCAACTGCGAAACGCTTTGCCCTCAGACTGTTGATTGTCTGTGCTGCCTCGCTGTTCCTGCCGAGCATCACCTGCGCCTCAGCCTTGTTCAGCACCACCTCTGCCAGTCTGAGCAGGAACATGGCAGAAACACCTTCTTTGTCATTATAGGTAGCCCAAGTCTTGTACTTGTCGGGCATCACGGAATTGGTTGTTTCGGTATGACGGAAATAATGAGTCAACCGCAGGTCGTTGTTCTCGAATTTCTCAAGAAGGTCGTCCGATGCCTTGAAACAAGATGCTACAGGATAAGGCATCCAGTTGCTGTCGTAGGCAGTACCCTCATTAGCAAAGATACAAGGTATCTCGTTCTGACTCATGGTGAAGATCACATCCTTGGATGACTTGCAAAGAATATTCTCTCCCATGACATGACTGTTCAGGTCGGTGAGTGCATAAGGAGAAACGGGAGTATCGAAGACAGATGCACACTCAAGCACCTTCTCATAATCTTCCATATAGAGGGCTACACGAGTCTGCAGAGCCTTCACGGCATAGTATCCGGCACGCAGTTTTGTCTCGGGGTTATATCCCTTCAACTGTTCGGCGGCGATATCGAGATCCTGAGCGATCTGTCCCCACACCTCAGCATTGGTATTACGGGAGAAATAACGGTCTTCTATCGTCTCGCTGATCTTCAACGGCACGCAGAAATCGGTGTTGGCCGTTGCCTTGGAATACGGCAGACCATACACATTGGCCAGTTGCAGGTAATAGAAAGCACGCAGGAAATGAGCCTCTCCGGCAACATGTCTCATCAAGATCTCGTCGGCCTCATGCTTGGGTTGGAGCTTTTCTGACTGGAAGATAATGGCATTGATTGCACCGATGCGCTTATAGATATTTGCCCATGAGCCATCTGTCCATTTCTTATTCAGGTCATCCATGTTTGGATCAGCTGCCCAACGGTACATGGCTCCGAGCACATGGATAGGAGAACAGGTGCTTGATGTCTGTACATACTGATTGAGCATGAGCATGTCGGCATCATCATCCAGCACGTGGATATAGGCCATATTGTAGGTACTCATATTATCCGGAGAGAGTGATCCGGGAGAGTAAGTGCTCAGGTTATTGGTGGGAAGAAATGCCTCACCAATCATAAGATCCTCCAAATCTTGTGCATCCTCACAATAACGCTGGTCGGTAGAGTACTCTTCCAGGAAATCCCCGCATGAGCTAACAAGTGCCACGCCCATGACAGCCAGTGCAGAACACATCAATTTTCTAACAGAACTATATATTGTATTCATTGTATTTATGCTTTTAAAGTATGACGATTAGAATGTGAGACTGATATTCAGGCTATACGACGGACGTACGGAAAGATTCAGTGCAGGAGCAGAACCGCTCTGTGAAGGATCTTGTCCCTTGAGCTTTGAGCTACAGAGTGTAAACAGGTTTGTTCCGACGAGGTTGATATATGCTGCCTGAACACCCAGGAGCTTGGTTATTTTCTCGTCCACATTATATCTCAGGGAGAGTGTCTGCAACTTCAGGTAGTTACCTGATACGACACGCAGATCAGAGTTGTCGTACATATCATAGATCGTACCGGCAAATGAGTAAGCTGTAGCGGGATAGTTATTCCACCACATAGAATAGTTTGTAGTAGCCTCAGTAGAGAGTCCCGGGATATTGGTATAAGCCTCATCACCTGGACGGCGCCAACGGTTGACGAACTCCTTGCGCAGGTTCTGCTGCGGATATGCCACATTGGTAGCATAACCGGAGGTGATCTTCGACAGACGAATCTTATTACCCAATGAGTAGGTCAGGTTGAAAGACAAACCCCAGTTGCCATATCCGAAATAGTTGGAGATACCACCCTGGATATAAGGCTCACGACAACCCGACTCTTCCATCACCTTCAGGAAGACTTCCTCACGGGTGAGGTTAGCATACTCTGCCTGATATTCCTCTTTCTTCTCCTCTTCAGTACCGTAGAAGACGGGGGCTCCTGTCTCATGATTCAGTTCCTTGAACTTATAACTGTAGAAGGTTCCGACAGGCTTGCCAGCCACGTCAAGGTTACCATTCAGGAAGTCGTTATACGTCAACTCATCACGCAGCACGTTCGTCTTGTTGTTGATGGCACGGTTCACCACCTTGTTGATCACCTCACCGATCTGTGGATCGATACGCCATACAAAACCGCGTTTGTTACCACCGATATTAGCCTGATCGATCGGAGTGAAGGAGAACGAGAGTTCTACACCCTGGTTGTTCAGTGTACCGGCATTGACCACATACTGTGTGATACCGTTGATCTCAGAGATCTTCTTGGTCAGGAAAGCATCCTTGGTATGTTTGTAGAAGTAAGAAACAGTACCACGTACCTTATTATTAAAGAGGGCGAAGTCGAGTCCTACGTTTGATGACGAGGTCTTTTCCCACTTCAGGTTCGGGTTAGGATAGTTGGTAATCGTAGCGTAGGGCTGGTCGAAGATATAATTCGTCAGGGTGCTCTGTCGGATGATCATCTGTGATGTCTGACCAGGGATCATATTTCCCTGGTAACCCCAAGAAGCACGCAGTGCTACATCCGTCACCCAGTCAACCTTACGGAGGATATCCTTCTTCATGTTCCAACGTCCGGAGACAGACCAGATTGGAGAGAACTCATCGTTGGCACGTGTACCGAAGAGGTTGCTTCGCTCAGCACGCATATGTACATTGAAGATATAGGTGTCACGGAAACCGTAACCGACAGTACCGTAATATGCCAACTCATTCTGCAAGTTGCGGGTGCGCTTGCCCTTACCTTCATCAGAGGCCATGAACTGCTGGTAATACATGGCGTAGTCTGTCGGTACATAGTCGAAATAACCACCATATTCGCGGAAGTAGCCACGACGGGTGATGGCAAATCCCTTATACTCAGTTGAGGTGGCCTCGATACCGGCACTTGCTGTAAGAAGATGCTGGTTGTTAGCACCGAAATTCTTCATGAAGTTAGCCTGCAAACGGGCCATCCAGTTGTTGTTACGTGTCTCCTCGCGTTTCAACTGACCGCCGAGCGGACAGAGGTCAGAGCGTAATGAACGGTCGGCACGCAGGTCGAAGACATATTTCGTATCGCCTGTATAATACTCTTCCTGTGTGGTGTTGGAGATACCGTATGAGAAGATACCATCGAGATTCAGGCACTGCAGCAGGTTGTAACGCAACTGTGTACGCAGGTTGAGATTATTCGTGAGCTGCTGGTTGCCTGAGTTATCCAACTCATGCAGGATATTGTAGTTGTAGATATTTCCGAAAGTGTTGTTGATAGGATAATAGAACAGTTCGCCATCGGTACCGTATGCCGGCATGGTACGGGCCATGTTATAGGCATAGTCCATCACGCTGATTCCCGATGCTAAGTAGTCATGTTTCTGGTAGTTACCCAACAACTGGAAATTGACGGATACCTTCTTGTAGTTGGCATTCAGGTTGACCGTGGCGTTATATCGTTTGTTGCTCTCGCCTTTGATGACGCCACCCTCATCGCCATAACCGAGTGAGGCATAGTAGCGCATGGTGGGAGAACCGCCGGAGATAGAGGCGGTATGGTTATGTGAAATCACATCCTTGGTGAGCAACTTAAACCAGTCGGTATTCAGTTCGCTGTAGTAATTGGTGAGTCGGTGATACTCATCGAAATCGATCTTTCCTGAATAGTAATCCTGCAGCGCCTGCTCGTAGCCCGACCACTGTGTCACATTATTATAATACATGCCGCGCTCGATGAGCTCTTTCGACACATCCAGACGCTCGGCTGATGTCATCATATACACATCACGGTCGGAATAGCGCGGACGACGGGTATAGGTCATCGTACCGTTGTAGGTCACAGAGGGGGCACCTACCTTACCCTTCTTGGTGGTAATGACGATCACACCATTACCGGCCTTGGCACCATAGAGGGCGGTGGCGGAGGCATCTTTCAGCACGTTGATCTCATCGATATCATTAGGATTAAGACCAGAGATCGCATTACCAAGCAGGTTCACGAAGTCGGGGTCGTTGAGGTTGTTGGGATCAACGGGCACCGGATCGTTGAGCACGATACCGTCGAGCACCCACACCGGCTCTCTGTTTCCCACGAGAGTTGAAGTACCACGAATTCTGATCTTTGGTGTGGCACCCACCTGACCGGAGTTCTGCATGTAGATCATACCTGGCACATGACCTTCGAGCATCTTATCGATGGTGGTCAGACCAGGGTTCTGTATCTCCGACATTTTAAGTGATGTCACCGAGGAGGTCAACTTAGAGCGGTCGATATCCTGATAACCGATAACCACCACGTCATCCACATATTCGATGTCTTCTTGCATCTTCACATCGATATTCGCACGATCACACACCACGATGCGCGGCTTCATACCGATGAAGTTATAGGTGAGCACCTCCTGTTCGGTAGCTGTGATATTGTACTTACCGTTCTCATCCGTAACCGTGTGTATCTTACTGTCACGTCCACGGACAGAGACGCCCGGCAACGGGTCGTTGTTGTAGTCTGTCACGACACCATAGACATGGATGAGTTTACCCTTCTGAGATGATCTGATCACACAGACATCATCCTGCCAGGTACTTATCAACTGCAACTTGGGTAAGATACGGTCGAGGAAACCCTTCACGGTCTCGTTATCAGCAGTAGCGGTAACATGATCCGCATTCTTCACAACGGCTGAGTTGTAAACGAATTTCACTCCCGTTTTCTTCTTAATCGTCTGGAGTACAATCTCCAACTTCTCATTAGAGAACGACCCACTGAAATGCTGCTGCTGTGCCATGGCCATTAATGGCAAAAGCATAAGCAACAAGAAGCATAGCTTTTTTTTCATAAGATTGTAATTAGGTTAATATGAAAGTATGATTGTTTTTCCCTTGATCTCGTATTCCACCAGACCGGTCAACTGGATCAGTTTCATGAACTCGTCGACATTCTTGAAACGTGAGCACTCACCGGTGAACAACATATCACGCAGATAATTATCGATATATACGACATGCACATCATACATACGCTCTATGTCGCTCATGACATCCTCCAGACGCTCATCCTGGAAATAGATGATGCCATCCTTCCATGCCGTGAAGCTACGGGTATCGACATGCTGTACGACCGGTGTTTGTGCGCCTTGCTCCTGTACGACCTGCTCACCGGGATGCAACTCTGTGGTAGTGTTATTGGTGGTATAGGCAACACTTCCCGACACGAGCGTCACGCTGGTTGTCTCACCGGCATAGTCACGCACGTCGAAGGTGGTACCCATCACCTTCACCACACCTTGAGAACACTGTACGGAGAAGGCATCACCCGTATGTGCCACATCGAAGAAAGCCTGTCCGCTTACAGCCACCTGTCGGTCGCCATGAAAAGAAAGGGGGAACGACAGGGTGGTCTCGGCATTGAGCCACACATGCGTGCCATCACTCAGGATCAGGTCATACTGACGGCCGCGGGGAATGGTCAACTTAACCAACTCTTCATGATGGGCACCATCTACGCTGATGGTATTGCCCTTCGTGGTAATACTGGCATCACCCAATGTCGTACCGCCCTCAGACAGCACGATGACATCACCATTGGGCAACTCCAGTCTCGGTTGTGCAGAAGAGTAGAAAGGTATCGCCTTCTGCTGGGCAACCTGCTTCTCCGAACTGTCGGTTGTCTGCCCTACCTCATGAGCCGTTATCACGCCTTTCTCCTCCACATCATGACGGGCGATGTGCACAAAGACGAAGAGGGCGGCCACAACGGCAGCTGCCAATAAGGAATACCTGACGATCATCGTACGACGGTTTCTCGCACGTTGCTTCGTCCTGACGTTGTTCATAAACGTATCATACGCCTGGTCGGCATCGTAATGGTCGTATCTCGTAAGGTGCGAGGCAGCATCACCATGACGATATTCCTCTGCTACCGCCTGGAGGTGCTCGTCGGCATGCTCATCCAGACGATCGGCAATGATATCGTCTATTATTTTCTCAAACTTATCTTGGTCAGTGGTCATATCCTACTTTTTCCAAACGTTAATCTACTCTTTTAATGCAGAAAACGGAAAAAGTACTATTCGAAAGGAGAAAAATGGGAAAAAAATGTGTACAGATAAAAAAAATATTACAGGAGCATGATGAGCGGAGAACTGGTTGCCTGACTTCTCAGTTCATCAATCGCTTTAGCTTTAGTGTTCTTTACGGTATTGATCGAGATATTCAGTTCTTCAGCGATTTCCTTGATCGACTTCCCTTCAATCGTCTTCACGATGATCTCCCTACGCCGTTCGCTCAAGCATCTGATGCCCATCCACAGACGACGATACATCTCTTCTCGTATAGACACGGCAAGCTCATCATCGGTCCACCCTATCTTCTCGATATCATTAAGAACCGTATTGGAGGCATGGATATTCACCACATTCTTTTTTGAGCGATGGATAGAAAGACAGTTTTTGTATACGGCGCGATAAAGATAAAAGGTCAGGTGATGCGTATCGTTGAACAGGATCTGCTTATGCCATATATTGACAAGTGTCTCTTGCACGATATCCTCGGCCTCAAAACTGCTATCGACATAATTCTCGGCATAACAGCACAGCGCAGAATAATAACAGTTGAAGAGAACTTTCCATGCTCCCTCATCTCTCTCGTTGATCTGCTGTATGTTTAATTCTGTATCTGTCAAATCAATACGTCTATTAAATATGTTGCAAAATTAATAAAAAAAGAACAAATCAATAAGAAAGCAATCGATCAAATGAAAGAATTAACACAAATTTGGAATAATCATCGTTATGTCGATTATTGTCCCTAATTGATTTTGATGATGGTACTTAACTACTTGACCATACAGTCGATCGTTTTTTAATGATTAATCCCAACAAAAATGGTGATATAATTTCAAATGAAAGGTGATATATTTGCTTGAAATATATCACTAAATCACAACTGAAAAGTGATCAAAACCGACAGGAAAAGGTAAAGATGAAGATCAGGAACTTCGTCATCAACTACAAAACATATAAAAATATTTACACTGGTGAGAACTTTACAATATGTAAAAATTTTAAAAAAAGGGATTTTGGTAATTCACTTTTTACTTTTAGAACCCTGTATCTTCTTATATTTCAACATTTTACAAAAAGTGAATAGTGAATCGGTGAATTGGTAATTTGATGCTTATGCTCAAATGAGGAAAAAATTCTTATTCGCGCGTACCTTATATATAATATATATTATATATATAATAATATAATTAATTATATTTACAATTTATTATTTGTTAAGCGAAGGTTAACATTTCCTAACAATTCAATCCTCTTAAAACCAGGCTTTATCATATACCCCCATAAATCACCAATTCACCAATTCACTATTCACTTTTTATAAACACCTATTATCTAATACTTTACAAGATTTCAAATCACCGTGGTGAATTACCAACACCCCACTTTTTGAAAAAACCGATTTAGGAGCTGTTGTTTGATTTACAACTATTAACATACCACAACTAATATTTAAAATCTATTTTGATGATTATTCGTACTAAATCTATACACCTTTATCATAAATATTTGCCTGTTCGAAAGAAAAACAGTACCTTTGAGGCACGAAAACGCCGAGGCTGTTCACACACTTATTTCGGCAGACCATTTAATAACAGATCAATCATATGAATAACCTGAAAACGATGAACCATTTAGCGCTGCTCTGCCTGATAATGACATGCATGGCATGCGGAGAAAAAAAGAATGAGACGACGATGATGTTTACAGACGATGTAGAGATGGCCCTTGCTGATAGCGGGCACATCCGGATAGACAGTATGGAGTGGACCAGGACACCTGGCGGGGTTGAGATAACAGACGATACGATACGTATCACCACGGCACCCAAGACCGACCTCTGGCAACGCACCTACTATCATTTTCAGAACGACAATGCCCCTGTTCTACAGATGAAGACCCGGAAGAAATTCTTCAGTTTTGTGGTGAAAACCGACTTTACAGACAGTCATCACCGTTTTGACCAGTGTGGTATCGTGATGTATCTCGATAGTGAGAACTGGCTGAAAGGATCGGTTGAATACGAGAACAACGAGTTTCAGCATCTGGGCAGCGTGGTTACCAACAATGGTTATTCCGACTGGGCCACAACCGCCATCCCCGCTGATGTCAAGACGATGTGGTACCGGTTCTCACGCCGTGAGGACGACTACTGCATCGAGTGCTCCAACGACGGCGTAACCTTCAGTCAGATGCGTATCTGTCATATGCAGGCGGCAGCCGGCGAGATCACCTTCGGTATCTATGCGTGCTCACCGGAAGAGTCATCGTTTACCGCCGTATTCTCAGACATGAGGATTACCGAGTGCGCCTGGAAAGCTCATGACGGTCAGCAGCCCGACAAGAAATAGAACGTGCAAACCGGAATGTCTATGATGGAATCATATATTACACGCCCCACAGCTTTCCCGATGGACTGCCGATTGAGGTTTATGAGAGAATGCCCCATCCACACCTCATTCATACCGACGGTGACCATCTGTTCGGAGAAGGAGGATTCATTCAGGTCAAAGAAGAATAGCGACGGTTAAGGTCAAAACTCCAGTTTCATGCCCTTGTTCTTGGCGTTCTTGTATGCCTCCTCGTCGAAGGTATAGAGCAAAGGCGGTCGGCTGGTGTATTCGGCCAACACCTTGCCCGTAGGTACGATATAGCCCAAGCCCAGCATCTTCTTCGCAAAGTTACGCCTGTCGAGAATGCCAGCCAAACTCACCTTGGAAGGTCTGAGGATGGCCATATAGATACTCTGCAGTTGTGGCATGGTAAACTCTTTATCGAGCAGTTGGAAGCCGATGGGCTCAAAATAGATGTCCCGCTGCAGTCGTTCCAAGGCCATGTCGATCATCTTCTTGTGGTCGAAGGCCAGTTCTGGCAGATCATTAATCATGAACCACCGAGCATTGTTGGCATCGCTGCCGCCCTTGATCTTCAGGTAGTCGTTGATGTTCACAAGCGCATAGAAGGCGATTGAGATTACCCGCTCACGTGGATCACGTCCAGCATCAGAGAACGTATGAAACTGTATCGGTTCAAGTCCTTCCACATCGGTCTCCTCCTTCAGTTCCCTCAGCATGGCATCCTTCGCCGATTGGTCATTCTGCGTGATGAAACCACCGGGCAGCGCCCACGCGCCCTTATAGGGATCAAGGCCCCGCTCTATTAACAGCACGGCCAACTGCTTCCTTCGTGGATCAAATCCAAACACCACGGCATCAACAGCCACAGCTGGATGCCAATACATCGACACCCACATCTTATCATCATTCAGTTCCATACCTTATTTATATATAATAGGAAGTATTGCTCCCCCACTCTGATTGTATCATCTGCAGATTACGGATCAAGTCCGAAATGAGGTGGAGGCATGATCAGCCCGTAGGGCGACACAGCATAGGCGGGGGTGTCAACCCCCGTAGGGGATATACCCCCAATATATCAGCCCCATAGGGGCGACAGATCATAGGCGAGACCTTATCCCTCATTCCGGCCACCGAGCCGGAATCTCATCCGTGTTATACGCAGCAGATTGCGGATCAAGTCCGCAATGAGGGGAAATCGCACTCGCTTACCTTGGGCTAATGTGGCATCTTCCAATCTCTTCAATTGCAAAAATACGGTCTTTTACCCACCTAAAAAAGTAAAAACGAAAAAAAATCACCCCATTTGTGTATTTTTAACACAATATATTTGCGTATTTCGTACACATTTCGTATATTTGCATTCGAAAAATAAATTAACAATGACTGAAAGACAAATCCACAACAAAATGTAACACTCTGGCTCCCCTCTGAAGGAGCATTGAATCGAATACAAGAAAAACGTACCAACGATCTTGTTTCTTAAAGACTTATGAAATCTGAAAATCCGTTCCAGCAATGGGACCTGGAGGAGAACGGCCATCTCCCTCCCAACCAACCTCTCGCTCATGCTCTGGCATGAAGAATACGGTTAGAATGAAATTCGATTCAAAACAAGTTAAATGAACATTATTAATTATGTAAACACCTTGACTATCGATGAGTTGAGGGTAAGACTTGCCGAGTACATGGAGAAAGACCCCATGCTGCATGCCCCTCTGGTGGCAGTGGAAGTGCGTCTCAACAGCGACGTCAACGCAAATTGTCGCTACGAGGTGCTCCTCGTCGACGAGGAAGGCAATGAGACACCCGTGAAGTTTCACGACCGCTACTCACGCCTTATCTACATCTACACGCTGCTTCATCCCAAGGGATATCAACGCCGCAAGGCAGCAGCCAACAACTACCGCGCTCTTTGTCGTCTTTACAACCTTCTCTATTTCAAGGATAGCAACGCCGTGCTCAAGACCATCAGCAGCACCGACGCCGACCATCCTGGCCATTTCATGTCCCAAAACATTGCACAGGCGCGGAAAGCCGTTCGACAGGCAGCCCCCCATGCCGTACAGTTTCTCATTGACCGTCCACAGAACCACAACGGCAAGACGCTCATACCCTTTGTCGCAGAGGGCGGAACCGTTATTCTCGACGCAACCTTAAACAATTGTATCAGCAACCTTTAAAAAAGAATTAATGATTAGAAAAGAAAAAAGATTAGTCCTCATCGACCGTAGCATTCGTAGTGTCGACAATTATCTCAGTGAGATTAGCCCTTACAAGCCTCTCACCACCGACGACGAGTACAACTTGTGGATACTTATGCAGAATGGCGACGACAACGCGCGTGAGCTTCTCATCTGCGCCAATCTGCGCTACGTCGTGAAGGCAGCCAAGAAATATCTCGGTTCGAAAGCACCCCTCGAAGACCTGATTCAGGCTGGCAATGAGGGCTTGGTTAAGGCCGCCATGACTTTCGATGCCTCTCTCGGTTACCGCTTCATCTCCTACGCCACGTGGTTTGTCGAGAACGAAGTCAGGAGGGCAGCCAACGATTATATCCTTCACAAAGGCAAGTCACTCGACACGCCTGTCAATCCAGACAAGGAAGACGGGCCTCAGGTCATTGACTTTATCTACGCACATCCTTGTCAGTCAACTGATTGGAATCTGCGTTACCGCGACACACTTGTAGAACTTAAGCGTCGCGCCGAAGAGCGTCAGTTCGGATTTGGAGCACTCACTGCCGAACTTTATCAGATGCTAACCGACGGATACACCACTTCCGACTTCGCTCGCAAACATCATCTTAATGAGAAACAGATGACACGTCTCTTCACCGTTCTTCGTGAGGAGTCAACCACCCTACGCCGCGCAGCGTAACCCACTCCAACCCATCCGAGCCCCTCCAAATAAGGAGGGGCGGAGGGGGGATGATAGACGACAATACTCTGTCTGTGGCCCTTTCGGGTGCAAAACAAATTAATGTCGAAAGACTAGATGCTTTGTTGAAAGAAAACCCAGAAATCTTTTATAAACGCAATAAATAATGCCTTATTTTGGGGTGATTTTTGGGTGAATTTTTGGGTGAATGCAGAAATAAGATTGCTACAACTGTCTGAAAAATCAGTTCGTTGTAGCAATCTTTATGCGGAGAGAACAGAAAAGCCCCAAGGCTTTCGCCTCGGAGCTTTGAATTCTTTCTTCTGCGGAGAGAACAGGATTCGAACCTGCGAACCGGTTTCGCCGGTTACACGCTTTCCAGGCGTGCCTCTTCAGCCACTCGAGCACCTCTCCTTCAATAAGTTACGCATCGACGGGAATATAAATTGCATGCTATTTGCATGTTTTTCCCGAATTTGCCCTGCAAAATTAATCTTTATCTTTGAAATACAAGAATAAATAAGCAATTATTTTATATTTTTTCAAAAGCAGTCACAGATACATATAAGAGTCGGTCACCGAGTCTGTGATATTATGATATCTGCTCCAATTCCTCCGGCAAAAACAACCGCATGGCATTGGCGGTGGTCTGTGCGGCAACATCCTCGGATGATAGGCCGTAAGCCTCGGCCATCTTCTCCAAGACATGAGCCGTGAAGGCCGGTTCGTTACGTTTGCCACGCATAGGGACGGGTGCCATATAAGGACTGTCGGTCTCCAGCACGATGCGATCCAAGGGGATGGTCTTGATCACCTCGGGCAGATGACTCTTCTTGAAGGTGAGCACCCCACCGATACCTAATAGGAAACGGTCGAAGCGCAACAGTTCGGCAGCCTCTTTCTCGTTGCCAGTAAAACAGTGGAACACGCCACCGGGCAATTCCTTCTCATATTGTTTGAGGAGATGCACCATCTCTTGTTGTGCCTTACGACAATGGATCATCAGCGGCAGATGCGTCTCTATACTCCACTCCACCTGTTGCTCGAAGGCAGCTAACTGCTCTTTCTCGAACTCACGACTCCAGTAATAATCCAAGCCCACCTCACCGATGGCGATGGCATGCGGTTGGGTAGCAGACTGCAGATTTGCCAACAACAGTTGTTTCATCTCCTCGAGCACCTGTTGCCAATCGGCACGCACCTCCTCGGGATGCAGTCCGATCATCGGATAGGCATAACCGGGATTGGCGGAGCACACCTGCATGACGGTTGTTACCGAAGGCAGGTCGATAGCAGGGATAAACACCTTACAGACGCCAGCCTGTTGGGCACGTTCGATCACCTCTTGTCGGTCGTCGGCAAACTCCTCCCCGTCGAGATGCGTATGCGTATCAATGATCCTTATCATGCGTCAGAACTTCCGTTTCATCAACACCTCTGTATAGGCGATGATCTGCTGTTTACGACTGGGCGATACGCTGAGAGCCTCGAGATATTTCTTACTCTCCTCGAAGTAATAACTGATCAGATCCTCAGCCAGTCGGTCGATGCCCAACCGGTTATAGATAGCTGTCACGGCCGCGATCTTCTGCTGCGGATCGGGATTCTCGGCATTGATCCAGCGGTCGAGTTCCTGACGGTCTTTCTCATCGGCACGCAGGTAAGCGTTGATGAGCATGTACGTCTTCTTGTTGCAGAGGATATCACCACCGATGGCCTTGCCAAACACCTTCGGATCGCCATATACGTCCAAGTAGTCATCCTGCAACTGGAAGGCTAAACCGATCTTCTCACCAAAGACATACAGGTTATCACAGTCGGCTGTCGGTGCATCAGCCAACAGGGCACCGATCTTCAGGGCACAAGCCAACAGCACACTGGTCTTCAGACGGATCATCTCGATATATTCCTCCTCACGCACATCCGTACGATGCTCAAAATCCATATCATACTGTTGTCCTTCACCAATCTCCAAGGCTGTCTCCGTAAACAGATCCAGTATCGGTTTGAGTTTGTCGGCCGGGCACTTAGCCAACCGTTCATAAGCCATGACGAGCATCGAGTCACCAGAGAGGATAGCGGTGTTCTCATCCCATTTCTTATGTACGGTGGGTTGTCCACGACGCACATCAGCATGATCCATCAGATCATCGTGTAGCAGGGTGTAGTTGTGATACGTCTCGATGGCAGTGGCCACGGGCATGATCTGCTCGGGATCATCTTTATAGAGGTTGTATGCCAGGAGCATCAGGATCGGACGGATACGTTTTCCACCGATGGAGAGCACATACTGAATGGGAGTGTATAGACTCTGCGGCTGACGCTCGTAAGGAAGTTGTTCGAGATAGTCGTTGACCATCTTCAGGAACTGTTCTGAACTGTATATCATATATTTACGTTTGTTATCAAATATCGAAGACCACGGGGATGGCGATCATCGTGCGACAGGTTTTTCCCTTATCCTCACCCGGTGTCCATGGGGGCATCATACGTACCACACGGAGTGCCTCACGATCGAGCAGTGGGTTAGCTGACTTGACAATTTTCGCATCCGATGTAGTACCATCCTTATTTACAATAAAGGAAACGATCACCTTGCCCTGTATTTTTTTCTGTTGGGCCATGACCGGATACCTGAGATTGGTGGTAAGCCACTTCATGAAGGCCACCCATCCACCAGGTGGTTCGGGGATCTTCTCCACCACACGGAGTTCGAGCGGTTGCTCTTTCTCATCAACGGGGAGTGCGTCGAGCTGTGGATCATCTTCTTTCTCCGAGATCTTATCCAACTGCTCTTTCATCTGCTGTTCTGCCAGATCGGGCAATGCTTCCTTGATGATCTCCTCCACGGGGTTGATCTTCTCTGTCACCTGCTTCTCCTCGTGTATGGGTGCCAGCATCATATCCTGCTGCGGTTCGTTGTAGAACTCCAGGTCTTGCACGATATCCTCGATCATCTCTTCATCCATCTCATCGTCAAGTGGCGCACTGGTATAGTCCATCGCCACGATGAACAGCGAAAAGACAAAGATGAGTCCCAAAAGGAATCCCGTTATCCTTCTGTGCTCAAGATCAGCCTGATATGATTTCTTCTGCTCCAATTACACTAAACAGTTTGATTTTCCGTTATATAACAGCAGAGATGAAAACCAGAGATGCCCTATCTTCATCTATTTAAGTGCAAAGATAGTGTAAACATCATGAAAATGCGTATCTTTGCAAAAAATTTAATTCAAATTAGATGAAAAAAGTTTTTTTTACTCTTCTGCTGATGTTTTTCTCACTCTTGGTAGAGGCACAGGAGAGTCAGACCGCATATAACTTCCTCCGTTTGCCGCAAAGCGCCCATACGGCCGCTTTGGGAGGGGACATCATCACGGTGGTGGAAGACGACCTGTCGATGCTCTTCGCCAACCCTGCCCTCCTCTCTTCGGTGAGCGACAAAACAATCCAGTTAGGGGTAATGAATTATATGGAGGGATCCCTGATGGCAGGTGCCGCCTTCAACAGGAATATCAACGAGAAAGCCTCTTGGGCCGTCAGTGCGCAGTATATGCACTACGGCACGATGAAGGAGGTGGATGAGTATAATGTGCAGACGGGTGAGTTCTCTGCTAAGGATATCGCCCTCAACGGCACTTTCTCGTATCAGTTGGGACAACACTTGGTTGGTGGTATCACGGCCAAGGTCATCAACTCTTATATCGGTCAATTCAACTCGCTGGCCGTTGGTGTGGATATGGGATTGAACTATTACCTGCCGGATGGTGAATGGTCGTTGTCGGCCGTGGTGAAAAACTTAGGTGGTGAGTTGGATGCCTATGAAGAGGAATACGCCAAATTGCCGGTTGACGTGCAGGTAGGCATCAGCAAACGACTGGTTGGATCCCCGCTAAGGCTGTCGGTTGCGATGGTTGACCTGAACCACTGGGGGTATAAGTTCATCAACCATTTCGTCGTAGGAATGGATGTGATCCTCTCACCGCAGATATACCTTGCTGCCGGATATAATTTCCGCAGGGCCAACGAGATGAAGATCATCAATACGGGGGATGAGAAAGGAAGCAGTCATGGTGCCGGATTGTCACTGGGTGCCGGTGTCTTACTGGATCGCTTCAAGTTGAACCTCTCCTATGCGAAGTATCACGTATCGAGCAACTCCCTGATGGTAAATATAGCTTACACCTTATAATAAATATATAGACAATGAAAAAGATAACGATAGCTATCGACGGTTTGTCGTCGTGTGGAAAATCAACCATGGCAAAGGATCTGGCCAAGAAGATCGGTTATATCTATGTGGATACAGGTGCCATGTACCGCGCCGTAACACTCTATGCCATGCGCCACGGACTGTTCAACGACAACGATATCAATACCGAAGAACTCGAAAAGCAGATGGATGATATCCATATCTCCTTTAAGTTTAACACCGAGACACAGAAGCCCGACACCTATCTGAATGGAGAACTGGTGGAGAAAGAGATCCGTTCGATGGAGGTGAGCAACCTCGTTTCACCCATCGCCACCCTACCCTTCGTAAGGACGGCCATGGTAAGACAACAGCAGTTGATGGGTAAAGAGAAAGGTATCGTGATGGACGGAAGAGATATCGGCACGGTGGTGTTCCCCGATGCGGAGTTGAAGATCTTCGTCACGGCATCGGCAGAGGTACGTGCACAACGCCGGTATGACGAGCTGAAGGGCAAGGGTATGGAGGCTGACTACGACGATATCCTGAAGAATGTGCAAGAGCGCGACTATATCGACAGTCATCGTGAGGTAGCACCGCTACGTCAGGCCGATGATGCCATCCTGCTGGACAACAGTCATATCACCATTGAAGAGCAGAATGCCTGGGTGATGGAGCAATATCTACGGGTAGTCAACTCTGCTGAATAAGGAAATCGCGGCACTCCTCCATCAACCATTTCGGTGTACTGGTGGCACCACAGATACCCACCGTCTTGACACCTTGTAACCACTCCAACTGTATCTCATCGGCATCCTCGATGAGATATGTGTTGGAGTTTACGTTTTTACACTCGTTGAACAACACCTTCCCATTACTGCTCTTACGACCGCATACGAAGAGCACCAGGTCGTGCTTGGCCGCAAAGGAGGTGATGTTTGAGATGCGGTTGGCCACCTGACGGCAGATGGTGTCAAAACGCTGGAAGACCGCATCGGCAGAGATATGTTGCTCGATATACTCCACGATACGCTGAAACTCCTCCAACGACTTGGTGGTCTGTGAGTAGAGATAGATATCACGTGAGAAATCCAGTTGCATGACATCCTCGAAGTGAGCGATAACGATGGCATGCCCATCTGTCTGTCCTACCAAGCCCAATACCTCAGCATGACCGGGTTTGCCGAAGATGACGATCTGTGCGTCGGGGTGCTGCTGATATTGTCGTTTGATACGTCGCTGCAGTTGTAACACCACCGGACAGGTGGCATCGATCACCTCGATATGGTTTTGTTGTGCCAACTGATAGGTGGCTGGCGGCTCACCATGCGCACGCAACAGCACCTTTGTATCACACAATGTTTTCAGGTCATCGTGGTTGATGGTAACAAGTCCGAGTTGTCGCAGTCGCTCACACTCCATGCCATTATGCACGATATCACCCAAGCAGTAGAGGGTGTTGCCTTTCGACAACTCCTCTTCCGCCTTGCGAATGGCTGTAGTCACACCAAAACAGAAACCACTGCCATTATCTATCTCTACCTGTATCACTATTTCTTCAATTCGTTGTAATAGATGGAAAGGAGATCTGCTGCCGCCTTGAAGGATGTCTTCTCTCCCCGCAGCACAGACTGCTCGGCCGCCTTGATGCAATCCTCTATCAAAGGATTATGATAGAAGGAGTTACGCAGATGTTCGTTGATACTCTCATACATCCAGTATTTACTTTGTTCGTTACGACGGTAGTCGAAATAACCATTCTGCTTGACGAAGTCAAAATACTGATAGATCATATCCCACACCTCTTTGATACCTGTGCCGTAGAAGCCACTATAGCAGAGCACCTTGGGTGTCCAACCGCTCTCAGGCATCGGGAAGAAATGAAGGGCGTTACGGAAATTCGTCGCCGCCATCTGACACTTATCCACGTTATTACCATCGCACTTATTGATGATGATGCCGTCGGAGATCTCCATGATACCTCGTTTGATACCCTGTAACTCATCACCTGTGCCTGCCAACTGTATCAGCAGGAAGAAGTCGACCATCGAGTGACAGGCTGTCTCACTCTGTCCGACACCCACCGTCTCCACGAAGATCTTATCAAAGCCGGCAGCCTCACAGAGAATGATACACTCACGTGTCTTACGGGCAACACCACCGAGAGAGCCCGCAGTTGGTGAAGGACGGATGAAAGCCTCACGCCGTTGTGACAAACGCTCCATACGCGTCTTATCACCAAGGATACTACCCTTGGAACGCTCTGAACTGGGATCGATGGCGAGGACAGCCAACTTACCACCAAAACGGTCGAGCACATGGATACCGAACTCATCGATACTGGTACTCTTACCGGCTCCCGGCACACCACTGATACCTATTCTCACTGATTTACCGCTGTAAGGCAGACACTTGTCGATGACCTCCTGCGCCTTACTATAATGATCGGGGTTGATACTCTCTACTAACGTGACGGCCTGACTCAACACGGTGATATCACCTTTCAGGATGCCCTCCACCATCTCACCGGTGGTATATTCATGTCTGCGGAAATGTCCCCGTTTCAGATAGGGATTGATGATTGCCTGTGAGGATACCCCGGCATTTACCTGCAAACCTTTGTACTCTTCGCTGTTCTCTGGATGTTCCATATTATAATTAATCGTTTATTAGCTTTACTTTACATTAATGTTAATAACTATCTTCGACTTCATCGGGTCGTTGGTGATCATCAGCACACGTGGTTTAGTACGTACCCTGCGCAAGGCCTTTGCCTCAGCAGTGATCTTCAATTTAGCCTGTTCACCGGGCTGCAGCTTCGACTTGTTGAGTTTGACGCTCAAACCGTTGGTGAACATCTGCAGACTGCTGATATCCAACTCACTATGACCGATATTATTGATAAGGATCGTCTCACTCTTCTTCGACTTGCCATTGAAGTCAATGTCTACCGTTTCCGATGAGAGGGATATCTGCGGGGCATTAGCCATTTCACTCTCTGTAAGTTCCGTGAACGCTGGTAATAAGACAACAGACACGGGCAATTCCTTCTCAGAGGCAACCTTGTCACCGGGGAACATTCCCAGATAGAGCGTCGTCTGTGTCAGTCCGTAGTCACGGATATGTTTGGAGTCAAGCATCAGGGTAACCACACCGGTTCTTCCCGCTGCGATATTGGTAGGAGACACCGACGCCTTGAGATAGTTGGGCAGGTGCATCACCGTAGGACTGAGTGTCTTATTAGAGGTGTTCATGATATGAATCTTCTTCACCGGCATCTCACCTCTGTTCACATCATCAAACTCCACGTTATCCGCATCGGTCTTGAGGGAGCCTATCGTGAAATCATAGTTGGCATCGAAGTCGACCACCTCATCCACCACCACGCCACGCATAGTCAGGTAGATAGGTTTCTCTGAGTTGTTGGTATACAGTCCGACATCCTTGGAGAAATGCCCCATCATACGGGCATCGTAGGTGGCGTTCACCACGAAATGATCACCGGCGGGGATAGCTTGCTTGGGATATTCCACGGTGGTACACCCACAACTGGTTCGCACATTATTGATCACTATCGGACTACTGCCGGTATTCTCCAGTTCAAACTTCACGGTAACGGGCTGCTCGTATGCCACATTACCACAATAGATCACGTTATTCTTTACCTTCACCTTCTGGGCATATGCACCCAGAGATAGGGTTGCCAAAGCGGCAAATATCATTATTGTTCTTTTCATAATCATTCTTTTACGGTGAGTTTCTGACTCTTCGCACGTCCGTTGTATTCCGGACTATACGCACACTGTACGGAGCAAGAGCCCGTCTCGTAATCACCTACACGGTCGATATAATATTCTGTCTCTATCACATGCGTTCCCTTCGACATCATGTCAAAGTAATAGTTGGTGGAGCAGTCTCTCGGGGAGATATAATATCCCCAATGATAACCGCTGAGTTGGTTGACAGGCTCCAGACATGCTGCCCGCTTATCCACCACCTGCACATAGTCGTAGTCACGATCAGCAGTTATGGTAAGTCTTACGGTTACCTTATCACCAACCTTCAGGCTCTTTCCCTGATGACGGATCTCACGTTTTACAGAGAGGCCGGAAGATGACGATTCGATCTTTGCTGACGACTGGTAGAACTGCGCATAGACTGCACCCCATGACGTACCTTCGCTCTTCTTCTCTACCGAAAGCGTGTTAGCATGGGTATCCTCAATGACTGTCTTCACATATCCTATTCCCGCCGTGGCCTTGGGGAGGGACAACTCACGATCATCCACCTTCACCACCGACAGTTCTTGATTACCCAGTTCTGCCGTATGTCCGTTTAAGAAAGCATATACGGCATTCACACTGTTGATTGGGGTATCCCATGATGTGGTACGTTTCTCCTGCAACAGCCAGCGACGCATCTCATCAACGGTCACCTGGTCATCAGGAGTAACGATATTCAGGGCCTCAATGACAGACACCTGAGTAGGTATACGGTAGTTGCACCATGAATAACCGGCACGCGGTGTATCGTAGTAACGCCCCATCTCCGGGGTATATACAGAATACTCCTTCAGACTCTGGATATACTCTTTAGCTTTTTTCAACTGACCGTTTTTCTGATAGACGACAGCCATCATCGCCTTGGCATAGAGCGTCTGACTCTTCTTTTGTTTCTCCAGATATCTGATCAGATAATCGGCAGCATCCTTCTCCTGAGCTGTCATTGTCCTACCGGAGACCGCACAGAGATATACCCACTGCAGGGCATGGTAACTGGAGATATAGATGGGTTTACCTGCCTGTTCACGTTTTCGCAACTCCTTAACCTCCTTGATGACGATATCACTGAGGTATCGGAAACCGCTGTTCACCATGGCTGAAGTCTCCTGTTGCTGACCGCTAAGCAGGTTCAGACGGATAAAGAACATCAATACCTGTGCGGTCATTCGTGGTGAGCCATCCATCCCCTGCCACCAAGAGAAGGAGCCGTCACCATGCTGCAGTTTCTTCAGTTGTGCAAGCAGGTACTCTTTCTGATGCGACAGACTGTTCTCATCAAAGAATTGTGAGAGAGACTCTTTCTGCGACTGTTCGTCTTTAGCATCCATCACCCATGGTGTCTCACTGAGTAACAACGTCTTGAGCGATTGGTCTTTCGAGAGGTTACTCATCAGGGAGGTCTCTTCCGTCTTCTCTTGTTTCCACTGGTTGAATGTCTTCTTAATCAGTGGTGACTGATTGAGCAGGAATTTACCGAGGGAGTTGGCATAGTAAGCAGCTGCCAGACTGATGGCATTATGATCGTTCGCATCGCTGATATACGGCAGTGTCTGCACCACCAGCCATGCCGGGTTATTGGTATATTCAAAGGTGAGTTGTGTCTGCTCTGCATCATTGGGTATCAATGACCCGACCTTTACTTGATAAATACCGGGCCCATGCTGAGTAAACGGCTGTGTGTTGATAACCTTCTCCATATCCGACAGGATAGGCAGGTAATGTTGTTCTCCATCACTGAATCCTTCTCCCGTGGCGATGATACGACAGATCAACAGGTCGTATTCCTTGTTCGGACTATAATCGAATGTTGCGGAAGTGGTTCCCCCTTGCTCAATGCTGAATGGGTGTGCCTGTTCATAGACAACCTTTTCCGTTACCGGATCAAGCAACTGCATCTTCACCATTCCTGAAACGGCGTGATCGGAGGTGTTGAAGATACGAGTGGCGATCGTTGCCTGGTCACCCCTGCGGATAAAGCGCGGGATATTAGGCTGCACCATCACCTCTTTCTTGGCTACAGTGATACCCTCCAACAGGCCGTAGTTCATAGTCTTGTCATGTGCCAATCCCATGAAATGCCATGAGGTGACACTCTCCGGCAAGGTGAAACGAATACTGACAGTTCCCTTCTCATCGGTCACCAAGGTGGGATAGAAGAAAGCCGTCTCATTCAGATTCTCACGTACTGAAACAGCAGTCTCCGACTTCCCTGCTCCCTCTTCATCAGATCCGGCGGCATCCATAGCGGCAATGGGCATCTCCCCTGCAGCCATGGCCGACTCTTCCTTTGCCATCATCACATCATTCGTAGAAGCCACTTTAGCAGATGCCGTGGCATAAGCTGCCACATTCATTTGCGGTGCCGTTCTCATCAACATCTTTCCACCCCTGACTCTGATGTTACGCCTATTATACAGAACATCAAAAAGAAGTGACTCCCATTGGTTACGAGAGAGTTGTGAGAACACTAAGGATTCTACTTTGAGATAATTACGCTGTTGCATCTCTCCGAATGACATACCATAGTTGTCTAAATAGAGCCAACGGGTATAGGGCACGTTCTGATACAGGAGATCGGGTATCTGCCATGATAATTCCCTCAACTGATCCAGACTCTTATCGTACATCGTTGCCATCATCCGGGCATCGGCTGGTTTACCACCTGGCTGCAGCACCTGCAGCGTCCACTCTTCCTGCTGTCCGGGCAACAGTTGGTTTCGGAAAGTATTCCACGACAGACGCAGACGTTTGTCTGGCATCGGTTTTCTGATGACATCACTATGACTATAGCACACCCCGTCCTTCACCCAGATATAGTTAAGCAAAAGACCTGAACCGTAGGTTTCCTGATATTTGAACAACCGTGTCTTGATGGCATCACTCAGATCGAAGGTACCACTCTCCAACAACGTATTACCAGCGATAATCGTATAGAGTATATGCGTATCTTTCCGTGAAGACCCCACCTGGAGCGTTACACCCTTCTGAGGATCACGGGGGAACTCATGACTGGTCAGGTAATACCAGTCGGGCGTATCTATACACGGTCTCTTATCTGTCAGACTGAACACCACGAACTCCTGTTTTACGGTTTCCCCATTACAGGTAGCCTCCAAGACATGTTTGCCCGATGACAGTTGTTTGCCATTCAACGAAACAGGTTTGTTGGCATCTACAACGACAGGGTTCTTCCCATCGATAGTGTATTTCACTTGACCATCGAGATTATTACCAGCGGCATTCTTCAACATGAAGGTCACCTGCTGTATACTGTCTTTCAACTGTTTCTCCGGAATCGAGAAATAGAAAGAGAAGGACTTCCTTCCTAATGGCAGACTCATCTCTCCGGCATGTGTCTCACCACCGACATCCGTTACGTCAACAGTCGGAACAAAGCGATAGAAAGTGTCATCACCCTCAGGGATAAGCATCGGCACATGGATCTCAAACTCACCCCGATCGTCGGTAACAATATCGCCTGTCGCCATCAACTGCTCTTGCGCCTTATCACTACGCCACCAATACCAGAAGGCACGTTTTCGGTTGATGGTATAGTGTACCTTCGCTCCCTGCACGGGAACACCGGCATAACTCTTCGCATGTCCTTTAATCGTGACGGTATCACCGGCATGGTACTCACCCTCATACTTATCAAACTCCACCTCAAAGGTAGGACGTTTGTACTCCTCTACCTTAAAGGATGTAGAACCATTCCCTCTATTCGTCTGCAGATAGAAATTACCTGTCAGTCCACTGCTTGGCAAGGTAAACACCGCATTGGCACTGCCGTACTCATCCGTTGTCAACGTCTCTTCCTTCACTACCTGATGATTAGCGTCACGCAGTGTCAGGGTAAACTGTTCATCGTGAACCACTTTCAGTTCCTGTCCTTTCACGGCATTCATCAGGATAGCACCTACATGTACGGTTTGTCCCGGACGATAGATACTCCTGTCGGTAAACAGTGACATGCGGGTGATATTACTTCTCGGTTCTGAGTAGGAGAAGCCCCCATAACAGTTGTACTTCATGGCCGCCTGATCGGTAGTCGTATAGACATAGATCGACTGTGGCGGGG
>OCTW013392608.1_pt1 | contig 30608 bp, 19 predicted proteins | sample 1539671 | NCBI WGS metagenome assembly OCTW01 (sample SAMN02144230, study PRJEB22623) | gut metagenome | biome: sheep rumen | host: Ovis aries | place: New Zealand | reverse complement strand
AGTGCTGAAGGCTCTCTTTGCGTCAGTTTACAGGGGTTGGAAGTATTGTCTGCGCTCGAACTTGTTCGCTCTGCTTGCAGAGAACTCCTGAAACTCCTGAACTCCTGAACTCCAAGAAGTTGAGCGAATGCGAAAGTTGAATATTATAATTGAGAATAGGTTATAGTATAGATTTGATTGATATGGAGAACGAAATCGATGAGCTGATTAAAAAGGTGATTGAATGTTCGGTGAACGTGAGACAACAACTGGTAAATGGATACGAGGAAAAAGTGTATCGCAACGCCTTGTGTATTGAACTGGGCAAACACGGACTATTGGCTGAGATGGAGGTTCCGTGTTCCGTGCTTTACGACAACATCGTAGTGGGACAATACCGGGCCGACATCATAGTGGAGAAGCGGCTCGTACTGGAACTCAAAGCCCAGGAAAAACTGCTCGTCACACATGAGGTACAGCTGGTCAACTACCTCACCGCATCAGGCATCGACGATGGACTTCTCATCAACTTCGGCTCTACTCCCATTCAGTTCAAAAGGAAATTCAGACACTATAAGCCCACCCGCAAATAACATTTTTGACAAGAACTGGGACAGGGGAAGACGTATCTGACAGATAGGACATGTTTGTATTAATTTTTTGAAGACATATTTGACAAATCGGACATATTTTTTTCTTTAAGTCTGAAACGCGATATGGCATGAGCCTTTGTCAGACTAAATGACAATTATAAAAGAACTGTCAAATTTGTCAAATATGTCCTCAAAACATAATTTATAATATGTCCTATCTGTCAAATATGTCTTCAACACATAAATATAAATATGTCCGATTTGTCAAATATGTCTTCAAAAAGTCAGATATGTTCGGTTATGTCACCGTGCCACTTGTTTCCGAGCCGTCCCGTCGCTATATCTGAAGATGTAAGTCTGTCCGCTGACGGGTGTGTTTACTTTTATTCCGCTCAGCGTGTATATCCCTTCGAGTCGGCGGTTGGAATTGTCCATGTCGTTCACCATCTGTTCGTCCACGCGTGTGTTGTCGAAGGCGAAGCAGGCATCGAGGAAGTCGATGCGTCCCTGTATCCATTGGTAGAGTCGTTCCATGCTGTCGCGGTTAGCGTTGATGATGAACGGCTTGACGCCCGTCACGGTTGCCGTGGCGCGCCAGAGCCGTCCTTCCAGCCAGCACACGTCGTCTTTGTGGTAGGTTGTATATGCGTTATAGGTGGGAAGTCCCACCACCTGATACACGGGGTCGTCGGTGCTGACCGCCTCCCACCCATTGTTGCACACGGCATCGCTGTAGCAGGGACTGCCTCCCCAGCGGTCTTCCTCGCTGGCATAGAGCGCCTCGCCCACGCGGTCGTGCCAGTCGTCGAAGAGTGCCACCACGTTGTCGTAGTCGAAAACTCCTTTCCTGCGCAACTCGCCATAGCGATCGGCAATGTCGTGGGCGTAGTATCGGTCCATCCAGTAGAACGGTCCCGAGGTGAGTTTTTCGAGGGGACGGTTCGGCGGAAGCAGGTTTCCATAGAGCCCCACACCGAAAGTCTGGTCGAGGTCGTATGGCGTCACGGCCCACCGTTTTCCGTCGTAGGTGAACCACTGCCAGTTCTTTAGCGACCCGTCGCCGTTGTAGGTGAAGTAGAAGTGCACGGCATAGTCGGTGAGTGCTTCCACATCGTAGCGCTCCTCCATCTCACTGCGCATCTGCGCGGCGGTGGCGCCCCGGCTCTCCAGCTGCTGCAGTTCGCCCCAGTAGAGGCTCATGGCCACGATGTGCTGCTTCACCTGTTCGCTCAGCTGTTTGGCCGCCCTCACGGTGTCGTTGTCGTCGGATGCGTAGAACATCGAGCACTGTTTGTCGATGAGTTCCGTCGGACTGTTGCCGTCGTAGGGTCTGCCCACAATGTCATAGAGTTCCTTTGGCGTGCGCACCTCAAACTGGTTCCAGCTGATGTGCCCTTTGAAGAGGTTGTTGTCGTTCAGGTTTCCGTCCAGGTGGATATGCTCTGCCAGCGCCTTCTTCTGGTTCATGTTCTTGCGGTGTTTCTTCAGTTGCCAGGCGAACACACCGTGGAACTTGCCGTTGAGATAGACGGCGCAGGGGAAGCCGTCGGGAAAGCAGCGCGCCTCACTGTCGTGGAAATAGCCGCCGCGTTCCCAGTAGGGCCGGCGGTCGGCCACCATCTGGTCGAACAGCTTGTAGCCCACTTCGCCGATGCCACGGAGAAATTCGGTGTAGAAGGCCTTGAAGTGGAAAGCGTCTTGTTTCACCCATTGCCCAATCTTGATGTCGGGCGCCCCGTCCTCGTTCCATCGGTTGTCGGTGAAATGGCACACGAAGTTCTTCTTCGGAAAACGGGTGGTGTAGCCTCCCTGCCCTGCAATGGTCACGGGTTTGTTGAAGTAGTGGCCGTTGCCGTCGTACACCTCGATGCGCCCCTGCCGCGTAACGTGCTTCGTCTGTGGCCATGTGGCAAAGCCTGTGAGGTTGACCAGTGCGAGCGATGGTTCCTCAATGACGATGTCATCGTCGTCGCTCTGGTCCACCACATCTACATCATAGCCCCGCTCGGCCACCGCCTTCTCAAACTGACTCTGCGCCCAGCCGGCGCCGTTTCCCATCGCCATCATGACTATCAACACAAAAAAACGCTGCACCACAGACCCATACGTCCGTGGCCATTTGTCGACAAAGAGCTTCTTTTCCATAGCTTCCATTTTGCTGCAAAGGTACAACTTTTCCCTATTTCAACAAAGAAAAGAAACGAATTACACTTTATTCCATCTAATTGTGCCCTTCAATTAAAGGCGAAAAAGTAGCAGATGCATCATATACGCACCACGTTTATACCCGTAATTCGTCTACCTGTTTTCTGGCGCAGCCACTCCCCTCCCATTTTAGGGGAGGGGTAAGGGGTGGGGTAAGCGTAGACCTTGCGCTCAATAGTTTTGTACCCCACCCCTGCGCCCCTCCCCTAAAATGGGAGGGGAGTGGCTGCGCACAGATGGAAACACACATTTGAAACGCAATACAAACCTTCATTCCTATCTTAACTATATGGAGCTGCGAACTGCAATATTGTTACCCCTTTAAAGGCAATCTCAGAATAATTCGTGGACAAAATTAAAAACAATTAAGCAGAATTCGTTTCTTCAAAAGAAAGAAACCGGAACATTCTGAATAATGCCATTCAGAAATGACAAAGATTGTTTATTCCAATTTCTGAAATCAATTATTCCAATTTATCCTCATTTCTTTCAAAAAAGACGACCGCGAACGCCTTTTTTCCTTTTTTATTGCTACCTTTGCCCTCAGTAAATCACATTTGTTTCTTATTACCGTATGTTGCATTTCACCTATTGCCCCGTGTGCGGCAGTCCTGGTTTCGAGCCGTCTTCGTTCAAGAGTCGCCGCTGTCCGAGCTGCGGCTTCGAGCTGTTTCAGAACCCTTCGTCGTCGGTGGCGGCGTTCATCCGCAACGACCGCGGCGAACTGCTGCTGGCCGTTCGCGGCTGCGAGCCGATGAAAGGCACGCTCGACCTTCCCGGCGGCTTTGCCGACAAGGGCGAGACCGTGGAGCAGGCCCTGCGGCGCGAGGTGATGGAGGAAACCGCGCTCAGCGTGGTCGGCGAGCGCTATCTGTTCTCGCTGCCCAACGAATACGAGTACAGCGGACTCATCATTCCCACGCTCGACATGTTCTTCGAGGTGACCGTCGGCGACCTTTCCCCGCTCCGTCCGTCCGACGATGTCTCGTCGCTTGTGTGGATGCAGCCCGACGAGGTTAATGCCGACGACATCGGACTGCTCAGCGTCCGCCGCGCCTTTTTGCGCTATCGCGAGATGCTCAAATAGAATCTCCCGCTTCAAAAACGCCGATTTTACCCGATGAAATCGGCGTTTTTGCGCTCTCAAACCGCCAGTCTCGCGCAACCATTCCATTGATTTCGTTGGACAAATCCATTGATATTGTTGAACGATTTCAATGGAATCGTTGAACAAAACCAATGGCTTTGTTCTTTTTATTTGGCAGATTAAGTGAAAAAAGACGCCAAATAAATTGAAAAAAGACGCCAAATAAAATGATGAAAGATGCTGTTTTAATTGGCACAAGCCAGCATTCGTGAGTTCAGAGTTCAGGAAAAATAGTACTCAGGATTTATAATAACGAACCCCACCCCTGGCCCCTCCCCTAAAATGGGACTACTCTTTATACACATTTGTATAGGCAATACAATTGGCAACGAATGCAACGCTTTCAATGGTTAGCGGAGAAGACGGCCTGCAAGGCCAACAGCAACCAGCCCAGGGCAACGCCCTGGGTATCATGTTATCGCCAATGTACGCCCTGCAGGGGCAAAAGCATTGTTTATCTTCATCTGGAAAACGCTTTTGCCCTTCTAGGGCGTTAGTAACACACGACCATAGTACCCAGGGCGTTGCCCTGGGCTGGTTGCTGCTGGCCTTCCAGGCCGATTGTTTCAGATGTGTATAAAGAGTAGTAAGATGGGAGGGGAACTGCTGCGCATTATTTCGGCGATAGCCACTGCCTTTCCTTTTGGGGAGATGCCGGGGATGGAGTGCCAAAAAAGAGAGATTCCAACGTTCGGATGACTCTGTTTTTGAACGCTCGGGCACCCAAATAGAAACCTCGCGAAGAGTTAATAAATCAAAAAAATAATATATATAATAAGGTGTATGAGAAAGTTTTGCCTACTTTTGCATCCCAAATTCAAAACATGTAAGACAAATGCAACAAAATCTGGTGATTGTGGAGAGCCCTGCAAAGGCCAAGACAATCGAAAAGTTTCTGGGAAAAGACTTCAAAGTCATGTCTTCTTATGGTCACATCCGCGACCTGAAGAAGAAAGAAATCAGCATCGATATGAAATCGCTCGAGCCCGACTACGAGATACCCGACGAGAAGAAAAAGCTGGTGAGCGAGCTGCGCAGTCAGGTGAAGAAGTCGGAAAAGGTGTGGCTGGCTTCCGATGAAGACCGCGAGGGAGAGGCCATCTCATGGCACCTGTGCGAGGTGCTCGGCCTGGACGAGGCTCAGACCAACCGCATCGTGTTCCACGAGATAACCAAGCAGGCCATTCTCAACGCCATTGAGAACCCGCGCCGACTGGACATGAACCTGGTGAACGCGCAGCAGGCACGCCGCGTGCTCGACCGTCTGGTGGGCTTCAAACTGTCGCCCGTGCTCTGGAGAAAGGTGAAGCCCGCCCTCTCGGCAGGACGCGTGCAGAGCGTCGCCGTGAGGCTCATCGTGGAGCGCGAACGAGAGATTCAGGCCTTCGTCAGTGAGCCCTACTACCGCGTGAACGCCATCTTCGGACTGCAGCACGAGGACGGTTCGCAGAGCGAAGTGAAGGCCGAGCTCGACACCCGCTTCAAGACGCACGACGAAGTGCTGCAGTTCCTCGAGACCTGCAAGACGGCCCGCTTTGAGGTGGGCGACATACAGAAGCGACCGCTCAAGCGCACACCCGCACCACCCTTCACCACCTCGACGCTGCAACAAGAGGCGGCCCGCAAGCTGGGATTCACGGTCAGCCAGACCATGATGGTGGCACAGAAGCTCTACGAGAGCGGACACATCACCTATATGCGTACCGACTCGGTGAACCTGTCGTCGCTCTGCATCGGCACCAGCAAGGAGGAAATCGTCAGACAATGGGGCGATTCCTACAGCCGCACACGGCAATTCCACACCAATGCCAAGGGAGCACAGGAGGCCCACGAGGCAATCCGTCCCACCTACATGAGCAAGAGCGAGATTGAAGGCAACGCCCAGGAGCGCCGGCTCTATGAGCTCATCTGGAAGCGCACCATCGCATCGCAGATGGCCGACGCGCAGATTGAGAAGACCACCGTGGAAATCAACATCACCCCAGGCGCCGACGCACCTGCAGCCGACTCACAGCACCCGTCGCCCAAATTCATCGCACAGGGCGAGGTGGTGAAGTTCGACGGTTTCCTGAAAGTGTATCGCGAGAGCAACGACGACGACAACGAGCAGCAGGAAGAGTTCTCGCACGTGCTGCCGCCCATGGACCTCGGAGCCGAGCTGACCAGAAGAGAGATCGTGGCAACCGAGCGCTACAGCCAGGGACCGCAGCGATATACCGAGGCATCGCTGGTGCACAAGCTCGAGGAACTCGGCATCGGACGCCCGTCGACCTACGCTCCCACCATCTCCACCATACAGCAGCGCGAATACGTGCAGAAGGGAGACAAGAAGGGAGTGGAGCGGCCTTACACCGTGGACACGCTGCACGGACTGGTCATCAACACCAAGAAACGCAAGGAAATGGCCGGGTCGGACAAAGGAAAGCTGCTGCCCACAGACATCGGCATGGTGGTGAACGACTTCCTGCTGAAGTATTTCCCCACCGTGATGGACTATAACTTCACGGCAAAAGTGGAACAGGAGTTCGACGAGATTGCCGAGGGCAAAGAGGCCTGGACGGCAATGATCAAGGACTTCTACAAGGGATTCGAGCCCACCGTGGAACGCACCATGAACGCCAGAGAGGAACACAAGGCGGGCGAACGCGAGCTGGGCAACGACCCGAAAACCGGGAAACCGGTGTTCGTGAAGATAGGCCGCTTCGGACCCGTCGTCCAGATAGGCACGGCCGACGACAAGGACAAGCCGCGCTTCGCACAGCTGCCGTCGGACAAGAGCATGGAGACCATCACCCTGGAAGAGGCCATCGAGCTGTTCAAGCTGCCGCGCACCGTGGGCGAGTATGAAGGCGAGGAGGTGGTGATAGGCAGCGGACGCTTCGGTCCCTATGTGCTGCACCAGAAGAAATACGTCAGCCTGCCCAAGGGAAAAGACCCCATGGCCATCACGCTGGAAGAGGCCATCGAACTCATTGAGGACAAGCGCAAGCAGGAGACACAGCGCCACCTGAAGACATTCGAAGAGGATCCGAAGCTCGAAATCATGAACGGACGCTACGGACCCTACCTGAGCTACGACGGCAAAAACTACCGTCTGCCCAAGGCCATGCACGCAAAAGCTGCCGAGCTTACACTCGAAGAGTGCATGAAAATCGTCAACAAGGAATAGCACGACGGGCCGCGTGCCTGCAAGCAAAAAGCAATCAGCAAAACTGCAAAGATGTTGCGAATCATTCTTTTAGGCTACATGGGCGCCGGGAAGACAACCGTCGGACACGCCCTTGCCAAAGAACTGGGCATCCCGTTCTACGACCTCGACTGGTACATAGAAAGCAGAATGAGGAAGAAGGTGTCACAAATCTTCGCCGAGAAAGGTGAGGAAGGCTTCCGCAAAATTGAGCACAACATGCTGCACGAGGTGGCAGAATTCGAGAATGTGGTCATGAGTTGCGGAGGCGGCACTCCTTGCTTTTTCGACAACATGGAGTACATGAACCAGCAGGCAGAAACGGTATATCTGAAAGCCCGTACCGACGTGCTCTACGACCATCTGCGCATGGGTCGCACCGAGCGTCCGCTCATCAAGGGCAAGTCGCCCGAGGAACTCAAGGCTTTCATCGAGCAGCAGATAGCGCTCAGAGAGCCCTTCTACTCGCAGGCAAAGCACACGCTCGACGTCAGTCTGATGGAGAACTACGAGAAGATAAAAATCAGTGTGGAGCGGCTGCGCGAACTGCTTGGCATATAAAGGCTGCAGGACCCGAGACAGGTTAACGCTTGCAAATTTCCGATGAAATGGCCAAAAAACGAGCTTTTTAGCTGCCTTCGGGAGTTCAGGAGTTCAGGAGTTACAGGAGTTACAGACGATACTGTTAGCGGTAGGTTTTATAAAATGGGACAAAAAACTAACGTCTGCAACTCCTGTAACTCCTGAACTCCTGTAACTCCATAACAACTGAAACTTGAATAAAAAGAGACAAAGGAGCTGCGGGAGCTACAGGAGTTTTTGACTCATAGCGCCCGCAGCTCCTTTTTCTTTTGAGGCGCTCCTTTGCGCAGAATGGAACTTTCGCACGTTCATACCAAAAGAAAAAACCGTTTTCTTTTTGCATTGTCCTCGCTTATTCGTACCTTTGCAGCCTATATGTTTGATGAGAATGAAAAAGTGGACCATTGACGACGCCCGCGAGCTGTACAACATCAACGGCTGGGGCACAAGCTATTTCGGTATCAACAACACCGGAAATGTTTATGTTACACCGTGCAAGGACGGCACGGAGATAGACCTTCGCGAAGTGATGGACGAGCTGTCGCTGCGCGACGTGCAGGCTCCTGTGCTGCTCAGGTTTCCCGATATTCTCGACAACCGCATCGAGAAGACCTGGAGCTGTTTCAAGAAAGCCGCCGAGGAATATGAATACAAGGCCGAGAACTACGTGGTCTATCCCATCAAGGTGAACCAGATGCAGCCCGTCGTAGAGGAGATTATCTCGCACGGAAGAAAGTTCAACCTCGGACTGGAAGCAGGGTCTAAGCCCGAGCTGCATGCCGTCATCGCCATGCAATGTCAGAGCGACAGCATCATCATCTGCAACGGATACAAGGACCAGAGCTACATCGAGCTGGCACTGCTCGCTCAGAAAATGGGCAAGCAGATATTCATCGTGGTGGAGAAGATGAACGAACTGGAGCTCATCGCCAAGGAAGCCAAGAAACTGGCTGTGAGGCCCAACATCGGCATCCGCATCAAACTGGCCAGCAGCGGAAGCGGGAAATGGGAGGAAAGCGGCGGAGATGCGTCGAAGTTCGGACTCACCAGCGCCGAGCTGCTTGAGGCTCTCGACCTGCTCGACAAGAAAGACATGCGCGACTGTCTGCGCCTCATCCACTTCCACATCGGCAGCCAGATAACAAAGATACGCCGCATTCAGACCGCCCTTCGCGAGGCTTCGCAGTTCTACATTCAGCTGCACAAGATGGGCTACAACGTGGACTTCGTGGACTGCGGCGGCGGACTGGGCGTCGACTACGACGGAACAAGATCGCCCTCAAGTGAAAGCTCGGTCAACTACAGCATACAGGAATACGTCAACGACTGTATTTATACGTTCGTAGATGCCGCCAATAAGAACAACCTGCCCCACCCAAACATCATCACCGAAAGTGGCCGTTCGCTGGCCGCTCACCACTCGGTGCTGGTCATCGATGTGCTGGAAACGGCCTCGCTGCCTGAAATGGACGAGGAGTTTGAACCCGACGAAAACAGCCACCAGCTGGTGAAAGACCTCTATGAAATCTGGGACAACCTGTCGCCGAGAAACGTGCTCGAGGACTGGCACGACGCCGAACAGATCAGGGAAGAAGTGCTCGACCTCTTCGCGCACGGAATAGTTGACCTGAAGACGCGCGCCGAGATTGAGGCCATGTACTGGAGCGTTTGCCACGAAATCAATGCGCTGGCGAAGAACCTGAAACACATTCCCGAGGAGCTGATGAACATAGACAAGCTGCTCGCAGACAAGTATTTCTGCAACTTTTCCCTCTTCCAAAGCCTCAGCGACTCGTGGGCCATCGACCAGCTGTTCCCCATCATGCCGCTGCAGCGCCTCAATGAAAGGCCCACACGCAACGCAACCATCCAGGACATTACGTGCGACAGCGACGGAAAGATTGCCAACTTCGTGACCAACCGCAACAACTCTCACTCGCTGCCGGTGCACACTTTGAGGAAGAACGAACGCTACTATCTGGGCGTCTTCCTGGTGGGTGCCTACCAGGAAATCCTCGGCGACATGCACAATTTGTTCGGAGATACCAACGCCGTACACATATCGGTAAAGGACAACAGCTACCACATCGACCAGATTATCGACGGCGAAACCGTGGAGGAAGTGCTCGAATACGTGCAGTACAACCCCAAGAAACTGGTGCGACAGCTGGAAATCTGGGTCACCAAGAGCGTGAAGCAGGGCAGGATTTCGCTCGAGGAAGGCAAGGAATTCCTGAGCAACTACCGCTCAGGTCTCTACGGCTACACCTACCTCGAGTAGCCTTTACACTGCCCTTGAGCAGCTTTCAGCTCGACTTGGAGCGACCTTGAGCTCGCCTCTGTCCCGTGGACTGCGGTACCTCCGCAGTCAGTACCATTCCTAACAACCACCCATCATCAATGAAACAAAAACTCACAATCGTAAAAGTTGGGGGAGCTGTGGTCGAAGACGAACTGCAGCTCTCTCGGTTATTGAACGACTTCTCCGCCATCGAGGGCAACAAACTGCTGGTGCACGGAGGCGGACGCCGGGCCACGAAGGTGGCCGCCCAGCTCGGCATAGAAAGCCAGATGGTGAACGGACGCCGCATCACCGACGCACCCATGCTTGAGGTTGTGACGATGGTGTATGGCGGTCTGGTGAACAAAAACCTCGTGGCACGTCTGCAAGCCTGCGGTGTCAACGCGCTCGGACTCACCGGTGCCGACATCGACATCATACGCAGCCATCGCCGCCCACCTGTACCCGTCGCAGCCGAGAACGCCGATTCAGCGCCGCAATACATCGACTATGGCTTCGTGGGCGACGTGGAAAAGGCCGACGGACAACGCCTTGCCGACCTCATCGGAAGTGGCATCACGCCCGTCATAGCACCACTCACCCACGACGGAAAAGGACACATTCTCAACACCAACGCCGACACCATGGCCAGCGAAGTGGCCACGGCCCTGGCACCGTTCTACGAGGTTACCCTCGTCTTCGCGTTCGAAAAGCCCGGCGTGCTGGCCAATGCCGACGACGACAACAGCGTGATTCCAACCATCAATGCCACCGATTTCGAGCGCTACAAGGCCGACGGCACCATCTCGGGAGGCATGCTTCCCAAGATAGAGAATGCGCTTCAGGCCGTGGAGAAAGGCGTTGCCCGCGTCGTCATTACCAAGGCCGATGCCATCGGAAGCGATGCCGGCACTATTATTTGTTAACGTTTTTTTGCAGACAAGCTGTAACTTTTCCCCTACCCATTCGTCGTTAATTATAGAGAGCAGATGAAAACAATCAGTTTCCGAAACGATATCCTGCCGTTGAAAAACGTGCTCTATCGTCTCGCCTTGCGCATTACCCTCAGCCACGAAGACGCTGAGGACGTGGTGCAAGACACACTGATGAAGGTCTGGAGCAAACGAAACGAATGGCCGCAGATAGAAAACATCGAGGCCTACGCGCTCACAACAGCCCGCAACATCGCCCTCGACAAGACCAAGCGTGCAGAAGCCAACCTCACCACGCACATCACAACGCCGCAGGCAGCATTGCTTGAACCGGCCGTGCACACAGAGGAACGCATCATTGAGCAAGACAGGCTGCAGCTGGTGAGAAACCTCATCGACCAACTGCCAGAGAAGCAACGAAGCTGCATGCAACTCAGAGACGTGGAGGAAAAAAGCTACCGAGAAATAGCACAGATTCTCAACATCAGCGAGGAACAGGTCAAGGTGAACATCTTCCGCGCACGTCAAACCATTAAACAGAAATTCAAAGAAGCCGACGAATATGGACTATAAGTACATTGAGCAACTACTGGAACGCTACTGGGAATGCGAGACTTCCATCGAGGAAGAGAAAATCTTGCGCTCCTTCTTCAGCCAGGAAAACATTCCTGGTTCGCTCCTGTCGTACAAGGCTCTCTTCACTTCCATGCAGGAAGACAAGCACACGAACGTGCTCGGCGACGACTTCGACCAGCGCATGCTGGAAATGGTGGAAGAGCCAACCCGCGTCAAGGCGCGCACAATGAAGCTCACGCAGCGACTCATGCCGCTCTTCAAGGCTGCTGCCGTCGTCGCCATCATCCTTTCATTGGGCAACGCGCTGCAGATGGCTCTGGACACACAGGGCAACACGCCCACCAACATGGCAGGAATGGAACAGCACACCGACGGACCCAGCGTGGCCAAGAACGACACCATCAAGGTGGACACCGCGCAGAAATCGGTGCAACTGCCGCCCACTGCCATCATTAAATAACAACGATATATTTCTATGCTTTCTCTATAAATTTAGTAAAACTCATGAAGATTTTTTAAAACACGAAACTGTGAAGTTTCAATTCTCTCAAATTTTTCATAACATACTTAACGTAAGACGAGGAGGGCATTGCCGAGATTTGGCAACGCCCTCTTTTTATTTGATTTCCTGATCACTCTGCGTCAGATAGTGCTGGAGTTGCAGGAGTTTCATGAGTTGCAGAAGCCTCCTTCAAAACTCCTGGATGTTGAGCGAACGCGAAACTTGGGCGAAATATGAAAAAAACGAGCGGGAAGGGGAGCTTGTTTGAAGAAAAAACCGTAAATTTGCAGGTCAAATTGCCATTCATCAAACCATGGAACAACTGCTTCACTACTGCTGGAAACACCGACTGCTGCCGCTGGGCGAGCTGCACACCACCGACGGACGCACAGTGGAGGTGATCGACCCGGGCCTCTACAACCGCCGCAATGCGGGTCCCGACTTCTTCAATGCCAAGGTGAAGCTCGACGGCACGCTGTGGGTGGGCAACGTGGAGATTCACGAAAAGTCCAGCGACTGGTACGCCCACGGACACGAAACCGACGCCGCCTACGACAACGTGGTGCTGCACGTGTGCCGCCAGGCCAACAAACCGGTGGTCACAAGCAAGGGTCTGGAGCTGCCGCAACTGGAGATTGAGGTGCCGCGCAGCGTGAGCGACAACTACCGGGAACTGCTCAACGAGGACCAGTATCCGCCGTGCTACCGCATCGTTCCCTCCTTGTCGGCGCTGACCATCCACGCCTGGATGAGCGCCTTGCAGACGGAACGGCTCGAGCAGAAGACAGTGGCCATCGAGCAGCGCGCCCACCGCGCCGCCGATTCGTGGGAGGCTGCCTATTTCACCACACTGGCACGCAACTACGGCTTCGGCATCAACGGCGACGCCTTCGAGGAATGGGCGAACGCCATTCCGCTGAACAGCGTGGCCCATCATCGCGACGACCTGTTCCAGATAGAGGCCATCTTCATGGGCCAGGCCGGACTGCTGGACCTCGAAACAGTGCCCGAGCGCTATCGCAGCGACGCACTCACCGAGGGCTATTTCACCCGTCTGCGCAACGAATACCTCTATCTGCAGCACAAGTTCTCGCTGCAGCCGATGGATGCCAAGCGCTGGCGTTTCCTGCGCCTCCGCCCGCAGAACTTCCCCCACATCCGCATTGCCCAGCTGGCTTTCCTCTACTACGAGCGGCGGGCGGGCCTGAGCCAGCTGCTGGAGTGCACCACGGTGGACCAGCTGCGACAGCTCATGCAGACCCACGTGACGCCCTATTGGGAGACCCACTACCTCTTTGGCGCCGCCAGCACCCGCTCGGAGAAGCACCTCGCTGCGGCATCCATCGACCTCATCATCATCAACACCGCCGTGCCCATGCTGTTTGCCTACGGACGCACCCACAGCAAAGAGGCGCTCTGCGACCGCGCCTTCGACCTGCTCGAACAGCTGCATGCCGAGAAAAACCACATCACGCGCATGTGGCAGCAGTGTGGAATAAGCGTGGAAAACGCAGGCGACAGCCAGGCGCTCATTCAGCTCAAGCGGATGTATTGCGACCGGCGCGACTGCCTCAGATGCCGCATCGGCTACGAATACCTGAAGGCCGGCAACGCCAGACCAGCCGCAACGACCACGGAACAATAGAACACGACACATGGAATACATCTTTGAAACCCGCATGCAGGTGCGCGACTACGAATGCGACATTGAGGGCATCGTGAACAACGCCAACTACCTGCACTACGCCGAACACACGCGCCACCTCTTCCTAAAGGCCTGCGGACTGAGCTTCGCCGACATGCATCGCAAGGGTGTGGATGCGGTGGTGGCACGCATGAACCTACAGTTCAAGACGCCGCTGACGTGCGACGACGAGTTCATCTCAAGACTCGCGCTCACCAACGAAGGCGTGAAATACGTGTTCCATCAGGACATCTACCGCGCACACGACGAGAAGCTCTGCTTCCGAGGACGCATGGAACTGGTGTGCCTTGTGAACGGAAGACTCGGACGAAGCGAAGACTACGACCGCGCCTTTAACAGCTACATGGAGAAAAACTTCCCTGACCATGGAGAACAACCATAACCCATCGGCCACCGCTCCGACGCAGGAAGCCTTCTATGCCATGGCTCTCACCCGGCTGCCGGGACTGAACGCCGCTGCTGCCATGCACCTCTACACCGAGCTGGGCAGCGCTGCCGACGTGTATGCCCACCGCATGGACGTGGCCGACGTGCTGCCCGACTGCTCGCCACGCGTCGTGGAGGTGCTTAGGAACTGGGACGAAGCCTTTGCACGCGCGGAGGAAGAGCAGCGCTTCTGCGAGAAACACAGGGTGGAAGTGCTGACGATGAACGACGCCAACTATCCGGTGCGACTGCGCGAATGCGGCGATGCGCCGCTGGTGCTCTACTATCGCGGCAGCGCCAGTCTGAACACGCAGCGCGTGGTAAGCATCGTGGGAACGCGCCACTGCACGGCTTACGGGCGCGACCTGACGGCACGGTTCCTCACCGACCTCCGACAGCTGTGCCCGCAGGTGCTCATCGTGAGCGGACTGGCCTACGGCATCGACATCTGCGCCCATCGCGGCGCACTGCAGCAAGGATATGAGACGGTGGGCGTGCTGGCCCACGGACTCGACGAGCTCTACCCCACTGCCCACCGCGACACCGCACGGCAGATGCTGACACAGGGTGGACTGCTCACCGAATACATGACCCACACACGGGCCGACAAGATGAACTTCGTGCGCCGCAACCGCATCGTGGCAGGCATGGCCGACGGCATCATCCTCGTGGAGAGCGCTGCCAAGGGCGGCGGCCTCATCACCATGCGCATCGCACAAAGCTACGACCGCCAGACCTTCGCCTTTCCGGGCAACGTGGGCGCAGCCTTCAGCGAAGGGTGCAACAACCTGATTCGCGACAACGGCGCAGCGCTGATTGCATCGGCACAGGACTTCGTGGAAGCCATGGGATGGCAGGACGACAACAGCCGCCAGACGGCGCGACAGGAGGGCGTGGAGCGACAGCTCTTCCCCGCACTCACGCCCGAAGAGCAGGCCGTGGTCAGTCTGCTCCAGGACACCAACGACCTGCAGCAGAACGTCATCGCCGTGAAAACAAACATCTCCATGGGACAGCTCACCGCGCTCATGTTCAGTCTCGAGATGAAGGGCGTGGTGAAACCACTCGCCGGAGGAGTGTTCCATCTGCTGCTGTAAAACTCTGGCAGTCTCCAAAACTTCCCAAACATACGAACAATGAACATAGGAAACATCACGTTCGGTCCCCATCCTGTCTTCCTCGCTCCCATGGAAGACGTCACCGACATCGGCTTCCGTCACTTGTGCAAGCGCTTCGGCGCCGCCATGGTCTACACGGAATTCGTGTCGGCCGAGGCCTTGGTGCGCTCGGTGAAAAGCACGGTCACCAAACTGCAGATAGACGACAGCGAGCGCCCCGTGGGCATTCAGATTTACGGTCGCGACGTGCCTCAGATGGTGGAGGCGGCGCAAATCGTGGAGCAACAGGCCCATCCCGACGTCATCGACCTGAACTTCGGCTGTCCGGTAAAGAAGGTGGCGGGCAAAGGGGCGGGCGCTGGCATGCTGCAGAACATACCGTTGCTGCTCGACATCACGCGGGAAGTGGTCAAGGCTGTAAGCACTCCAGTCACCGTGAAGACTCGTCTGGGCTGGAACCAGGAGCAACTGGTCATCACCACACTGGCCGAACAGCTGCAAGACTGTGGCATACAGGCGCTGACCATTCACGGACGCACACGCTCGCAGATGTACACCGGCGAGGCCGACTGGACCCTCATCGGCGAGGTGAAGCGCAACCCGCGCATCCATATTCCTATCATCGGAAACGGCGACATCACCACACCCGAGCAGGCACGACTGGCTTTCGAGCGCTACGGCGTCGACGCCATCATGGTGGGACGAGCCACCTTTGGCCGTCCATGGCTGTTCAAGGAAATCAACGATTACCTGGAACCGGGTCTCCAAAAGCCCTCTGATGAGAAAAGCATCGGAGGAATGTCGATAGGCGAAAAACTCGATATCCTCATCGAACAGCTGCACATCAACGTAGACCGCATCGGCGAATACCGAGGCATTCTTCACACGCGCCGCCATCTGGCCGCGACACCGCTATTCAAGGGAATCCCCGATTTCCGGCAAACACGCATCGCCATGCTGCGCGCCGACACGCTCGACGAACTGCTTCCCATCCTCGAACAATGCCGCCAGCGACTGCAGTAATGCTCTGCAGCATTTACGATAAGACCAAGGGGGTTCGCCTGCGGCGCTACACGAATGGGCATGAATAAACACGAATGAATCATAAATGTTCTTGAAGTTGTGGAGTTCAGGAGTTCAGGAGTTACAGGAGTTGCAGACGATACTTTTAGCGCTTCTTTTTTGCATGGAGCTAATAAAACTAACGTCTGCAACTCCTGTAACTCCTGAACTCCTGCAACTCCAACATTTCCGAAAGAAGAATTATTAATGATTCATTCGTGTTTATTCATGCTCATTCGTGTAGCGCCGCAGGCTTTAACCCACTCGGCCATTGGACCGAAACCGTCAGAATGAAGCTGTAAAAACGGCAGATGCAAGCAGCAAAAGCGGCAGAATGATGAAACAAAACCAATGGAATTGTTGAACAAAACCAATGAAATCGTTGAACAAAACCAATGGAATTGTTCAACGATTTCAATGGAATGGCTGGCAAAAACCGCCAGTTTTCGTCCGTCTAAATGGGGATAAACCTGAGATGAAGCGTCAGTTTTCCTGCGGGAATCGTGTACTTGCTGAGCACGCCAGGGCCACATGAGCTGTTGCCCAGCCCCATCACGGCGGCATCGATGTTCAGAAACACGTTCGACTCCTCGTAGAGCGCGGTGTCGTGAGGCGTCGTGCTGAGCTGCTCCACACTGTAGGGCAGTGCCGAGAACGAGAACGCCTCGCCCAACGTCTCCACCACCCATCCGTGACCTTCTTCGTCGCAGAGCTGCAACCATCGCGTCTCGCCGTGGTTGCCGCTTTCCTGCGGTCGGGCATAGTGGAAATACTGTTTGTCCACCGTGCTCTGCCACTGTCCGAGCATGGCGGCGGTGCGGCGGTCGGGATAGTTCTCCACGGGACCGAGGCCGAAATACGTGATGTTGCGCAGCTGGGGAGCCATTCGGAACGTGCTGCCCACACAGGGAAGGGGCGGCAGCTGGCCCTCGGGGGTGTAGGTGGCAAGGAAATCGGTGGTGCCGTCGGCCCGCTGGGTGATGGTGTATTGCGTGCGGATGGCACCCGAAAGGGTCTTGTAGAGGTGGGTCTCGGTGATTTCCGTGGCACCATCGGCCAACTGGCGGCGCTCAGGACGGCCCACGATGCTGTCGGCCAGACTGTCGAGGCGCTGCTGTTTCCAGTCCTTGGCCAGCCAGTTGCCAAAACCGCGGTCGTTGTCGGTGGGGGCACGATAGAAATGAGGCAGGGGAAGGGGCAGGCTGTAGGGGCCTTTTCCGGCCCGTTGAACGGTGGCACGCGGTGCCGGGGGCACGACAACGCGGCTGACATCCTGCGCGGTGGCCACGACAAAACCCTGGGGCGCCCACGGCTTGTCGACGCTGAGCGCCGCCGTGGCCGTCACAATGCCGTCCTTCATCTGTGTGCTCACCGTGTAGTCGTTGAGGTCGGTGTGGGCGTCGTGAGCATGAAGGCGCGGCTGACCGCCCTCAAACGTGAAGTAGACGGGAGCGTAGACGGCCTTCACCTCTTCATATTTGGGCGTCGTCTGGCGGTCGGAACTCACGATGCCTTTCAGGCAGAAGGCCTTCAGGTTGGGCGCATCGGCGAAGTCGCCGCCGTAGAACGTGGTGAGCGATGCATGGCTTTCGGTCAGCTGCTTGCGCTCGTCGACACCGGGCACACGGCCACGCGCGGCTTTGTTGCCGGGGTCTGCGTAGGCCTCAGTGGGCAATCCGAAGATGCCGCCGTCGGCCCATTCCCAGATGAATCCGCCAAGCATGCGCGGGTGACTGTACATCTCGTCCCAGTATTCGCGCAGGTTGCCCAGGGCGTTTCCCATGGCATGGGCATACTCGCTCGTCAGCACAGGGCGATGGTCGGTGGTGTCGCGGGCGATGGAAAGCAGACGCTCCCAGCGGGCGTTTTCGGGGCGTTCCATGTTGTTGTCGGCCACACCGGGGTTCAGATAGTCGTCTTGTGTGCGGGGATAGAAACGGGAGATGACGTCCACGCCTGCCGGATCGCGGGCCAGCGAACTGGCATCGGCGGCATACATGGAAAGGACTCCTTCGGCACCGATGCCTTCCTGCTTGACGCCCTGCGCGCCCTCATAGTGGACGAAGCGCGTGGGGTCGAACTCGTGGATCCACGCCGACGTCAGGGCGAAGTTGGGTCCCCAGCCGGCCTCGTTGCCCAGACTCCAGAAGATGACACTGGGGTGGTTGCGGTCGCGGATCACCATGCGCTGTGTGCGGTCGAGCCAGGCAGCAGCCCACGAAGGGTCGCTGGCCAGCTGCCCACGCAGCCCGTGTTCCTCGATGTCGGCCTCATCCATGACATACAAGCCCAGCGAGTCGCAGAGCTCATACCAGCGCTCGGCGTTGGGGTAATGGCAGGTACGCACGGCGTTGATGTTGCACTGTTTCATGAGCAGGATGTCCTGTTTCATGCGGTATTCCGTCATCATGTGGCCCGTCTCGGGGTCCATTTCATGGCGGTTGACGCCGCGCAGGCGCACCTGTTTGCCGTTGACCAGCAGTCGGCCGTCGCTGATTTCCAGCCGCCGGAATCCCACCTTGCTGTCCACCTGTTCGACAACCTTACCCTCGGCATCCTTCAGAACCAGCCGCAGCGTATAGAGGTTTGGGGTCTCAGCAGTCCATTTTCTGGGGTTGCTCACCTTTGCCGACAGCCAGCCCCATTTGGCATAGCTGCGCTGCGGAGTGCGGTCGTTGAGCAGGGCTCCCTTGTGGTCGAGGTTGAGCATGGTTGCCACATCCTGGCGGGGAATGCTGTCGAGAACGTTTTTGCCCATTTCATCGAGCAAAAGGGCTTCTATCGTATAGGCCGGCAGCTGTTTGGACAGTTCGTTCTGGCGCTGCAGCGACGGTGAGAGTCCAATCTCTGGGTTCACCACGAGCAGGGCATCGCGGTAGTCGTCGTCGAGCAGCGTGCGCACGCCGAAATCGCGGATTCTCACCTGCGGCGTGGCGAAGAGCACCACCGACCGGTGTATGCCCGCCAGTCGCCACATGTCCTGGTCTTCGAGATAGCTGCCGTCGCTGTATTTCAGCACCTGCACACAGATCTGGTTCTCGCCAGGGCACAGGTAGGGCGTGATGTTGAACTCGGCAGGCTCCATGCTCCCTTGCGAATAGCCCACACGCTGGCCGTTGAGCCACACGTAGAAAGCACTGCCCACGGCACCGAAGCGCAGATGGACGTCCATGCCCTGCCACGCGTCGGGCACCGAGAAGGTGCGACGGTACACACCCGTCGGGTTTCTTTCCACGAAGGCAGTGTAGGTGGACTTGGGCTCATCCATCACATAAGGCGGGTTGATGCGGAAGGTGTAGCCGCTGCTGCTGTAGATGGGGGTGCCCAGTCCGTTCATCTCCCAGTCGGCAGGAACGGGGAACAGCGTCCAGGCGGTGTCGTCGAAGTCGGTGCGGAAGAACCCTTCCGGCTGCTCGGCGGGCGTCTTCGTCCAGCTGAAACGCCAGAGTCCGTTGAGCGAAAGCAGGCGGTCGCCCGTCTCCATGCCGTAGGCGAAGAAGCTGGCGCGGGCAGGCTCGCGGTTCTGTTGCAGCATGTGCTGGTCTTCCCAGTCGTGATGCTGGGCCCACAAACCGACAAAAGGGCAGAGCATGAGCGCCATGAGGCACGCCATGCCCTGCCCTTTTCCGTAAGGTATTGTCTTTTTCATGTCGTTGAGGTATGGTTATTCTATGGTGAGCGCATCGAAGATCATGTCGCCCAGTCCGTCGCCAGTGAGCACCACATGGTAGGTTCCGGCGTTCACCTGCGAGCCCGTTGTGATGCTGGTTGTCTTGCGCTTGCTCTTCTTGGCCTGTGTCTGCACAAAGGTGATGTCGTCGTCTTTGTAGACCACACCTTTGGCATCGGTGATGCGCACGTGCAGCTGTCGCGGCTTTTCGGGGTTGTTATACCGCCAGCGGAGGGCGTAGACCTTGGCCACACCTACAGAAAAGTCCCATTCCATGCGGTTTCTAACGCGACGTCCCTCCACTTCGAGGGCGGCGCTGGTCTTCGGGGGAAGCAAGGAATCGGGGGTCTTCACGAGGATGTCTTTGTCGAAATCGGCCCAGAGAGTAGGCGGTGTGACAGCGGAGATACCGCTGTCTACGAGACCGGAGGCAGAAGACGTGGAGGGGGAAGACGAAGAAGAAGGGAGAGTAGAAAGAGGTGATGCCAGGACGACATCATCGGGGACGGCGACGGCAATGGCCGAGATCATGGCCTGTCCGGCCTTGACATTGGGGAAGCTTACCTTTATTTCGTTGCCATGGTTTTCGATGTCAACCACGCGTTTGTAGGCGTTTCCGTAGTGGGCCTGTGCCCAGATGTCGAGGTCGTGAATGACAACGCTGTCGTTGATAGCGACGTCGAAGAGACGCAGGCCTTCCGCATCGGACTGCCGATACCAAGGCTCAACGAAGTAGAGTTCCACGCGGTAGCGGCCGGGCTGAGCCGGGAAATGGTAGCTCAGACGGTGGCGCCCGAAGCGCGATGTCTGGAACAAAGGCGACGAAAGCGAGTCGTTGCGTGTCTGAGAAGTCTGGTAGGGTGAGCCGAAGGCATCGCCCCAGGAGCGCGACCACTTCGTGTTGTCCTGCATCCATTTTTGCCCCATTTCATCGGTATAGTCGTCGCCGCCGCAGTTGAGCCTGAAAAGATATGTATACTTTTGTATACCTTGCACGATTCGCTCATCGATGTGGCTGCGACAGGGTGCCAGCGGCTGCGGGTTGTAGTGCTGCATGTAGCTGTAGTACGCGTCGGTGGGCTGCTCCCACGGCGACAGCAGACCTTTGTAGTTATAGGGACCCACCTTGTCGATTCTGCGCAAGGCCTCGTCGGGCTGGCGGCGTCCGGGGTTGTCGTGACTGACGAGCAGCCAGAGGAATTGTCCACAAACGCTGTCGCGAACACGCTCTGCCAGCGCCACCTTTTTCATGAGCAGGTCGGTGAAACGCTCCTCAGTGTATCCCTCGCCGGTGTGGTTGCCCAGTGTCCGCCAGGCGCCATACTCGCCGTTGAGCAGCTGGTCGGGCTGCTTCAGTTCGTTTCCGTAGTTGTCGATGTCGCCGCCATAGGTGCCGCTCCAGTTCTGAACAACGTTCCAGTCGGTGCCCTCTCCTCCGTTGCAAGTCGTCACGAGTCGCTGCGAACGACAGCGGGGGTCCATCTCGCGGATGATGTCGGCACATTCCTGGGCAAAGTCCTTGGGCAGCGTACTCTCGTTCTGCAGGCCCCACAGAATGATGGACGGTGAGTTGCGCCGCTCTTTCACCCACTGGCGCAGATGGCGCTTGAAACTCTCGCGGAACTCAGGCGTGTCGTACCAGATGTGTGCCGAGAACTGCGGCCACCACAGGATTCCTTCGCGGTCGAGGACTTCTTGGTAGTGCAGGTTGTGCGGCTGATGGGCATCGCGGAAGGCGTTGAAGCCCGCATCCTTGACGAGTTTCACGCGGGCCTCTATCTGTTCGTTGGTGAAAGCATGGCTCTGGCCGAACGCATGTTCGTATTCGCATACGCCATTGATGAACACCGGCTCGCCATTGAGACGGAAACGACCGTCGGCAGGAGAATGTGCCGTGGCAGGGCAGTCAATCTGCCGAGGCCAGCTCAGCGTGACGAACCCGAACGGCGTATGCGTACTCTCGGTGGCCTTTCCGTTGCGCTTCACGATGGTGTTCAGGTCGTAGAGATAGGGATTGTACGTCGTCCAGCGCTTCACATTGTTCACGTTTTCCGACTGTCTGACGACAACCGTCTTACCCGGAAAAACTTCGATTTCATCGGTCAGGCGCAACACCTGCTGTCCGCTTTTGTCAACGATCTTGCTCACCAGCTGCACCTGCTGCGCGTCGGTTCCGTAGTTGTGCAGCTCGGTTTCCACGAAGACGGAGTCGCAGGCGTCGTTGTTCCACACATGGACGCCATACGGTTCGACGCGCACCTTGTCGGTCACCTCGAGCACCACTGGCCTGTAGATGCCGAAAGGCTGCGACCCTTCGCTGAATCCCCACTCACTACTGCATCCGCCACATACCCAAGGCATGTTGGTGATGCCGGCAGGATGGCTCACGCGGACCGACAGCCGGTTGTCGCTGCCAGACAAGATATAGGGCGTGACATCGATGGTCTGGGTGGTGCGTCCTATGTCAAAATGTCCCAGGGGATGACCATTGAGGGTGACATCGGCGTAGGTTCCCACGCCCTCGAAGCGCAGGAAACAGGCCTTGTCCGACACATCAGGCGCAGCGAAAGTCTTCTCGAAGAGCGCCTCTCCGTGCAGATTGCCGTGCTCACCCTGCTGGGTGCCGTAGTAGTCGTCAAGATTGATGGGGATGGAAGCTGTCAACGGCCGGTCGGCTGTTGGCGAGGTAATGGTCCAGTTGTCGTTGAGTTGCAGCACTGTGCGGTGTCCGCTGGGCTCGGGCGTCGGGAAGTTCAGCTCGCTCTTTCCCATGTGGCGGCTCGTAGCAACGGCTATGCCACGCTGTCCGTCACTGTTCACGGCGCAATAGAAATGGTAGACCACGCCGTCGTGCTTCACCACATAGCTCTTGTGGGCAAACATCTCATCGTAGGGTTTTGAAGGAATGATGAGGTCGGGACCTGTCCAGTCGTACCAGTGAACGAGGTCGGTGCTCACGGCGAAGGTGTTGAAAGCGTTGTATTCGCGTGTGGGGTTGAAGGCCGAGAAATAGAACATCACGTATACCGTCTCGCCGTCAATGTTCATGTTCACTATCTGTGCGTCGCCGGTGATAGTGCCGTCGCTGTCGTGTGCAAAAACAGGGTTGCCCTCGTAGCGCCGCCAGTGTCTCATGTCCTTCGACAGTGCAATGCCGATGCGTTCGCCCTTGGGATGGGAGTCGTCCTTGCCACCTGCGTTGTAGAACATCACAAACGGGCAGTCCTTTTTCAGTCGTCGCTGCTTGTCCTTTATCCAGTAGATGGTGCTCTTATACTGCGTGAGCTGTTCCCACCACTGGGCGTCCTTGTCGTTGTAGCTCATCAGTGGTGCAGGGTATGTCTGCCACTGATGAGCCGATGAAATGGGCGATTTCGTGGTGGCAAGACCGATGCTAAGCGGGGCGTTTACAGCTTCATAGCCTGTGCCAGGTCCTCCGATATAGGTCATCCAATGTTGACCTTTGTACGCTTGCATTTCATACGAGCCGCCCCATGTCCAGTCAATCAATCCCGGGAAACCGCCGCGCTGGTTCTGGTCCCACACCTCCCCCCGCCCCCCTCCCAAGGAGGGGGAGAGGGCAAAGCCCGTACTATTATTATTTTGGTCCTCTTCACTTACCTTTCCATTGCGTAGTTGCGCCCCCCCTCCTTGGGAGGGGGCTGGGGGGAGGTCCAAAACCTTCCCCTTCGTCACCCAGTGCAGCAAGTCGTCGCTCTCGGCGAGCCATGTCGTGTAACCTCGTCCGTCGGTGCCGTCTTTTCCATCGTAGCAGACGTAGGTCATATACCATTTGCCTTGCTCGCGGAACACTGTCGGGCAGTCGAACTTATGGTAATTGTCAGCAGGGGCCATGACAAGACCGTACTTATAGGGCGTCTTGACCTCCTGATAGATATGTTCCATCACGTCCTTCGGGACCTCCTGCGCAGCGACACAGAGGCAAACGGTCGTGAAAAACAGGCAAAGCAGTTGTCTTTTCATAATTCGCGTTATTTCATGAAGAGCCAATCAACCTCATCGCCCGCACCCATCAGTCCGGCGTCACGCGGCCTGATGTCGTCACTGGTGAAGCCGGCCACCATGATGATTCCCTTGGGCAGGTTGATGACGTGCTGTCCCTTGTCGAAGTGATAGGCATGGATATTCACGGGCGGCATGTTGGTCATGGCCACCGCATTCGTCAGAATGGGCTCAGCCTGACCGTATTCGTTGCCTGTGGCATCGATTTCCAGTTTTGGCGGCTTGGCCCATTTGGGGTCGTCGTCCTGGAAGAATCCCACGAGCATTTTCACCGGACGATTGGTTGAGAAGGCCACCGTGGTTCCGGCAATGCGCGTTGTGTCGCGGTTGAGCACGAGACCTTGCAGCCTTCGTAGTTCGGGTGCCACCTTGTCGATTTGCTCAGGTCGCTGTTCAAAGAGCTGAGCACCGCCTTGCAAGGCCAGCGTCGGAATCGACTGGGAGTTCCCTGACAGAGGTGACAATGATGCGAACTGTTCGGAAGAGGTCGGCGCGCCAACATAGGTAAGTGTCACTGGGGCAGCCGTAGCGGCGGCAATCTGGCTGTCGGTGACTGTCTTTGGCGACCGCAGCTTGGCGATGTTCGCCTTCAGTGCTTCGAGCTCCTCTTCATACACGGGAAGCATGTCTGACCAGGTCTTGAAGTTGCCGTTGTCACCTCCAACGGGCACCCGGCGCTGCGACGTCTGCATGGAATTGGCGTAGAGATAGGTGTCGCGAGTGAGCGAAACGAGCTGTTTCCAGTCATTGAGACTCTGTGTGAGCCAGACGACGGCACTGTCGAGATGGGCCACGTCTTTCGACCACTTATAGTCGAGCACACACTTGGCGGCCTGTACCTTTTTATAAAATGCGCACGCGAACGCCTGATAACAGGCCACGTCGTTGCACAAACGGCTGAACTCATCGGTATTCTTTGTCACGCTGGGCTGTGCAAACAAGATGGCAGTGCGAGCCTGCTGTCCGTGTTCCACACACTGGCTGACGATGTCGAGCGGCAGTTCGCCCACATGCTTCTCGCCTTTCCATTCCTTTTCTACATACTCAATGAGCTTCTCACCCTGCGGTCCGCAACTCTCATAGAAGCCTGGATAGATGGTGAACTTGTAGGGATTGACCAGCTGAGCCATCCTCATTCCCAGCAGAAGGGTTTGGCGGTTGCCCTCGGTGATGCCGAAACGGCGAAGTAGCTTGGGCGCAATCTCACCCACTTCGTCGTAGGCATTCAGCAGATGACCGGCCGAGATGGAATCAATGCCGTAGTAGTCGCTCAACTGTTGTGTCCAGTATTCGCGGTCGTCGCCTCGATGACAGTTCCAGGCATATCGGCCCCAAGCCTTGTACCACATCCAGTCGCGGTCGATCTGAAGCAGACGGGAGCCGTCGTCAACACGGTCGGCGGTGTAGGGCCAGTCCCAGTAAGAGGCCTGCGGATACAGATGAAGTCCCTTGCTGTGGTGCACGCGGTGCATGGCCTGCACGGCTTTCTGCGTGAAGGCAGGCGACGACCATCGCCACGGCTCGAGGTTTGCCAGGATATGCACGTTGTCGATGTGGATGGGTGCGGCTGCAGCCAACTGCCGATGCGTCTCGCCCCAAGGTCCGCCCGGCTCATACGTAGTGAGACTCTCGCCCGTGTACTTGTTCATCGTATAGATGTTGGGATAGAGGGGCAGCGATGCCGCCAGCACGGCCGGTCCGTCGGTGTCGTGGTTGCGCAAGATAATGGGCGGCGTGTCGGTACGACCCGAAGCTTGCAGACCGTCCTTGATGCCGGGAATGATGGTCTCTGTCATCCATTTGATGTCCGTCTCGATGCCCGACATGGCCTCACCCAGACAAACGAGGAAGCCCACCCGCGGGTATTTCTCCACAAAGGCGGCAATCGACTTGCGCGTGTAGTCGCTGATGAGCGGCGTAATTGGACGGTTGCGGTCCTGCGTCTTCAGTCCGTAGTGGTCGGCAAAGGGCTTAGAGAGGATGATGTTGTAGAACATCTGGATGACGCGAATACCGCGGCGGTCGGCCTCATCCACCAGAAATCCGAACATCTCCTGATTCTTCTGCATGGTAGCATCGTCAACTTCGGGCGCGAAAGGATAGTCCTTCAGCTTCACCAACGAGGCAAAAGGATGGCCGTTCCACAGGTAGACTGTGTTCATATTGTTCTCGGCCAACAGGTCAAGATAGCGTATCCAGAGGTCGCGGTCGTAGAACCACGGGAAGTTCTCCGGCGTGTAAGGGTACTCATAAACGCGGTGGCCTGGCAGGTAGACCGTCTTCTGCAGGCCCACACAAGCGCCGCGAAGCTTCATCTCTGGCAGCGATGAAATGGTCGATTTCCGACTCTTTTGTGTAAGAAGTGCGAAATTCTCACGCACATAGTTTGCACCATAGATGGCACCAGAGGGGTCGTTGCCTGTGATGGTGATGCGTTTTCCTCGCGTGCTGATGGTAAAGCCCTCGGCCTCGCCGGCGTTTCTCAGCGCAATGGTGATGGTGGCATTGCCCTGCAGTCCGTCCAGACGCGAGGCGGCATACTGGGTCTGGGGCGTGCTGTCCTTGACCACTACCTTCACCTTGGCCACGGCGGCACAAGGCAGGAGCAGACAGAAGGCGAGCAGGATGTTCTTTGTCTTCATATCGTAGCAAGATTGATGTCAACGGTGATTTCCTCGTGTGGCGGTATGTCTACCAACAGCGTTCCACAGACGAGGCGGCCTTGACCGCCGTCACTTCTGACGCTGATACGCCGACCATCGGCCTTCACATGGATGCGGCCATAGGGTGTCGGCACGTCGCCTTCCATCCATTCGAGACCGCCGAGCACCGGGCGCACCTCATACTCTTCGTAGCCCGGCCGCGTGGGACTGACGCCGAGGAAGTAGCGCCCCAGCAGATAGAGCGGCGAGGCGCCCCAAGCGTGGCAGAGGCTCTTGCCGAAAGGACGGCCATACATGGCCAGATGCTCGCTGCCTTTTTCGGCAGGATTGTATTTCTCCCAGAACGAAGTGGCGCCCTTGTCGAGCATGCCTCCCCAGTAGGAACTGATTTCCTTCAGCACCTGCTGGTGGCAGTTCATCTGGCACAGGGCCTCCAGTTCGTAGAAGCGCATATAGGGCGTTGTGATGGCAGGGACGTCGCTGTTGAGCAGCACGTGCTGCAGGATGTCGCGCCGCTCGTCGTCTGTGGCGAAGTCGTAGATGATGGCGAACATGTTGGGAAAACGCGTTATCATTGCGTTCTTCTCGCCGTCTTCCACGGCGTGGAGCAGCGCATGGACGTCGGCAGACCAGAAGATTTCGTGGGTCTTAGACTTCACTTTTTCGGCCATTTCATCGTAGAACAGGGCATCGCGGGCGTAGGTTTCGGTCGTGATGCCGGGTGCATACCGCGCCAACTGCGGACAGTCGCGCAGCAGGGCGGCGCAGCGGGCCAGCACCTGAAGCGATTTCCAGAACAGTATCTGCTCAAAACACAGCGTGCCGCGTTTGTGCATGGGGAAGTCCACCCAGTCCACGAAGATCCAGTCATCGGGCTGTCCCTCGGCCAGACCGTCGGCATTGGTGCGCCGCAGACAGTAGTCCATGAGCGTGACCATGCGCGGATAGAGCTCGGCCACGAAGGCCGCGTCGGCGGTGTAGAGATAGTAGTCGAGGATGGACTTGAACCAATAGAAGGTGTAGTCCATGATGGTGTTGACGTGGGCCGTCACCGGGTCTTTGCCCCTGAGCTGGCGGATGGTGCGCCGCACGCATGCCGTGTCGAAGCGCAGATAGTAGTTCATCAGGTACGACTGAATGGCGTCGCCGCTCCATGTCCAGCGGTCGCGTTTGATGCCGTCGACGAAGAACTCTCGCGTGGTAAGGTCCATGGTGTAGGCGCTGACCTGCCAGATGCGGTTCAGCTTGTCGTCGCTGCAAGTGAACGAGCCGCTCCTTTCGGGGTTGAAAGGGGCGTACTCGAAGTCCATGGTCACGCGGACCTTGGTGTTTTCTTCCGTCGGCAGCACATGCACGAAGCGGAAGGCCTTGCTGTCGAGCGTGTAGACAGGCCGCTCCTCCGGCGTACTGTGCTGCAGGGCTGTGGCGCTGATTTGGTCGAGGGTTTCGCAGTGGTCAGCGCTGAGCGCCTCCTGACGGCTTTCGCCATAGTAGACCAGCGTGGGTTGCTGCACATGATGTAGCTTCAGACGTCCGAACACCTCGCGCCCGAAGTCATAGAGTCGTCCGTTGCCCATCTTCCAGCTTCTCACAGGCTTCATCGGCCTGCTCGGGAGACGATAGTGCGACGGCGGCTCGGTGCATTTGTCGAAGTTCCACGACCCCACCGGCACATAATGGCCCGAGCCGTGGGCCTCGCCGCGCTCGTCAATCCAGATCTTGTCCTCGTAGGTCACCTCCCACGAGGCATCGCTGACGATGTGCTGCCCCATGACGAAGAGCGCAGGCGGCGTGGCCTGGTTCCACACCTTGATGCATAGCGTGTGGGTGCCGCGGGGCACGATGAGCGACCGACTGCCGCCCTGCAGCTGTCCGTCCACCGAGCAGTTGGCCTTGCCCTCGGCGACAATCACGATGAACTCGTCCTCGTCAATGCACACCGTCTTTCGGAACACCACGGTGGGCCAGTGGGAATCCTGTTTCCAGAAGGGTGGAAACATGGCTCCCCGCTCGGTGCGCCTGTTGTTGAACTCATTGCCCAGCCACACCTCGAAGTCGCCCGGATACCATATCCATGTGGGGCGGACAGCCTCTGCCACAGGGCTACTGGTCGTTGCCATATCGTTCGCGTGTAATCTGTTCCAGACTCTTTCCTCTTGTATCGGGCGCTCCGGCGGTGCCTATCACCAGCGAGATGACCAGCAGCGCGAGCATCACCCACGCGGCTCTCGTGAAGCCTTCACCCTGTTCACCATATATATATACGAAGCCGAGACCCCAAGCCGCCGACAGACCGCGCACCAGGAAGAACATGACACCCTGGGCGGCGGCACGATAGCGGGCGGGGAACAGCTCCGACGCCCACAGCGCATAGAACGACTGAACGGAGATGCCGCCCTGAAGGCCCCACAGCAGCGTGAACAGCAGCAAACCGCCAAGGCTGGTGATGCCCACCGTGAGCACGAGCACCCAGGCCAGGACCGCAAACATGACACCCGTGAAGAAGAGCCACCGCTGGTTCACCTTGTCGACAATCATGGAGAACACGAACGTCGTGCCGATGATGACCAGCCACTGCCCTACAGACAGCATGTTGGCATATTCGTTAGACAGTCCGCCGGCCGTCTCGTAGATGTGCTGCTGGAAGAATCCCATGACGGAGGAAACAAGGTTCCACGTGAGATACATGCCCGCCAGGAAAAGAATGGTACGCACGTTGATGCGGTTGGTGAACAGCGAGCTGAACGATGCGAAGGCGCCCTCTGTCCGACGCACCTCGGCCTCGTTTTTCTTCGATTTCATCGACTTCCACTCTTCCGACTCGTCCAACCTGCGCTGCAGTAGCCAGGCAATGAACGCGACGACAAAGAGCGACGCAAACACGATGCGCGAGCTGAACACGTGCAGCGGAGCGCCGGCCGTAGTGCCGAACAATGCCGCCACGCCTTCGACGAATCCGAAGAGCACGCCTTCCGACCCGGCGCCTCCTGTCGGCGGTGCCAGCAGCGTGCCCAGGATGAGGATGATGGTGGGACCGATGCCCCACGCCATCTGCGAGATGCCAATGTTGCGTCCGCGGTTGCCAACCTCCGAACTCTCAGAGATATAGGTCCACGAGGCCGGCACGCCCACACCGACGGAAATGCCGGTGACGAGGAAGCCCGCAAGGAGCATGGGGAACGCCGTTGACAGCAGGATGAGCAGCACACCCAGCATGTATATGAGCATATTATAGGTGTAGATGGCCTTGCGCCCGTATTTGTCGGCCAGGAATCCGCCGATGATGGCGCCGATGGCAGCGCCCAGACAGTTGGCACTGATGGCATTGAGCCAGCCCAGATGTCCCTCGGTGAGGCTCAGATAGTCTTTCCACAACGTCAGTCCGCTGGCACCGGCCACAATGGCACCGGCATCCAGATAGTTGGTCAGCGACACGGCAATGGTGCTTTTCAGGCTGCTACGCTTCATGGGAGCCTGGCTCTGTCGTTCTTTTTCCATAGATTCGTCTTTTCGTAATTTGTTTGCTGCGAGCGCCACATAGGCACATATAACATGCAAAGATAGCAAAAAAAAGAGACAAATCCAAGAAGCTATACCTTATTTAATATTATTTAATTCAAGTTGGGGGGTGATTTGGAAACCCACCCCCGGCCCCTCCCCAAGGGAGGGGGGGGCAGAGAGGCAGGTTATAGGGGAACACTGAGACACAAAGACGCAGAAGGCTTGTACAAAGAGAAATATTGGTTCCGGGGAAAGCACCGAAGGTGCGATAGATGACAGACAGGGGTGCCAGCCCCTGGTCTATCATCATCCATAGTTTTTCAGCCCTGAAAGGGCGACAGAACGTGTTACTTGTTCAGTATCTGTTACTCAACTTTCGCAAGCTCTGCTTGCTTCAGTTTTGAGGTGAGTGGTGAGAGGTAAGAGGTAAGAGGAATGCGGGCAAGCCCATAATAG
>OCTW011617927.1_pt1 | contig 30700 bp, 15 predicted proteins | sample 1539671 | NCBI WGS metagenome assembly OCTW01 (sample SAMN02144230, study PRJEB22623) | gut metagenome | biome: sheep rumen | host: Ovis aries | place: New Zealand | reverse complement strand
GGCATCGCGAGCGGCTCGTCGGCTGTCGGCGGAGCCGGTGCCGACTTCAAAGAGCCGCGAGAGCGAAGCGGCAATGGTAAATGGTCAATGGTAAGCCGTGGGCGTATAAGAGTAACTTTTCCCACTCTGCAACAAAAAGCCAATCCCACTGACCTGTAGCTATAGATCTGTGGGATTGCTGTGTTGTAAGTATTATACTGGCTGTTATCCTTTAGGCAGAACTAAAGGCTTACCGCATGGTCAATGGTGAACAGCCGTTTTGTTGAAGCATAGTAATACTTCAGCGTCAGCGACTCCCCTGCACTGCGTCCATAGACCACAAGTGGGGTGACACCCGAAGCAGAAAGAGTTGCCATGCCCCTGCACTCTTCTCCTGCGAAGGCTGCCACCATGTTGCCTGCAACTGAGGGTATGCCGGCCTTGGACAAAATGCCCTCCACGTCCACGGTCTTGACTACGGGATACTTAGACGAGCCTCTGGTGAACGGAGGTATGTAGTCCTCTTCTATGCCGGTACTCTCGTCGGTGTCCAGGGTGATATCGTCTGACAGGGTGAAGATGTGATGCAGCTGCTCGTTGTAATATTGCAACGACATATTCACGGTCTCGTTGCCGGTCTCATTGCCGTAGGCCTTCATCAGAAATGTGTCATAGCCCGTCAGTCCACCTTCCACGAATACTACGGGCTTGGCCAGTCCACGCAGTTCGCCATTCACAAAGAGGGCCATCATGTCATCCTTGGATACGTAAGGCTGCAGTGCCTCCTCTATCTGCACCATCAGGATGGTCCAGTTCTCATAGAGGCTTGCGTCGGGTTCCGTCCAGTCAGGCCGCTCCTGGTTGTTGCTCCAGTCCATCTGCCACTCAGGTGCCTCACTGAGTGTGGTCTCCTGGTAGGCAGCATTGTTGTCATCGTCGCTGCTGCAAGCCCCCAGGACGAGGCTTGCCAGCATTACGACTGGTAAAAATATCTTTTTCATGTCTCGGTTTACAGTTTACGGTTTACGGTTTACAGTTTACAGGTTACTTCTCTCACTTAATAGTAGTTAAGAAGTTAAGTAGTTAAGTAGTTAAGCCGTTAGTCTTTCTTCTTAGAACTCAAGCGAGCTTGGTTTCTTCTCTTACTTTATCACGACCTTTTTGCCGTTATGGATGTACAGGCCTTTCTGTGTCGGCTTCTGCGGCAGCAGCACTCCACCGATGGTATACCACTTGCCGTCCTCTTCTGTGGCTTGCATGAAGTTGATTGCCGTAGGCTCATCAGGACTGCCTACTACGGCATTGGCCTGGAAGTCCATCTGCATGTCGGAGGATGCCACTATCTCGCCGTCGCGCTCAATGGCAAAGCGGATAGTCTGCTGAGTGTCGCCGGCGATGCTCAGGTAGAAGACTGGCTTACCGTCGGCAGCAGCAAACTCTTCATCATCCATTCTCAGCACACCGTTGCCTACCACCTCGTCGTGGTCAGCGTAAGCCACCAGGCGGTCACCCTCCTCAGGCTCAAAGCCCACTACGGTAGCTGAGACGCTCATGGTGTTGCGCTTGTACGGGGCACTCTTGGCGGCACTCCAATCTTCGCGGAAGTCGCTCGCGAGCTCATAGTAAGGATAGGTGAACGATGTCGGTGTAGCAGACTTGCGCAGCATCAGGTACCCCTCGCCGGGCTTCATGTACTGCAGGCTTCCACGCCAGCGTCCGGTATTGCCTTGCTTGGTGAAGTATGCAAACTCGGTGTGGCTCTTGATGACATCGCCGGGCTCTGCCTCGTCGAAGTAGTCGCTCAGTGCCGTCTCCACGGTCAGGTTGGTCATCGGAGTGTAGCCGATAGCGTTCCATCCCTGGGTGAGGGTGATGGTGCGGTCGTCCTCTTTCTTGATGACGCTGCCACCGATGGGCAAGGTGCAGTCTTCCTGAACCTTGATAGCGTAGGACCTCTTCGGAGTGATGGCTACGTTAGCGGTGCTGTCGGTTGCTATCCATTGATTATTCTTATAGACAAGGGTCAGACTGCTGCCCAGGTCGGTCAGTATGTCATCTTCCTTCCAAGACATGTTGCTGAGCAGTGTGTTCACGTCTGTCAAATCTTTGCTGACAAGGTTGAAGGATACCCAGTTCCATCCTTTCTTGAGGTTGAACTTCTGAACAAAGTCTTCGCTACCCTCGAAGCGTACGGGTTTGTCGGTGCCCAGTACTACTGATTTCTGGAATGTAATCTTCGGGCTGGTAGTCAGCACTATCTCGCGACCGGTGCTATACTGCCACAGGCGGAAGGACAGCTCGCGGCCACTCGGAATATTGTCGTAGACGGTCAGGTAGAGAGCGCTCTCTTCTGTCTGGACATTGTAGCTGATATTGGCAAAGCCGTGGCATACATTATCTCTGTCGAACACTCCCACGATGTCGCGTGGATCGGTGTCTATCTGATCATAGAGATATACCTGACCACTGATGCTCATGGAGTTCTCCAGCAGGTCACCGTCAATGCTTGTAGCCCACTCGGGCTGCTCGCCCTCCACAGTAAGGTTGAGGTAGAACGGCTCTATGATGCCATCCTCATCGGTAAGATAGAGTATCTCGTTATATGTACCGATGTTGAGGTTCTTACTGATGGTTGCCGTGATGTAAGCCAATCCCTGCGGAGCAATGACGTCGCTGTAGTTGCTGAGAGTGAGCCACCTGGGGCAGTTCTCTATAGTGTAGGTATGAGTAGAAGCACTCTTGTTGTAGAACGGGAGCTGCAACGCATCACCTTCACCATAGCTGGTGGTATAGTCCGCTCTGTTCACCAGCCACTCCAGGCTGCTATTGGTGACATAGTAGCATACTGTCTGCGGCGAGGCCATAGTGTTGCCGTTCTTGTCCTCTACACCGCGCAGCGTTACGTAGATGTTGCGGTGGTTCAGTCGGGCAGCAGGCTCGTCAAGCTCTACCATCACCTGGTTGTCTTTACCGATGAAGGAGAACTTCAGGTTGGTCACCTCCTCGTAGGGCACCATGGGAGCAGCCTCATTAGCGTCGAAGTGCTGCAGGATGACATCCATGTCATCAACAAACAGATAGTCGCGCACCAGGGTGTCTGTCGGTTCCTTAGTCATCGGGTCGAGCTGATAGCGTGGCTTGCCCTGGTCGTCCAGGTAGAGTTTCCTGCTGTAGACGTAGGGTACCAGTTCTATGGAGTTGTCCTTCTGGCGCTCCTGACGGTCAAACGACAGGTAGGTCAGCAGACCGGCCTCGTCGCCGTTGGGACTCTTGGTAGCGTAGGTGCTGATGAGCTGCTGCGGCAGTGCCTGGGCAAAGAACATCAGCTCGTCCACATTACCCTTCAGGGGTGCGCTTCCGTCCATAACAACTACATCGCCATTGGCCTTGATAGAATCGTAGCGGACTGCACCGATGAGCGGATAACCGCCGCTGATACCTCCCAGTGTGTCTACCTCGAAGGTTGCACGTACTTCCTTGTCCACATAGATGTTGGCCACGTTGCGGGCACGGTTCACCGTCATGGCAAAGTTGTGCCAGGCGTTGTCGCTCCAGTTGCCGGGCACCTCTATGGCAAAGCCGTTGGAGCGGTACATCAGCTTCTCGTCTTCAAATCCGATGTTAAACTGGTTCCTGGCACCCATGTCTTCCTTCAGTCCTCGGCCGTTGCTCAGCAACGTACCGCGTCCTTCGGCATCGGTCTTAAACCAGAACATCAGCGTGTAGTCCTCTTCGTTAGTACGGTTGATGGCGTTCTTGTCCAGCAACACGCCCTTGTCAGCCTTCTCAAGGCGCAACGATATACCACGCGGTATAGCCCACGAAGCGTCTATCAGCTTGGCATTGGCACCTTGGGTATAGTCGATGGCATATTTGCCGGAACCCTCGTTCATCGGATAGTAGTCTACCAGGTCTTTCTCGTAGCCTGTCAGATGACGCCCACCGTAGGTATTACCGATGAGTCCGCCGTCCATGGCGCTATACCACAGGCGAGCCTCCATCATGCGACCCTCGTAGTACTGGCTCTGGCTGCGGTCGCTTTCGTTGGTGCGGCCGAAGATGAGAGTACCCGTACCATTATATAATGTATTCAATTTGTTGCGGCCAATCTCCACACCACCCATAAAGAATGTCAGCAGGCTGTCTGTCTGGTCAATAACCATAGCCACCTGTTGGAAGGCATTATGGCTTATGACGGAGTCGGAGATGAATGTCTGGTCGTCAACCACAGCCTTCAGCTTGAAGTCCTTGGTCAGCCACAGCTGCAGCTTGTCGCCGTTGGTGCCGTGTGAGAACAGAGGCATGTCGCGGCCCGTTTCGTTGGGCTTCACCATCATGTCGATGGTCAGGTCCTTGCCGCTGAAGTTGCGCTTGGCATCGCTCTCCACGCTGGCCTGGCCGTCAAACTGTACGCTTACTGCCTCAGATACGCCACCGTTGTTAACCTCGCCTTTCACCTCAAAGTTAGTGATAGCGCTCAGATAGTTATACTCGATATCTTCCGAGAAGTTAAACACGATGTCGTCACCCTGTGTCAGCAGGCCGCTCTTAGGTTCGGGCGTGCCAAACAATTGCGGACGGCGTGTATCCTTCACACCGGTGATGATCTTCGACGATGTGGTGAGGAAGTCACTGCCGTTGCGGCAGAAGAGCACAGCCCTCAGGTCGTAGGAGCGTTCCATCAGCCAGCCCTCACCGAAGAACTCGGTCACGATGTTGCCGTTGGCAGGAATAAGTTTTCTTACGCCGTTGGCACGTGCCATCAGCGAATCACTGGCATAGTATGAGCAGAGGTTGGTCCAAGAGTCATCGCCTCGTTGCGACTCCTTGTACTGGAACTCTATGTGGTCGAAGTTGTGCTGGTGACGGTCGAAACCGTTGATGGTGACCGGAATATACCACCCGCGCTCAGAGTCTTTCTGTGCATTGGTGTTGAGCACCCACTTGTCGCCCGGTACAGCAACGTTCACTCCACCGGCCTCACGCAGGAAGTGTACGTCAAATGTAGTCGTTTCAGTGGTATGGTCTGCATCGGAGGGCGACATCACGCCGAGCACCAGGCCCTCATAGTCGAAGCCCTGTCCGGCACGTACCTCCAGCTGCAATGCCGTCTCTGTGCCAGGCACTACGGTGACGGGCATACCTGAGGTAGTCAGTGTCTGTCCGTTGACGCTCATCTTAGCACCGAGCGGATTAGACTGGTCAGGAGCAAACAGCTGCAAAACGCTCAGACCGTCGGTGGCCTCGGGCTTCTCGCTCTCGTTGGACAGATATACCGTGAAGTGGGCAGCGTCATCTATAGCCACTCCGCTCACGCTCTGCTTGTCGAGGCGTATCTTCGGGTTGCATATCTTCAGCGTGCGGGCATCGAGCACTGAGCCAGGCTCGTGGAACATGGTCACACGCTGGTCCTCCCACGGATTTTGGGTAGCACCGCCACGGGTGCGGAAGATGAAGCCGCGTGGACCCTTGATTTTCTCGCTCTTGAGCGACTGGTTCACTTGGGCTCTTATCATTTCATAGAATTTGTTGAAGTTGTCGTTAGTAAAGATATTAGCGATATTCAACTTCTCCTTCGAAGCGGTGGAATACGTTGAGCGATATACATCCACGTTGAGTCGGCTGCCGGGGTCGGTGGCAAGGGTAAAGGACTCCGTGCGGTTGTAAGACTTCGCCTCAGAGTCGGTACCTATCGTAGTGAACGAAAGTACGGGTACGACAGACCACATAGATATCTTTCCACCGAAGATAACCTTTGACTGCAATCCGTTATCGAGGTTTGTTGCCGAGCCAAGCGCATCCGGTACTTTCCATGTTTTCATTAAAGCCAATGTGGATGCAATAGTTCCTCCCAATCTACCGGCTATTGCGAGTGCCGAGAAGGCGTTGCTGGCACCCTGACCGAGTCCAAAGTAGTCAACCTCCGTAGCTACAGGGAAGTGCTGCGCGAACGATTCATTGTAACCGACACCAAAGGTCTCACTGTAATTGATGCCCTGTGCACCAGCCACATCATAGTTGGCCAACAGGTCGAGAGCCTGCAGTTTCTCAGCCTCATTCTGAGAAATCATGTCAATCCAGGCTTTGATGACCTCGTACTTCTCTACCACCTCGTCGCTGAACTTGCTCGTATCTGCTTTTGCTGGCAGCACTACCAAGTAGTTGATACCTGTGGAAGCCATGTCTTGATCAAGGTTGAAGTAATGACTTCCATTCTTCGTGTTAGGCACGGCAAACTCGGGTTCGGTAGGCTGGCGCAGCGACAGATAGACAGCTCGCTGGGTGCGGTCAGCAATAGTCTGGGCATCCTTTTTGCTGCCTAAGTACATCATGTCGGCAATCTCCTTCGCCTTAGTGGGGATAATCTGAGTGAGGAGCTGCTTCTGCGAGTAGACAAACTGCGACTCCACTTTCGGGCCGTAGCCCAGGGCCACATCGCGCACCAAGTGTATGGTTTTGCCGTTATCATCACAACCTCTGGCAATCTCCACCACAGTGCCATAATCTATTTTGTTGATTATATCTGACTTAACGGGGGACTCGGTCAGCTCTATAACCTTGTCCCTACCCATGCGGCCAATCATTTCCTGGAACATCTTGTCGTTGACGGCACGTATGGTGGACATCGGAGTCACCACCACGTTGTGCACCGAACCGATATAGAGGTCGGCATCTGCGCCCACCATCGACGGGTCGCCGCTGGTGCTGATGTTGTTGCCCACTACCATTGTGTGGGAGAAGGCCTTGCTGCCGTTGGCACTGTACACCAGGAAGTCAACCGCGGCATCATATACGTCGGATCTGTTGATGGGACCTAATACAGTACCTGCACCGGTCATCGGAACTATAGCGGCATTGGCTGTCAAGGTTTCCAGTTTGGTACCTCCCGTATAGTTGATATATACACCGGCCGTCGCCGCCAGATTCATCATGTACGTGTAGTTGATAGTGGCGCCCTTGGCAAGCGTGTTGGAGCTGAAGGATCCCGGCGGGTCACGCAGCACGTCGTAGAGGATGGGCTTGCCTTCGGTCATGATGTCCTGGCTCTCGCCCACGGGGAACATATTGAGCACGTAACCCCTCAGAGGCTCAGCCTCAATGAAGGTGCTGTCGTGCATCACGGTAAAGGTTACCGTCTTCAGAGCGTTTTTTGCCGTCAGCAGCTTAGTGGTCTGGTCGGCCTGCAGGACAAATGTGGCTTGTCCGAGGCTGTCCAGCATCTGCGGCTCCTTGAGGTTCTCAAGCGAGAGGGCCCTCATGCCGTTATGCATATATGCCACGCCTCCGGTGAGGGGCACCAGGTCAGGTGCTCCGGTTGTCGGGTCGTTGTTATACTGGTAGCGCTCACCTACCTGCAGCCTTATGCGGTACTTGCGCTCTACGCTGAAGACCGGATATTTCAGGCTATAGACGGCTTGTATGGAGTCAGCCCTGTTGGCAGGCCAGTTGGGCTTCCTCACTCCATATACCAGCGGTATCTGGCTCACGTTGCCCGTCAGTTCGTTGGCAGTATAGGTGCGGTCGCCGAAGTAGTCAAACGTGTCATAGCCCAGCTGCTTGTAGGTCACCTCCACGGGATTGTGGTAGATGCGGTTGTAGATGGCATGATATTTGGCCTTGGGATCTTTCAGCTTAGCGCTGTCCACATCGCTGAAGTAGCCTATATAGGTGGTGTCCTTAGCTACGAGGCAGTTGGTCAGGTCTATGACCTCGTTACCCTGTCCCTCCTTAAACAAGGTGGGATAGCCCTTGCAGTAAACCTGCTGCACCTTCCATCGTACTGGCGGCAGCAAAAGCATATACTCGCCGGTCTTCGGGTCGGGCAGCACCTCCATGCGCTTGCGCTGGGTTGTCACCTCGGTGAAGTGCTTGTCGCCGCCACGCGGATGGCGTACCACTTCCTCGCGCTGTGTGCGGTTGGGGTTGAGATTGTCATACACGAGCCACGATGTGTTGTCGCCCTCCAGGGTGAGCACCATCTTGATGGAGTCACCCAAGTTGTTCTTCGAGAGGTTGTTCATCAGCGGCTTGCTGCCTTGGTCATCGCCACCCACTACTCGACCTATGAGCGTCACCCTGGTGGAATCGTAGAAGTAGATGCCTGACACGTCGCTCTTGATGCTCTGCTTTTTGCTGTTCTTATACCAGCCGTGATTGACAAACACGTGATTGTCCTTCACGGCCTGGATGGTGTTATTGCCTTCCACCACGCGGAACGAGAAGCTGCCATCGTAGTCGCTCTCCACGAAGTCGCCCTTGGCATCGTGAATCTTCTTACCGTTGACCATGAAGTTGACTCCCTTTACGGGGATGCTGGTGCCGTCGTACATCACGTAGCCCGAGAAGCGTCTGCCGTTGGTGATGGTAAACTCATGCACGGTCTCATCATTGCTGGTGGCGTTGAAGGTTACCAGGTAGGAATATACTGGCATCTCGAGGTGCTGGTCAGAAACTACAGGCTTCACCTCATAGTCAATTGCCGTCTTGCCCTGGTAGGACAGTTCGTCGGCTTCAAAGTAGCCGGTCTCGTCAGTCTTGACGGATGTTACCTTCTTATTATCATATATAATGTCAACCTCGATGTCGGACGCACCTGTACCGTCGTTGAAGCGCACATAGCCCTCCACGCGGCCGGTGTTCTTGCAAGCGCCGTCCTTCACCTCTGTTTCGGAAGTAGTTACTCCCTCGCAGTCGTTTACGCCGAGTACCTTATATTGATACTGAACCAGAGGTGATACGGTCTGGTCCTCGTAGCTCATCTGGTCGATGTGGGTGGCTACCTCCACCCACTTGTCTTCACCCTCGCCCTTGACGCGGCGCATCACGGTGAAGTAGTCGATGGGGTTGCCATCAGTATTCCATGCCAGCATCACGCTACTCTGGCGGGTAGTGGTGAGCAGTTCATTATCAATCTTACCATTGTTTGCATGGTAGAAACCATGAACGCCGACCATGACAGGAACCACCTTGCCGTTAGCCATATACCAGTTGTCGCTGCCCAGCTTGATTACCAGGGAGTCAGGCGAAAGAGTGCCCACCTGATTGGTCTCAGACCACCCATGGTAGGTCCAGTTGTTCGTGTTCTTCTCACTGTTGCCATATACGCCACCAACGTTGGAGATGTTCAGTCCAACGGTGTTGGCCTCATAGCTGCTGCCATTCTCTAAGCAATTAGAGATGATGTTTCCAGCATGGCTGTTGTCCCAGCCGATGAACGCTCCGGCTTTGGTATTATTTCCGCTACACTTGATGGAGCCGTCAAACAGACAGTTGGTGATGGTGTGCTCTGAATCTAGTCCGTGTCCGATGAAACCTCCGGCATGGGTGCTGCTACATTCCACACTGACCGACACATGGCAGTTCGTGAGGGTGTTGCGCTTGCCGCTTGATGCGCTGCTGTTGCCCACAAGGCCTGCCGAGTGGATGCCGCCCTTGACGCTGCCCGTAAGGTGCAGGTTCTTGATGGTGTAGTCCTTGGCAAAACGGAAGAGTGCGATGTTATTGCCGCTATCACTGATGTTGAAGTTTATTGTATGGTTGTTGCCGTTAAATGTGCCACGATAGACGATGTCGCTGCCCCAGCCAATGCTCAAGTTGGTAGTAATGTCGGCAAGGAGCTCGGCGTTCACGTCACTTTTGCCACGGGCTTTCTGCACAAGGTCGCGGAACCGTTCCCAATCAGCTGCAGAGCTGATGCCGAAGACGTCGGACTTATTGGGCTCGCCTCTTGTGGTAGTGACTGGCACGATGATGTCGCCCTCCTGCTTCCACTCGCTACCGAGTTTGCTCAGCAGGTCGACCTCGTTGGTTATTATTGTATATTCCTCAGAATGCATCACCGGCACAGCCTTGCCGTCCTCAATCTTCCACGTATCGGCTGCCTTACCATTCATAAGGTTAAGCACCTCGTTCTGGTCGGTCTTATTATAATGGTTTACGTTAGTCCAGCCGTGCTGGGTAACTGTGAAACTGCTACTGTTGGTTCCCCAGGAGCTCCATGTGCCATTATAGTCTATGCAGAAGAACCTCCAGAGGGCAGAATTGGAGCGCCAGCTGCCGGCGTCATAGACTCGGTTAAGAGTCCATTCGCCTCCATTGCACCAACCGATGATTTCACCTGCATAGGTGTTGTCGCCACTGGCTGTGTTAGCCTGGCCGTCAAAGCGGACATCATTCATTTGCACTTTTGCATAGTTAGAGTGACCTATTACACCGCCGGCATGGGTGCCCGTTGAGGTAACATCGGTAGATACCCACACACGCTCGAGGGTGACAGTGCTACCGCCACGGGCAACTACACCTATCAATCCTCCGGCATGGATACCGCCCTTGACGGTACCCGTTACGCGCAGGTCCTTAATGGTTGCATTGCCCACATTGCGGAACGGACCTATCTGGGCATTACTGTTATTGATATTGACATTGAGGGTATGACCGTTGCCGTCAAACGTGCCTCGCCAAAAATAATTTCCTCCCGAACCAACTGGGTCAGTAACTGTAATATCGGCATCAAGGCGGGCATCAACATCGTATGCTCCATTGGCAATATCCACGGCATTGCGGAAGCTGTTCCAGTCTTCTACGCTGCGGATGACGCGAATCGGTTCCTCTAACTCCTCGGTGGCATAGCTGTTGACGAGTGAAAATCTTATTGTGTTCTTCCCCTCTTCGCTTGTGTCTAAGCGTGCCCATGTGGCGCAGCCGTCCCTCCTGATCTTGATTTCTTTTGGAGCAAAGAGGCTGTTCACTATTGACAGTTGACTGTTGGGAGCCACCCATGCCACATAGCCGCCATGGTTGAAGTTTCTAGTGCCAATGAAGCTACCGTCAAACTTACTGTTCTTTATTATAACATTAGAGCCGTTCACGCGCGCCACCAAACCAGCGAGACACCCTTCTTTTTCAATTTCATAACATTCAAGGGTCATAGACGACCGGCAGTTTTCTATATTGACCGTAGACCCTTCCATAGTCAGGGCAATGAGACCGGCAGTATAAGGCTCGTTGTTGCTAATCTCTCCCGCCGTGCGCAGATTCTTGATGGTAGCATTGCCCACACAGCGGAAGGGGGCGAAGTAGTTCATATTGCGGCCCCCCTTTGTGAAATACAGTGTGTAGCCATTACCATCAAATACACCACGATAATAAGTGCTTGTGCTGCTACCCACGAAATCATCATTCTGATTATCTCTGACAACGATGTTGGCATAGAGGCGTGCATTCACGTCATACTTGCCTTGGGCTGCTTCTACCCTTTTGCGGAACGTCTCCCAGTCGCCGGCTGTGCGGATGGGGAAGAAGTACGCATCAGATGAGAAATTGAGTGGCGACTCATCACGCTCCACATATACATCTATATCATAATACACACATGAGCGCGTGAGGCTGACTACCTTATAGCGCTGCTGACGCTCATTCTCGTCAAGCGTATAGATCTTGGTTTCCAAGGTATCGCCGGCGCGGTTTTTAGCGATGACGCGTAGCTGCATCTTGGCGCGGTCGTCCCAAACGGCGTTGTAGTCGTCGGTATAGTCCCATGACACACGCACACTGTAGGCCTGCCGGTCCTCCCACTTGGCAGAGTAATCGGCAATGCGCATCAGGTGGAGGTTGTCCACCACGCACGGGGTGGTGGCAGCACAACCGTTGTTGGCACCCCATCCCCAGTCTTGAGTGACGGCGCGCCTCACACGGTAGGTCAGATGGCCCAGATTGCCGCCATTCTCCAGCAAACCTGCAGTGAGAGACTCTATCAGGGTGCTGTCGATGTAGGTATAGGTGGACTTCTTGTCTACTGTGGCGTAGAATACCGAACCGATAGTTTCGAAGTCTTCCTCCTTGCCGGTCAGCGAGCGCTGAATCTCGAAGAAGTCGGTGGGAACAAGGTCCTCATATTCCATATAAGGCACTGTCCACTTCAGTTCCACCTTGGCCTTCTGGTCGCCCAAAGGACGCACTGTCAGCCCTGCGGGACTATGTATCAGGCCCACTTGCTGAGTCTCCGATGATGCACCTTCAATAGGATATTCTCCCTTGTCGCCTTTCTCCTTGTAACTGCAGACAACGCGCAGGTTTTTATGAGGCGCACTGGCATCCAGTGCGATAATGCCGTTGTTTACGTCCCTGATGTCCTCCTTGTGGTGCTTACCATAGACATCGTCGTACTCGTAATAGGCACTGGTAATATCATCGGTAGCCAAAAACCAGGGCAGCTCCAGCTTGCCCGGGTTAGAGGGGTTAAGCATTGGAGGAGAGAGGAAAGGCTGCAGTTTTGCAGATGCCTCAGGCATGTCAATGGTGACATTCTTGAGATTAGGAACTTTTCCCGTGGTGCGAGCATTACCGGTGCGGGTAACGTCCCATGTAAAGGTTAGCTTCTTGCCCAACAGATTGTAAGGCACCACCCATTCGGCGCTGAACTCGAAAGTCAGTCCGTCGGTGTTGCGCACCAGGTCAAGCGATTTGCTGCTGGCCTTGGTAAGGCGCCCAGTGTTCTTTGAGTTGCCCTGCGTGATGTCGATGAAGCCGTCGGCAGTCGTGCTGAATTTGCAGGACAACTTGGTTGCGTCGCTGGCGATATTCGTCGCTGGCTCCCATGTAAGGACGGTAATCTCACCATGGACTCCTTCAGCAGTGACCTTGAGGATACCTTTTTGGATCCAACAGTCGGCACCTTCCTGATCATAGGCAGGAGCCGAGAAATAGACAATGTTAGAACCGCCCAACATGACGGTGTAATTGTCCTTTTCATCCACATAGGTGGCCGCCGCCTTTTGAGGCACCAGCCAGGCAAGGAGCAACAGTAGCATCAGCCACGGACGCCCTCGCAGAAAGTCAGTAAATTGTTTCATAATAATGGTTTATTTTTGAGTTTATTAGTTTATGAGTTTATGAGTTTGTCATATGCCCCCGTCGCTTCGCGCCACCCCCTCGCTTCGCGAGGAATACCTTTTCTTTCTTCCCCAGAGGGGACCCCGCCGCGAGGAATACCTTTTCTTTCTTCCCCAGAGGGGACCCCGCTTAGAGGGGGAGCTTGCAGGCCGTTCTGCTTTTAGATTGTCAGGATACGACTCCCCCTCTAAGATAGAGGGGGTGGCCCATCGGGCCGGGGGCGTATGATAAAGGAGTTAACCTGAAACTTGAAACCTGAATGCCGTAGGCATCGCGAAGAAATTGCTTTTTCGAGCAATGTTCTCTTGAGAGAAGACTTCGTCGGTGGTCACTGCGTCTCGAAAGAGCCAGGAGACTCTTTAGCAACGGGCCGACATTAGGAAGTCTGAGAGCGTAGCGGCAATACCTGAAACCTTTCCCTCCCCTTTAGGGGGTCGGGGGGCTTCCTTTAGGTGGGGGCTCAGTTTATAATTATCTGTTTGCCTTCTTGGTCTCTGTCACGAAGCAGGCCACCAGCCCGTAGGTGATGGTGGGACGTATCCATATCTCAGTGAGGAGATAGTTGGTATATTCGTTGATAGGCTCAATGTATATGTCGTAGTTGTAGAGTGCGGCTATGAGCATATCGACGATGCAGATAGCCCACAGGTTGCGTTTGGTGTAGCTCTGCCAGTTGCGGCGGGCATAGAAGAAGGTGAGCATACACAGCAGCAGCACCGAGAGGGTGAGACATATCAGATGGAGGGCAAAATTGGCCAATGGCGGTGCAAAGAGGATGTCGCGCAGCAACACCGTTATTCCTACCGAGATGGAGCACCAGTAGTTGAACTGGTGGGTAGTAATGCGGTAGTTGAAAAAGTACATCCATATCATCACCAGACAGGCGATGTAGAAAAGGTTGAGCACCAGCTCAGGCCATGCATCCCGCAGGCCGAAGTGAGCAACGGCATAAAGCATGATGCCTACCGAGAGCACACCAGCCACGGCAGTAATGCCAATGTCGAAAATCTTGGCATTCTTCTTGAATCTTGTCTGCATAAACTATTAAGGCAATTCTTTAATTCTTTGTTTCCAATAAAGGATTGTCGTCGTTTTTAACGAGAAAATAGGTTGCAAAGTTAGTGCAAACCGAAATAAAAACCAAATAATTTTTGAACTTTTCCGAGGTGAAGCCTAACTTGACTCACATCGTGAGACAAAGTTGTTAGACTAGAAGTTAAGAAGTTAAGTAGTTAAGAAGTTAAGCCGTTAGTCATGACTATTGAATGAATGATTATAGGTTAGTGGTTATAGACGCCAAGTCCGGGAACTAAAACGTTCCGCTTACTCATGACTATTGTCCTCTATCTCCTTCTATCTCCTTCTATCTCCTTTTAACTCCTAAATGTTCAATTTCAAATCTGTAAACCGTAAACCGTAAACTAAAAAAAAATATATATAGGTGGCAAAATCGGGGAAAAACTCTTAAATTTGCACCTAAAAAGTCTCTGACGCCTCATGCCTAAGTATCTCCGCAAGAAGAAAAAAAAGATTTTCCTGTTCTCTACCGTCATCATCGCCCTGTGCCTGGCTGTATATCTGTTTGTGATGCCCTTCAGCAGTCGTGAGGAACCGGTGCGCATATTCATTGACTCTGACGACAACCTCGACTCTGTGCTCAGCAAGGCCTCTGCGGCTGCGCCCCGTCAGCTGGTGGGCTTCCGCATGGCTGCCATGCTGCGTGGCATCAGGGGGCATGTCCATACGGGATGCTACGAAGTAGGCCCTTCGCTCTCCACGTGGCAGCTCGTCACTAATATCTATCACGGCAAGCAGACTCCCATAAGCCTCACGGTGCCCTCTACCTGGACCAAGGAGATGGCGCTGGGCAGGATGGCCCGTCACCTGATGGCCGACTCCGCCTCGCTAGTCGAGGCTTTCTGCAGCCCGGAGACCCAGCTGGCTTATGGCGTTGACAGTGCCACGGCTGCCACCCTGCTGCTGACTGACACCTACCACGTTTACTGGGATATCAGTCCCCAGCAGTTTGTCAGGCGCATGGCCCGGGAGCGAGACTACTACTGGAATGCCCACCGCACGGCCAAGGCCAAGGCTCTCGGCATGAGCCGTGAGGATGTCTATACGCTGGCCTCCATAGTTGATGCCGAGACGGCCAACAATGGCGAGAAGCCCACCGTGGCAGGCCTCTACATCAACCGTCTACGCCAAGGCATGCCTCTGCAGGCTGACCCCACGGTGAAGTTTGCCCTTCAGAATTTCGGTCTGCGTCGCATCTATGGCCACATGCTCAGCACCCCCAGCCCCTACAACACTTACCTACACAAGGGGTTGCCACCAGGCCCCATACGCCTGCCACAGCTGAGCAGCATTGACGCTGTGCTTAATCATGAGCACCACAACTACCTCTATATGTGCGCCAACAGCGATTTCAGCGGCACGCATGCCTTTGCCGCCACTTATGGAGAGCACCTCCAGAATGCCGCCCGCTATGTACGCGCACTCAATGAGAGAGGGATAAAGTGAGGTTTGTTTACGGTTTACGGATTTGAAAAGTTCTAAAGAAGAAAGACTAACGGCTTAACTTCTTAACTACTTAACTACTTTACTTCCAGACTAACGGCTTAACTTCTTTTTCATTTGAAATTTAGGACTGACAATGGTAAAATGTTCTAATCGTGAAATTATGAGATATCTGACTATAGGAATTATCCAGCAGCACAACTCTGCTGACGTGGCTGACAACAAGGTCAGGCTTGGTAACAAGATTCGCTCTCTGGCTAAGCAGGGCGCCGAGCTCATTGTGCTGCAGGAACTGCACAACTCTCTCTACTTCTGCCAGGAGGAAAACACGGCTTACTTTGACCTGGCTCACCCTATCCCGGGGCCTGACTCTGAGTGGCTGGCCGATCTGGCCAGGGTGTGCGGGGTGGTGATTGTGGGATCGCTGTTTGAACGCAGGGCGGCGGGGCTGTATCACAACTCTGCCGTGGTGTTTGACAAGGACGGCTCGCTATGCGGCAAATACCGCAAGATGCATATTCCCGACGACCCGGGCTACTATGAGAAGTTTTATTTCACTCCCGGCGACCTAGGGTTTCAGCCTATACAGACCAGCGTGGGACGGCTGGGGGTTATGGTTTGCTGGGACCAATGGTTCCCCGAGGCTGCACGCATCATGGCTCTGAGGGGTGCCGAGATGCTGATATACCCTACTGCCATTGGCTACGACCCTAACGACTCTACCGATGAGCAGGAGCGCCAGCGCGAGGCGTGGACTACTGTACAGCGTGGCCACGCTGTGGCCAACGGTCTGCCTGTGGTTGCTGTCAACAGAGTGGGCAAGGAACGGGATGCAGTCTTTTGGGGCAGCAGCTTTGTGGCTGGGCCGCAGGGTGAGCTGCTCTATCGCGGCCCACAGGACGAGGAGGCTGAGGCGCTGGTCAAGGTCTGCATGGACCGCAGCGAGGAGGTGAGACGCTGGTGGCCGTTCCTCCGCGACCGCAGGATAGAGGAATATGGCTGCCTTACGAAGCGATTTGACGACGATTAAGAATTTGAAATTTGGGTTGTGTTCTGGAGTTAATCGTTTCGCGATGGAAATTAAGTAGCTAAGTAGTTAAGTAGCTAAGTAGTTAAGCCGTTAGTCTTTCTTCTTTCGAACTTTTCAAACCTGTAAACCGTAAACCATAAACCGCAAACAAACATATCTCCTTATTTGAAATTACAAATGTAAAGATTTTGAAAACCGAATGTCGCAAAATTAAAGATTTTTGTGCGCCAAAGTTAAAAAGTGGCAACTTTTACTACTAACAAGAATAAAAACGCTTAACTTTGCTATCGGATAACAAAGCTTTAATACACCCTAACAATGTCCAGACTTAGATTTAATGTAGTGGAGGCTGCCTTCAAAAAGAAGGCTCTCGAAGTGGCTGTACCTAAGATGCGCCCCTCGGAGTATTTTGCCAAGTATGTCTTCAACAAGGAGAAGATGCGCAAATATCTGCCGGAACAGATCTGCCGTCAGCTCTATGACGTGATTGAGCAGGGCTCACGCCTTGACCTCTCGGTGGCCGACGAGGTGGCTAAGGGTATGAAGAAATGGGCGCAGGAGTTTGGGGTGACGCATATCACCCACTGGTTTCAGCCGCTGACTGAGGGTACTGCCGAAAAGCACGATGCTTTTATTGAGTATGCCAAGGGACAGGAGGGACTGATTGAGGAATTCAGCGGCAAGGCCCTGGTGCAACAGGAGCCCGACGCTTCATCGTTCCCTTCGGGAGGCATACGCTCAACTTTTGAGGCCCGCGGCTACAGCGCATGGGACCCTGCCTCGCCGGTCTTTGTTATTGGCGACACGCTGATGATTCCCACTGTGTTTATATCTTACACGGGAGAGGCCCTGGACTATAAGGCTCCGCTCAAGAAGGCCCTGGGCGCCATCGACAAGGCTGCCACTGCCGTGTGCAGATATTTTGACCCGAGTGTCAGCAAGGTGACTGCCAACCTGGGCTGGGAACAGGAGTATTTCCTTGTGGACGAAGACCTATACGCCGCACGCCCTGACCTGCTGCTGACGGGCCGCACCCTGGCAGGCCACGACTCGGCAAAGAACCAGCAGATGGAGGACCACTACTTCGGTGCCATACCCGACCGCGTGGCTGAGTTCATGAAAGACTTGGAGATTCAGGCCCTGGAGCTTGGCATACCCTGCAAGACCCGCCACAACGAGGTGGCCCCCAACCAGTTTGAGCTGGCCCCCATCTATGAGGAGTGTAACCTGGCTGTTGACCACAACATGCTGCTGATGAGTCTGATGCGCAAGACGGCAAGGAAACACGGATTTCGCTGCCTGCTACATGAGAAGCCCTTTGCCGGCATCAACGGCAGCGGCAAGCATGCCAACTGGTCACTGGCCACTGACACAGGCTCTGTGCTGCACTCACCAGGCAAGACCAAGGAGGACAATCTGCGCTTCCTCACCTTCGCCGTGGAGACGCTAGTGGGAGTCTATAGGCACAACGGACTGCTCAAGGCCTCCATCATGAGTGCCACCAACCAGCATCGACTCGGCGCCAACGAGGCTCCGCCAGCCATTATCTCCGCATTCCTAGGCAAGCAAATCTCTGAGGTACTGGAGAAGATTGAGAACTCGTCTAACGAGGAGCTGGTAAGCATCAAGGGCGCCAGCGAGCTAAGCCTCGATATTCCGCAAATTCCCGACCTGAAGATTGACAATACGGACCGCAACCGCACTTCGCCCTTCGCCTTCACCGGCAACAGGTTTGAGTTCAGGGCCGTGGGAGCACAGGCCAACTGCGCCGAAGCTATGACCGTGCTCAACACTGCTGTGGCAGAGGCCCTCACCAACTTCAAGGCAAGGGTAGATCAACATATAGCCTGTGGCGAGGACAAGATTACAGCCATCATACGGGTGCTGCGCGAAGACATCAAGACCTGCAAGCCTATCCACTTTGAGGGCAACGGCTACTCCGACGAGTGGAAGGCCGAGGCTGCCCGCCGCGGACTGGACTGCGAGACCTCATGCCCCGTAATCTTTGACCGCTACCTCGATGACGAGAGCATCAAGATGTTTGAGGGACAAAACGTGATGCGCGAACTGGAACTCAAGGCCCGCAACGAAATAAAGTGGGACACCTACACCAAGAAGATACAGATTGAGGCCCGCGTATTTGGCGACATGGCCATGAACCAGATTATCCCTGTGGCCACCCGCTACCAGAGCATGCTCATTGACAATGTAAGCAAGATTGCCGCCATATTCCCCAAGGAAGAGGCCGACCACCTCAACGCCGACAACATCAAGATTGTGCGTGAGATATCTGAGCACACTCGCTTCATCATTGAAAATGTCAACGCCATGATTGAGGCCCGCAAGGTAGCCAACCGCATTGAGTCGGAACGCGAGAAAGCCATACAGTATCACGACACCGTGCAGCCATATCTTGAGACCATCCGCTACCACGTGGACAAACTGGAACTGATAGTAGAAGACGAACTTTGGGTGTTGCCCAAATACCGCGAACTCCTGTTCATCAGATAGCATATCATCTTGTCTGAAACAAATAACAACTTAACAACTTATACAATGAAAACAAGCCGCTCTACCGTAATCCTTGCGCTCTGCACCCTGCTGATAGGAGCGCTGCTCATAGCATTCCCCACCCATGCCACCAAGTGGCTCATCATGGCCATCGGCGCCCTATTCCTAGGGCCCGGCCTATATACCGTCGGCACTTATATCCTTCAGCGCAGACGCAAGCCCAACAACATCGCCAAGCAGAACGACAAAAGCAGCAAGGACGACAAGGACAAAGAGCCAAAGGTGGCTTCCTTCCCCTTCATCGGCATTGGCAGCATACTATTTGGCAGCGTGCTGCTCATCATACCCAGCAGCTTCCTCAACGCACTGCTATACCTGCTAGGAGCATTCCTGTTGCTAGCCGGAGCAGCACAACTGTACCGCCTCATCAAACTGCGCAAGCATTACCAGCTCGGCGCCCTGCCCTACGTGGTGTCATCGCTTATCAGCATTGCCGGCATAGTGATTATCATCCTCAACTACAACACCGCCACCGACAAAGCAGGGCAAGAACCCATCACCTCATATATCTTTGGCGTGGCTAGCATAATCTTCGGACTAAGCGAAATAATCTATGCCATTCAGTTCCGCAACAGCGGCAAAGATGCCATCCCCGAGCCAGAGGACGGAGAAGAAGAAAAACCTATGCCGCAAGTAGAGGAGAAAACGACAGCTGCAGAACCGCAGGCACCGGAAACGCCAAAGCCTCTAGTGACACCGCAACCGCAAGTGCCAGTATCTGCCCCACAGACTGTAGCATCGCAACCGCAAGTGCCAGTATCTGCCCCACAGACTGCAGCACCGCAATCGCAAGTGGCAGAGATGCCCAAACCGCAGACTGCCGGCGAATCAACTCCGAATACTCCAACAAGAGAAGCATCCATAGGACCTATAACCTATACTTCGACACAAACATTTGAGACTCCCTCCTCGTCCACCATTGAGGCCGAGGTGGATGGTGAAGTATAAAAGATGATAGCCCTTACCCTTACCCGCCACGGCCAGACAACAGAGAACCAGGAAGGCATCCTGCAGGGGCAGTCGCCAGGCCACCTCAATGCCACAGGCATAGCGCAAGCCGAAGCCCTGCGTGAACAGCTATGTGCCGAGGACTACGACATTTTTCTCTGCAGTGACCTGGAGCGCACACGCATATCTGCCGACATTATCAACCGCAAGCTGCAGCTGCCCATCATCTATACCCCACTGCTGCGCGAGCGCGACTGGGGAGAATACACTGGGCGCTTCATCAAGGACATCACCCTGCCGCCATCGCAGTTTCCGCCCAGCATTGAAAATGCCAACCAGCTGGCAGCAAGGGCAGAGATGTTTCTAAAATACATCTTCAACAACTACAACGGACAGCGCATACTCGCCATGGGCCACGGCTACTTCAACCGCTGTGTGCAAGCCCTGATAGAACAACGCACCGTCCACGACACTCCCCGCTGGGACAATACCGAGTTGCGCACATTCCACATTGACAGCAAAGTGCTTACCCACCGCGGCCCCACCGACTATCTGGTCAGCGAGAATTAGAACACAAAGAAATCCGTGCCTACGGTTTGTAGGCACGGATTATTGTCATTATCTGTACACAGTGCTAAATGTTCAGCAAAACACCAGCCATCACCGTGGCACGGGGCATGGGGAATCCGGCATTTATTTCATAGCGCTGAGCCAAGAGATTCTCACCGCGCAGCCATAGCTTAAGCATACTCATGGGCTTGTAATACACAGAGGCATTTAGCATAGTGAAATTCTCCGTTGCCGCAGCAGTGTCGGTGAAGAGTCCTGCCACCTGCATCACTCCAGCCGTAACTCCCCAGCAGCGTCCATTATAGGTCGCCCCCAGATAGCCTTTGTATTCGGGAGAAGCCAACACGTGGTTGTGCATGTGAAGCACACTGTGATTAGTGTTGAGAGTCAGACGGTCGCATACTCGCCAAGTGGCCTCCAGTTCGGCTCCCGTGTTTTCAATCTCACCCGTGTTCACATTGCGTGGACGCCCGTCAACCTGCTGCGTCTGAATGATATTGTCACCTTTTATATAATAAAGGTTGAAAGCATAATTAAGTCGGTTGTCCATCAGGCTGTGGCGCCATGAGAGTTCGTACTGTACCAAGCGCTCTGGCGCCAACTCGGTATTGGATGGCGGGTAGAGATACATCTCGCGCATCGACGGATTGCGAAAACCCTTGCTGACAGTGGCCTTGAGGGCTCCATTGGCAATAGGTCGTACCACAAGGCCACCCTGCGGTATCCACTCGGTGCCGGTTATGGAATGATGGTCCATGCGCACACCGGCATCAAGGGTCAGCCAAGAGGCCAAGTCCTGTCGCATCTGGGCATAGACAGCCAACTCGTTGCGGTGGGAATGTCCCGACTGCTTGTTGGGGGTGTCCAGCACCTCACCGGTAGCAATGGAGGTGTAGAATGCACGCCCATAAATGTGCTGGTAGTCCAGCCCACCCGTAACACGGCCGCCCTGCCAAAGGTCCACACTCTGCCAGAGGCTCACGCCAGTCAGCGCATCCTTTGAGCGAAAGTAGCGCTGAGAGGGGTTGGAAGGGTCGGCTGTTCCATCGTTTATCTTATGGCGGCCAAAATTGGTGTAAACGCTCAGCGCACCGGAGGTGCGGCCGTAATGATTTTCCAGGGCCACAGTGGCAGCGCCACGGGTAATCCATTGGCGCGCATCATAAAGCGGACGGCTTACGGGACCTGGATTGGAGGCGTTAAAATGAGTGAGATTGAAGTCCGCGTAGGCATTCCAATGCTCAGCAATGTCATAGTTGAACTTCGCATATCCGCCATACTGCTCAAAGCCCATGTTGGAGCGATGGTTATCGGTACGAGCATAGTTGGCAGCCACAGTGTGAGAATAACGTCCGCTGCGCACCTGATTGGCAGCCTCTGCCTGCACTGTGCCATAGTTGCCTGCACCCAGGTTGACACTGGTCTGTGCACCGTCCTTACGCTTCTCTCGTGTAACGATGTTGATCACTCCGCCCATGGCATTGCTGCCATAAAGCACCGAGGCAGGACCGCGCAGCACCTCCACCCTATCGGCCAGCATCGTCTGGCTGGCATCGGCAATGGAATGGCTGTAGATGCCCTGGTACTGTGGATGACCATCAATCAGCACCAGCATCTGGCCCGTGCTGCTGCCCAGGCCACGCAGACTGAGACCTCCGGCAGCATTGGTGCTGACGGCATACCCCATCACACCGCGGCTGGTAAGGAAAAGGCCGGGCACCTCCTCACAGAGCGTAGGCAGTATGTTGAGGCGTTGCTGCTCTGTCAATTTCTCACGCCCTACCACGCTGACGGTGTAGGGCTGGTGGCGCTGGTCGGCAGCTACGCGAGTGCCGGTAACCACAACATCGCCAAGCTTATGATCCAGCGTATCAGCCATCTGCGCTGAAGCCGAACCAACGGCCGTCAGCAACGAGAGCACAATAGCATAACGAACACTTCTCATGTCTTTCATATCAAATTGCCACCTATTTATCAAGGTTGACAATCTTATAATTCTTGCTGCCAAGGCCAATCTGCTCGGCGTAGTCCACTATATAAGTGCCATGCTGGCGGTTGATGCGCTCAATGAGAGGCTTCTCGTCATCATCAGGGCCTGCCTTGTGATTGAACACAAGATCAAGGCAAGCCTTGTCGAGAGCCACAGGGTCAGTGGAGGCCAATATGCCCATATCCTTAAGCTTGGGATCGGCGGGGTGTGAATCGCAGTCGCAGTCAACGCTCATATTATTCATCACGTTGATATAGACAATATTACCCTCGCCAAACCAATTGTGAACACCCTGCGCTGCTGCAGCCATCGACTCAAGGAAGTAGTCTTGGGCAGGCAGGTTCTGCCATAGCTCCTTGGGACTCTGCGCCTTGCCAGCCGTATGGATGTAAGTCTTGCCTGCAGAAGAAGCAACACCGATGCTGGCATTCTTCAGCACGCCGCCAAATCCGCCCATTGCATGGCCCTTAAAGTGTGCAAGATTAATCATAAAATTGTAGTTTCCAAGATGGCTGCCCACAATGTCATACTTTATGTGCTTCTTGTCTTGCACAGGAATCCGCAGGTCGCCATACTCGTCCATCAAGTCAACGGCAGCAATGCTGTCGAACCCATGATCCTTCACCACCTGCCAGTGGTCAGCGGCATTGGCGCGCTTGCCAGGATAGGCAGTGTTGCACTCAACGATGGTGCCGTTTACCTTATCCACGAGGTCGCGGATAAGCTCAGGCTTGAGGTAGTTGTGACCACCTGCCTCACCGGTACTAATCTTGACTGCTACGCGGCCATGGGCCTTAACGCCGAGTGCTTCATATATTCTGACAAGCGCCTCGGGGGTTATCTCCTTGGTAAAATAAACCTTTGACTGGGCAAATGCTGCCGTTGCCATAACCTGAACAAGCGCAACGGCCAAAAGTGTTTTTAGTTTCATGGTATTAGATGTAAGGTTATTATTGCTAAATAAAACGCTTGAAATATTTTCGATGCAAAATTACGACAATCCAGGCAGACTGATGTTACACAAATTGCGGATATTATTATCTAAATTGAAGAAATAACTGTTGTAGTAGGGATTGAGCGGCATCTTCATGCCCCACCTATGAGCTCTGACTCTGCTGAATCCACTCCTGCTGCGGAGGAATTTGAGCATAGACATAGTAATACCAAAACGTGCCGCGGAAGGCAGAGTCATCCTGCCCGCTATTATGAAGCTGAATAAACTGCTCGAACTGACGGTCATATTCGGGGGCATACTGCAAGACTGGCGAGAGCGATGTCGGTTGCAAGTGGTTTATCATGGCCGCCGCCTCGGCGTAGGCTCGGGGCAGATAGATGCCGTCATACCTATCAGCAAAATCATTGAGTACCGTCTTGAATACCTCCAGCCGCTTGGTAAGCAGCAGGCTGCAAAGCAGATAGTCAAGGGCCGGACGGTTATTGCGGTCGTAGTCAAGGAAATGGGCCATCTCGGAGGCAAAGGCATAAGCCTTGGCAAAGTTGTCAGCCCTGAGCACCGTACTGTCGGGCGTGGTCTTACTGTTGGCCAGGAGCTGCCGCTGCTCAGCCACAAACTCGCCATTATTTGACGTGCGTTCCAGCAGATAGAGGTATTTCTCCGCCAGCGGTCTGTCACCCTGACAGACGCTATACTCTGCCATGTGGCGCAGCGACGCAGCGCAAAAACCGCTGGTCCGCGAGACCATCATCCCGTACTGGAAAGCCTGATGGAAGGCCTCATCGTAGAAGCCAAGTTCACGATAGAATATACGGCAAAAGTCGCTGCTGAGAGGATTGGTCTCAAGGCGCGGACAGAAGGTTTCCGGAGTATTGATGGGATAGTTAAAGATATTTTCCGGCAGTGTGCCGAGCCGAGCTTCCGCCAGCAGCGCAAATTGCAGAAGCACATTGTTTTCTATCGCACCACGGCTGTTGATATCACTCAGCAACGCCTGCCACTCTCCGCGCTCGGCCATGGCAGAATAGCGGTAAACGTCTTCCGACTGCCGTGACCGCTCATTGTCGGTTATGTGGCTGTAGCACACCACTCCCGCCACAATGCTCAGCACAACGGTCAGGCTGGCATGAAACACCGTCCCACCCTTCTGTGGCACAAACATCACCACCACTGGGACTGCCAGCAACACGACAAGACCCAGCACAGAGCCGTCAACATCGGGAATGTACCACCATCGCTCAGCACTCGGAATATAGCCCAAACAAGAGGAAGAAACCTTCACAAAGACTATCGTCAACACTACCAGCAAAACTGGCAGCAAAAGGCAGACCATCCTCATGCGCTTGCCGACACCACGGCCTCTGACGACAAGCTGCAGCGCCGTTATTCCGAGCAACAGCATCACAGCCACAGGGAAAGACACCATCCACACAGACACCATGCCAACAATGGCAACGACTGCAAGGAAAATGGCAGGACGACATTTTCTGTAGGCATAGCCGGCTACCACAAGGGCAGCAAAGAAGAATATACCCTGGATGCTTACCGACGGACGATGCAAGGCAATAAACGCCAGCCCTACGGCAGGAACAATGCTAAAAGGAACCCACGCCTTGTGACCCCAAGCCCTGGGCACCATGGCGGCAAACAGAGTCATCAGCCCCAGCAGCAGCGACTCTATCAACACGCCCGTTGTCGGATCCTTGCAGAATTGCACGAGCCAATCGGCCATAATCCGCGTACCGCCGGGATAGGCAGCCAACTTCTGTGCCATGCACTCGGGGGTCCACACAAAGAAATTGAGAGCCTCCATCATGCGCTCTGTTTCAGGGAAACAGGACAAGGCCAGCCACATATACACAAGCACCGCAACGGCAGGCACCGTCATCAGCCACCACGGCACCATGTCCCCACTCTTGCCTGCGGGCCTTACCACCGTAGCAGCCTTATGCGGGATAGCCTCTTGTTGGCGCATCTTGTTATTTTGTCGTCGCTTACTCATCGCATTGACAGCCAATGTCTAATCTAACTTAAAAAGCTCAGCCACCTCATCGGCATCAAACAGCACGGGGGCCTTAATAAACTCGGGAATATTGTAGCTGTACATCCGTTGCACATTGTGCTCGGGGTCGCGCTGCGGCAAAAGCATAGGCTTAGAGAAGCGATGACCATCCCAATGGCAGAGGAAGAGGCGCGTGTAGCGTCCGTCGATGCGTTTGCTACTCAGCATCACCCATTTGCCGCTGCTGCTCCATGAGTGATAGCTGTCAACATCGGCACTGTTGATATCGCCAATGTCGTCCAGCACAGCAAATCCGCCGTTCTTAATGTCCACCAATTTAAGGTCAGCTTCCTTGTGATGAATGGGGAAAGTGCCGCACTGTGTCCAAGTAAAAAGCATATGGCGCCCATCGGGCGAGATACGCGGAAACGAGGCACTGCCGCCCTGTCGAGCTGCGCTATAGACAGTGTCTATCGGTGTGCCCAGCTGCCCCGTCGTCTCATCAAAAGGTACGCGCACCACACTGTAGTGCAGATCATTAAACTGCGAAGGCATCTTCACCGCCTTGGCCGTACAGAAATACAGCCACCTGCCGTCAGGCGAGAAAGCCGGGAATGTCTCCCAGTTGAGGCTGTCGGTAAATCGTTCGTCGGTCATTACCTGCCGGGCTTTGGTGTCGTAGATAATAAGGTCTGAGCGCTGGTCGTAAACCTCTATTTTGTCCTGCGAGTGAGCATAAAACGACTGCCGCGTCATGTTGCTGGAGAAAACCACGAACTTGCCGCTGGGATGCCACATGGGATAAGTACCGCTCTTCTCGGGACCCATTGTCTCAAGGATAATTTTATCTAACTTTCCATTCTGATAAACGACTGTACCTCCGCCACTTCCGCGCGAATGAAAGACCATTCCTTTATCAGCGTCATACTGCGCAAAAGAGTGGCAGTTGAGACAGCCGTCATTGTTTTGGCGGTTGGTGATAATGGCTCGTTCGTCAAAGCTGGTGAGGTCGCGCTGATAGATGCCCATGCGGCACCACAGCTCATAGCCGGGAGGTATCTGGCGGTAGGCCACCCAGGGGTCAACCTCGTCCTCGCTGACCACTATGTCGAAGGGGCTGTACTCTACCCCGTCGGGCTCCTGCTCGGTCCACACGCTGACAGTCACGCTGACCTTGCCGCCTCTCTTGACAGCCTCGGCCAGCAAAGTCCGCCAGTCATCAATATCGATATCTACGTAGCGTTCGCCCACGGCCTGCACCTCCTCGCTGCCGGCCTTGAGGTCTGCCTGGATATGCGTGGCACCCTTCACCTCAAAGTTAAGCGGAGCGATATTGGCAGGCACCGTGACGCCCACATAGTCGGGAAAGATAGGCGGCAGGGCCTTATCAACCCTGGCAGCCTCGCGCCAACCGCCACCACAGCCGCACATCAACAGGCATAGAAGCGCAAGAAAATGGTATCCGAACAGCCTGACCACGTTACGCTTGTATCATGAAATCGTCAAATAGCGGGCTCAACGACCACCGACGGCTTCATCTTTTTCTTGTTGTTCTCAATATAGATGGTGCCGCTGGGCAGCGCATCGGGATTTGCTATCGGCCTGCCCTGAATGTCGTAGGCAGTCTTAGCGGAGGTCTCGGCTCCGGCCTCCTCGCTCCCTGCTGCCTTGATAGCCGCAGGTGCCTCAATAAGTTCCAGCGTCATGCGGTCCATGTCGGGAGCCCAATCAGTGTTATTGTATAGGCGCACCACGTTTTCACCCGGCTCAAGCTCAATCTCGCAATCCACAGACGAGGGCGAGTCCCAATTACCGTTGTTGACGGTGAAGGTCTTGACAAACTTACCGTTGACATCAACACTGAACTTACGCTGCTGACCCGTGCAGTAGTAGATGGTCATCTTATACTTGCCGCCCTCGCGGCTCCACACGTTCTGCCACTGCATGTCGTTCTCCGGACGACTGCCAAGCCAGCCCACCTTATACTTGCCCGAGCACCCGTCGCTGCTACTGAAATTGGCAGCACTCAGTCCACTCTCATGGAACTGCGACAGAAAGGCAGTCTCGGCCTCATAATTGGTGCGCTCAATACGCTCCTGGGCGTCCAAACGGAACACGCGCGTGGCATGGGCAGGAATCTTCTGCTTGTAACTACCCTCATATTCCTGCGTAAGGTCCATGCCGTAAGTTATCGAGCGAATCTTCACCTTGCCGCCAAGTTCCAGCTTATCAAACTCCATTGTATATTCCACCTGGCTGTCAGTGGAGTTGTAAACGGCTGCCACACGCATGGTATCATAAGCACTTATCACGTCACGCACAAGCAAATAGACACCGTCCTTTTCGTCCACCACGTAGGCCTGCTTATAGAGCGTGTCCTGATTGATGGCAATCAGCTCGGTGTTAGTCAGCAGCTTGAGGGCATTGGTCTTGATGGTGGCCAGGTCACAGCCTATCAACAGCGGAGAATTCATTATGCACCACATGGAGAAATGGGTGCGGTCTTCCTCGGTACTCATACCGCGACCCACCTCCAGCATATCCATATCGTTGTAATGGCCCTTGCGGCAGAAGGCCGACAGGGGCAAGTTGGTATTGATGATACCCTTCACACTCTCCCATGCGCAATAAATGTCACCAGTAGTACGCCAAGAGCCCGCACGGCCGTATGCCCAGGTACCAGGATAAGACCATCGGCAGATATTAAAGCGTAGCGAGTCACGCCCTGTCTCGCGGGCAATCTTCTCGAAAGCATCGAGCGACATACCGTAGAGCACGCGGTCGTTGAGAGTCTTGTCCTTATCCTGCAGCTGCATGCCGCCGCAGAAGTCCACCTTGATAAAGTCGAAGCCCAGGTCGCCGAACCACCACTTCATATCCTGATCCTGATGGTCATACATGCCCGAGCCGATGCCCCAGGGGTCGCCGCTGCCCTGCGAGCCGCAGGTGTTGTAACCCACGTCAGAATAGATGCCAGCCCTCAGTCCCTTAGAGTGAATATAGTCCACCACGTCTTTCAGACCGTTAGGAAAACGCGTTGGATGAGTAAGGAGAGCACCTGTTTCGGGATCACGCTTACCGAAATAGCCGTCGTCAATATTAATGTAACGGTAGCCGACATCAAGCAGCCCCTTCTTTACCATGTTATCGGCCTGCACCTTAATCAACTTATCGCTTATGTTGATACCATAAGTGTTCCATGAGCTCCACCCCATCGTGGGCCCGTCCTTAGTGGTCTGCCCTGATGCCGCAACACCCAGGCAAAGCGCAACACAGGAAAGAAAAAATCTTGTCTTCATTATCTTGAGAGTTTATTTCTTTAACATCAGCACTTTCTCCGTTAGCATCAATACTTTATCAGTTAGTATCAACACTTTCTCCGTTAGTATCAATACTTTATCAGCTAGTATCGACACTTTCTCTGCAAAGATACAACATTTTTTTATAACGCCTACAAAACAACCCCATGATAAACTCTTTACTCGCCTTGAACAGAAATTTAATCGCGTGAAAACACATCTTAATCGCCTAGAGACGACATCAAGACGCGTGGAGCCACGAACTAAAGGCGAGCTCACGCGAAAATTCCTTAGAAATCTTAAAAAACTCCTTATAAGTTTTTGAAAATTCATAAGCAATTTTTGAAAACTCCTTAAGAATTTTGAATAATTCCTTAGGAATTTTTTATTATTCCTTAAGAATTTTTGAAAATTCCTAAGGAATTATCACAGCTTGACGCTATTAGATTACGACTCTGCGCAATAAACGCACAGCTTGGCACGATAAAATCACAGTTCGACGCGTTTAAATCACAATTCGCCGCGATAAAAAACGGGAGGACACGATAAAAACATAGCTCTTTATTTCTCAGACCGGCTTCACCGACCACTGACAGAGCCTTCGCGAAGAAATTACCATAAATTTCTGAAAAATTTATTTTTCTTTGCCGCTACGCTCTCAGGCTCTTTGGTTGTCAGACCGGCTTCGCCGACCACTGACAGAGCCTTCGCGAAGAAATTACCATAAATTTCTGAGAAATTTCTGGTAATTTCTTTCAGTGTATGCCTTAGGACAAAAATAATCAGTGGCTCGCGTTAACTGGTAACGCGAGCCACTGTAAAAAGAATATTGTTTTGAGAAAACGGTGTCTTCTCTTATTCTGCGCGGAGGGTGAAGCGGGTGAAAGCCAAAACGGTGCAGTCCTTGTCGGCCTCCTTGATGAAGGCGCTGACTGTCTTGGTGCCGTCCATGATGTAGTCCTGGTTGAGGAGGCAGTTCTCCTTATAGAACTTGTTCATACGGCCCTGAGCAATCTTCTGAACCATTTCCTGAGGCATGGTAGCCTGCTTCTGAGCTGCGGTCTCGGTCTTGATGCGACGGATGTCGTCAGCCTGAGCCTCGGTGATGTTGCCCTTGGCAATACCCTCGGCAATGTGCTCCTCGTTCTCAGCGATGTAAAGGTTGTAGCCGGCCTTCTTCAGAGCGTTCTGAACGGCCTTCTCTACCTGCTCCTCGATGGTCTTCTCAACAGCCACCTTCATCTCGTTCTCCTTAACGCTCTCAGGCACATCAGCCTCAGAGATGGACACGGGATTCATGGCTGCCACCTGCATGGCTACCTGATGGCCAACGGCCTCGCCAACGGGGGTGGACATCTGCACCATGGTGCAGAGCATATTCTTACCCTGGTGGTTGTAAACGGAGACATTGTCGCCCTCGATTACCTTGTAACCATCGAGCTCCATCTTCTCACCGGTGATACCGCTGCGGTCAACCACGGCCTGAGCAACATCGCCATTACCCATGGGCAGAGCCTTCACCTCGTCGAGGGTCTTGCACTTATTCTCAACAGCGAGGTCGAGGATGTCCTGGGTCAGCTTGATGAAGTCAGCGTTGTTAGCCACAAAGTCGGTCTCACACTTCAGGGCTATAGTAGCGGCGAAGCCGGGAACGGCCTTGCAGAGCACGCAACCCTCAGATGCCTCGCGGTCGGAGCGCTTGGCGGCTACAGCCTTACCCTTAGCGCGGATGACCTCAACGGCGGCATCAATATCATTGTTTGTTTCCTCCAGAGCCTTCTTGCAGTCGCTCATACCGGCACCGGTGAGCTTACGAAGCTTCTGAATATCAGCAATTGTTACTGCCATAATTATTTAATTTAGAATTTGAAAATTAGAATTTGAAAAATTACTCAGCAGCGGGGGCAGCTTCCTCAGCGGCGGGAGCAGCTTCTTCGGCAGCAGG
>OCTW011560368.1_pt1 | contig 30750 bp, 27 predicted proteins | sample 1539671 | NCBI WGS metagenome assembly OCTW01 (sample SAMN02144230, study PRJEB22623) | gut metagenome | biome: sheep rumen | host: Ovis aries | place: New Zealand | reverse complement strand
GTCTCCCGAGCTCTACCTGCGCGGCGAGATTGACGCGGCCGACATCACCCCGACCATCGCGGCGGAATGGCTCGCCGATCCGGCGAAAGCCGACCTGATCCATCCCGTGCGGCAGATCGGCCAGTATTCTTACTTCTTCAGCTTCAACTTTGACCCGCACTTTGACGAGGCCTACGAACCTGCAAACTGGAAGCTGGCCGTCAACAACGAGAACTTCCGTCAGTCCATCTTCTACGGTCTGGACCGCCTGAAGGCCAAGACCGTCATTGAGCCGGACAATCCTGCGGACCTGATCTGGAATACGCTGACCCCGCCGGCCATCGTCGGCTTTGAGAGCAAAGTGACCGCGCTGACCCCCGAACTGAGCCTGAGCGCCCAGGATGAAAAGGCGATCGCCGCCCGTGACGCCGCCATGGCTGAACTGAAGGAAGCCGGCGCTACTTTCCCGGTGAAGGTGCTGGTGTGCTACAACCCGTCCTCCACGACCTGGGCGGAAGAGTGCCAGGTGGTTGAACAGCAGCTGGAAGCCCTGCTCGGCACGGATTATATCGACGTGATCGTGGAAGCCGGTCCTTCCTCTGGGTTCCTAAAGGAAATCCGCCGCAGCGGCAAATACGGCCTGATGAAGTGCAACTGGGGTCTGGATTATGACGATCCTGAAAACATGACCTCTCCCTTTAAGAACGGCAACAACTATAACTTCTTTGCCACCGCGACCCAGGCTGATCTCTTCGACGAAGACGGAACGCTGACCTATTTCAACCTTCTTGAAAAGGCCGGCTCCATCCCGACTACCCAGCACGAAGAACGCTATCAGGCCTACGCCGAGGCGGAAGCTTACCTGATCAACCACGCCATCGCCCTGCCCTTCGGCTCCGACACCGCCGGCTATACCGCTTCCAGGCTGAATCCCTTCGAAGCGCAGTTTGCCGCCACGGGTCTGGCTACCTGCCGCTATAAAGGCCAGCACCTGCTGGACAAGCCCATGTCCACAGACGAGTATTACGATGCCTATGATCAGTGGGAAGAAGAGCTGGCCGCCCAGAGCAAATAATCCTATTGAATCTGAATCGGCCGGTCAGGCTGTAAAAGACTGATCACTCGCGGAGGCGGGTTCATCCACCCGTCTCCGCGTTTCATCCTTTATACTGACATTCATCCGTATTGGCTTTGGATGCAGTATGATTTCCAAATTGAGGTCAACCGCATGTTCAAGTATGTCCTGAAGCGTCTGGCAGCCTCCGTGATCACGCTGGCAATCGTCATTACGCTGGTGTTTATTCTGCTTCGGCAGATGCCGATCGAAGGGTATTTTGACAACTTCGAAAAGCTCAACGAAGCGCAGATCAACGCCAAGCTGGCCAACCTCGGCCTGACGCAGCCGATTCACATACAGCTCGGTGCGTTCTTTTCCAATCTGCTGCGCGGCGATCTGGGACAGTCCTCCCGCTACAGCGTGGGAACGCCAATCTCCCAGATCATCGCTCAGAAGGCCCCGCTTTCCATTCAGATGGGCCTGATGAGCATGGCGATCTCTCTTTTGACGGGGATCCCGCTGGGCGCTGCGATGGCCAGGTCCAAGTCCGGCTTTTGGGACAAATTCGGCACAGCGTTTATCGTTTTCATCAACGCGGTGCCCGCAGCGGTGTATTATATATTCATTCAGATGTACGGCACGAGCCTGATGGGCATATCCATGCTGTTTGACCGAAACAATCTGATCACGTGGATTCTTCCTGTGCTCAGCATGTCCCTGGGCTCCACCGCCTCCTACGCCATGTGGATCAGGCGGTACATGCTGGATGAAATGAACAAGGACTATGTGCGTCTGGCCCGGGCGAAGGGGGTCCACAGCAAAAGTATCATGATGCGGCATGTATTCCGCAACGCCTTTGTCCCGATGATTCAGTACATTCCCTCTTCCATCATGTATACCATCTGCGGGTCCATTTATATTGAATCCCTGTATTCCGTCCCTGGAATGGGCGGCCTGCTGGTCGACGTAATCGGGAGGCAGGACAACCCGATGGTTCAGGCGTTGGTCATGATCTATTCCGCCATCGGCATCGTCGGCCTGCTGATGGGCGATCTGCTGATGGGCGTGATCGACCCGAGAATCAGTTTTGTGAAAAAGGAGAGCGCGCGCTGATGAAGAATCCATTTCATACAAGAACGCGCTCTTTGGAGCAGCATATCACCGGAGCCGCCCGTTCTGACTCCCCGAAGGCGCTGGGCCAGGAGATGTTCCGCCTTGCGGACGTAGACGAGAGCACCGCGGAAAGAACCGGTTATTCCAATTATTCCTATTGGCGTTCCACCTTTCAGGCTTTCCTACATAATAAAACGGCTGTCGCCATGTTGATCGTCCTGGTGCTGCTGCTGGCCTTTACCTTTATTCAGCCCCTCCTGCCCGGCCAGTACGGAGCCAATACCATCAACAATGACCCTGTCACCAATATTCAGCTGCAAAATCAGTCGCCTTCCCTGACGACAGTTTATACCCGGGTACCGGAAGGCACCAGGCTTACTGGGAAACGGATGGACGACCAGTGGTATACCGTATCAAACGTCCTGACCAGCATCAAGGCAAGACAGGTCTTTACCCTGGTTGAATACGGGGATGAATGGTGCAAAATCGAATACAACGGGCTGACGGGGTATGTCAAAAACAACTTTCAGACCAAACTGAAGCTGCCCGAGGACCCGACCGCGGTACCCTATGAGAGCAGGTCGTCCTTTAATATTCAGATGTACCAGGAAGCGATGGACCTGACCAACAAGGGCGGCATGCTCTATGCGGACGCGGACGCTGTTCGGGAAGAAGCGGACGGCGCCATCGTGACCGTTCGATCCGCCGATCTCAGGACGCTTCCGTCCGATCGTCCCTTTATCTTCGGCACGAACAACATCGGCCAGGATCTTTGGGCCCGCGTGTGGAGCGGAACCCGCACGAGCTTGTGGATTGGCTTTGTGGTGGGCTTTTTTGAAGCGCTGATCGGCATCCTGGTCGGGATCCTGTGGGGCTATGTCCGCGCCCTGGACCGGCTCATTACGGAAATTTACAATGTGCTGGACAATATTCCCAATACGATTATCCTGATCCTCATTTCCTACATCATGCGCCCGGGCATCACCACACTGATTTTTGCCATGTCGCTGACCCGCTGGCTGGGCATGGCCCGCTTTATCCGGAATCAGATCGTCATCATCCGGGACCGGGATTATAACCTCGCCTCCCGCTGCCTGGGCACGGGCACCTGGCGCATCATGTTCAGAAATCTTCTTCCGTACCTGGTCAGCGTGATCATGCTCCGCATGGCCCTGGCGATTCCCGGAGCCATCGGCAGCGAGGTATTCATTACCTATATCGGCCTGGGCCTTTCGGTCGATACCCCGTCCCTGGGCAACCTGATCAATGAAGGACGAAAGCTGATCACCAGCGCCTCTCTGCGCTACCAGCTGATTTTCCCGGCCATTGTCCTGTCGGTCATCACGATCTCCTTCTACATTATCGGCAACGCCTTCGCGGACGCTGCCGATCCCAAGAACCATCTGTAAGCCGGGAGGAAATGTTCATGCAGGAACAGAATCAACATCCCGTTCTTCGGGTGGAGCATCTGGATATCAAGTTTAACCTGCGCGGCAAGGTGCTGCACGCCATCCGGGACGTTTCCCTGGAGCTGTACGAGGGGGAAACCCTGGCCATCGTGGGGGAAAGCGGCTCCGGTAAGAGCGTGCTGACCAAGTCCTTTATGGGCCTCAACGACGTCAACGGCTGGGTGGATCACGGCAGCATCTGGTACAACGGAAAAGACCTGGCCCGCTTTACCACGGAGAAAGAATGGCTGACCATCCGCGGGCGCGAAATCGCTATGGTTTTGCAGGACCCGATGACCAGCCTGAACCCCCTCAAGACCATCGGCGCACAGATTGAGGAGGCCCTGCGCCTCCATCAGAACCTGAAAGGAGCCCAGGCCCGGCAGAAAACCATCGCCCTGCTGCAGGACGTGGGCATTACGGAGCCGGAACGCCGCCGCAGGCAATATCCCCATGAGTTTTCCGGCGGCATGCGCCAGCGGGTCATCATCGCCATCGCGCTGGCCTGCAATCCCCGCATCCTGATCTGCGACGAGCCGACGACGGCGCTGGATGTGACAATCCAGGCCCAGATCATCCGCCTGATTTACGACCTGGTGCATAAATATCATCTGACAGCCATCTATATTACCCACGACCTGGGCGTCGTCGCCAACGTGGCGGACCGGGTGGCGGTCATGTACGCCGGGGACATCGTCGAAATCGGCACCTGCCGGGAGGTTTTTTACGAGCCGGCCCATCCTTATACCTGGGCCCTTCTTTCTTCCCTGCCGCAGCTTGGACGGAAGGGAGAACATCTCTATACCATCCGCGGCACGCCGCCGAACCTCTATCATCAGATCACCGGGGACGCCTTCGCCCCGCGCAATCCAAACGCCCTGCAGGCTGATTTTGTGGAACGGCCTCCGTTCTTTGACATCAGCCCCACGCACAAGGCGCGTACCTGGCTGCTGGATCCACGGGCGCCGAAGATCGACCCGCCCGAAGTCCTCGGCCGGATCCGGCATCTTGGCAAAACGGACCGGGAATCAGATAAATAGTCAGAGCTATCATCCGTAACGGAATCTTGGAGTAATCGATGCAGACAGAACAGCCATTTGTCAGCGTGCGGGACATGCACGTGACCTTCGGGGAGAGGCGTCACCGCTTTGAGGCGGTGCGCGGCGTTTCCTTTGATATCATGAAGGGGGAAACCTTCGGCCTGGTGGGGGAATCCGGCTCCGGAAAAACCACCATCGGCCGGGCCATTCTCCGCATCTATCCCCTGAGCGGCGGAGAGGTCATTTTTGACGGTCAGCGCATCAGCGGGAAGATTTCCAAGGAGCTGGACCATCAGGTGACCCAGAGAATCCAGATGATTTTCCAGGACCCGATGGCCTCTCTCAACGAACGCGCCAAGGTCGATTATATCGTCTCCGAAGGGCTTTACAATGTCGCCAAGGGGATCAGCAAGGAAGAGAGGCAGCGCCGGGTGGCCAATGCGCTGAGCGAAGTGGGCCTCCTGCCGGAATTCGCCAGCCGTTTTCCGCATGAGTTTTCCGGCGGCCAGCGCCAGCGCATCGGCATCGCCCGGGCGCTGATCATGCAGCCGGAATTCATTGTGGCGGACGAACCGATTTCCGCGCTGGATGTATCCATCCGCGCTCAGGTGCTGAACCTGATGTCGGAGTTGCAGCAAAAAAGAGGCCTCACATATCTGTTTATCTCCCACGATCTGTCCGTCATGCGCTTTATCTGTGACAGGATCGCGGTCATCCATCTGGGCGTGCTGGTGGAGCTCGCGGAAACGGAGGAACTTTTCGCCCATCCGTTGCACCCTTACACGCAGGCCCTCCTGTCAGCGGTTCCCCAGCCCTCGCCGGACGCCGCTTCGGGACAGACTCTGCTGACCTATGACGACAGCGTCCACCATTACGAAAACGACCCGCCCCAATGGACAGAACTGGTGCCCGGGCATTTTATCCTGGCCAATGAGGAAGAACTGAAACGGTACCGGAAAGCATATGAACATGGATGAACTGCATGCCCGCGCCCGCTGCTGGGCGGAAATTTCGGAAGATGCCCTGGTAAAGAACCTGAAGGAAGCGGAAAGCCTGCTGAACCCGGGAGTTCGGTTGATCTGCGTGCTCAAGGCGGACGGGTATGGCCTCGGGGCTGTGCAGATAGCAGGCATTCTGTGGGAACAGGGAATCCGTCATTTCGCCGTCGCCTGCTTTGAAGAAGCCAGAGAACTGATCCGCGCTTTCCCGGATGCTTTTGTCCTGGTTATGGGCGCAACGGCTCCCTGCGAGCTGGAGGAGGCGATCCGCCTGTCCATCAGGATCACCGTGGGAACGCAGGCGGAAATGTGCCTGGTGTCCGAGACGGCTGTCCGTCTGGGCACGGACGCTTTGGTGCATATCAAGCTGGATACGGGTCTGCACCGGCTCGGCTTTTCGAACCTTTCCGAACTGACGCCGGTCCTTAAAATGCCCGGTATTGTGCAGGAAGGGCTGTACAGCCATCTGGCGCTCCGCAGCGCGGAACAGACGGAGGCGCAGTGCGCCCTGTTCAGGAAATGCGTGGATTCCCTTTCCGCCCTGGGCTTTCAGTTTCCCATGGTTCATCTGCTGGATTCCATCGGCCTGGTCAGACGGCCGGAGGATCAGTACGGCTTTGTCCGTGTGGGCGCTTTTCTCTATGGAAACGTGCCCCCATCCTATCAGCATTTTGAGCGCAGGCAGGCGGTGGTCCGCCTCTGCGCCCGGGTCACTCGCGTTTCTCCGGTGCCGCGGGGAGAAGGCGTCGGCTACAGCGACGATGCTCTGGACCGGGATTCCCTGGTCGCCACCCTGTCCGCCGGCTACGTGGACGGTTATCCCCGGCTGCTTTCCGGCGTTGGAGAGGTGGAGATTCACGGACAGAGAGCCCGCGTGCTGGGTAGGGTCTGCATGGACCAGATGATGGTGGATGTGACGGAGATTCCAGATGTCCGGGAAGGAGATACCGCTGTTCTCCTCGGGGACGGCATTTCCCTCAACGAGTTCGCCGCCTGGGCAGATATGAACCGGAACGAAGTCACCTGCATGATCGGCCGAAGGATGCCGAGGATCTATCTGCGGGATGGCTCTGTGCGCACTGTGATCAGCCGGATGAACGGCTGAAACTATGAAACGGACGGGAGACCTGCGATGAATATCAGAAAATCAACTTTGAATGATCTGGACAGCATGCTGGCCATTTACGTCCGTGCGCGGGCCTTCATGAAAGAGCACGGCAACCCAAACCAGTGGGGGCCGAACCAATGGCCGCCGGAAGCGCTGCTGAGGCAGGACATTCAGAATGGAAACAGTTATGTCTGCGTCGATGAACAGGACCGGGTCATTGGGACCTTCGCCTTCTTTTTCGGGAAGGACGTGGAGCCGACATTCCTCAAGATTACCGGCGGGGCCTGGCTGGACGACAGCCCCTACGGCGTCGTACACCGGATTGCTTCGGACGGCTCTCAAAAGGGCATCGGCGCCTTCTGCCTGAACTGGGTTTATGAGCAGTGCGGCCATGTGCGGATCGATACGCATGGGGACAACGTCGTCATGCAGAACCTGGTCCGGAAGCTTGGGTTTGTGCACTGCGGAACGATCTATGTCAAGCAGGATCCTTATCCGAGACTGGCCTATGAAAAGTCCGCCGTCACGGAGAAGTTGGCTGCTTCCAACGGCTGATACATTATCCAATACCTGTATATTTCCTGTCCTTCTTCCCGACGGGCAGCGGCATTCATTCTATCCGCTGCCGGTCTGGAAAAAGGATTTTTGATTTTCGTGAACAGAAGGCTTTTCTTCTTCTTGATGAAGGAAAAATGTTATGGTATAATCAACGACATCAAGGCCTGTTCCATCAGTTCAGTACGAAGGCCGGACACAGTATCCCTGTATTTTATACATTTGCCTGATCAGCCGCCCGGAAACGGCTGCGCTGCAATGAAAAGGAGATCCAAGATGGAAGAAAACAAGCAGAACAAACCCGGTCTGTTTCGGGAACGGAGCCTGGAAGCGATCGAATCTCCTGAAAAGCTCAATGATTATCTCCGCGTCACGTCTCCCGGCGTGTGGCTGATTCTGGGTGCCTGTATCGTCCTGCTGCTGGGGTTTGTGCTGTGGAGCATCTTTGGCAGCATCGATACCACGGTCAAGCTGGCTGTCTCTTCGTCAAACGGGCGGACGGTATGCTATGTGCCGTATAACGAGCTGGAGCAGGTATCCCAGCGCGGCGAAGTGACGCTGAACGGGAAAACCTATCCTTTCCGCACTGCGACAGAAGCGAAGGTCATCGTGGTTTCGGAAGAAATGGATCCCTATGTTCGGGTGGGCGGCGGCCTCGCCATTGGGGATGTGACCGTCGAGCTGGAGCTGGACACGGACCTTCCGGACGGGGTATACAGCGCTTCCGTGGTCACGGAGCGCCTGCAGCCCATTTCCCTTCTGCTGAAGTAGGAGGTCTGGCAAGATGGCAAATCAGAACGTCCCAAAGCCCGTAGAAAAAGGCGTAGTTTCCGTCCCTGTCGTCATGCAGATGGAGGCGCTGGAATGCGGCGCTGCGTCGCTGACGATGGTGATGCATTACTATAAAAAGTTCATACCGCTGGAACAGGCCCGCGTGGACTGCGGCGTTTCCATGAACGGCGCGAGCGCCAAGAGCATCCTGGTGGCGGCCCGCAGCTACGGCATGGAAGCGAGCGCGTGGCGGGTCGAACCGGAAGACCTGCTAAACGAGGGGCCCTTTCCCTGCATCATTCACTGGGGCTTCAATCACTTCGTCGTGCTGTGCGGCTTTAAGGGCAAGCGGGCTGTGATCAACGATCCTTCCCGCGGCAGAGTGACGGTGGAATGGGAGGAGTTTGACCGCGATTTTACAGGTGTCCTTCTGACGTTTGAGCCCGGTCCTTCTTTTAAACCTGAAGGGAAGCAAAAAAGCGTCTGGGCCTATGCCAAAGAGCGCCTCAAGGGCTCCGGCACCGCGGTGGCCTTCGTGGTGCTGACTACGACGGTTTCCTCACTGATCGGGCTCATTAACCCCGGTTTCAGCCGGACCTTCCTGGACAGGCTGCTGACCGGAAAAAACCCGGAATGGCTGACGCCGTTTATGCTTCTGTTCTGCCTGCTCATCCTGGTCAGCGTCATCATGAGCCTGATCTCCTCCGTTTATTCCCTTCGTATTCAGGGAAAAATGGCTTCTTACGGCAGCTCCTCCTACCTGTGGAAGGTGCTCAGGCTGCCGATGCAGTTTTTTAACCAGCGCTTAAGCGCTGATATTTCGGACCGTCAGGCCACCAACGCCTCGATCGCCGGGGCCATGGTCAACACCTTCGCGCCGCTCTTTCTGCAGGCACTGATGATGATCTTTTACCTGACGGTGATGATCCATTACAGCCCGCTCCTTTCCCTGATCGGGGTTGGCTCCATTTTGCTGAACATCGGCGTTTCCATGCTGGTGACCGCCAAACGGGTGAATATCACCCGCGTTCAGCAGCGGGACCGGGCCAACCTGTCTTCCTCCACCATGAGCGGCATCAGCATGATCGAAACCATCAAGTCCAGCGGGGCGGAAAACGGCTTTTTCGGCAGGTGGGCCGGGTATCAGGCCAGCGTCAATACCCAGACGGTCAAATATACCAAGCTGAACCTGTTCCTGGGCTCTCTTCCCTCCGCCATTACCTCGATCGCGAACGTGGCGGTCCTTGGGCTGAGCGTCATGCTCGTATTGCAGGGGAAGTTTACCCCCGGTATGATCATGGCCTTCCAGAGCTTCCTCAGCTCCTTCATGTCGCCGGCCACGTCGCTGATCAACGCGGGTCAGTCCATGCAGGAAATGATCACCCAAATGGAACGCGTGGACGATGTCATGAGCTACCAGGAGGACGTGTGCTTTGCGCCCAAGCAGAAGACGGGGGAATATGAAAAGCTCTCCGGCGCCATCGAACTCAAGAACGTGACCTTCGGCTATTCCAAGCTGGACAGGCCGCAGATTATCGATTTCTCCATGACCGTAAAGCCCGGCCAGAAAGTCGCCTTCGTTGGGCGGACGGGCTGCGGCAAGTCCACGCTGGCAAAACTGATTTCCGGCCTCTATCATCCGTGGAGCGGGGAAATTACCTTTGACGGGGTGCCCCTCACCGACATCGACCGCAGCGTGTTTACCGGCTCCGTCAGCGTCATCGACCAGGACATCACGCTGTTTGAGGATACCATTTCGGAAAACATCAAGATGTGGGACGGCTCCATCGAGGATTTCGAGGTAACCCTCGCTGCGCGCGACGCCGGCATTTACGACGATATCGTCACCAGAAGCGGCGGCTTCGGCCATCAGCTTCTGGAGGGCGGACGGGATCTTTCCGGCGGCCAGCGCCAGCGCATTGAAATTGCCCGGGCCCTTGCGCAGGACCCGACCATCTGCATCATGGACGAGGCCACCAGTGCCCTGGACGCCACGACGGAGCACGAGGTCATTCGTTCCATCAATAACCGCGGAATCACCTGCATCATCATTGCCCACCGTCTTTCCACCATCCGCGACTGCGACGAGATCATCGTGCTTGACAAGGGCCGCATCGTGGAGCGCGGTACGCATGATGAGCTCTATGCCAAAGGCGGCATGTACAAGGAACTGGTCACATCGGAATAAAGATGGTGAAATGGTTTCCTGATGAATCTCCTGTCCGCTTCCTGACTGAAAGGAGAATATTCCTGTGGGTTGGTTTGACGATCAGATCGAATACCGGAAAAAATACGAACGGGAATTGCTGAACGATTCCTTTGAAAATATTGCCCGGTCCGTCACCGGACGCAGAGTCACCGGAGGAACCCTGGGTGACAGAACAGACGTCGGCGACGCGATCGCCTGTCTGCTTGCGTACCTTGGCATCAAGGAAAGAGAAATCCCTGCCGGGATGACCAACCTGAGGGACAGGCTGGATTTTCTGCTTTCCTCCTCCGGCGTACTGTACCGCGAGGTGATTTTGACCAAGGGCTGGCGCAACGACGCGATGGGGCCGATGATCGGCTCCCTGGCGGAAGAAGGCACGGTCATTACCCTGCTGCCCGCGAACATGGGCGGCTATGAGTACATAGACCCAAAGGACGGCACGAAAAAGCGCATCAACGCCAAGGAAGAAAAGAGAATCAGCTCCGAGGCCCTGTGCTTTTATACCCCGCTGCCCACCCGGGAGCTGACGGTTAAAGACCTGCTGGCCTACATGAAAAACTGCCTGACCCTGCGGGACCTGATCGGCTTTGGCGCCGCCGCCCTGGTCATTACCCTGGTCGGCCTCCTGATGCCCAGGCTCAACCGGATTCTGCTCGGCACCGTGTTGGACACGGGCAGCAGCCAGCTGCTCTGGGCGGTGGTTTCCTTCATGATCTGTGTCACCATCGGCAGTACGCTGCTTTCCATCATCCGCGCTATGCTGCTCAGCCGCATCCGCTTTAAACTCAACGTCAACGTCAGCGCGGCCACCATGATGCGGATTCTTTCCCTGCCGGCTTCCTTTTTCAAAAACTATTCCGCCGGCGAGCTCAATCAGTATGTCAATTATATGGATTCCCTGTGCTCCACCATCGTCGATTCCGTATTTTCCACCGCTGTGACCGGCGTTTTCTCCCTGGTCTATATCACGCAGATTTCCGCCTACGCCCCGTCGCTGGTGGTGCCCAGTCTGGCGGTGACGCTGATCACCCTTCTGATCAGCATCCTGTCCGCCAAGGTACAGATGCGGCTGGACAAGGAAAAAATGGAGCATACCGCCAAGGAACGCGGCTTAGTGGTCGCGCTGATCACCGGCATCCAGAAGATCCGTCTGAGCGGGGCGGAGAACCGGGCGTTTTCCAAATGGTCCAGGCAGTATACCAAAAGCGCCGTCCTGACCTACAGCCCGCCCGCCATCATCCGCTTTTCCGGGGTATTGACGCTGGCGGTCAGTATGATCGGCACGGCCATCATGTACTATGTTTCCGTCAAAAACCGTGTGAGCATTGCGGACTATTACGCCTTCAACAGCGCCTACGCCTATATCTCCACCGCGTTTTCCTCCCTGACGGCGATGGCGCTTTCCGCCGCTTCCATCAAGCCCATCATTGATCTGATTCAGCCTCTTCTGTCCGCCGTCCCGGAAGCCGCGGAGGAAAAGGAGACGGTCACGCGCCTGAGCGGCAGGATCGAAATGTCGCACATCACTTTCGGGTACGACCCGGAGAGCAAGCCGCTTTTTGAAGACTTCAACCTCACCATTCCGGCGCGCCAGTATGTGGCCATCGTCGGAAAGAGCGGCTGCGGTAAATCCACTCTGGTCCGTCTCCTGCTCGGCTTTGAAAAGCCGCAGAGGGGCGTCATCTACTATGACCGCCGAGACCTGGAGCAGATCGACAAGCGTTCCCTCCGCCGCCAGATCGGCACCGTCATGCAGAACGGCCGTCTCTTTGGCGGCAGCCTCTTTGACAACATCGTGATTTCCGCCCCGACGCTTAAGCTGCATGACGCCTGGGAAGCCGCTGAAATTGCCGGGATCGCCGACGATATCCGTGAGATGCCCATGGGAATGAACACGATGGTCCAGGAGGGCGGCGGCACCATTTCAGGCGGACAGCGCCAGCGTCTGATGATCGCCCGGGCCATCGCGCCAAAGCCTAAGATTCTGATTTTTGACGAGGCCACCTCCGCGCTGGACAATATCACCCAGAAAAAGGTGTCCGAGGCCCTAGACAAGATGCGCTGCACAAGGATCATCATTGCCCACCGCCTGTCCACCATTCGCCGCTGTGACAGGATTCTGCTGATCGACGGCGGAAAAATCGCGGAAGACGGCACCTATGACGAGCTGATTGAGAAAAACGGCCTGTTCGCCGAACTGGTCGCCAGGCAGAGGCTGGGGGACGGAGATTGAGCGAAAAACTGAACGGATATATGTTGTTTTTGCCTGTTTTTTCAGCCTGATTATCCGATTGACGAACAGAGGAAATTGTGGTATCTTATCTCATGGTAAGTCTTTAAGACGGTACTGAGAGACCGACAAGAGGCGCCGGGGAAAAATCAGACACAAGCATTTCCGGAATGCAGGAATTCTTGCCGTACGTCTATGGACTTCGTACGGCAAGTTTTTTTGCTGCCTTGAGACTTCCGAGACAAAAAAAGGAGGTTTTCGTGCTTATGAAACTGGTGTACAACGTCAATGAAAAACCGCCGCTGAAAAAGAACCTGGTCTATGCTTTCCAGCAGCTCCTGGCCATCATGGCCGCGACCTTGCTGGTGCCCATTCTGGTGGATGGCACCGGCGTTTACATGAGCCAGCCTGCCGCCCTCTGCGGCGCCGGCTTTGGTACGCTGTTCTATCTTTTCATCGCGACCCGGCGGAAGAGTCCCGTTTTCCTGGGCAGCTCCTTTGCGTTCATCAGCCCGCTGGCCAGCGCCGTAGCATTCGGCTTCTTAGGCATTTTCCTGGGCGCTGTGTTCGCAGGCCTGGTCTATGTGGTGATCGCTCTGATCATCAAGGCGACCGGCTCTGAATGGGTTAATAAACTGCTGCCCCCCGTGGTAATCGGACCCACCGTCGCCCTGATCGGTCTCTCCCTGTGCGGAAGCGCGGTCAACAACCTGAACAATACCGCAGCCGGCACCTATAACCTGTGGGCCATCCTGGTGGGCGTGATCGCTTTCCTGATCACGGTGTATGCCAGCACCAAGGGTAGCAAGGGCATGAAGATGATTCCCTTCATCATCGGTGTTCTGGGCGCGTACCTGGTCGCTCTGGTGATGACCCTGATCGGCCGCAGCGCCGGCATTGAGGGCCTGCAGCTGGTCAATCTGTCCGCCTTTGACAACATGACGCTGATCAGGATGCCTCGGTTTACCTTCCTTGGCATGTTCGGCGCTTATCCTGAAGCGACCAACAAGATCGCGGGCTGGGGCGATGTTGCTAGCCTTTTCGTGCTCTTCGCTCCGGTTGCCTTCGTCACCCTGGCCGAGCATATCGCCGACCACAAGAACCTGTCCACCATCATCGAGCGTGACCTGATCACCGATCCCGGCCTGGACAAAACGCTGATTGGCGACGGCGTCGGTTCCATCGTCGGTTCCTTCTTCGGCGGCTGCCCCAATACCACCTACGGCGAATCCGTCGGCTGTGTCGCCATAACCGGCAACGCCAGCATTTCCACCATCGCCATCGCCGCATGTTACTGCATCATTCTGAGCTTCTTTGATCCCTTTGTCTGCTTTGTCAATTCCATTCCCTCCTGCATCGTCGGCGGCGTCTGCATCGCCCTGTACGGCTTTATCGCGGTCTCCGGCCTCAAAATGCTGCAGCCGGTGGATCTGAATGACAACCGCAACCTCTTCGTCGTCGCCGCCATTCTGGTTCCCGGTATCGGCGGCCTGACCCTGAACTTCAGCCATATCACCATCAGCGCCATCGCGACCGGCCTGATCCTGGGCATCATCGTTAATGTCATTTTCAACCGTCAGAAGGCGAAGTAAAACAGATTCAAGAACGATATAAAGCAACAAGCCGGCGGGTCGATTCCGTCGGCTTGTTGCTATTATACTTTTGTTTAGATGGTGCCGAAGGTCACGTATTTTTCCTTCGGCGCGGAAGCTCTTTCCGCATTGACCTCATGCAGCATGAGAACGGTGCGGCCTTCCGGATCGGTGGCTTTTTCGCACTTCGCCGTCAGGCGGATATATGCGGCGGGGCTGGGCTTAAAGGAGCCCTTGCAGATCCACCCGCACTTCTGAATATCGTTCGCGCAGCAGGTCATGGCATAGCGGGCGAAATAATAGAAACCTTTGGCCAGCTTGGCGTGGGGGAAGGGCTGACCGGTCAGGCGGATGGTCTTTCCGTCATAACGCTCCGGGTGCTCCATGGAATCCAGATACAGGATGCCGAAGTCGTCGTCGCTGACCTCGATCACCGGGGCGTTCATGTCATAGGGGAGGTCTTCGTCCGTCACGCCGTCCTCTGTGCTCCCATCCGGATTTTCAAAGAGGATGGTCGCCGTCTGGTTGATCGCCCGCAGCTGCCTGCGCCAGTTGCTCTTGTTGAAATCCGGTCCGCAGCGGTTGATCAGGATCAGATCCGCTTCCCGCATCGGGTCGGTCAGGAACTGGCGCATATTGGTCATGTAATTGCTGAAGGTCGTTCCGTCCGCCAGCGTGATGACCTGAACCCACTCCCACAGCGGGGGCATTCTGAGGCGGCTGAGGTATTCGATGCCCCAGATGTTGTTGTATTCGATGATGACACGCTCCGGCCTGACATTGCTGTTCAGCTCCTTGAGCTTCAGGCTGGTCAGTTCTTCCTTTTCCTGGAGCATGCAGACTTCCGCGTTGTACTTTTTGAGGAAGTCCTCTTCATATTCCATCTCGCCGTCTTCACAGCAGATGATCAGCGTTTTCTGACCGGCTGAGAAGTTTTCATCGGAAAGCATGGACTGAATCATCGTGGTTTTCCCGCTTTCCAGGAAACCCGTCAGCATATATACGGGGATGAATTCCTGATCCATCATACGTTGAACAGCTCCTTCAGGGCTTTCTCTTCCAGATGGGCGCCGATCACGCAGAAACGCCCGGTATAATCCGCTTCGCTGTCACGCATGTCGATTTCGCCGGGCACATAGTCGAACTGGAACCACGCGCCGGAAGCGTCCTGCAGAATGCCCTTGGCGCGCAGCACTCGGCCATACTCTTCCTCGTCGGACAGGGCTTCCAGCTTCGAGCGGATCTCGTCCCGCTCGTAGCGCTTGGCGGTTTCTACGCCGATATTCTGGAATACCTCATCCGCGTCATGCTCGCCTTCATGGTGGTGGTGATGATGGTGCTCATGATCATGATGATGCTCGTGCTCGTCATGGTCATGATGGTGTTCATGCTCATGTTCATCGTGCTCGTGATGGTGTTCATCTTCATGCTCGTCGTGGTCATGATGGTGTTCATGCTCATCTTCGTCATGGTCGTGATGGTCTTCATGCTCATCTTCGTCATGGTCGTGATGGTCTTCATGCTCGTCATGCTCATCATGATCGTGGTGATGATGATGATGCTCGTGTTCGTCCTCGTCTTCATCCTCCAGCGGAGCGAAGGCCAGAGGCTTGCCGTTTTCAATGACCTCCAGCATAAAGTCCGGCGTCATCTCATCCCAGGGGGTGGTGATGATGCGGGCTTCGGGGTGCAGCTCTTTGATCAGGGCCATGCTCTTTTCCACGCGGTCGCTGCTCAGAAGCTGGGTGCGGCTGAAGATCACGGTGGAGGCGCTCTTTACCTGATCGATGAAAAATTCACCGAAGTTTTTGGCGTAGATCCGGCATTTACCGGCGTCCACCACTGTGGCGCTGCCGCCTACGACCATATCCGGATGACGCTGCTTCGCCTTTTCAATCGCGGAAAGGATCTCGCTGAGCTTGCCGACGCCGGTGGGCTCCACCAGAATGCGGGTGGGATGATAGGTGTCGATCAGCTGGTCGATCGCTCCCTGGAAGTCGCCCGCCAGGGTGCAGCAGATGCAGCCGGCGTTGAGCTCCGTCACCGTGATGCCGACATCCTTCATAAAAGCGCCGTCCACGCCGATCTCGCCGTATTCGTTTTCCAGCAAAACCACCTTTTCGTTCTTCAGGCTGCCGGTTAAAAGCTTCCGGATCAGCGTGGTTTTGCCAGCTCCCAGAAACCCGGAAATCACATTGATTTTGATCATATCAAAAACTCCTTTCAACTGTCAAAAGACATCTTGGCAGTAAAACAAAGGCTGCCGTCTTCATGGGTGCCGGCCATGGTAACCCCGCCGGGTTCCCGAAGGCCGCTGAGCAGCAGACGCTCTCCCGGCTTAGCTTCTTTTACGTAGCTGAGGGTGAAATCCCTGTAAGGGACCCGCTGAAGCTCTTCGGGCAAAAAGTCCATGAAGATTCTGCCGTAGTTTGCGCAGTAAATATGGTTGTTGGCGTCCAGATCGGAAAAGAAAACCGGACGGCTCCCGAGCGGGCTGCTTTGCTCCGGGGCATCCAGCTTTTCCGGAAACGGGCAGGAAATAGGCCGGTCGATATCCAGCACCGGATGGCCAAGAGCGGACGGGCGGAGAATCCTGTGCCGTACAGGGTCGCACAAAAGCCAGAGGCTGGACCCCTCCGCGCAGAGATTTCCGTCCTCACCAAAAAAGTCAAAGTTCCTTCTGAAAAAGACGGTATCGACGCCCTTTTCCCAGGTGGAAGCGGTCAGCCTTTCATAGCTGACGGGATGCCGCAGCACCCGCAGGGAAATGCGTGACAAAAGGAACACCTGCTGATTTTCCAGCAGCTGCTCCCGGCCCAGATTACGAAGCTCGTACTGCTCCCCGGCCAGCTCCGCCATCCAGGAAAGCCAGGTGGAAAGGCTGACACGGCCGGTACAGTCACAGTCCCGGAAAGGAATGTATTGTTCCCTTTGATAGATCCCCAGTTCGGGAGCGTCGAACAGCAGGTCACTCATACAGAACGTCCTCCGGTTTGAGGCTCAGCTCCAGACGCTTCTGGTTTCTCTCCTGCAGGGCCTTGAGCCTTTCTACACGGTCTTTGAGGCGCACCGCGGTCAGCCCGCGGCTCTTATAGCGGTCCAGAAAAGCGTGGGTCCCCATGGCTGCGCCAAGCGCGCCGAAGGGTCCGGCCACGGTAGCGGCGGCCGCTCCGACGGTCAGGGCGGCGCCGGTTTTCGCCATCCGGTAGGCGGAATCCTTGAGCATGGTTTTCTGATCCTTTTTCCCGAAGATGACCTTCATCTCTTCCGTCACGGCGATCACGGCAAAGGGGAGTACGCTGCCCGCTGTGCTGAGGGTATCCCGAAGGAACCCGTTGTCGGACAACAGGCCGATGTCTTCCGTCACGGTTTCAGCACAGGTCAGGCCCAGGGCCACCTGGTCGATCAGCTGATCCTTGCTCCGCTTCTTGTATTTTTCTACCAGCTCTTTGAATTCAGCCATCAGACTTCCTCCTGAAAACAGATCAGAATTTGGCATTCCGGAATCATTTGAACAGGTTGAGGATCGTCACGATGATCCACGCCCCGCCCGCCACGCCGACCAGCCAGGTCAGCTGGCGGATCATCCCGGAAAGGTTATCCATCTTCTTCACTTTCTTTTCTTCCGCTTTTTTGGTGTACTGGGTGAACGCGTCCTGCTGACGGTCGATCTCCTTCTGCAGGTGGTCCAGGTCCTGCCGCATCGTCGTCAGCAGGCTTTCCGCCTTTTTGATCCGGTCGCCGGTCTCTTTGACCGCGTCCGCGACGCGCTGAATTCCTGCCTCCGTTTCCTCTTTGTCAATGGTCTGCTGCGAGGAAAGGTTCTGATACAGGTCATGGAGGCGGGCCTGATCGTCGCTCAGGCCCTCCGCCACCAGCGTCATCTCAGACGAAAACTCTTCCACCAGCGCCGTCAGGTCCTTCCCTTTCACCGTGGACAGGGCGTTGCCGAAAAAATCTTTCGTCGCTTTGACCAGATTCGGTTTTTCTTCCGGCACCGCCGGGAGATGGTCTTTATTGGACTGATCCATACTTCATTTTTGTCAGACGAAGCGGATGCCGTTCTTCGTCTGCTCCTCCTTATATTTGGCGACCAGGTTCTGGATCCGCTTGAGCGGCTGCAGCAGGTCGTTCAGGGAACGGTCATGGTTCAGCGTGGCGATCAGATATGAGATATATTTGCTCAGGTCCGCGTCGATGTACCATTCGGCGGCCAGCAGCTCCGGCCTACGGTAGGTAGCGTTGGTGGAAACCACGCGGTAGATGATCCCGTCCCGGAAGGCTTCGTTGAAGGCCTCAATGCCGTTCGTAAAGAAGGCGAAGGTGGCCAGAACGATGATCCGGTTTGCGCCGCGGGATTTGAGTTCCTTGGCCAAATCGATGACGGATTCGCCGGAAGAAATCATGTCGTCTACCACCAGCACGTCCTTGCCTTCCACGGAGGCCCCGAGGTATTCATGGGCGACGATGGGATTGCGGCCGTTGATGATGGTGGAATAATCCCTGCGCTTATAGCTCATGCCCAGGTCCAGGGAAAGGACGGAGGCATAATAGATGTTCCGCTGCATCGCGCCTTCGTCAGGGCTGACAAACATGGTGTTGGCCTTGTCCAGCCGAAGGTCCTTGACGTTTTTGCACAGGGCTTTGAGCATCTGATAGGTGGGCATGATATTTTCAAACCCGCCCAGGGGAATGGCGTTGGTGACGCGGGGGTCATGGGCATCGAAGGTCAGAATGTTGGAAACGCCCATATTGATCAGCTCATGCAGGGCCATCGCGCAGTCCAGGCTCTCTCTGCCTGTCCGGCGGTGCTGACGGCTTTCATACAGGAAGGGCATGATGACGTTGATGCGCTTTGCTTTGCCGGCCACGGCGGCGATGATTCGCTTGAGGTCCTGGAAATGATCGTCGGGGGACATGGGAACGGTCTGGCCGTACATCTGATAAGTGACGTTGTAGGCGCAGACATCCACGATAATATAGATGTCATAGCCACGGACGCTTTCTTTCAGAATGCCTTTGGCTTCCCCGGTCCCGAACCTGGGACAGGCGGCCTTGATCAGGAAAGAATCCCGGTCTCGGCCAGTCATGGTATAATAGTCTTCGTCCTGAACTTCCACATAGTCGTGCCATTTCTGCAGCCAGGAGTTTACGCGTTGACCGACATCTTCACATCCAGCCATCGTGATGACGCCGAGAGGACCGTAGGGGATGGTATTCAGATCAACACTCCAATCTGCGGGAGTCCGGCTCATTTGCATCATTCCTTCCTTCTGAAAAGCCGTTAAGAACATTAGGCCAAGTATTATTATACTATTTTTTCCCTGAGGATTCAATTTGTTTTACACGTTTTTCATAATTTTGCCATAATGTGAAAGAAACCGATCACAAACGACGGGTGTGAATCGGTTTCTTTGCACGGTTTTATCATATGTACATGCCCCCGTTGACCGCCAGCGTCTGCCCGGTGATATAGGAAGCATTGTCCGAGCAGAGGAAAAGGGCGGCCTTGGCGACGTCCTCCGGCGTTCCCAGGCGCTCCAGCGGAACCAGGGAAGAAAGTCCTTCTTTTTCTTTAGGGGAAAAATGGTTCAGCATCTCCGTATCGATGATGCCGGGGGCGACGCAGTTGAAGCGTACCAGGGGGGCGGCTTCTTTGGCCATGGCTTTCATCAGGCCGATCAATCCGGCCTTGGCCGCAGAATAGGCCGCTTCATTGCTGCCGCCGCTTTGGCCCCATACGGAGGAAATATAGACGACGGCTCCCTTCTTTTCGCGCAGAGCGGGAAGCAGTTCACGGGTAAACAGATAAGCGCCGGTCAGATGGACGTTCAGCTGGTCCTGCCATTCCGAAAGGGTCGTTCCTTCCAGCGTCTCATACAGAGAGGTCCCGGCGTTGATTACCAGTGCGTCCAGCGTATGAAAAAGGGACAGGATCTTCCTGCAGGTTATTATAACCTCTTCCTCGCTGCGGCTGTCGCACCGGTAGGGCAGAGCGCCGGTTTCCGCGCGGAGGGAGGCCGCCACTTCCTCTGAGCGGAGATAGGTGAACGCCGTCAGGTCTCCCTGAGCGGCAAACGCTTTGACAAGGGCCCGGCCGATGCCGCGGGACCCTCCGGTAATCAGTACGTGACGGGGCACGGCGGACCTCCTTTTCAGTCATTTTTGCCGGTGTTCATTCTGCTGTAGCGGGCGGTGCGGATTTCTTTGCAATAAAGGTCCCACTTGGGCAGGTCTTTCTGTACCTTTTCGGCGTCGGCGACAGCGGCCTCCCGGTCGTAGGGGAAGGTAACAAAGCTGATGTCAAAGGGAGCGTCCGCATCCGTTTCGCTGCCGGTCAGGATGGTATACTGCACCATCGGCACGCCCAGGCCGTTTCCGACCGCACCGGTATTGAACAGGATGCCGCGGGTGCCGATCATCCGGAGCGCCTGGCGGTGAATGTCCGCATAGCCAACCACCTGATAGTCGGGGTCAAAGAGCCATTCCAGCTTTTCAGAGGCGGATGTGGGGCTCAAAAGCTCTCGCATCACCGGCCGGCCGTGCAGCAGGCGGATCTTCCTTCCGCTCAAAGTAAAGGAATATTCCTGCGGCATGCCTCGTAGCTTTTTCATCCGTTCCGGGCCGAGCTGCCCATAGTAAAACCGGTCGTTGGGGAACTGCATATAGCCGATCCCGCTGTCCCAGTTCCCTTGGAGCAAGACCTGGCAATGGCTGAACGCCCAGTCAAACGTTTCCACAGAGCTCGGTCCCTTGCCGACGACGTCGCCCAGACAGTAAATCTCCCGGATGCTGCGTTGCTCCAGATCCTTTTCCAGGGCCTGAACGGCGGGCAGGTTTCCGTGCAGATCAGCCACCAGAGCGATCCGCTTGATGGATGGATTCATCGTAAAGCGCCTCAATCTTCATTTCGGCTGCGGGTCAGGTGCCTGGTTTCAGCCTGACGGACCAGGGCGTCAAACAGCGCCTGGGCCTCCGGGTTCTCCGCGGCCAGGGTTTCCGGATGCCACTGGACGCCTACGGCAAACGGATGACCGGAAAGCTCGATCCCTTCCACCAGACCGTCCTCCGCCCGGGCGGAAACCGTCAGGACGGACGGAAGCTCTTTGGCCCCCTGATGATGGCGGGAATTGACCCGGATTTCCTTCTGGCCGCAGAGCTCATAGAGAAGCGTGCCTTCCTCGATCGTGACACCGTGCACTTTCTCCGCCGGCACCTCGTAGCGCGGGTGACGGACGGAATCCGGCCGCTGGGTTTCGATGTCCTGATACAGCGTCCCGCCGGCCGCCGCGATCATGATTTCAAATCCGCGGCAGATGGCGAGAAACGGGATGTTTTGCAGGGCGCATTTTTGGACCAGATACATTTCTGTTTCGTCACGGAGGGGATCCGTTTCCCCGCAGACCGGCAGGGTTTCTTCCCCGTACAGGGAGGGGCTTGGGTCCGCTCCGCCGGTCAGGAGAATCCCGTCCAGGTGGGAAAAGGCCTCGTCCAGCGTCTGCTGGTCGCGGGTCAGCGGCAGGATCAGCGGCAGCGCTCCGGCGCGGAGAAGCGCCTGCATATAGTCGTTGTTCAGCTGATAGCGCTGACGTTCAGCGCCATAGGAAGGGGTAACACCGATGACAGGTTTCATAATAAAGTCCTTTCCAAAATCATTCAATCAAGAAGGTTCAAATTTCAATCATTTTGCCGGCTACCGGAGACCGGAACCTCGTACAATCGGGCTTTTTTAAAGCTCCGATGCGTGTATATCATAAAAGGATTGCTCCGCCTTGTCAAGCAACGGTTTCGTTTCCGGGTTCTCCTATTTGGAAAAGCGAAAATCTTTTTCTTGTGCTTTATGCGTAAAAATGGTAAAATAGGTGAAACTGATCTCAACGGGAGAGGTGATTGAATGCTTGTCAGCAAATTTGGCGGCAGTTCCCTGGCGGACGCTGAACAGTTCCGCAAGGTGAAGGAAATTGTATTGGCCGATAAAAATAGAAGATATATCATCCCGAGCGCTCCGGGCAAACGGGGCCCCGGCGATGAGAAAATCACGGACCTGCTCTACCAGGCGGCCGCGTGCCGCCAGGTGGGGAGCCCGTTCCTGCATCTGCTGGAGCGGATACGTTACCGCTATGAGCGGATCGCACAGGATCTGGAGCTGGACGTTCCCCTGGAGCAGGAGTTTACCACCATCGCATCCAAGATGATGAGCGGCATTTCCAGGGACTATGTGGCCAGCAGGGGCGAATATCTGAACGGCCTCCTGCTGGCGGCATATTTGGATCTGCCTTTTGTGGACGCCGATAAGGTCATCCGTTTTGACAAACACGGCGTGCTGATGGAAGAAGAAACCAACAGCCTGATTGCCGATACCCTGAGCGCCCTGCCCGGTGCGGTCATTCCCGGCTTTTATGGGGCGGATGAGGACGGCTGTATCCATACCTTCTCCCGCGGCGGCAGCGACATTACCGGCGCTCTGATCGCCCGGGCCGTCAACGCGGACGTATACGAAAACTGGACGGACGTCACCGGCTTCCGCATGGCGGACCCCAGGATCATTCCGGACGCCCAGTACATTTCCAGCATGACCTACCGTGAGCTCCGGGAGCTTTCCTACATGGGCGCTTCCGTGCTGCATGAGGAAGCCATTTTCCCGGTGCGCCGGGCGGGTATCCCCACGAACATCCGCAACACCAATGACCCGAAGCACCCCGGCACCATGATCCGCCATAACGCGGACCGCTCGGAGCCCGAGCATGTGATTACCGGGATCGCCGGTCACAAGGGTTTTTCCATCCTGACCATCGAAAAGGACCTGATGAACGCGGAGTCGGGCTTTGGCCGCCGGGTGCTGCAGGCTGTCGAAGAATGCGGCATCAGCTTTGAACATCTGCCCACCGGCATCGATACCATGTGCGTGGTCATCAACGAAAAGGAATTGGCTCCGCACCGCGAGCAGCTGGTGGCCCGGATCGTGGAGCTGACCCAGCCGGACAGCGTGACGATTCACGACCACGTCGCCCTGATCGCCACCGTGGGCCGGGGCATGGTGCGCAACTACGGTACCGCCGCCCGCCTCTTTACCGCGATTTCCTCCCAGGGGATTTCCATTAGGATCATCGACCAGGGCAGCAGCGAGCTGAATATTATTGTCGGCGTGGACGAGGATGATTTTGAAAACGCCGTCAAAGCGATTTACGATACCTTTGTCAGAGAATAACCTACCCAACCGTCTCATGTGAAAGGAGGAACAGGCAGATGAAACTGGTCATTGCCATCGTACAGGATGAAGATTCTTCCCGTCTGATTACGACCATGATGGATGAAGGTTTTGGGGTCACCAAACTGGCGACAACGGGCGGTTTTCTGAAGGCGGGCAATACGACGCTGCTGATAGGTCTGGAAGATGACCGTCTGGAGCAGTGCGTAGAACTGATTGAAAAGGTCTGCAAGAGCCGCCGTCAGATCGCTTCCACCAACATTCCGATGAGCGGCACCTCTACTATGTACGCCCCCTATCCCATCGAGGTAACGGTGGGCGGAGCAACCATTTTCGTCTTATCGGTGGATCAGTTTGTCAAGTTCTGAGATTACCCTGAAGGGGTTTGCCAAGCGCTGCGAAGCGGTACGGGATCTGATTGATTCCCTGCTGGCCGGGAGGATGGAGCAGTCCGTCCTGTTGTGCGGAGCCTGCGGCGTTGGAAAAAGCACCCTGGCCACATTGCTTGCCCAGGGGCTTTTGTGCAGGGAAGAAGACGTCGCCCGCCGTCCCTGCGGCGTCTGCAAAAGCTGCGTGCGGGTGCAGAAGGGCACCCATCCCGACTGCCTCAAGCTGCAGCCGGATAAAGGAAAAAAGACGGTTTCCGTTGAAAACGTGAGAAGCGTATTAAGCGTCCTGTCTAGAAGCCCCCTGGAAGGGTCCAGCCGGGCGGTGCTGATCCCCAGGATGGAACAGCTGACCGACACGGCGCAGAACGCTCTCCTTAAAACCTTGGAGGAATCGCAAAAGGGAACCTGGTTTCTCCTGACGACCGACAATGAAGCCAAGGTGCTCTCCACGATTCGCTCCCGCTGCCGGACGGTGCGGGTAGCTCCGTTTCAGGAAGAGGAGATCGCTTCCATTCTTTCGTCCGAAGGCGTCCCAGCCTCCCGGGCGGAAACCGCCGCGGCCCTGTCGGAAGGAAGCCTGACCACGGCACGGGAAATCGCTCAGGATGATTCCTTTGACCGCACCCAGGAATGGACGGTTTCGCTTTTATTTTCAGGACGAGGCCTGGAAGATTACGCCAGGCTGTCTTCCACGCTTAAAAACATCAAGGATCAGACGGACGATATTCTGCGCCTCGGCGTGCAGGAGCTGCGGCTGCTGATCCGCCGCTCATCCGCCGGGGAACCGCTGCCGGATTGGGCGGACGGCGTCTGGAGACACGCGCCCATTGAGCGATGCCGGGCCGTGCTGGAAATGATTCTGCAGGCACAGAGGATGCGCCAGTCCAACGTCAGCGCATCGGCCGTTATGGATATGCTTGTTCAGCAAATTACGGAGGAAACTTCTACATGGTCACTGTAATTGGCGTTCGTTTCAGGAACGCCGGAAAGCTTTACTATTTCGATCCGAAAGATCTTGCCCCCGCTCCGGGTCAGGCTGTGGTCGTCGAAACGGCCCGGGGCCTGGAATACGGGGAAGTGGTCACCGGTCCGTCCGAGGTGGAAGACGACGCCATTACTCCTCCGCTTCGCCCAGTCATCCGCATCGCCACCTCGGAGGACACCGCCCATCACGCCGAAAATATATCCCGTGAAAAGGACGCCATGGCGACCTGTAAGGAAAAGATCGCGGATCATCAGCTGCAAATGAAGCTGGTCGGCTGCGAATACACCTTTGACAACAGCAAGATTCTGTTCTACTTTACGGCCGATAAACGGGTAGATTTCCGTCTGCTGGTCAAGGACCTGGCCAGCGCCTTCCATACCAGGATCGAGCTCAGGCAGATCGGCGTCCGGGACGAAGCCCGGATGATGGGCGGCCTCGGTATCTGCGGCCGTCCGCTGTGCTGCAGCCGGTTCCTGGGGGATTTCCATTCCGTTTCCATCAAAATGGCCAAGGAGCAGAACCTCTCCCTGAATCCTACCAAAATCTCCGGCGCTTGCGGCCGTCTGATGTGCTGCCTCCAGTATGAAGAGGAGTTCTACGAAAAGGTCGGCAAGGAACTGCCCCGCGTGGGCCGTGCCGTCCGCACACCGGACGGGGACGGCGTCGTAACGGAAGTCAGTATCCTGAAAGAGCGGGTGAAAGTTCGCGTCCCCAAGGGAAATGATGATTTTGAAATTCGCGAATATCCCGTCGCGGAGGTTCAGAAGCTCAGCGGGGCGAAGCCCCTGCCGCGGGTTGAGCGCCCACAGGACGATCAGGAAGACGATGCGCCCGATCCTGAAATCATGCAGGCCCTGAAAGCCGCCGAAATCGATGTACCCGACGACGACGCGCCGATGCCCCTGGCGGAGGATGAAGCAGAAGAGGTTGAAACGCCGAAAGAGCGCAAGCCCCGTCCGCCGCGCGAACAGCGGCAGCGTCAGCGCCGCGGCAACCCGAAGCAGAACCGCGAAACTGAACGGCCTTCTTCTCCTGCCAATAACGAGAAAAAGCCGAGCCCCGCTCCTCCCGCGCCGCGTCAGGAAAACGCCGCTCCTTCCGCTTCATCTCGCCCCGCACAGGAACAGACTGCGCCCAAGCGCGATCCCTGGACGGTGCCGGAAGAGTTCCGGCAGAAGCGGACCTAACATATTATTGCATATGAAATGATTATCTCCAAAAAGAATTTGGCCAATTCTCATCTAGTAATTAGACACAATATTAAAGCGGTGAAAAATAACTGTAATTTTTCCTGCAAAAATTTTAAGAATGAAAAGTCTGTTTTGTGTTTACGATATTTTGAAAGATAACTTGTTTATGCTGAAAAAACATGGAATAAAAACAGGCTAATATGTTTCTAGATAATCTTTAGGTGGTTTTACCATCTCAGAGTTTTCTGAAAGCAATGTAGTTTTGTTTTTAATTAACTATAATGAGACAATTATAATTAAATTATAATTATGCTTGAGAAAAAAACAATTCACCGGATGGACAAAGTATGGACCCATCGAAGAAAGATATGATATTATGAACTTTAAGAATTAATAGGAATACTAATCAGTTCCTAAGATATATGCGTCCGGCTCATTCTATTTATCAAAATTTCTACAAATAAAGCGATTCGTTTTCAGAAGTTAATTAAATCCTATTAATGCTTTCCGACTTAATAGTTGACAATCTAAGTTTTACGTGTACCAAGAAATTCAAATCAACAGTAATGCTATTATCTTTCAAGAATTTGTTTGAATTTTATTTATTTAAAAATCGGAGGATTCTACCAATGAAGAAAATTATTTTTATTTTATTATCATTTATAATGGTTTTTTGTGCCCCGTCTTTAGGCGACGAATATCGTACTCTACCTCTTGATTTATCTGGAGGTGCCCCTTTAAATGAGAAATATTATTCAAAAAACAAAGACGTAGAAATCTATGAAGATCCAACGATTAGAGTAGAATACCGTCGTGTTGAAAGCAGAGAGTGGGGCTGTACATATTATTATGCTTTCATAAAGATTCGTGACGCTAGCCAATTGCGCACAGCCTCAGCAGACAATCGTTTTATTTCAAATGCAAAAGTTCCTGCAACAACAATGGCAAAAAGAAATAATGCTGTTATTGCTATTAACGGAGATTATTGTGCTGCGTTTTCCGGAAACAAAAGTCGTAATTATATTCTTAGACAGGGTTATGTTTATCGTGACACTGTGGAACCTGATCTTGATATGCTATTGATAGATGAAGATGGTGATTTTCATATCATTCCTCGTGAAACACCGATAGCTATGATGGACAAAACGATGGTTAGGAATAAAAAAGTTATAAATGCATTTCAATTTGGTCCTGCTGTTGTAATAGAAGGCAAAACTGTTGAGGATGATATTATTATTGATTATAGCCGTTCTCCTGAATATGCTAAACCAGATCAGCTTGCTCAACGTATGTGTATCGCGCAAATTGATCATCTTCATTATATGGTTCTGTGCTGTGCACGTTATGGTATGACCTTGCCTAAATTTCGTGATTTAGCTATGAGTTTAGCCCCATGTAAAACTGTTTATATTCTTGATGGTGGTAATTCTTCTCAGATGGTTTTTATGAACAGAAAGAAGAATAATGTTGTTGAAGGAAAACAAAACATTCGAGATATTACCGATATTATTTATTTTGCCAGCGCATGGTTCTGAAACTGAGGTATTTTTATTTATGAATTATGATTTTACAACATATATTTGGAGTTTATTCGCTGGCTGGTTAATTTGTATATTTTTCTTTTATTTCTTGTTGAGCAAAAATATTCATTCAGAAAAAAGATATTTATTTATTTGTTTTGTTTTTGTATTGTGTCCATTATTAGGACTAATATGTTCAAAACTTTTCTATGTTTTATTTAGAATTAATATATTTTTCCACGGAAATGCTTTACTTTCTGATTTATTTAACATTAAATTAGAGGAGCTTTCATTTTCAGGGGCAACTGCAGGAGTTATTTTGGGTATATTTGTATCAGCAAAAGCTGTTGGTCTTTCATCTCGCCAAACATTAAATATTTTTGCTCCTGTAGGAGCACTAATGATAGCGATTGCCAGAATAAATGAAATGCATCTCGGTATGTTGGGCGTAGGAATGTATCTTGAAAATGGTTTTTTCCCTTTTGCACAACCTATATATTGGGGAAATTTAATAGAATGGTATTTTGCAGTTTTTACTTTGGAAGCTTTTTTTGCTATCATTATCTCAATATTTGCTTTTATACACAGAAATGAATCATATTGCTTTATAAGAACATTATTCTATTTATGCCTTTCTCAAATTTTTTGTGAAAGTTTGAGAACGAATACTATTTCTTGGTTATTTGTGAAAGCTGAGCAAGTTCTATGTTTTGCTATATGCGAAGGAACACTAATTTGGTTTGCTTTCAAAACAGATTATAAAAATATCCATAATTGGGTTTCTGCTATAACTGGTATTTTTGTTTTATTACTAATAATTGCGGTGGAGTTTGCTTTAGATAAAACAGACATATCTCATTTGATTAGCTATATTTTTATGCTTTTGGGGTTAGTTATTATGGCTTATGTAGAATGTAAAAACTATAGGTTCATAAAATGTAATTAATTTGGTATTGTTCAGTAAACTCTAAAGAATTACTATACAAGTAATCTTAATCAGAGTTACTTCACAATTTTTCGTGGACATGAAGACTAATTTTATAAGATATTTTATTTTATTCTAGGGTGTTTTTCCATAATACAATTCGTTTAAAAACATTTTTATAAAACCAAAAGATAAATGGCATTATAATGTCGAATAATAATACCTGAGGTGACACGGATGGTATCAACAATTCGACGGTATGAAGTAACAGAAGAAGAATGGAAGCAGATAAAGCCATATATTCCTGAAGAAACTGACCCTGTCCGACAGGGATGACCACCTAAAGATTTCCGGCAAATGCTCAATGGGATATTCTGGATTCTCAGGAGCGGAGCATCCTGGCGAGATCTGCCGGAACGATATGGTCCCTGGCAGACGGTGTACAAGCGGTTCGTGAAATAGTCGAAAGCCGGGGTATTCAAGAAAAACTTCGAGGACCTATCGGATAATGCGGATATGCAGGATATCAGCATAGACAGCACCTGTATTAAAGCTCATAAAGCAAGCGCAGGTGCAAAAAAAGAGAAATCCTGACCATGCCAAAACAAGCCCAAAAGTCAATGAACTCAATGAGAGATTCGAGAAGAACCAATGCATAGGGATCACCCGTGGTGGCAGAAATACCAAGATTCACGCAGTAGTGGACGCACTCGGAAACCCGATTTACGTCCGGCTTTCCTCAGGCGATATACATGATTCAGCCATTGCAGAAGATGTTCTGAGGCATATCAATCTGAACGGAACAACCGTCCTGGCTGATAAGGCATATGGTTCCTACGAACTCAGAGAGTATATTGCCAATCATAATGCCGATTTCTGTATTCCACCCAAGTCTAACGCTATTGATCCTTGGTTCTGTGACTGGTTCCAGTACAAGGAACGCCATTTAGTAGAATGTTTCTTCAACAAGCTGAAAGAAAAACGTCGTATTGCTACCCGCTTTGATAAACTGGCATCACGTTTCCTCTCTTTCGTTTATCTTGGCTGCATTCGTATTTTACTTGCATGATTAACTTGCTTTTTGATTTTGGAAACACACCCTAACAATTTCCATTTAGAATATATTCGACAGTTCTATTTGATATCTGTATAATCTTATTTTTCAATAATCTGGATGAATGCACAATTACTTTCTTTACAACGATTATTTTAGATGGGATGAGTCTTTAAGTGAAATACTATTTCCCGGACGATTACGATGGTTTTTCCTGTCTGAAAGGGCAGTGCCGCCATACCTGCTGCGCCGGTTGGGAAATTGATATTGATCCGGAAACCTGGCAGATTTATCAGGAACTCCCCGGCCCTGTCGGGGAGAAGGTACGTGCTTCCGTCAACTGGACAGAAGATACTGTTTCCTTCCGTCTGGACCAAACGGGCCGATGCCCGATGCTGAACGAAGAAAACCTTTGCACTCTGATCCTGGCCTTCGGGGAAGACGCCCTTTGCGATATCTGCACAGACCACCCGCGCTATCGGAACTTCTTTTCAGACCGGGTGGAAACGGGGCTGGGGCTTTGCTGCGAGGCCGCGGCCAAGCAGACGGTATACCGGAAAACGCCCTATCTGCTCCGCCTCGCTGCAGAAGAACCCGGGGGAGCACCGCTGACAGAGGAGGAAGAGCAGATTCTTTCCTTCCGTGCAAAAATAGCCGGCATTTTCCAGCAGGAAAACGCATCCTATGAAAAGAAAGAGGAGGAAGCGCTCGCCGTACTGCCGAAAGTCGGATGGCCTGGAGCGGAGAAAGATATATCTTTTCTGATGAACTTGGAACGGCTGGACAAAACCTGGGAAGAATCTCTACACCGCCTCAACGCTGCCCACGGGCGATCCAGAAATCATCCTGACAGGGATGTCGCATTAAGCCAGCTGGCTGTCAGTTTCCTGTACCGTCACCTGCCGGACGCGGCGGAGGACGGGCTGCTGAACGCGCGGGCGCTGTTTAGCCTCTGGTCCGTCCGGCTGATCGACGCGATGACAGAGACGAACAGCCTGGACGACCTTGCCGAAACCGCCCGTGCCTATTCCGCCGAGATCGAATATTCAGAGGACAACCTAAAAGCCTGCTTTTCTTATCTCAACGCCTGCTTCCTGTGAAACCTGATCCGGTTCAGGCTTGCCAAGCAGGAAGTTTTTTCGTATAATGGGAGAGGTTTCAAAGGAAAACCGGAGGATCAATATGCCCAAGAAAAATCAAAACAATAAAACCATGCCATATATCCCCCTGAGGGGGCTGATGGTTTTCCCCAGGATGTCCCTGCACTTTGACGTAGGCCGTCCCGGGTCTGTCCAGGCGCTTGAAAAAGCCATGGTGGAGGATCAGCGCGTCCTCTTGCTGACACAGAAGGATGAAAACGACGATCACCCCACCCTCGA
>OCTW011575524.1_pt1 | contig 30767 bp, 20 predicted proteins | sample 1539671 | NCBI WGS metagenome assembly OCTW01 (sample SAMN02144230, study PRJEB22623) | gut metagenome | biome: sheep rumen | host: Ovis aries | place: New Zealand | reverse complement strand
CTCAATTAATATGTGCGTCTCAATTAATATGTGCGTCTCAATTAATATGTGCGTCTCAATTAATATGTGCGTCTCAATTAATATGTGCGTGTTCCGATTTTAGGACGTGCGTCTCAATTAGTGATGTTATGCTGTTTGCTTTTTTGATTTGGATTTGTTGACAAGCACCACACCTATCACAACCGTCACGCAGGAGATTATTTTCATCAGAGACAAGTGGTCCATTCCGAGATAAATACCCAATGATGTGGCAACGATGGGTTGCATATAAGAATATAGGCTTACAAGTGTCGGACGAAGCTCCTTCTGTCCAATCGGAATCAGAAAATAGGCAATGAATGTCGCAAAAAATACAAGATATGCAAGTTCTAGGAAGCAAACTGTCGGCACAGACGCATAATCGACATCCGCCAAATCTGAAAAAGAGAATGGGGCCGACATGACGAATGAAAATAGAAATATCCATTTCATGAAGGTGACGACGGAATATTTCTGGATTACCGGACGGAAAATGCCAAGGTAAGACGCGAATAACAAACTGTTGAGCAGAATAAGAACGATACCGTACGGGGTAGTTGTCCTTACGGTCTCTGCAGTTGCGATGCTACTGTTGTAAATTAAAAGGATGATGCCAGCTAAACTTATCGCGACCCCCAACGCCTTCTTTGTTGTGATTGGCTCTTTGATCACGACTGCCGCCACAAGCATTGTGAAGACTGGAGAAAAAGTAGCTATGATGGAGCAATCCAGTGGGGTGGTGTAGTTGATGCCGACAAGAAACGTCAGTTGTGTGCCATAGTAGCCGAGCAGACTAGCGAAGAAAATCTTAACCAAGTCTTTTTTCCCCACCGTCTCCTTAGGAGAGAAAAAGGAAAGAATCCAAAATAGCAGTCCGGCCCCAGCTGAGCGAAGAGTGAAGAGAGAAAGAGGCGTGAAAATATGAGAGTTGGTCAAATCCTTCGTCAACACGATGTTAAACCCAAAAATAAGATAAGCTCCACACGCTGCAAGGTGGCCCGCAATCAGTCGTTTGTTATTACCGTCTTCCATTAAAATGACAATTTCTTAAATGTGTCGCAAAATTATGAAAAATCCTGTGTTTCGGCTAAAAAGAGAGAAAAAAGCAGACAATATTTGTTAAAACGGCAAGCCGGTAGTATATTTGCTTTAATTTGTGAATTTTAAAGTCTAATATTTTGAAAAACTTAGTTATAAGAGCGTTGACGGGAGCCGTATTGCTCGGGGTGATGATTACCGCTATATTGATGCCACCATATTTGTTTGGAGTGGTATTTTTTGCTTTGATGATGTTATGTCTGTATGAGTTTTACGGATTATGCTACAAGGTGGAGCAAGCCAAGCCCATATCACGATGGGCGATGGTAGGAGGAGGAATGTTGTTCGTTTCTGTTTTTCTAGCAGAATTATATCAAGCCCCATACTTAATACCTTTACTATATGTTCCTTTTTTCACAGGAACATTTGTAGTTGAGTTGTTCCGTCACAATGGATCACCAATATTAAATGTGGCGATGTCATTGCTTGGACACATATATGTGGCATTGCCATTTTCATGTTTGTGTATGATTGAGAGTTTGGGGGCAAGTGCAGACGGTGCTGATTGGCAAGGAGGCTCGTTTGTGTTAGCATTTTTCATTGCCATTTGGGTTTCTGATACAGGTGCATATTTAGTCGGACGAGCAATAGGGCGACATAAATTATATGAAAGAGTGTCTCCAAAAAAATCGTGGGAAGGATTCTGGGGTGGTTTTGTGTTGGCGACAGCGGCTGGATATTTTTTTGGCAAGTACTTCCCAAATTTGCCAGAAATCAATGGACATCAGTTGTTTGATTGGCAGTGGGCTGTATTTTTTGCTTTGATATGTGTGTTGGGAACATTGGGAGACTTGGTAGAGAGCCTTTTCAAAAGATATTTTAAGGTCAAGGATTCAAGCAATATGTTGCCAGGGCATGGAGGATTTCTTGACAGATTCGACAGTGCTATTATTTCAGCACCGTTTGCATACGCAATTTTACTTCTTTTTTTTCGCTAAAAAACTATTTTTTCGGTGAAATTGTATAAATTTGTGACTTGGTATTCATATTATGAAAACTATTATAGTTGCTTTTAACCGCAACTGATTGATTAGAGGATTTTTAAAAACTTATTGACGTGAAAAAAACATTAAAACTTTTGGTGATAGCCATTTGTGCTGTATTGCTTTCTTCTTGTAAGACACAAGAGAAAATCTTGTATTTTCAGGATGTTCAGTTGAACAAGAATGAACCTGTTGTAGGATCACGAGACATTCGCTTGCAGCCTAAGGACCAGATTTCAATTATTGTCAATAGTAAGGATCCTCAGCTTGCTGCTCTATTCAACCTTGCCACTTCAAGTAATCAGGTCGGTTCGTCAGGTGGTGCCAGCGGTCAGTCAAAAATTTCTGGTTATACATTGGATGATAAAGGAGAAATCGATTTCCCAGTTTTAGGAAAGATCAAGATATCAGGAATGACAAAGAGTGAAGTTGCTGAGCATGTCAAGACATCTTTGATGGAGGCAAACTTGATCAATGATCCAGTCGTTACTGTTGAGTTTATGAACCTTTATGTGACAGTGTTGGGAGAGGTTAGTGCCCCTGGAAAATATATGATTACGAAGGACCAAATCACTTTGCTTGAGGCATTAAGTATGGCGGGAGACTTGTCTATCTATGGTGTGAGAGATGGAATATATGTGATTAGAGAGGAAAATGGACAGCGTATAACATACAAGACTGATATTCGTTCAAAAAACTTGTTTGCTTCTCCTGCTTATTTTTTGAAGCAGAATGACGTTATTTATGTAGAGCCTAACAAGATCAAAACAAAGAATTCTCGTATCGGTAGTTCAACAAGCCTTGTGTTTAGCTGTATGGGAACATTCTTTACTGTTTTCAATCTAGTCTATAGCATAGCGAGGGACAATAGGAGCGATGATTAATGTTATGAAATAGAAGTGACTTTTGCACAATTTATGCAAGTAAAAACGGAAATAAAACATGATTAACTGTATGATTGTGCAGTACTTTTTTGAAAATTAAAGAAATAGTAAATCAAGAATGCCACAACAACCACAAAGGAAAAATATACCAAACGATCAGGAGGAGGATGGAATCAACATTTCTGACCTCCTTCAGTTATGTCTATATAAATGGAGATGGTTCGTTTTATCGACAGTCATATGCTTGACTGTAGCAATATTGTATTTAATGTCAACATCTCCAATATATACACGTACGGCTACGTTGCTTATAGAAGACGAAAAAAAAGGAGCTTCTGCGATAAGCATGACCAGTGAATTTCAGGATTTGGGATTATTTTCCAACACAACCAATATCAACAATGAATTGTTGGCTTTAAAATCTCCGTCATTGATGACTCAAGTTGTAAATGATTTGGATTTGACAAATAAATATGTGATTAAAAGTGGAGTCGGAGGCCTTAGGAAAACAGCATTATACAAAAATTCTCCTATAAAAGTAGATTTGATTGATTTGAACAATGTTGTCGACAACATTTCGTTCAAAATTAACGCAGATTTTAATAAAAAATCTCTTGTCCTTAGTGATTTTAAATTTAATAAGGATGAATATGAAACAAGTAAAAATGGTCGTATCGGAGACACAATCTCAACACCGGTAGGACGAGTACTAATTGTCTCGACAGATTATTTTTCGGAAGATTTTGAAATTCATTATTTTCATAGTCGACTTAAATCAGTGACGGATGGGTATTGTAATAATTTGACCATTAGTTTGGCTGATAAAAACTCGTCGGTTCTTAATTTGTCAATCAATGATCCGTCTCCTGCAAGAGCGGAGGATATATTGAATTCACTGATTCATAATTATAATGAAAATTGGATTCAGGACCGTAATAAATTAGCGACAAAAACTTCAGAGTTTATTACAGAACGTTTGCAAATGATACTTCAAGATTTGACAGGTATCGATAAAAATATCGCTAATTTTAAGGGAGAAAACTTATTGCCGGATATTAAGGCTGTCTCTCAGATATATTTGGAGCAGAATTCAGAAAGTGTAAAGCAGTTACTTTCTCTTAATGGACAGTTGATGACTCTGAAATATATCAATGAAATGCTTAATAGCCAGACATTTGAGGAACCTCTGCCTTCGTCTTCTGCGTTGTCAAATGGAAGTATTCAACAACAGGTACATAAGTATAATGAAAAGTTGCTAGAAAGAAATCGTTTGATTGCCAACAGTAGTGGAAACAATCCGTTGGTGACTGATATGACAGAAGCTTTGAAAGAAATGCAAAAGGTGATTCTTCAAAGTGTGAAAAGTGAAATCACAGCTCTTAATATGCAAATTGAGCAGATTAAGAATCAAGAATCAAACACTATTAGTAAGTTGGCAAGAAATCCTAATCAAGCGAAATATTTGTTGTCGGAAGAACGTCAGCAGAAGGTCATGGAAGGCCTTTATCTGTTTTTGCTTCAGAAACGAGAGGAAAATGAATTGTCGAAAGCTTATAATGTATATAAGTCAAAGATGATTACAGAACCGCGAGGATCTGATGCACCAATTTCTCCGCGAAACACTATTATTATTTTGGTTGCCTTAGTAATAGGACTGGTTATTCCTGCAAGTGTCTTTTATATTTTGGAGAGCATGAATACTAAAGTGCGTAATAGAAAAGACTTGGAAGGAATGATAGTTCCATTTGCTGGAGAAATCCCGGAGCAACCGAATGTAGAGGAGAAGAGATTGGCAGTGGAACAAGACAATAGAAACCTAATAAACGAGTCGTTCCGTGTGCTTCGAACCAATGTCGACTTTATTTTAGGAAATGATAGCAAAAAGGTGGTGATGGTCACTTCAATGAACCAGGGAAGTGGAAAGAGTTTCATCTCGGCAAATTTGGCATCTTGTGTTGCGTTGAGAGACAAAAAAGTTGTCGTGTTGGATTTAGACTTGCGTCGTGCAACACTGTCTAAGATTGTAGATTCTCCAAAACTTGGTTTGGCGGACTATTTCAATGGTAAAATCAAGGATTGGAAAGAGATTGTGGTAAAGTCAGATGATAATGAAAATTTGGATGTTTTACCAGTTGGAACAATGCCGCCAAATCCAACAGAGCTTTTGCTTAATAAAACATATCTTTCCGACATGATTGCATCATTGCGTAATCAATATGATTATATTTTTATCGATTGCCCACCGGTAGATATAGTTGCTGATGCGGGAATTGTGTCTAAATATGCAGATATGACACTTTTCGTGATAAGAGCAGGCTTGATGGAGAAGAGCTTCTTGCATCTTGTGGATGAGTTTTATGAAGAGAAGAAATACCCTACGATGAGCCTTGTACTTAATGGCACAAATCAAAGCCACTATAAGTACGGCTATGGCTACGGTTACGGCTATGGGTACGGTTATGGTTATGGCTACGGAAAAGAAAAAGAAGATTAATAATGGGCTTGTTTGATATATTTAGTGGCAAGAAAGCATTAAACCGAACAGGTATCCTGAATGGTTTTTGTGATAATCACATACACTTGCTTCCTGGTGTTGACGATGGAATCCAGTCTATGGAAGATGCACTTGAACTATTGGGTATAATGGAAACAGCTGGTGTTAAAAAAGTTTGGTGTACTCCGCATATTATGGAAGATATTCCCAATAAGACGGATTTTTTGAAGATGCATTTTGAAAAGCTTAAATCACTATACAAAGGGAATATTGAGCTTCATCTTGCTGCGGAATATATGATTGACAGCCTGTTTCAGGAGAGATTGGAGAATGATGATTTACTTGTACATGCGAATAATCATGTCTTAGTGGAATCGTCAACGGTGTCAGCTCCGTATGGATTCAAAAGTACGTTGAAAGAATTGATGCATAAAGGACATTATGTCCTACTTGCACACCCTGAGAGATATCGCTTCCTTGAAAAAAAAGATTATGTGGAACTTAAGGAAATGAAAATTCGATTCCAACTCAATTTGACATCTTTGCTTGGACTTTATGGACCAGCGGTGAAAGAAAAGGCAGAAATGTTGTTGACTGAAGGGTTTTATGAAGTTGTCGGTACTGATACTCACAGAGTGAAAAGATGGCAACAAATGGAAGAGCAAAAGATCAGTAAGAAAATAATTAAACTGATAGGCGAGATACAAGGTTTGTAAATTTTCGGTAAAAAGTAGGGCAGAATAGTTTTTTTTAACTAAATTTGCTCGCCGATAAAATTAGAGGCAATAAAAAGGATGACTATACATAAAGAAGGAAAAGGAATGCTATTGACGCTGCTGGTTATGCTAGCGTTGGTGATATTGGCATCATTCGTTTATTTCGGAACGAGTGCTGCTACGTTCGTTATTTCATTACTCTGTATAGCTGTCTTTTTGTTTTTCTTAAATTTCTTTCGTAATCCGAAACGTGAATTTATAGGTTTTGAAGATGGAATGATTATTGCTCCTGCAGACGGAACAGTAGTTATTGCAGAGCCTGCGGAAGAACCATTTTATTTTAAGGATAAAAGAATTCAAGTATCGATTTTCATGTCGGTGCTTAATGTGCATGCGAATTGGTATCCTACAAGAGGTAAGGTGGTCTACTATACTCATAATGATGGTAGATTTATGGCCGCCAACCTTCCTAAGTCAAGTACGGAAAACGAACGATCAACTATAGTTATTGAACTTGAAAGCAAAGTTCAAATTTTACTTAGACAGGTGGCTGGAGCTCTTGCCCGTCGAATTGTCACATATTCACGGGAAGGTGATTTCTGTGATGAAAACCAACAGTTGGGATTCATCAAATTCGGGTCTCGTGTCGACCTTTATTTGCCTATGGATAGTGAGATTTTAGTCAACGTTGGTCAGAAGGTGACTGGCAACCAGACTGTCATAGCAAGAGTAAAAAATCCATAACAATGAATAAAATAATCAAAAGTATACCAAATACACTGACTTGCATCAGCTTGTTTTTTGGTTGTTTGTCGATACTGTATTCGATTGAGGGGAATTTCCTATATGCTGTTGCATGTATCTTGATTGGTTCGATTTTTGATTTCAGTGATGGCTTCGCGGCAAGAGCCTTGAAGGCTTCATCCGCTATTGGAAAAGAATTGGATTCGTTGGCGGATCAGGTAAGTTTTGGTGTCGCACCCGGATTTGCCATTTATTTCTGGATGAAAGGTCATGTCGACTGCTCTTTTTGCGAGTATCTTCCTTACATTGCATTTTTAGTCCCTGCATTTTCAGCGTTACGATTGGCGAAGTTTAATATCGACGAGAGACAGACCAGCAGTTTTATTGGTTTGCCTACTCCGGCTAATGCATTGTTCCTATCGTCGTTGGTATCGACGTCAGATATTTTATTGAAAAACGGCACATCCAATTGGTTTACAGATTTCTGCTCTAATCCGGTAGCAATGATTGTGATTGTGATAGCAACGTCTTTACTCTTGGTCTCTGAGTTCCCGATGTTTTCGTTGAAATTCAAACATTTTGGTTGGGCTGGAAACGAGAAAAAATTCATACTTATTGTGTTTGCTGTAGTGGCGATGATAATATTCGGTATGTGTGGAATCTTATTTGCCGCTGCATTCACAACGATTCTTTTCTACATGGTGATGTGCATTGTGGATTTCTTCATTAAGAAAAGACAATGATTCATGCTATACAGCTGAAATACTTTGTTGAAGTCAGGATTTTTAACGGAGTGAAAGTTTTTCCTGCTTCCTCAATCTAATGTTTGAGTAAAAGGATTGTCGCATAAAAGAGCTGCTACAGACAAAAGAGTAAAAGTGTTGGAGAAAAAATAGTCTTGTTTTTGTGAACAAAAGCAAAAAAAATTGATTGTATAACATAAAATCGACTGAAATTTGCTAATTTTGCGACCAAATCGAAAATTTAATTCAATTAAAATAAGTCATGATTAAAACAAATTGTGCAAAACTTAACACATGGGTTAAGATGTGGGCTGATATCATGCAGCCAGAGAACGTCGTTCTATGTGATGGTTCTGATGCAGAGTTCACTCGCCTAATGGATGAGTGTGTTGCAGAGGGTTTGGCAAAGAAGCTAAACGAGAAGAAGCGTCCAAACAGCTACTATTTCCAGTCTGATCCTTCAGATGTTGCTCGTGTAGAGGGTCGTACATTCATCTGCTCACGCAAGCAGGAGGATGCTGGTCCTACAAACAACTGGATGGATCCAAAGGAGATGAAGAGAATCCTTATCGGCAAGTATACTGGTTGTATGAAGGGTCGTACAATGTACGTTATCCCATTCTCAATGGGTCCTCTAGGTGGCCCTATCTCTCAGCTTGGTGTTGAGATCACAGATTCAGCTTACGTAGTTGGTTCAATGAAGATCATGACTCGTATGGGTGCTGGTGCTCTTAAGCTAATCGAGGAGAAGAATGACTTTATCCCTTGTGTCCACTCAGTAGGTAAGCCATTGCCAGATGGTCTTAAGGATGCTAAGTGGGCTTGCGCTCCAATCGACGACAAGTACATCGTACAGTTCCCAGAGGAGCGCGAGATTTGGACATACGGTTCAGGTTACGGTGGTAACGCATTGCTTGGTAAGAAGTGTTTCGCTCTTCGTATCGCATCTAAGATGGCTCAGGAAGAGGGTTGGTTGGCAGAGCACATGCTTATCCTTAAGCTTACTAAGGAGGCTACAAAGGAGACTAAGTGTGTATGTGCAGCATTCCCATCAGCATGTGGTAAGACAAACTTGGCTATGCTTATCCCAACTATTCCAGGATGGAAGGTTGAGACAATCGGAGACGATATCGCTTGGATGAAGTTCGACGAGGAGGGTTACCTTCGCGCAATCAACCCAGAGGCAGGTTTCTTCGGTGTAGCTCCTTATACTTCAGCTAAGACAAACAAGAACGCTCTTGACTCTTGCAGCAAGAACACTATCTTCACAAACGTAGGATACACTCCTGACGGTGACATTTGGTGGGAAGGAATCGGTTACCCATGTCCTAAGGGTACAATCGACTGGAAGGGTAACGTTGTAAACGATCCTGAGTCTCGTGACGAGGATAAGAATCCAGTCGCTCACAAGAACTCACGTTTCGCTGCTCCTGCTGCTAACTGTCCAGGTATCGCTTCAGACTGGGAGTCTCCAAAGGGTGTTAAGGTTGATGCTATCCTATTTGGTGGTCGTCGTCCTAACACAGTTCCATTGGTACACGAGGCTGAGGATTGGGCACACGGTGTATTCATGGGATCTATCGTAGGTTCTGAGGTTACAGCTGCTGCTATCGGTTTGAAGGCTGGTGTTCGTCGTGACCCATTCGCTATGTTGCCATTCTGTGGTTACAACATGGGAGACTACTTCCAGCACTGGATCGACATGGAGAAATTGCCACAGGCTAAGGGTGGTAAGCACATGCCTAAGATCTTCTTCGTTAACTGGTTCCGTCGTGATAAGGAGAACCCAGCTCTTAAATCAGAGCACGGATTCTTGTGGCCAGGTTACGGTGATAACAGCCGTGTATTGGCTTACATCTTCGATCGTTGCAACGGTGAGGGTAAGACAGTTGATACTCCAATCGGAAAGGTTCCTGCTCCAGGCCAGATCAACATCGAGGGCTTGAAGAGCTGCTACAACGAGGAGACAATGAAGGCTGTTCTAGCTGTTAACGTTGACGAGTGGAAGGAAGAGGTTAGTCGTATCGAAGAGCACTATGCTAAGTTCGCTGGACACCTTCCTAAGGAGCTAAGCGACCGCTTGGCTATCTTGAAGCAGCGTCTAGGTATGTAATTCATTTGAATTGTCATATAAATAGCAAAGCCGCATCAGAAATGGTGCGGCTTTTTTTCGATGTATGGAGCATATTTATATATTTTTTTGTCTGTTTTTTGGAAAATAAAGAAAAACGACTATTTTTGTCGGGTGTTAGTGATCATATTTTACTGACACATTTGCCAATGAAGTGGAAAACAAGATGGTAAGCGTACCGTCGACCTTTATTGAATAGCGACATAAACACTAGAAACTCGATTTGTATTAGAACTCAATTAACATTAACACATTAATAAAATGAAGAACACTAAACTGTTTATTATTGCGACTTTAGCAATGCTGCTGGGGTCGTTTGTGAATAGTTCTGCGGCACCAGACCCGAACTTTCACATTTATCTGTGCTTCGGTCAGTCCAATATGGAAGGCCAGGGCAACATCGAAAATCAAGACAAAAGTGTAGACAAACGTTTCCAGGTACTTTGCTCCTACGACAATTGTGGTAGCCGCAAAAAGGGCAGCTGGTACGACGCTACTCCTCCATTGTCGTGCTGTAGCGGTGCTCATCTAGGACCTGTAGATTATTTCGGACGTACATTGGTCAAGAACCTTCCTGAGAACATCAAGGTAGGAGTGTCGGTTGTGGCTATTGCTGGTTGTGACATCCAGTTGTTCGAGAAGGAAAACTACAAGAGCTATCGTGCGGAGTCGTACATGCAGGGCACAATCCAGTCTTATGGTGGCAATCCTTACGGTCGTTTGGTGGAGATGGGTAAAGAGGCCCAGAAAGTTGGTGTCATCAAAGGAATCCTTCTTCATCAAGGTGAAACTAACACAGGTCAGAACAATTGGCCAAGCCGTGTAAAGGCAATTTACAACGATTTGATCAAGGATTTGGGTCTAAACGCTGCTGATGTACCTTTGTTGGTCGGTGAGGTTGTGCGTACAGATCAGGGAGGTCAGTGCGGTAGCATGAACAATATTATCGCTAACGTGCCAAGCACTATCCCTAACTCTTATGTGATCTCGGCTAAAGGTCTTGGACATAAGGGAGATAACCTTCATTTCTCTTCAGCAAGCTACCGTACATTAGGTGAGCGCTATGCTGAGCAGATGTTGAAAGTGTTGAAGTATGACCCTTCACAAGGTGGTGGCGAAGCCCAGCAAGGCGGAGGTCAGCAGGGTGGTGGCTCTACATCAAACTGCGTCGATCCATGCTCTTACAAGACTAAATATTCTGGTGGTACAACAATCACAAGCAATGGCGTGAAGGATGTCGGCAACGGCTATAACGTCGAGATGTGGCGCGACGGTAATTCAGGAAACATGACTGTGTTCGGCGGCAAGGCTGACTGTGCGTTCAAGGCAAGCTGGAACAATTCCGGCGACTACTTGGCTCGTGTAGGTTACTATGATGGAGCTGCCACTAAGAAATATACTGATCTAGGTGAGATCTATGCCGTCTACAACTATTCAAAGAGCGGAAACGGCGGTGGAAGCTACTCTTACATCGGTATCTATGGTTGGACTAAGAATCCGTTGATCGAGTACTATATTGTGGACGACTCATTTACTCCTAATGGTGGAGGTATGTTCTGGAACGCAAACAACAAGGGTACATACACTGTGGATGGCGTGACTTACACTTTGAAGGTTGGTCAGAGAAACAACGCTCCTTCAATTGAGGGTAACACTAACTTCCAGCAGATCTTTGCTGTCCGTTCTTCTTACCAGACTTGCGGTACTATCAATGTGACTGAGCACTTCAAAAACTGGGAAAAACTTGGTGTGAGACTTGGTGGAATCTACGACTGTAAGATTCTTTGTGAGGTAGGCGGTGGATCTGGATCTATCGAGTACACTTGCGCAAGTATGTCGTGGAAGGGACAGAAGAGTTCACTTGGTGATTTGAGCTGCAGCGAAGGTGGAAGCCAGGGCGGCGGTGAGCAACAGCAAGGTGGTGGCTCTACTGTAGAGCAGAAACCATACAAAGACGCTATCAAAATTCCTGGTAAATTGGAAGGTGAGCACTACGACATAGGCGGAAACGGCAATGCTTATAATGATACCGATGATCAAAATGAGGGAGACGCAAAATTCCGTACAGACGAAGGTGTTGATATCGTGAAGGGTGGAACAGGTATGGCTATCGGTTACACAACTTCAAGCGAGTGGTTGGAGTATACAATTGATGTGAAAAAAACATTCAAATATGATTTGACAGCAAACGCATCTAATGGAGGCGGCGACATCAATTTCGACGTATATATCGACGATAAGAAGGTGGCTTCTTTCGAAGGAACTTCAACAGGCAGCTGGGATACTTACACAGCATTGAAGACAACAACAGATGAAATCAAGGCTGGTAAGCATATCTTGAAAGTTAAGTTTGGCAGCAACAACAACAATTTGGATTACATTGAGTTTGCTGAGGCTGATACATCTTCACACGGTGGACAAGGAGGACAAGGAGGCCATCAGGGAGGCTCTTACATTGCTCCAGGCGAATATCCTTTGAGCTACGACGTTGAAAACACAGGAGCTGCATGCGAAGATCCAGTTTCTTTGAACAAGAACAATCTTAAATCATGCAGGACATTGCCTAACCCATTTGAGTGGGCAAATGGTAATGGTAAGGTGACTGATTTCTGCGACTGGTCTTGCCGTCGTAACGAAATCAAGCGTGAGATTGAGTATTGGGAGATTGGAGAAAAGCCTAAGTTTGATAAACTTGAAGCTTCTTACTCTGGAGGAACGTTGACAGTCACAGTATATAACGGAAGCAATAAGCTTACGTTGACAAGTAAGATTTCTGTGCCATCAGGCAACGGACCACATCCAATTGTGATTGGTATGGACGGCAACACAGGAAGTTTGAGCTCTTCTTATTTCTCTAAGTGTATTCAGGTGCCATTCACTCACTCTCAGATTGCTGAGTACAATTCAGGATTTGGCGGTGGTGGAAGAAGTCAGAACGACCCATTCTATAAGTTGTATCCTGGAACATTCAACACAAAAGCTGACTACTGTGCATGGTCATGGGGTATCAGCCGTTTGATCGATGGTTTGGAGATTGTTAAGGATAAGATCAAGGCTGATCTTGGACATATAGCAGTGACAGGATGTTCATACGCAGGTAAGATGGCATTGTATGCAGGTGCATTTGATGAGCGTATCGCGTTGACAATCGCACAAGAGTCTGGTGGTGGCGGTGTCAACTCATGGCGTGTAAGTTCAGAAATCGGATCAGACGTTGAGGGTATTTCCAACACTAACTACGACTGGTTCTTGAACAGCTTCAAGAGCAACTTCCAGTCGCAGATCGACAAGTTGCCTTACGACCATCATGAATTGATCGCAATGATTGCTCCACGTGCTTTCTTGGCATTCGGAAATCCTGATTATGTATGGTTGGGAGATGCGTCTGGTTATGCGTCATTGAAGGCTGCGGAAGAGGTTTGGAAAGCGATGGGCATTGAGGACCGTTTCGGTTATGTGATCGAGGGTGGTCACTCTCACTGTCAGGCTTCAGGTAACCAAAACAAGGCTGCTCAGGCTTACATCAACAAATTCTTGTTCGGTGACAATTCTCAAAACACTAAAGTGCGTACTTCTACAGTAAGCAGCAACCACAGCAGCGGTAAGTTTGATTGGGGTGGACATAAGATTGAGCATAAGGGTTGTGGCGAAACAGGTTTATATGAGACAGAGAGCAATTTGGATGAGAACAAGGGTTACTATTTGTCGCAGAACAGACCAAACCCTACAAACGGTGAGACAATGATCGACTTCACTATTGCGGATAATTCATTTGTGACTATCGACCTTTACAACAGTTTAGGAGTTAAGGTTAAGGGTATCGTTTCCGACGAGTATTCAGCAGGAAGTCATACTGTGACATTCTCTGTAGGCAACTTGCCACAAGGATTCTATTTCTATGTCATGAATGCCAACGGTTATGTTGACAGCAAGACTATGATAGTAAAATAAATCATATAGTAAACTCTAATTATCGCGCCATTGCGGGTTTGTATCTGCAATGGCGTTTTTTTATTGCTTTTTAAGAGAAATTGCACTTTGAAAGTGCAGAATTTACCACTTTTCTGCACTTTTGTAGTGCAATTTGCTAATTTTGTAGAAAAACATTTGGATTATGGATATAAATTTAGTGAACTATATGCAAAATCAGTTGCAAAACACTCCAACTGATTTTTACAGATATATGTTTGATAAAATAGATTGGCAGCAGCGTATGTTTGGACTTGTTGGTCCAAGAGGTGTCGGTAAAACGGTTCTGTTCTTACAGTACATAAAACAGAGACAAAATGATGAATTTTTGTTTTACGTCTCTGCTGACAACACATATTTCTCCACTCACTCGCTTGTAGAACTTGCGGATCAATTTTCTAAAGAGGGAGGTAATCATTTGTTTATAGACGAGGTGCATAAGTATGCCAACTGGTCGAGGGAACTTAAACAGATATACGACACTCATCCGGATTTGAAAGTTGCGTTCACGGGTTCTTCCGTCCTTGATATAACCAAGGGGGAGGCAGACCTCAGTCGTCGTGCCCCGATTTATACAATGCAGGGACTTTCTTTCCGTGAATACCTTGCCATGTCGCATCATATAAATGTTTCAGTTCTTCCTTTGCAGGAGATCATTGAAAATAACCCATTTCCCATCGAAGGTGTTCCTCATCCGCTTCCACTATTTAAGGAATATTTGCGACGTGGGTACTATCCATTTGCAACTGACAATTTGTTTGATGTGAAACTTAACCAAATCATCAATTTGACCATGGAAGTGGATATTCCACAATATGCGAATATGAATGTGTCAACAGGACGGAAATTAAAGAAACTTTTGGGCATAATCGCTATGAGTGTTCCATTCAAACCGGTTATGGATAAGATAGCAAAAATGGTAAATGTAAGTAGAAACGACTTGTCTGATTATTTCTTATATATGGAAAATTCAGGTATGATCGCCCAATTACGCGATACAACAAATGGCATTATGGGCTTGGGAAAAATAGAAAAGGTTTATTTGGACAACCCTAATTTAGCTTATTTGCTGGGAGAGGAATCTTCAATTATCGGAAATATCCGAGAAACTTTTTTCTTTAACCAGATGCGAGTCCAGAACAAGGTGATCGTTTCGAAACAATCTGATTTTGAGATTCAGGGAATGACGTTTGAAGTGGGTGGTAAAAATAAAGGACAGAAACAAATTTCCAGTGTAGAAAGGGGATATATTGTAAAAGATGACATTGAATATGGTTCAGACAATATCATTCCATTATGGATGTTTGGACTGAATTATTGAATTTTGCAAATTGAAAGTTTAAGTTTCAATTTGCAAAAATGATGATAAAATTATGGTTATCAGTTGTTTCAATGCTATGGTTGTATTTTTATGCCAGTATGTTTGCACTTCGAAAGTGCAAAATTTGCCACTTTTCTGCATTTCTGTAGTGCAATCTTTTAATTTGCCACTCTTCCCCACGTGCGAGCCGTAGGCGAGCACATAAAATTTAATAAAACCACGGAGTCACAAAATTTATAAAGAAAGGCTATTCCTTTTTATGAGGAAAAGAGGTTAGAATTCAATCAAAAAGTGGAAAATGATTTGCGATTTACATACTTCACGTTAATTATTCTTCAAAATAAATCAGTCTATGAATAGAAATGAAATCGTAAGACAATATAAATGGCTGAGAATATTACGGGTATTCCTGATAATGTTTTCTGGAATGCTGATGTTTCTGTTGGTTTATTTGGCTCTTCTTATGACAATTTTTTTATGTGTTGATTTATCCGAAAAGTTGGGGCCGAATGGAAGTTGGGTTTTTCTAATTTATGGAATATCTCTGAGTATGACGCTTGCTTATGTGTATAATATAGATGAATTAAAAAGAAGAAAATCCATTAAGAAGTTAGTATATAAGTCATCGAATATCTTGTTCCGACATTATGAGAAGAAATGGGGAATGACGGAGCCACAAATCAAAAACTATATAGCCAAAAGAGAGGAGTTAGGCAAACGTATGGATATATACGTCTTCCCATATATCAGACGGTTCTGCAATCTTAATGAGGAAGGAAGAAAAGAGCAGGAGACCTTTTTGTCTGGGTATCTTAGTGAAGATGAGATAATTTTCGTCTACCGACAGATATATTCAGATTCTTTGATGCCAGAGTTGAATAAGTATTGGCGAAAGAGACCTCTGTCGGAGAAGAAACCTTTGTTGGACCTTCTTTTCAAACTTGCGATTGTGCAGGATGGAATACGCAATGATGAGTGGAATTTGTTGATGAGTATTATGATGCAATGGGGATTCAATAAAAACTATATTGAATTTTATAAAGACAGATATTCTCCTTTGCGTACAGAATTTGATGAATTTGAATATAGAAGATCCGTGTCGACGGAGGACCATTCAGTCTCCTACTTAAAACCATATTTCGAGATCCTTGGTCTGGATGAGAATGCAACCGACGAGGAGATCAAACGTGCTTACCATAATCTGGCGTTACAGCATCATCCGGATCTGCCTAGGAATGCTGCAAGAATTGAGGAGTGTGAGACATTGATGGCGAAACTTAATGAAGCGTATGAGAAAATTAGAAAATAGGAATGATTTAAAATCAAAAGAAGGGAGCTTCGCAGCCCCCTCCGTTCTAATTTAACCTAAACCTTAATTATGAAAAAATCTACCTGTTTTGTTTTCTATTACAAAGATAGACCTTTTTTGTTTAACTCCAAAAGAAAATTAAACTTTTTTAACACTTTTTGCAATTTTTTTTGCTTCTACCCTTATGAAGGGTCAATTATTATCTTATGGCTTCTGAGTCTGATTGATTTTTATCCTTCTCATCTGATATGATTATGAAACATTTACGGCTGTTTTTCTAGTCGAATTGTAAAAATTTCTCTATATACAGTGACATTTTTAAGAAATTGGACAAAAAAAGAATCTTCATCACATGTATGTCGTTTGTTTTCGTAAATTTCTTAATTTTTCAATCTTAATTCTTAATTTTTCATAGTGCATTCCTCCGTCTGCAAACAGAAAAAGTTATTTTTGTAAAAAAATAGAAAAATGAATTTGCTAAGAACTTTTACTATCCTGCTTTCGGCATTTTGCTTTAGTGCCATTTCAGCTCAGGAACAAGAGAAAGAATATAATTTTGATTTTATCTGGGGTGTCGATGCGGAAACCGTCTTCGACAATCGAGAGGGAGATCAGACATATTCTCCACAACAGACTATATTTTTCTCCAGTCTATCACCATCTTTGGGAGTGAAATTTTGGAAATCGGAAAAAGAAATAGAAAAAAACAATGGCATAAAGGAAAAAAGAAGTTTTGACTTCCATAAACTCGTGGCTGGAACTCACTACCTTCAGCCGATAGGTATCGGATACAAAGAAAATAAGTTTGTCCCTACAGCTTATTATACATTTTCGCACATGGTAATTAAAGAAGAGAAAAGAGACTCTTCCATAATTAGAATAGATGGAAAGACCTCATCTGAATTCAAAGTCTGGAGAGTATCGTTTGGTATGATTCCACGTCGACTCATGTTCCAGCGTCTTCCTGAAATATTATGGAGTGATTCTATGGATTATTATAATCCTAATATTCGTGGAATCCTTCTGCAATGTACGAAAAACAATTTGGTTTTCCATGAAATATCGCTTGATTGGCGTAGTCTGCAGAGTGCGGAGCAGAGAGAGGCTTTCAATGTGAACTATAATTTTGTGAAAAGATTCCGAAGCGGTCTGCCTTCAACTATAGATCCATTTTTCATTGGAGGTAATGCCCAGCTCAATCATCTTGCAAAAAGAAATCCGGCTCCAGAAGGAGAGGGCGTGAATGATGATATGTTTGCCTATCCTTATGTCGGATTGGATTTTGGCGAAAAAATTTTTGATGTGTTTTGTATAAAAGCAGGTTATGCTGTAAGTTTCGACAGATGCAGAGCGATTGGCGATTGGGAAGTAGACGGAGGACTTCTTGCTGAATTACATCTGCTATGGAAAAAGATAGGGATAAAAGAGACATTATATGCCGGAAACAAACAATTCCCTCTTTATCCTATGTATGGCTCTTTGCTAAATATGGGAGATCCGCATTATCAGTCGAGCGTGTATGCCAAGACATCAATTTATTCACCAATTGTGAATAATAAGCATGTCTCTTTTGGCGCATATCTCGATTTCCATACCACAAAAGAGGGCACATCATGCTACCAAAGAGTGGTGTTGAATGTGAATTTGGGCAATGTTGATAATTAATTTTTGCAATATATGAAAAGAATTATATCTTTGTATTGGATTTAAATATTTTCATACTATTTCATAAAATAGAGGCTTTTACAAAACAAGCTATATTTTTGATAAGTGATTTACTAATGGCGAGGCAACCTTGTGATAAGGCAGCCTCTCTTTTTTTTTATTAAGGGTTATGGATTTGTAGAGACGCACGGTCGTGCGTCTCATAATATACCAATGTGCGTCTCATAAACAACATTAAACACCCCATCAGTTTGCGCATTCGCCGTCGCAAAAATGGATTGTTGATTTTTTTCCATATTTTTTTTAGAATTACTCCTGATAAATTTGAATAGTTATTCTAAAAATTTATAATTTTGTCAAAATTTTGGATTATTTGCCGGTCAGTGTGCGTTTTTTGCACTGAAAAACAAAAGGCATATATTATTTTAGAACGGATTAAAAAAGGACGTAAGTGGCTGATTTTGGAAAAGATATCGTAAAAATTGGGTACATTGATGACGCGAGCATCAATGTGGATGTCTTGTCTGCTTACTCTTATCCGGAAGATTCCCCCGTCGGCAAATGGGGTAAACTGAAAGTCGCCAAGAATGCAAAAGGAGTACGTTGCCTTTGCAGTGAGACGGGAGAGCCTGTTCAGCTAAAAGGATTTTCAACACATGGTCTGCAGTGGGCAGGTGTTGCCAATGTCACAGAATGCAATATCAAGGCATTGAAAGAGGAGTGGGGATGCAGTGTGTTCCGTCTTGCTCTTTATGTCGACTATGAAGGAGGTTATGCCTACAACCCTACATTCCGCCAGACAATGTTGGAGAATGTTGTCAGATGGACAGCCGAGTGTGGCATGTATCTAGTGATAGATTGGCATGTGTTGGCACCAGCAAGTCCACAGGCACCAGAGTACCGTTGTCATCCGATGAACGGAATGGATTTGGCGGGTGATTTCTTCACATATTGCGCGAGACGTTTTCAGAATCAGAAACATATATTGTATGAGCTTTGCAATGAGCCGAACATTGATAATGGTGAAAAAATCCCTTGGGTTGGAGTAATCAAGGATTATTGTGAAGATATGCTGCGAATTGTCAGAACATACGACAAGGATGTTGTGGCATTGTGTGGTACACCGTCATGGAGTCAGGACACGCAAGATGTGATTGGTCATGAGGTGACTGATGAGAACGGAGTTCCATATGAGAATGTGATGTACACGTTCCATGTTTATGCGGCTAGTCATAACGATGGAAGAGATATCGACACGCCAACGACATTCCGTGGAATAAATTTTATGAAACGTTTCCAAAAAGGAGATCCGGAAAAAGGAATTCCTGCGATTTTGAATACTCTTCCTGTTTTTGTGACGGAATGGGGTACAACAGATGCTGGCGGATGGACAAATTTCCGTCCTGATTTGTCGGACATGTGGCTTGAAATTTTCGATGGAGACAACGATGGCGGCCAGCTGGTAAGCTGGTGCAATTGGAGTTTCAGCGCGGAAGGCGGAGTGTGTGGGGCGTTGAAATGGAACACGGGAAAGATTTCCCCTCTAGATCCGGAGATATTGACCGAAAGTGGAAAATATGTCTACGATCACTTAAAAAATGAAACAAATAAAATAAAATAATGGCAAAAAAACTATTCTTCGGAATGCTACTCTCTATGGCATTGTTAGGGTGTACCAACAATAAGTCAGCGGAGGGAAAAATTGACAATACGGGTGCTGATGTAAAAGCGGATTCTATCGCAAGAGCAAAGGCAGATTCATTGAAGGCGGATTCTGCAATGAATTATGTTGTTAAAAAGGGATATATCGACTCGCTCAGTAGCAATGTTGAGGCGTTGCCAGCGTATGAGTATCCGGCTGGATCGCCTGTCGCTAAATGGGGCAAATTGAAAGTCGCTCCCAATGCCAAGGGCGTACGTTGTATGTGTGATGCAAATGGCAATCCTATACAGCTTAAGGGAATGAGTACTCATGGATTGCAGTGGGCTGGTGTGGCTAATGTCACAGCACGCAATATCAAGGCTTTGAGAAACGAGTGGAATTGCAGCGTGTTCCGTTATGCATTGTATGTAGACGAGGAGGGTGGATACGCATATAATCCTCAGTTCAGGAATGAGATTCTTGAAAAAGTAGTGAAATGGACAGCTGAAAATGGTATATATCTTTTGATTGACTGGCATGTTCACAAGCCAGGAAACCCAAATGCGCCACAGTATCGTTGTCATCCAACAAACGGTCGTGACTTAGCTGGTGACTTCTTTACATATTGCTCGCGTCGCTATGCAAACATGAAGCATATTATATATGAGGTTTGCAATGAGCCAAACTGGCATTATGAAGGAGGCCCAGGTGTAGATTGGACAACACAGATCAAGCCTTATTGCGAAGAAATGCTTGAGATCATACGTTCCAACGATAAGGATGTCATTGTAGTGTGCGGAACACCATGGTGGAGCTCTTGCCCTGAGTTGGTTCTTGGAAACGAGGTGGCAGACAAAGACGGAAAACCATATGAAAATGTGATGTATACATTCCATTTCTACTCTGCTACACATAATGATGGAAGATTAGCGGATCAGCCAGGTAATCACAGACCAGACAATTTCTTCAAGAAAATGGCGGAGGGAGATCCAGAAAAGGGCGAAAAGTCAGTTTTGGAGTTGCTTCCAATATTTGTGACAGAGTGGGGCACAACAGAGGCGAGCGGATGGCATGAATTCCGCCCAGATCTTACGGATATTTGGATGGACATCATGGATGGAGGTAATACGGGAAACCAATTGGTCAGCTGGTGTAACTGGAGCTTCAGTGCGGAAGGAGGCGTTTGTGGAGCGTTGAATTGGAACACAGGAAAGATTTCTCCGATGGATCCAGAAATCCTTACAGAGAGTGGCAAGTACGTGTTCAAACGTCTTCATGGCAAGAAATAGTTTTTTTTGATAGATAATATATGGAATGCGTTACTTCATGTAACGTATTCCTTTTTATTTATGCTGAAATGATGCGAAAGTGTATTATTTTACAAAAAAAAGTGAATAAAGTATGCTTAAAAGTATTGTTTTTAGTTTTATTTGTCTAATTTTGTAAAAAAATAGTTTTGTGATAAAAAAACGATTGTAATATAATGAAAAATCAATTATTGGCTTTAGCCTTAATGACAGCTGGTTTTGTAAGCTGTACGGATGATTCCTACGATTTGGATAATATTTCCAATGATTTCAGAATCGGATTAAATGAATATCTACCAATTGCTAGTTCTGAGGTCAAGTTGAAGGATATCTTAAGTGAGTTTAAGACAGACTATATCTCAGAGGATGAAGAGGGAGTCTTGACTTTTAAGTTTGACACAGTAAATCGTGTCCAAGTCAAACCTATCGAAGTAATTTTTAAGAATAATGTTTTTGAATATGATCTTTTAAGTTCGGGCGCTTTGACATTAGAAAATAATGTCATTCCAGGAAATAATTTTAGAGCTCTTACAATCCCTTTCCCTGTTAATGTAAGCATTGATGATGCCTCAGGCAAAGGAAAAATAAATGAGATATATGTTAAAGAAGGATATTTCCGTTTCCATATAGAAAGCGAAAATGTTGATGTTTCGAACATTTATATTAGTGATGTCAGTATAGGCAAGTTGCTAGATATCAATGGCGGAACAACAATTTATTCGTTGTCAGATGAAATCCTTAAATTTGATGAAGGTGGACTTAAGTTGACGTGTGTTGTTGATGTATTGGATGCTAAAAAAGATATTCAGATTAAGGGAGCTGATGCGAAGATCAAAATAGTGATGGAAGAGTCAAAGCTGTCTTACCATAAGATAGTCGGATCATTCAAGTCGAATGTTGAGCAGATTGAGAATACGGATTTCTATATAAATTTGTATGATGATAATCTAAAATATGATTTAGATGTCCTTGATCCGAAATTGACGATTACAGGAATGACAAATAGTGGAATACCTTTGGCATGCTCTGTAAAAAGCCTTGTGGCAAAACATAAAACAAAAAAATCGTCAAATAAAGATTCTGTAGTTGCTGTCTTCAGGGATGGTAATAAATTCTATGATTTTGAATTCTTGAATTCGACTGTTGAAGGAAAAGAAGAAAAGGCTTTTGAAGAAGAGTTTGATAAGGACAACGGAAGTTTGGATAAAATATTCAACTTTATGCCTGATTCTGTTTCTGTGAAGTGTGGCATTAGGATAAATGCTGATCCAGAAAGTGCTGTTCCATACTTTTTGCTAGACTCAACTTATGTTGATTTAAATATCCGTGCGGAGGTGCCTTTGAAGATTGGCAATGCCAGCTATATTACAATCAAAGACACTGTTGACGGAATAGACATAGTTGAGGATGTTACTGATTACCAGAACGGAGATTTCAAGTTGGATGATGCAGAGATTTTTATAGAATTTGAAAATGCTTTGCCTCTAGAAGGTGAGATAATCGCTAGATTCTGTAAGGCAGATACAGCTGCGAATGGAGATGTTGTCCTAACACATCTAGAGAATACAAAACTTGATCAGACAGTAAAGATTCCGGCAGCAAAGATTGACGTTAATGGAGGTTATATTACAAAAGCCACTCCGTCTAAGAAAAAAATCAAGGTGTCTGATGATATGGTTGAAGATATCAAGAAAATCAATGCTGTCGACTTTACATACAAAATCAAGGTTCCAAAGGGTGCTGTAAATGGTATCGTTTTGACTAATGATTGTGGTATGTCGGCTAAGGTGTACAGCCATTTGAAAGCGAATATTTCTAATAAAGAAAAATAATAGACTAAGACAATGAAAAAAATTATATCTGTCGTTTCGGCAATATTAGCTACAGCGTCAACGGCGTTTGCGCAAATGTCGTCTACACTATATTTTATGGATCAGAATCCGTTGATTCATAATTTTAATCCTTCATTCCAGCCTACAGACAAGATGTATATTGGAATGCCAGGCTTGTCTTTAGTCTCAGTAAATGCTGGTAATAGCAAGCTTGCATTTGAAGACATATATGTGCCTCGCACTATTGATGGAAAGAATACTACCGTATTGTTTTTGCATCCAGGGGCAACCAATGAACTTCGTAATGTCATGAATAAAATCAGTCCGCGTGACAGGATTTTTGCAGATTACAATATTCAGCTTTTGAACTTCGGAATGAGAATAAAAGAAAAATCATATGTCTCATTCTCGTTGTCGAACAGAATGGAGATGAATACAATCTTTCCGAAGGAGTTGTTTAAGGCTGCTTTGATGTCTGAAGAAAATGGATCAGAATCAGAATATCCATTTGGATTGGGTAAATTCTCGTCGACAATGAATTGCTATTCTGAGCTTGCTTTTGGCTATAGCTATGCATTTTCTGAAAAGTTCCAGATGGGTGGAAAACTTAAATTTTTGATTCCTCACGCTGGTTATCGTACAGATTTCAAGGATATGGATTTGTATGTGTCAAAGGACGAATGGAGATTTACAGGTGAAGGAGAGGTCGACGCGTCTATGCCAGGTCTTGAAATCTATCAGGATGAAGAGGGTAAAATAGATTCTGTTGATTTCAATGATGATTTAAAAGCTAAAGACTTTACTAAGTCAAAGGGTGCTGGTCTAGCTCTTGATTTCGGTGTGACTTACAATCCAATCAAAAGCGTTAAGTTGTCGGCAAGCCTTCTTGATCTTGGCTTTATCCACTACAGCAAAGAGTTGCACAAGATTAAGAAAAATGAAGATTTCATCTATAATGGTTTGAAATATGGCATTGATGACATCCACAAGCGAGACTCAGCTGATCTATGGGAACCATATGAGGAAATGCTCGACAATATGTATGTAGTAGATGAGAGTGAGGGATACAACTCAATGCTTACAGCTAAGGCCTTGCTAGGTGTAGAATACTCTTTCTTTGAAAATAAAATGTCTGTAGGCGCTTTGTCGAAGACATACTTCTTGCGTGGTTGCGCGTCTGAGGAATTTATGCTTGCATACAACTATCGTCCAAACCGAATCGTATCCGCTTCCGCTTCATATACTGTCACAAACGGTATGTTCAGCAATATTGGCTTGGGAGTGAACCTAAATCTTGGTCCAGTAAACTTCTTCTTGGCTGCGGATCAAATACCTTTGCGTTATGCTAAGGGCGACGGTAAGGTTATCCCTACTCGCACTCGTGCAGCCAATTTCTCTACGGGAATCAATTTTATGATTCGTGATAAGGAAAGAGAGGATAAGGGTAGATTGTCGTGGATGGATACAGACAAAGACGGAGTTTCTGACTTGTATGACAAGTGTAATGACACTCCAGAAGGAATTGAGGTTGATAAGAATGGTTGCCCTAAAGATTCCGATGGTGACGGAGTGCCTGACTATATGGATCAGTGCCACGATTCTTTGTCTGGCAAGAAGGTAGACGAGAAGGGTTGCCCGCTTGATTCTGATGGCGACGGTGTGTTCGACTATAAGGATCAGTGCCATAACCCTAACTCAGGTGCTTTGGTTGACGAGTTCGGTTGTCCTTCAGATGTTGATGGCGATGGAGTGCCTGATTATCTTGACAAATGTAACTTGACACCAATCGGTGCTCCAGTTGATGCTAACGGATGCCCTAAGGATTCAGATAAGGATGGAGTCGCAGATTATCTTGACAAGTGCCCTGACACTCCTCTTGATACTAAGGTAGATGAAAATGGTTGTCCTGTTGATAGCGTTGTGGCTCCAGCCGCTGCTCCTGCAGAGGTTAAGAATGACGCACAGCCAGCTGCTCCTGCAACAACTACAGTTAAGCCAGCAGCAACAACGACTAAACCTGCTGCTACTCCTGCCGCTAAACCAGCAGCAACACAAACGGTAGCAAAACCATCTAAGGCTTCAGTCGCAAAGGTTTCAGACAACAGTATGATCGCTGACAGATACGATGAATTGACTCCAGAGCAGTATGCTGCTAACCGCCCTCAGGCAAGACATTATACAATTGTAGAGGATGGTGTAGAGTACGATGTGTTTGAGTCTCCAACATGCAACGTCTTGTTTGATTCAAGTATGGCAATTGTAAGAAATCGTATGTTGCCAGAGATCAACAAAGTATATAATACGTTGAAGAATAAACCTAACACGTCAGTGATTATCCTTGGTCATACAGACTCTGACTGTACAAACGAAAAGAATTTAGCACTGTCAGTCAAACGTGCTAATGCAGTTAAGAGAGTATTGACAAACAAGGGAATTGATGATAGCCGTGTGGTTGCAAGAGGATTTGGTGAGACAAAACCAATAATCTCAAACAGAACATCTATTGGTAGATCTCAAAACCGTAGAGCTGAAGTTATTATGGTGACTAAAACGCCGAAAACTTCTATTAAGAAGTAAATAATATTAAATCTTCTCAAAATAGAATAGGGATGCTGAGTCATTAGCATCCCTATTTTTGTGCATTCATTGCGACTGAATATGAAGACGACCGCAGTGATTGCCTTTATTACAGAATTTTGATGGGTCTGGATTTCTCGTGTTTTTGATTTAAAATAAAAAAAAGAAGGAAGCCTCTCGACTTCCAATCTTCCAACCTTAAATCTAATACCATGAAAAACACAATGCAAAGGTAATACTATTTTTATATTCTGCAACATAAAAACGATATTTTTTTATCAAAAATATGTTTTTTAGCAGTTTGGTTTAAAAGAGTGACTTTGTGTTTAAGGTGCAATTGCCTGATTTTTAATAATATGGAGACGTAAGTCAAATGTAGAAGTTTAATGTTAAAAAGTATGCCAAAGTATTAAAAAGTTGAAATTTGTTTTTTGTTAGAAAAATAAGATGCATATTTGCAGTCGGAAAACAATGATGAAAGGGTACTTATGCTATTTAATAGTATATCTCACTTATCAAAAAAGAGTATTGGAAAACAAAAACAAATTTATCTAAATAAACAAGGAAGATGAAAAAACTTTTATCACTTGCGGCAGTTGCGTCTATGGCGTTGGCTGCTAACGCTCAAAAGAGTCCTTATCAGGATAAGGACTATTCAGATTGGGGTAAGTTGAAGTTGGTAGGAAACCAGCTTTCTGACAAGGATGGTAACCCAGTTCAGTTGAAGGGTTGGTCAACATTCTCACTTCACTACAAAGGATACTGTGGTGGTGAAGGACAGTGGAAGTTGATGAAGAAATATGGAGCTAATATCGTACGTTTGGCAATGTACATCGATGATCCTAACGATGGTGGTTCATATCTTCAGAAGCCAGATTACTTCAAGAATCTTATCAAGTCAAGCATCGAAGAGACTAAGGCTTTGAATATGTACTGTATGGTTGACTGGCATATTCTACAGCAGAACAACGGAGGATCTGGAGACCCTAACAAGAACAAGGATGCTGCAAAGAGCTTCTTCGCTGAGATCTCTAAGTTCTGTGCTGACAATGGATACGATCATGTATTGTATGAGTTGTGTAACGAGCCAACTTGTGGATGGGCAAACATTAAGAGCTATGCTGAGGAGGTTATCCCTGTAATTACAGCAAACCAGCCAGATGCAATCATCGTTGTTGGTACAGACCAGTGGTGCCAGAAGATCATGGAGCCAGTGTCAAATCCAATTTCTTCTCAGTATAAGAAGAATGTATTGTATTCATTCCACTATTACGCATGTTCTCACTACTCATTGCTAGGAGACTTCCGTAATGCACAGAAAAACATTCCAGTATTCGTATCAGAGTGGTCAGCTGTAAAGTTTGATGGTGACGGTCCTTTCTGCGCACAAGATGGTGATGAGATGATCGCTGCTTGTGATAAGATAGATGTTGCACCTCAGGTAGTCAGCTGGTGTATTTGGAACTGGGGAAGCAAGAGAGAGGCTTCTTCATTCTTCCAGGACAATTGTAGCGTTACTAATTTGTCTCAGTACTCAGATAATAGCGGAAAGAAATATTCTGATTATGTGATTGAATTGATGGCTGGTGAACCTCGTGTAGTAGATCCAATTGTGACAGGTCCTTACACAACTCTTAATGTGATTCCTTCAACAGAGTCTGCTTTGTGGCACTGGGATTACTATGATTTCGGTGGTGAGGCTGTTTCTTACCACGATGGTAATGGTGGTGCTTGGGAGAAGGATGACGAAGGTGTTGTTCTTGACTACGCGAAGGCAGGAGAAGAGGTTGACGTATTCTCTTTGGCTAAGAAGATGAAGTGGTTAGATAAGGAGTGCCCTTGGTCAACAGTTAAGGATGGAAAGGTTGTTAGCTTTGATGAGTCAATCTCAACAGGAAACAACTGGAAGGATGAGGATGGAAACTCAACATACAAGTCTTTGAATGGTGGTCGTACTTATTCAGGAACTGATGGTTCAGAGCGTCCAGATGATGGTGTTGACTTGTCAGGTGCTGGATTGAATGGTACAGATCACGCTGGTGAAAAGTACTGTAACCTTGGATGGGTTGAGGAAGAAGAGTGGATCAACTACACAGTAAAGGTTGCTAAACCAGGTTATTACAAAATTTCTGGTATCATCGGTGCTGAGTATAAGAACCCTGAAACTAAGGGTGAGATCTCTATCACTTCAAAGCATGGTAATCACCTACGTAGCACATCTAAGCTAACTGATAATGAGGCTATCACAACATTCGGATTCCCTACAACTACAAAATGTGCTGATTCTTCAATCGATGGTTCAAAAGAGCCATGGAATTGTTGGGCAGTTTCTGACGCTAAGAGCGGAAGAGATAAGGAGGTTTTGTGTGCATTTGGTGAGAGCGGACAGCAGGAAATTACTATCCGTTTCTGCGCTAGTGCAGGTGGTGTAGGTCCTCTAATCTTTGAGTGGTATGGTGACCTAGAAGAGGGTGACCCTATTACAGCTGTATCAGATGTTGAGGCTGACGCTGTTAACTTCTCTATCTTCCCTAATCCAACTTCAGGAGAGTTCACTGTAGCTCTAGCTGATGATGCAGAGGCAATAGTAGAGGTTGTTAATATGGCAGGTCAGGTTGTAGCTTCTCAGAATATTGAGGGTTCTGCTACAATCAAGAAGGCTTTGGCTGCAGGTATTTACACTGTAGTTGTTAAGTCTAACGGTGCCGTTAGCACTCAGAAGTTGGTTGTTAAGTAATCTGATATTAGATTTCTTATAAATCCACGGAGGGGGAGCATTTTGCTCCCCCTCTTTTTTTGTTGTTTAGCTATATCCAAAATATCTTATAAAATCATAGGCTTTTCAGATTGTTACATTTTTGTTACAATTCAGATGCGATGTGATGTGTCTAATTCAATACATATATATTTGCATATATATCAAACGGAGACGTTTCGCCTGCAACTATCGGCTGGCTATGTCTTTACAACTATAGATTGAATAATTCACTAAAACATAATACTATGAAAAAAACTTTATTACTAGCTTTATTTACCTCTTTTGCTTTTGCTCTGTATGGGACAATAAGTCCTTATCAAGACAAAAACTATGCAGATTGGGGAAAACTCACATTGGTAGGAAACCAATTGTCAGACAAGAATGGTGCCCCTGTACAGTTGAAGGGTTGGTCAACATTCTCTCTTCACTACAAAGGATACTGTGGTGGTGAAGGACAGTGGAAGATGATGAAAGATTACGGAGCTAATATCGTACGTTTGGCAATGTATATCGACGATCCTAACGATGGTGGTTCATATCTTCAGAAGCCAGATTACTTCAAGAATCTTATCAAGCAGAGCATCGCTGAGACAAAGGCGTTGAATATGTACTGTATTGTGGACTGGCATACTACTCCTGATTCCTTGTTAAGTGGAGATCCTAATGACTATATTGCTGAGTCGAAGGATTTCTTCGGTGAGATCTCTAAGTATTGTGCTGACAATGGCTACGACAACGTTTTGTATGAGATCTGTAATGAGTCTACATGTGGATGGTCTAATATCAAGAGTTATGCGGAAGAGGTAATACCGGAGATTACCGCAAACCAGCCTGATGCAATTATTATAGTTGGTACAGATTCTTGGTGCCAGAAGATTATGGAGCCTGTATCTAGCCCTATTAAGAATGAATTCAAAAAGAATGTGATGTATTCATTCCACTACGATGCATGTTCTCACTACTCATTGTTAGGAGACTTCCGTAATGCACAGAAGCACTTGCCTGTATTTGTTTCTGAATGGTCAGCTGTTCATTTTAACGGTGATGGTCCATTCTGTAAGGAGAACTCAGATGAGTTGATCTCTAATTGTGAAAATACAAGTGCCGTAGCACCTCAGGTTGTCAGCTGGTGTATTTGGAACTGGAGCAGTAAAAATGAGGCATCTTCTTTTTTTACAGACTACTGTGCCCCCAGTAGCTTGTCTAAATACACGAATGAAAGTGGTAGAAATTATTCTGATTATGTGATTGAATTGATGATTGGTGGTTTCTTCCCAATCTGTTGTCTCCCTCCATATAGACCTTGGTCAACTATAAATACCATCCCTTCAACCGAAGCTTCATTGTGGCATTGGGATTATTTTGATTTTGGTGGTGAAGGCTTCTCATACCATGATCAAAACAGCAGTGCATACAAAAAGGATGAAAAAGGTAATGTCGTGGATTATTCTAATGACGCAGCTGAAGTTGATGTTTTCTCATTGGCTAAGAAGATGCAGTGGACTGAGCTTCCTGAATGGACTGGAAGTTCTAAGAAATGTCCTTGGTCTACAGTAGAAGATGGTAAAGTTGTCGCTTTTGATTCGACAATTGCTACTTTATGGAAAGATGAAAATGGGAATCCTACTTATAAATCTTTGAATGCAGGACGTATGTATAATGGTACCGATGGTTCAGATCGACCAGATGAAGGTGTGGATTTGTATTATGCTAATATGAATGGAACAGATCATGAAGGTGAGAAATATTCTAACATTGGAAACGTTGAAGCAGGAGAGTGGATCAACTATACAGTAAATGTAGAAAAAACTGGATACTACAAGATTAGAGGTATTATTAGCTCAGAATATAAGGCGGCCAATAAGAATGGCGAGATTTCAATCATTTCAGAACATGGAAACCATCTTCGTAGCACATCTGTACTAAAGGAAGATGATGTTATCACTACATTTGGATTCCATAAAACAACAGTATGCGCAGATTCAACTGTTGCAGATTCTATATATTGGAATTGTTGGGCAGAGTCTGATGCTATAAGCGGTGATAATAAAGAGGTGCTGTGTGTCTTCGATAAAGCTGGTGAGCAGAGAATAACAATCAAATTCTATGGCGACGCAAGTGGTGTCGGTCCGCTAATATTTGAGTGGTATAAGGATCTTGATCCTGAAGATCCGATTGTTTGTGGCGATTGTGGAGGAGGAAGCCTTCCAGGTGCAGTGGATAACGTAGATGCAACCAACTTCTCTATTAATCCTAACCCTACTTCAGGAGAGTTTACTGTGACTCTTGCTGACAAAGCAGAGGCTTCAGTAGAGGTTGTCAATATGGCAGGTCAGGTTGTGGTTTCTCAGGAGATTGAAGGTTCTGCTACAATCAACAAGATTTTGCCAGCAGGTGTTTACACTGTAGTTGTTAAGTCTAACGGTGCTGTTAGCACTCAGAAGTTGGTTGTTAAGTAATCTGATTTAGATTTTATAAATCCCATTGGAGGGTGTATCAAAATGTAAAATCAAGTTTTTCGAACTTACATTTTGTCACTTTTTATATGAACAAAGCCGTTTCAGAGCTTAAAAATT
>OCTW013412232.1_pt1 | contig 30787 bp, 18 predicted proteins | sample 1539671 | NCBI WGS metagenome assembly OCTW01 (sample SAMN02144230, study PRJEB22623) | gut metagenome | biome: sheep rumen | host: Ovis aries | place: New Zealand | reverse complement strand
GAATGGGGTGCTGTCACAGCCCAGCAGCAGGCAAACGGCGCCCGTCAGCAGGAGGATGATCTTCGTCCTATTCATGAGTTATTTGACTACTTCTTGTTCTTTCAGTTTGTAAGTGCGATTCCTATTCCCGCCACATGAGACAAGTATTCCCTCATCCACCATTTGATAAAGAAGCACCTTTGTCCTTGTTGTGCTGGAACCAAGAAGTTTCACAAGATCTTCAGTTTTTGCTTCACCATTTCTATGGATATAGTCAACTATTATCGTCCGTTTATCGTCCGCGTTGCCATTATCGTCCGCTTTTATCGTCCGTTTATCGTCCGCGTTGCCATTATCGTCCGCTTTTATCGTCCGTCCCGTCTGTGCCATTTTACTAATGTCTATTGTCAATGTTGTGCGGGCGGGAGCGTAAATGACGTTGTAGTCTGGCTGCGTACCGAGTTCCGAGTTACAGATATCAAATAAATCAGGGATGCCACTGCCTGCCCGTTCTCCAAAATCAAGCAGGCCAAACATCTTCATGATAGTAGCATTTCGTGCATCAGAAGTGCCGCCACTCAATGCAGTCTTTAGCCCAGGACGCATATCACCGGGGTTGGCAAATGACAGCGAATCAGGCCGACGGATGATAACAATACCTTTTTGACCATAGTAATCGGAGTGGGCTAGCGTATTGACTATCATCTCGCGCAAAGCCTTATGCATAGGGACTTCATCTTCCCGACTTCCATCCTGACTAAGTTGGAACGGAACAGGAAATGCACTCCGCAATCGATGATACACATGAAAGAAGAAATCGAACAAGTTGCCACTCCAATCGCCCGAAGACGAGACGATGCGATGTGTCCATCTAATTTTTGGGTCAAGTTGTTCACGATAGTCGAGGAAATAGTCAGGCATTTCTCTTGTGATGTCATACTCATGACCAAACATCAGCAGACCAGCCACTGTAGGATATACACGCCCATCCTCACGGTCGAAGCCCATAGCCCCTATACTGCGTAGGAACAATTCATCATCCTGTTTGCTCCATACATGTCCAGAATGTTTCCCGTTGAAGTAGTTGCGGTAGTCATGCACCGTATTCATATCGAATACCGACATATCCAGTCCCTTAAGAACTTTAGTATCTGTAGTTGATGCGGCAGCATCACGATAGATAGCCGCCACTTGGTCTCGATTGCACAAATGATCACCTTCACCATATCTAACATAAGTCCCACGCATCGGGTCTTGTCCAATATATACAGGTCGAATGGTTCGATCTGCCCGAGGAACTTCAATCACGACAATTTGTTTGCCTTCAATCGTCTGATCATAAACCATGTTATTGGTTAAGATGTTGACGCTAACCTTCTGCCGATTATTCACCATGTTCCAGAAGTCACCTATCAGTTTGTGAGAATCCTCAACACCTCTTACGGACAGCGAGTGGTCATTCTCTTCCGCGACACCCAAGAGGATAACGCCTCCTTCTGTATTGGCAAAGGATGAATAAGTCTCCCAAATACTGTTTGGGATCTGTTTCTTTGCCGTCTTTGCCTCTATACGGTGATCTTCCAGATACGCCGTAAGATTGTTGATGTCTATTTCCATATTATGAGCGTTTTGATCTTCGTCCTATTCATGAGGTTGCAAAGATACGAAATATTTTTTTCAGTACCAAGAAAGTTGCCTATCATTTCATTGTCAGGCAGTTAAAGTGCTTGTGAATTTTTTGTTAAGTCGAAGTTGGCGGAAAATTTGGCAGATTGGAGTAATTATTCTAACTTCGCGGTGGATTTGCGAAATGAGGAGCCGAGGCTACTGTCCGGATGGCCCTCTGCAGGATAGCCTCAAGGGCCTGTTCGGGGTCCTGTCCTGCCTGGAGGAAGAACTGCCGGATGTCGGCATCCTGCCTGGCGCGTCTGACCAGCGAGGTCATGTCGGCCATCACCTTCGAGCGGTAGTGCTCCGGTGATGTAGCGAGCAGGTCTTCATTGTCGGTTGCCACTGCGAGAAGTTCACGGTAGATCTCGTCTTCTGTCAGGTGAATGTCGTTGTACTTTTCCATAGGGCGGTCTGTATATTTATAAAAGGTGTGGTAGATGGACCACTTCTACCTGGTTTGCGAAGACCCGAAAAAGAATGGAACATCCATCCACACCCTATACAGGGCGCTATCGACTCTTCTTTTTCTTCCCAGGTTCGCAATTTGGTAGAAAGAATCCAATAACTCCAAGAGTAATCCCACGAAAACGGCCTTAAGGCCGCTGCAAAGATACGAAGATTATTTGTAATTTAATAAACTTTTTGAACTAAAACTAATAAAGAGTATTAAACCAATGGAAAAGAAAGAAATGGACAGGTACAGGTGCCTGAAAGAGACTTGTGGTCGTCTGGGAAAGTTGTTTGGCGAGATTGCAGAAGCGTTACAGGGTGTAGCCAGCATGGAGCAGGCCACTGCTCCGCTGGCGAAGGTGACGGAGGAGGATATGCTGCGCAACTGCATCAGCATGCTGATGCAGGAAAGGGATGCACGGGGTCGTTATCTGGTATCTTCCAAGTGCCAGTGGCAGGCCATCTATCGCATCCTGGCCGACCTTGGCCTTGGTGTTGCCGATGGCGACTATGCGGGCTTCGAGCGGCTGGCATGGCGCATCCAGCCCGCCGGCTGCCGCGTGCCGTTCTCACTGAGTGCCCTCAAGCAGATCACGAAGACGGGCTTCACGCGCCCCTTTTCGCGCTGGACCTTCGACCCGGCCTACAGCAAGACGCGCCGGCCCTACGATGAGATGGTGGCCATCGCCACCCGCTTCTCAGAGATACTGGAGTGTCATCTGGAAGCGGGTGAGCCGCAGGCCTGTCTTACCACACCAGTGCCCGCTTCTCCTTGGGGATGAACATCTTGTCGGTGGGCTGGATGCCGAAGGCGTCGTACCAGGAGTCGATCATCGGCAGGGCGGCATTCACGCGGAAGATGTGGGGGGAGTGGACATCGCTGTTGACGCAGTAGGCCAGGAACTCATCCGTGATGTTGCTGGCCCACATGCGGGCGAAGGCCAGGTAGAAGCGCTGGGCGGGGGTGAAACCGTCTTCCTGCTCCAATGGCTCCTGCTTCAAGCGGTTCTCAAAGGCACGGTAGGCCACCTGTATTCCGCCGTTGTCGCCGATATTCTCGCCGAGGGTCTTCTCACCGTTCACCTTCAGACCGGGCAGGGCCTCCTGCTCAGAGAACCAGTCGGCCAGCACCTTGGTACGCTCGTCGAACTTAGCCTTGTCTTCTGCCGCCCACCAGTTCTTCAGATTACCGTCCTTGTCGAACTGACAGCCCTGGTCGTCGAAGCCGTGACTCAACTCGTGGCCGATGACCGTTCCAACGGCGCCGTAGTTGCAGGCATAGTCAGCCTCGGGGTCGAAGAACGGCGGCTGCAGGATGGCAGCGGGGAAGTTGATGCTGTTGAACTGTGGCACATAGCAGGCGTTCACCGTCTGTGGCGACATAGGCATCAGTTTCTTGTTCATGGGCTTGCGCCAGTACTTGCGGTAGTTGGCAGCGCGTGCCTCCTGTTGGATACGGATGAAGTTCTCCACGAGGTTCTGGTCCTCGCGGATGTCGATGAACTTCTCCAGGTCCTCCCACTCATCGGGGTAGCCTATGTTGATATACATGGCGTGCAGTTTCTCCAGTGCCTTGGCCTTGGTGGAGTCGCTCATCCAGGTATTCTCGTTCAGACGGTCCTCGAAGGCTTGCTGCAGGTCTTTCACCAGGCGATAGACGCGCTGCTTGCTCGACTCGGGGAAGTACTCTGCCGCGTAGAGTTTGCCGATGGTCTCTTCCAGGCTGTTGTCAATCTCGGCGACGGCACGCTTCCAGCGGGGCTTCTGCTCCTGCACGCCTCTGACGGCCTTCTGGTACTCGAAATAACGGTCTCCAAAAGCATCGCTCAGGTATTCGCTGTAGGAGTAGGCGGCCTTCACCTCCATATAGGCCTTCAGGTCCTCGACACTGGTCTCGGCCAGCACCTTCTCCACCTCGTGCAGCGGCTCAGGTTGTCTTACATTCACCGTGTCAATGTCCTTGGGCGCGTTCAGCGCGTCGCGATAGGCCACCCAGTCAATGCCCTTGAAGTCTTTCAGCAACTGCTCCCACGTCATGATGTGGATCGTCTTCATCGGGTCGCGGCGCTCCACCTGGTTCAGTGTCTTGACGCCGATCCTGTGCTCGATGGCCCATTCTATCTGCATCATGCGCTCGGCATCGGCATCGCTGTTGCCCACCATCTTCAGGAAATCCTTATACAGACTCTTCTTGGCTGCCACTTCGGCCTTCTGCTGCTCGTTGGGCTCGGCATAGTATTCCTGATCCAGCGTCGCACCGCCATGAGAGACCCCCATCATCAGGGTCGATGAGTTGAAGGGATTCAGCGACAGGCTCAAACCGTAAGGAGCGGTGTTGAAGCCCTTGGCATCGAGTTCAGCCATCACCTTCATGGCCTCCTCGCGGGTCTTGATGCTGCGTATCTGCTTCAGGTAAGGCAGGATCGGCTCATAACCCATCTTGTTGCGGCCCACGCTGTCCATGTAGAGACGGTAGAGGGCACCGATCTTCTGCCCGTCGCTGCCCTGTGGCAAGTCTTTCTCGTTGGCATACTTCATGATCAGTGCATTGATGCGCAGTTCGTTCTGCTTCTGCAGATCGACGAAAGCACCGTTCATCGGGTACTCCTTGTCAATCGGGTTGTTCTTCAGCCAGGTGCCGACGGCATACTGCCAGAAGTTCTCACCGGGTTTCACACTCTCATCAAGGTTCGCTCTCAGGTTCTGTGCAGTGCCCACTATACTTACCAGTGCCAGCACTACGGCAATCGTCCATCTTTTCATCATTCTCTGTTTTGGGTTTTAGTTCGTTCTGCAAAGATAATAAAACTTGAGTTATCAGCAAAAGAAATATTAAAATTTTTTTATTCCTGACTCTGATATTGCACTGAAATTCACCCGCTTTCTTACATTCCGCCACGATTATCTCTACGGCAGGCCAAACGCTTGCCGGTTTCCGTTTCCCTGCGTAACTTTGCCCTCGCAAGTCGCGACGATGTACAATAAAACATTAAAGATTAAACATTAAAACATTTGAGATTATGGCAAAGAGAAAGAATTTCATGTTGAGTCCGCACTTTAGTTATGATGAGATGACGCGCTCTGGCTGGGCTACACGGCATCACATCGACAACACGCCCGACGACCTCCAACTGGCGGCGCTGATCAATATCTGCTGGAAACTGGGTGAGCCGCTGCGTGAGGTGTTCGGACCCATCTATGTGAATAGTGCGTTCCGCAACGAGACGGTGAACACTGGCGTCCACGGCGTGGGCTGCTCCAAGCATCTTTCCGGTGAGGCGATGGACATACGTATCAGTTCCGTGGAACAGGGCAAGGAGTACTTCAAGTTCATCCAGAAGAATGTCGATTTCGACCAGTTGCTCTTCGAGTATAACCGCCGGGGCTCGATGTGGATCCACTGTTCGGTGTGCCTCAACCCGAAGGAGAACAGGCACCAGGCGATTGGGAATTTGGTTCATAGTTCATAGTTGAGAGTTCATAGTTCATAGTTAAGAGTTCATAGTTGAGAGTATGTTTTGCAAGAATTGTCAGCGTGAACTGCCTGAGGAGCAGTTTGAACTCTACCCCTCGGGCACGCGGCGACGGGTGTGCCGTCACTGCCACTATGTCCTGCATACCAGGAAGGCGTGGTGGAAATGGACGATGCGGCAACGCGCGCGCGTGGTGTTAGGGAAACGCTAAAAAGAAGTGTCCTATCTGTCCCTACTGTCCAAAAAGTATGGACACATGGGACAGATGGGACACATGTTTTTCATTTAAGACAACTATATATGGATATAAAGATGATTTTTTCGCTGCTGAAGAGCGGTTTTGGCCTGATTACCCCCCTCTTCAGGCAGTATCAGGTGAGGGATCATGACAGGAAGCCACACCTGTCGTCGATCCGAGAACGTAAACGTATCGTCAAGGGTATTCGTGAGTTTTTTGAGAAAAACTACGAGTTGAGGTACAATGTGATGAAACAGACGGAGGAATTCCGGCCAATCGGGTCTTCCAAGGCCAAATCTTCCCGAAAAGAGCCTACTTTTGCCGGAAAAGAGGCTCCTCACGTTTCTAAAGAGGCTCCTCACAATCGTAAAGAGCCTTCTCATTCGGCTAAAGAGCCTTCTCTCTGGCGACAACTGACCGACAGGGAACTGCGGCGGTTGGCCATCGAGCAGATGGAGCAGGTGGGCGTGGCATGGTCGGTCGATGTGGAACTCTACCTGCGCAGTGCGCTGCTGCCGCTCTACAACCCCGTGACCGACTTCCTCGACGGCTGTGGCGCGTGGGACGGCAACGACCGCATCCGGGCGTATGCGCGGCGCGTGCCCACCGACTATGACCGCTGGCCCGACCACTTCCACCGCTGGATGCTGGCCATGGTGGCGCAGTGGATGAACCTCTCCCGCGACTACGGCAATGCCGTCGTGCCGATGCTCATCGGGGCGCAGGGCACCCACAAATCGACCTTCTGCCGACTCCTCCTGCCACCGCCACTGCGCGAGTACTATATCGACGACATCAAACTCGACAACGCCGAACAGGTGGAGCGCATGCTCGGCAGGATGCTCCTGGTGAACATCGACGAGTATAACGCCAAGACCGACCGTGAACAGGCGAAGATCAAGCGCGTGCTCACCGAGAAGGATGTGCAGACGCGCAAGATGCGCTCCGACCAGTATGAACTGAGGCCCCGCATGGCCTCGTTTATCGCCACGACCAACGACCGCGAGCCACTGGTCGATCCCACGGGCTCGCGCCGCTACCTGTGCTGTGAGGTAGGGGGGCTCATCGATACCGACTCGCCCATCGACTACGGCCAACTCTATGCCCAGGCCGTCGCCGAACTGCGCAGCGGGGCCCAGTGGCACTTCACGAAGGCCGAGGAGGCGGAGATCGAGCGCCACAACCTGCTGTACCGGCGGGAGTCGTCGCCCGAGACGGTGCTGCTGTCGTACTTCGAGCCGGCACCGCGCAGCAAGGACTACTTCCTCAGGGCGGTGGATATACAGGCGGAGATAAAAAAGCACGTCAGTGGACCTGACGTGCCTAATATCAAGATGCTTACCCTTGCCTTGAAAGCCTGCCGTTTCCCGTACGGGAAATGTAAAGGTGTTCGCGGCTGGTATGCGCGTGCTATTCTATCGGTCGTCGCCGGGGATGCCCCAGTTTAACGGGTGGTATTAGTTAATAGTATTCTGGTAGTCGGAACGGGCCTTCTGGATGAGTTCGCAGAACTGCCTGTCGTTATGCAGATAGGCGATGAGGGCGCAGGCAAGCAGACGTCCGGCCTCGATGTCGCTGGCCCAGTGGTAGCCGATGATCTGGCGACTGGCACCGTATTCGAAGGCGCGCTTCAGGATGACCTCACTGTGCTCGGGGACGGCCTCTGCCAAGGCCAGTGCAGATGCCCAGGCGAAGGAGGCATGGCCGGAGGCATAACTGCTGGAGGCACTCATGTACTCATCGTCGGGGACAGGTGTCGATTCGCCCAGTTCGGCAAAGGGCCGCAGGCGGAAGTATATCTCCTTCAGGTCGTTGGCCACCACGAGGTTGTGCTCGCGGATCAGGTCGATGAGGGCGTAGATATTGGGAGTCGTCTCTTCGGAGGCATTATAGAGGTATAGCGTGTAGCCGAAGATCTTCGTCATGTAGTCGGTATGGGAGTCGGCATCCTGCTTGGCCTGGGTGCCACGGTTGCCGTTCCGCAGGGTCTTGGCATGCTCATAGCGTGCCAGATCTGCCTCATAGCGGTCGCTGCCAGTGGTGACTGGAGGATTCAGGAAATAGACACCTGCCGGCTCTTCCAGCCCTGTCGTGGGGTCGAAGGAGTCCGACAGTCCCATGAGTCTCTTGTATTCCTTGCGGGCGGCGTCGATATCGGCCTTCAGCAAGGGACTGTTGTGGGCCAGGGCCATGGCGACGGCCCCGCAGAGGTAGCCTCCGTTGACATCGCTCTGGAAGTTGGAGCCGCTGATAACACGATCCTCGCCATAGAGGAATCCGACGCGCAGGATGGCGTTCTGAAGTGGTGGCCACATCTCGGCGAAGGCCAGGGCGGTGGCCCATCCGCCAGCGGTGCTGGCCGAGGCGTAGGAGCCCGTGGCATCATTTCTGTCGGCGGCATACCAAGGTTCTTCATCCATCATGGCGAAGGGTCGCTGGCGCATGTACTTCTGCTTAATCTTAGCGGCAGACTGGAATCCCGTCCAGTAGGCCCTCTTCATCAGTCTCCAGAGGGCCGGCGTGGTCGTCTCGCTGAGGGCCGTCTCGAGTTTCAGGCTCCCCTCAATCATGGCTTGCACGGAGGCGGGGGTGCGTCCCATCCTGAGCATGGCCACGCTGCCGCGGTCGGTATTGCGCACGGACATGCCCCATGCCCACTGTACCTCGTCATCGATAAAGTCGGCATCATCGATGTCTGGGGGGGAAGGCAGGAAAAAGACGGCATTGGCCTGTTGGGAGGGACTGAGATAGACGGTGTCGGTGGAGACCACCGCAGGGTCGGGATTCTCAGGTTGGTCGGGCGGTGTCACGGGTTCGGGCTCTGTCCTTGTTGAGCCACTGTCGCACGACATGAGGAGAGCGAAGCCCAGCAGGGCGGGCAGGAGGCGTCGCCACGAGGACGCCAGATAGATCGGATATCGGCGTTCTGTCATGAGATTAACCTTTTAGTTTCTTAAATTCATTCCGTGCCTGTATGATGAGGCTGCGGTATTGGGCATTGCTTTGCAGATTGGCGATGATAGAGGCAGCGAGCAGGCGGCCGGCATCAATATCGGTGGGCCAGTGGAAGCCCACGACCACGCGGTTCTCTCCGAAAACGTATGCGCGGGCGAGAATCTGGTTCTGATAGGCTGGTGCCACCTCGGCGAGCATGAGGCCCACGGCCCAGGCAAAGCAGGTGTGCCCTGAGGGGTAACTGCTCTGTGTCTTGTAGTACGACTCCTTGGCGGGCAGGGGGGTCGATTCTCCTGTCTGTGCGAAGGGGCGCAGGCGGAAGTAGGTGAGTTTTACCGCATTGCATACGTTGACGTTGTTGGGGCGGATCATCTCAATGAGGTTGTAGATGGCAGGCGTGTTGCTTGGGTCGATGCTGATGCCCAGGATACCGCCGAAGGTCTTGGCCATGTTGTTGGTGCTGGCATCGGCATCCAGGACAGCCTGTGTACCCCGGTTGCCGTCGCGCAGTTTCTTTGCCTCATAGTAGCGCATCAGGTCGGCCTGCTGACGGGCATCGGCGTTGCCCACCGGCTTGTTGAGGATCTTCACGCCATCGGGGATGGGACTGTTGGCCGTGGGGTCATAGTTGGAGGCCAGGCCCTTGAGGTTCCTGTATTCCTCGCGGGCAGAGACGATGTCCTCCAGCAGACGGTTGTTTCTGTGGGCCTGAGCCATGGCGGCAGCACCGCAGAGGTAGCCGCCCTCGACATCGCTCTGGAAGTTGGAGCCGCTGATGACGCGGTCTTCACCAAACTGGAAGGCGCTTCTCAGGATATTGTTCTGCAGGGGAGGCCACATCTCGGCGAAGGCCAGGCCTACTGCCCATCCTGCTGCCGTGGTGGCAGAGGTATAGGAGCCTGTGTTGTCGTAGGCATCATTGGCATACCAGGGGGTCGATTCGCCCATCATGGTGTAGGGGCGCTGACGACCGTACAGCGACTTGGCGGGCTTGGCAGATTGTTCACCGGTGCGGTAGGCCCTGTGCAGCAGGCGCTCCAGGGCAGGAGTGGTCTCCTTGTTGATGGCGGGCAGTCCCAGCACTTCGGCCATCACCTTGCACATCACCTGGGGGGTGCGTCCCATGTGGGCCATCGCCGTGGTGCCGCGGGTCGTGCCGCGCTGCGTCTTGCCCCATTCCCACTGAATCTGGTCATCGAGGAAGGCTACGTCGTCCTTGACGGGCGGTTCCGGCAGGTATTCCTTCGGGTTGGGCTGGTTGACTTCAGCGACATAGACGGAGTCGGGTGCCGCTACGTCCTCGTAATAGGTCGGGGTATAGTCGGATGCTGGGTTGTCGAAGACAACGTCAAGTAAGTCCAGAAATTCTTCGCAAGAAGTGAGTGTCAGGCTACAAGTTGCCAGGACGATCCAAAGATATTTTCTCATTGTTTTATTTTAGTGTGTAATTATAATCAGCGGCAAAGGTACTATAAATCTGTGAATTAACCAAAGTTTAAACACTTTTTTAATAAAATTGTAAAAGCCGCCTGGACATTATCCAAGCGGCTTGAGATATTGGTTGCATCATGCAACCGTTTGCATCCTGCTTATTCTACCGTGCAGTAGATGTTGTCAGAGTCCTTGCGGGTCGGGTAGAGTTTGATGGTCGTACCAGTGGTGCCAATGTTCTTTCCGTTGGCCACGAGGTCGGTGATGTTCGTTGACGGCTCGACGTCGTCGTTAGCACCGAGGTTGATGTCCCAACTGTTGTTCGTGGTGAACTTCCAGCCGTTGGCATTCACGCCGGCACCGGTGATGACATAGCAGAAGTTCTCTGCATCCCATGTCATCTGCTGAGCATCGTCGGCCTGGTTCCAGCCGTTGAAGTCGCCCACGAGGTTCATGTTCGTGATCCGTACGGCGTTGAGGCTGAGGTTGGCCAGGTCGAGCGTGACATAGTACAGACCCTCACCGGCATTGGCAATGATATTCCTGTCGTTGTTACCATCATCGACGAAGTCGCCGGTGATGCCGCCAGTCAGTGTGTCGGCGTTGATCTGGGTGTCCCAGTTGCCGGCTTCCTTCTGGAACTTGAAGGCGTTGCCCCAGCCGTTCGGGTCGGCACAATAGAGGTAGCCGGTATAGATACCACTGTCGTCGGTCAGGGCGAGTTTCTGCTCGGCGTTAGCCCATCCGTCGGTAGCACCGATGTAATAGACATACGGGTCGAAGTTCAGTTCGGTGATCGAGTAGGTCATATCAGCCATGTTGATGGTGAAGCGATAGAACTTGGCCTTGCCATCGACGCAGAAGGAGTGGTCGCCACCGAGGTTGGTACGACGGTCGAAGCCGCCAGAGAGGTCTGTGCTCTCGCCGGTCGTGCCGTAGAGTTGTGACCAGTCACCGTCGGCTACGGCATCGATGGCACCCTTGTCGCCGAAGGCGAACCAGATGTCGCCCTCACCGCCATTACCTGCGAAGACATACGAGAATACGGGATCCTCAAAGACGTCCTTGCTGCTGTGGGCAAACTGCATGGTCATGGCCGACTCAGCGCTCCACTCGCCAGGACCACCGATGAGGTAGTACGCGTCGGCGATGTTCACCGGTTCGATCTTGTAACTATACTCCATCATGTCGAGGGTGATGCGGATCTTCTTGGCGTTCTGTACGTGGAAGGAATGGTCACCGCCAAGGTTGTAGCGGAAGTCCATCGTACCTGTCAGGTCCTCGCTCTCGCCCTTTACGCCGAGCAACTGTGTCCAGTCGCCGCCGTCGATAGCGTCGAGGGCTGCGTCATCACCGATGGCGAACCAGCAGTCGTCGCCGCCCGAGTCGATCACGATGCTGAAGACGGGATCGTCATAGACATCAGCGTCGCTGTGCTCGAACTTCTGCGTGCGGGCACCGTCAGAACTCCAGCCACCGGCAGCGCCGATGACGTAGTAGGCGGGAGAGATCTGCACCTTGAAGAGCGGGGTGAACTGTACGTTCTGTTCGGCATAGTAGTTCTCACCGGGCTTGCCGATGATGGCCTCCGATGCACCGTTGGTCACGGTGTAGAGCGTGGTGCGCATGTAGAGGTCGGTCGTCTTCGGGTTGCGGGTGATGTTGTTGAAGTACTCATCCTGCAGGTCGTTGGGAGAGACCGTCACGACGTTGTCTTCGATGCTGCCCGGCAGGGTGATGAACTTCTCGAAACTGGGGTCGTTAGCGAAATCGACCGTAGCCTTCAGAACGGTATTGGCGGGCATGGCTCCCTCACGTACGGCGGTTGTACCGATGGTGATGGAAGAGCCATCATTTATCAGACTCTCAATGTTGATGGCGCTAGCCTCGGATGTCATGGTGACATCAGTGGCGGCAAGCGGACTCTCTGGCAGATAGGACTGTGGACCTACCTCGGGGTCATAGTTCTCCGTACATGCTGTGAAGGCGATGCCTAAGAGAGCCGACATAAAGATATTTAGTTTTTTCATAATCGTATGCGTTTACTTTTGTTCAAACTTAATAGTACCCTGATTCATGTCGAGTGTGATCTCGAGCAGACCGCCGGGGAAGCCCAGGAATGTCCAGGAGCCCTTACCGGGATAGACGTACTGGTCGGAATAGATGCCACCGCTGAACGCCACCTCTGTGGATACGTCGTCAGCCTGATGACCGAGTGATGCACCGCCGTCCCAGCCGGTGAGGGCTGTGTAGATACGGAAGGTCAGGTCGCCCTCGGGCATCTCAACGGTACCGTTGAAGATCTTGCTGCCGATCTCAGTCTCATAGATACGCCAGTCGGCCAGTGCCTCGGCGTTGTTCTTGCTCGGCTCAAGCCAGCCGTGGCAACTACCGATCACCCAGATGATGGCCTTGCTCTTGATAGCGCAGTAGGCTGCCATGTGCTCGAAGGTCACTTCGTTGGACAGGATGACCGTGCCGGCAACGTCGTTACCCTTGGAGTCCTGGATGCTCGACTTCACGCGGAAGGCAATCTCACGGAAACCCTGATCCACATAACTGTCCTCATCGGTCACACCGTCGATCTCGCAAATGGCCTCTGCAATCTCCTCGCCGCTGATGTCGGCGTTACACTGTGTGAAGGTGGTCTCCAGGAATTTGTCAGCACCGTCCTTCGTGTTCCAGGTGATGCTTCCGCCGTTGTTGACACCCACCTGGATCTGGTAGGTGGCCAGTGCGTTGTAGCCGTAGTTGGGCTGCGACCATGTGAGGTTCACCTTGTTGTCGGCCGACAGTTGGATATACTGGGAGGCCACTGGTGAAGCATTGACGACAAACTGTGTCGGCTGCCCGATGGTGGGGTTGGAGTCACGGTCGTCTGAACAGGAACTCAGTGCCATGGCCATGCCCATCAACATCAGTGCAAATGAAATTATCTTTTTCATATTCATTCTAACTCTTAATTCTTAACTCTTAACTCTTAACATCTTAATATCCGGGGTTCTGCTGGATTTCACCCTTCACCTGGTCGGCCGGGATGGCGAAGATGTTCAGGTGGGCATCGAAACTACGGCCTTCCTTGGCACCGCCTTTCCACATCCACTTGTAACTGCTGCCACCGAACTTGCCATGGCGGATCAAATCGACGCGGCGACGGCCCTCGAAATAGAACTCACGGCTCCACTCGTCGAGAATCTGGTCGAGCGTATAGACGGTCTTGGTCTCCGTATTGGCACGGGTGCGCAGGGCGTTGATCAGTTCGGTACCCTCAGCCGTGGTCACGTCGCCGTTCTGGCGGGCTGTAGCCTCAGCATAGGTCAGGTAAGCCTCTGCCAAGCGGAAGAAGAAGAAATCGGTGTCGGGGAACTGAGGATCGCTACCCTTGACGACAGCACCGGTGGATTTGTAGTTGATGAACTTAGCCACGCCGTAGCCGTCCTTGAAATCACCGAAGTAGCCCAATTCGTTCTTCAGGGTGTGACCACTGCTGAAGAAGAGTGCACGGTCGTCGCCGGCTGCCTTCTTCATGTCGTAGCCCTGAGCGTCGGTGGGTGCATTGTCATTGGGGAAGAACTTGTGCACGAGGTCATAGCGTGCGCGGTTACCTGCCCACTTCTCGCTGGTACCATTGTTGCCACCGGGATCGGCAGCCGTGGCATCCATGTCGGTGTCGTAGGTCGAAGCCATCAGGAAGAGGCTGGTACCCCAGGAAGTGGTCTTCTTACCGTCGCAGAGTACGGGGAAGATGCACTCGTAGGCAGCAGAACTCTCACCATTGTCGCCCATGAACAGCATCTGGTAGGCGCTCCAGTCGTTGGTGCCCGTGGTGTTCAGTTTGTAGGAAGAGTCGATGACCTTCTTGGCATACTCGGCAGCCTTGCTCCACTGGGCGGTGCCGGTATAGACCTCAGCATTGAAGTAGAGGCGCATCAGCAGCATCCAGGCAGCGGCCTTGTCGGCGCGACCGTACATGGCATTGTCAGATGTCTTGGCAGTAGCGGCAGCCAGTGAAGGTTCAATGGCCAGCAACTCGCCCTCAATCCAAGAGTAGATCTCGCTACGTGTCATATAAGAGGGAGTGCTCAATGTCTCAGTAAAGGGAACGCCTCCGAAGGCATCCATCAGCAGATAATACTGCAAGGCGCGGAGGAAGCGGATCTCTGCTGTCTTCTGGGCATCTGCATCGGCTGCTACACGCAGGTATTCGTTACAATAACTGATACCGGTGGTCAGACGGTTGAAGTAACCGTTCAGCATCGGGTGGGAAGCATCGTAACTGTTATAGTCGAACTGCTGGATACCATCGTCGCCCCATGAGCAGATGGCCTCGTCGGTAGTCAGTTCGTTGGAGTTCCACATCTGGCGGATGAAACCGGTAGTACCACCGTCGAGTCCGTCGATGTCGCAGTCGCCGTTGGCACCGCCATTACCCTGCAGTCCCAAGTTGCCGTAGCACTTGTTGAACAAACCGTCGTAGTTCACTTCCAGTGAGAGGTTCGGGTCAATGGGTGTCACGTCCAGGTCGCCCGTGCAACTGGTCATACCAAAAGCCAGCGTTAGCGCAGCAGCGGGAATGATATTCTTGATGAATCTTTTCATGACTGTATTTTCTTAATTGTTATTATGAATGATGCATGATTAAAGGGTGAAGTTCACACCGAAGATGAACGAGATAGGACGCGGGTACATCTGGTTGTCGTAACCGTTGGCGATCTCGGGATCGAGGCCGTCGTAGTTCGAGATGGTGAACACATTGGAGACGGTGCCATAGACACGTCCTGCCAGACCGTGCCAGTTGCCACACTTGAACAGGTCGGCAAATGAGTAGCCGAGCGTGATGTTGTCGCACTTCAGGAACGAAGCGTTGTGGATGTAGCGATCGACAATCTGTGCAGTCACAGCATAGGTGTAACGGCCTTCAGACATGGCATTCACTGGGCGGTTGTTCAGTGCGTGGAACGAGTTATAGACCTCGTTCGGGTTCATGTTGGTCATACCAGCCGAGATGTTGTCGAACACGTAGTTGTTGAAACTGGCACGGAGCGAGAAGCCGAAGTCCCAGTTCTTATATTCCATGCGGGAACTCAGACCCATCGTTACGTCGGGAGCCGGCTTCTTGTAGAAGTAGCGGTCGTCGGGCGTGATTTGGCCGTCGCCGTTGCGATCGACCACGGCATTCTCAATGGCGTTGCCGTTCTTGTCGTAGGCCTGCTGATACACATAGAACGAGTTCATAGGATAGCCCACCTGGTTGTACTGCAGGTACTTGTCGGTACCGATGGTGATACTGGTGTTGGGCACAGGAGCGCCGTCGGAGGATACACCGCTCAGGTCGGTAATCTCATTGTGGTTGTAGGTGAAGTTGTAATCAACGGTCCAGTAGAAGTCCTTTGTCTGGATGGGCTTAAAGCCGAGGCTTACCTCAACACCCTTGTTTTCCATGTCACCGATATTCTGCCAGAACTGGTTACGATAGGATGACAGTGCTGCGATGGGCGCATAGTTCAGCAGGTCGGTGGTCTTACGGTAATAGACATCGATGCCTGCGGTGAAGCGCTGGTTGAACAGACCGAAGTCGAGACCGATGTTATAGGTTGTAGTGGTCTCCCACTTCAGAGTGGGTGAATAGTTCTTCGGACGATAGAGCGTACCATCACCCGTGACGGGATAGTAACCGTTGGTACCAGTACTGATGTCGTAAGAGGGGATCCACAGGTAATCGACGCTGAGAGACTCGTCGGTGGGCAGTTCCTGCTGACCAGTCTTACCCCAGCCGAGGCGGAGTTTCAGGTCGCTCAGTGCGGTGACGTTCTTCAGGAAAGCCTCCTCGTTGATCTTCCATGCCAGTGCGACAGAGGGGAAGAGAGCCCAGTGGTCCTCAAAGCGGCTCGAACCGTCGTCACGGACGGTGGCGGTGATCATGTAGCGGTCCATCAGTGTGTAGTTCAAACGACCGAAGAACGATACGAGGTAGTTCTCTGTCTTGTACTTGTAGAGGTTCCAGTTGTAGTATTCGCCAGGATTCGTGGGATTCGTGGCGGGAACGGCACCCCAGTAGTTGTTGATCTTGGAGCGCCAGAAACGCTGCCACTCATAACCACCCATGACGTCGATGTGGTGGATCTTGCCGAAGTCCTTGTAATACTGGGCGTAGGCAGAGAGTTGGAGGTTGCGCTTGGTAATCTGTTCCCAGCCATTCTTACCATAATATGTAGGATAGTTGGTATCTCGACTTGGGAATGCACGGTCCTGAATTGTCCTCTGCTTTCCTTTAGAAATATCGGCACCAAGAGTGAGGTGGAGTCTGAGGTCCTCGAAGCCATGGATCTTATAGTCGATGTCGGCACTTCCGATGAAAGCACGGCTATGTGCAACATCATCCTTCAAATCAAGCATGGCAATCGGGTTTTGCGTGGCATTACGCTCGTAAGTCCAAGGCCAGGTGGGATCGCCGAAGGCTGCACCTGTGGGCCACTCGAAGTAACCGCCGAAATTGTCGGTGCTCAGACCGGCCATGGCATTGTGGTATGCAGAGGTATAAGCATAGGGATCCTGAGTCGGGTCGAAACTGGTGGCGGCACCTACGGCTCCAGCGTCGGCATACTGTGAACGGGAATACATACCTTTGGCATTCAGGTTCAGGTTCAGGTGGTCGTCAAAGAACGAGGGGCTGAGGTTCAGGGCAGCAGTGACACGCTTGAAGTCAGAGGTCTTCAAAATACCTTGCTGGTCAGTATAACCGACAGACACACGATAGGGGAGGGAACCTACGGCTCCGGACAGCGTCAGATTGTGATCGTGGGAGATAGCCGTGCGGTAGATTAGATCCTGCCAGTCGGTATTAGCGGTACCGAGCACGCTGTAGGCTTCGCTCTCCTTGCCAGAGATCTGCTCGATGAGGCTGCGGAACTGGTTACCGTCCATCACGTCGAGGGTCTTCTTCTTCTTGCTGATGGTCAGACTACCGGCGTATGACACGCTGGGAGCAGCACCCTTGCGGCCTTTCTTCGTGGTGATGATGATAACACCGTTAGAACCACGGCTACCATAGATGGCGGTGGCTGAAGCATCCTTCAGCACGTTGAATGACTCAATATCCTGTGGGTTTACCATCGAGAGGGGGTTGGCAAGACCTTTGACGCCGTTGTTATCCATGGCAACACCGTCGATCACAATCAGCGGGTCGTTGGAAGCATTCAAGGACGAGCCACCACGCACGCGGATCTGGGCACCACCACCAGGGGTACCGTCATTGCTGGTGATATTTACACCAGCCACTTTACCGGCAAGCATGTCCTGTGGGTTCACCACAAGACCCTTGTTCTTGGAGTCTGGCTTCAGGGCGGTTACAGAACCGGTCAAGTCAGATTTCTTCACAGCACCATAACCGATGACCACCACGTCCTGGAGAACGGTCTGGTCATCCAGCAGTGTTACTTCTACAGTAGGAGCAGCCTTCACCGTCGCGGCCTGGTAACCGATATAGGAAACGGTGATGTTAGCACCCTGGTTAGCCTTCAGCACGAAGTTACCGTCGAAATCGGACACGGTGGCGGTCTGTGTGCCGTCAACGCGTACCGTTGCGCCGATAATGGGTTCGCCTGTAGCATCTTTCACATGTCCTTTCACCTCTATCTGGGCGAAGGCACTTACCGATAGGAACAGCCCGAATAATAGGGCCAACATCCTAAGCGGGAACTGAATGTTTACCTGCTTCATCATTACATTTAATTAGAGTTAATTGTTTGTATATTGTTATTGTCTTAGCGCGTTAGGCTGTTATTCACGGTGCAAAGATAGGATTCTTTTCAATACGTTGTGCTTTTTTTGCTTAAAAAAGATATTATTGTGTCGTGCAAACGTTTGCATGAGCGCGGGTGTACATTATTTTTTAAGATATGATGGGGATTACTCGTTTTTTTCGTATCTTTGCACTGTCAATAATTAGGAACCTGATGAAAGAACATGCGCCGATGACGATGAAGGATATAGCCAGGGAGTTTGGTATCTCCGTGGCGACTGTGTCGCGTGCGCTCAAGGATTCGCCCCGTATCAGTGAGGAACGGCGGAAGGCTATCCAGGCCTATGCCCGAGAGCATAATTTCTATCCGAATGCCATTGGTGAGGCTCTGCGCCATAGTAGGGTGATGCCCCAGCGCGTCATTGGGGTGATCGTGCCGGAGTTCACGCACTATTATTTCTCCTCCATCCTGACGGGTATCGAGGAGGCTGCTGCTGCCCGGGGTTATCGTATCATGGTGGCACTCAGTGGAGAGCAGTACGAGCGGGAAGTGCGTATCTGTGAGTCGTTCCATCGTAGCAAGGTGTGTGGCGTGATCGTCTCCCAGGCGAAGGATACCAAGGACTATACTCATTACCAGAAACTGATTGATGCCGGCATCCCGATGGTGTTTTACGACCGTATCTGTACGGGCGTGAATGCCAGTCGTGTGGTAGTCGATGACTATATGGGAGCCTATAATGCCGTGACCCATCTGATAGAGACGGGCTGCAAGCGGATAGCCTATTATGGCGGTCCCGTACAATTGGAGATATCCAAGAACCGCTTCAATGGCTATAAGGATGCCCTGCTAAAGCATGGGATGAGGGTTGACGATGCGATTATCGGCATCTGTGACAACCGCGCGGATGCGGAGTCGATCACCCCAAAGTTGATGGCGCTCGACAATCCCCCCGACGGTTTCTTCGCCGTCAACGACGATACGGCCATCGGCATTCTCTATACCGTCAAGCATGCGGGCTACAGGGTGCCCGAGGATATCGGCATCTGTGGTTTCACCAACGGGCAGCGTGCCGTGGCCTGCGACCCGATGCTCACTACGGTGGAGCAGCGCGGTCATCGGGTGGGCGAGGAGGCCGCCGAGATCCTGATGGACAAGGTGGAGGGCATCAGTCCGCTCGACAAAGTAGAGAAGCGCATCGTGCGCACCCGCCTGATCATCCGCGGAACGACGAAGTAGTTTCTCATTCAAGCGACTAAGAATGTAAAACCATAATTATGAATTGTGAATTATGAATTATGAATTAAAGACAAAGCCAGACTTATCATTTTGGAAATTGTGGAACCTGAGTTTCGGGTTCTTCGGGGTGCAGATTGCATACGCCCTGCAAAGTGCGAACATCTCCAGGATATTCGCTACCCTTGGTGCTGATCCGCATAACCTGAGTTATTTCTGGATCCTGCCACCGCTGATGGGTATCCTTGTGCAACCGATTGTAGGGACCCTCAGCGACAAGACGTGGACGCGCTTCGGCCGTCGCATTCCCTATCTGTTTGTTGGTGCAGCCGTCGCTGTGCTGGTGATGTGCCTGTTGCCCAACTCCGGTTCGCTCGGCCTGACGGTGAGTGCCGCGATGATGTTCGGACTGATAGCCCTGATGTTCCTCGACACGAGCATCAACATGGCGATGCAGCCTTTCAAGATGCTGGTGGGCGACATGGTGAATGAGAAACAGAAGGCCAAGGCCTACTCCATCCAGTCGTTCCTCTGCAACTCTGGATCAGTGCTGGGCTTTGTGTTTCCTTTTGTGTTCACCTTTATTGGCATCAGCAACGTGGCGGAGAAGGGGGTGGTACCCGACAGCGTCATTTGGTCGTTCTATATCGGGGCTGCCATCCTGATACTCTGTGTCATCTACACTACGATGAAGGTGAAGGAGTGGCCGCCGAAGGAGTATGCGGAGTATAATGGACTCTCCGAGACCTCAGAGTCTTCCGAGTCCTCAGGCAACTGGATCACTCTCCTGAAGAACGCCCCTTCTACATTCTGGAAAGTTGGACTCGTGCAGTTCTTCTCCTGGGCCGCCATGCTTTACATGTGGAACTATACCACCGGCGCCATTGCCGAGGTGGTCTGGGATACGACCGACCCAGCCAGCGAGGCTTTCCAGGAAGCAGGCAACTGGGTGGGCATCCTATTTGCCGTACAGGCCGTTGGCTCCGTTATATGGGCAGCCCTGCTCCCACAGTTCAAGAACACGAAGATGGCCTATTCTGTCAGCCTGCTGATTGGTGCTGTCGGCTTCATCCTCGTGCCCTATATCCATGACCAGTACCTGCAGTTCATCCCGTTCCTGCTGATCGGTTGTGCCTGGGCGGCGATGCTCGCCATGCCGTTCACCTTCGTTACCAACGCCTTGCAAGGCTACGGTCACATGGGTGCCTACCTTGGCTTGTTCAACGGCACGATATGCATTCCTCAGATCGTTGCAGCCCTTCTGGGCGGTGTGATCTTGTCTTTGGTGGGCAGCCATCAGTCGTCGATGATGGTCGTGGCCGGAGTCAGTTTCCTGATTGCCTCTGCCTGTGTGTTTGTGATTAGAGAAAAGAAGTAGTTAATAGGAGATAGATGGCTCTTTTTGTCTTCCTTTTTCTTCTTCTGGTTCCTTTGCCCTGCTCCGCTGGGGAGGAGAACGTCCTGACGGAGCGCTACAACGTGTCGTATCTGGACCTGAGCAATGGCTTGCCTCATAATAATATCAGCGATATCTTTGAAGATTCGAGCGGTTTCCTCTGGATATCCACTTTTGGGGGTGGATTGGTGCGATACGATGGCTATGGCGTAATGGAACCTCGGCTCGACCTGAACAGCAAGTCTTGCAGGAGCATCACGGAGGATGATTTCCGTCGGCTGTGGGTGGCGTTCGACGAGGGTATCGATATCATCGACCTGAGGACGATGAGTTCGGTCGTCCCTGATCATCCGGAACTGCAGAAACTTCTCGTTCAGCCCTCTATCCGATGCTATCGCGATGCCCTTGGAAGGATCTGGATCATCAATAATCAGCAGGTCAGCCTGATCACCTTCAGGGACGACGGCGAGATAGACAAGATATGTGCCTATCCCCACCCTTGGCGCATGCTCGACATGGCCATCAGTGACATAGAAGGCAACGGAAAGCCATGGATTGGCATCGACGGTGGTCTTTACAGGCTGACTGAGAGGAACGGGAAACTGGTGCGAGAGGAGATATCCGCCCTTCTCAAGCCCTTGCAGAACTATTATATTACCGATATCCTCAAGCGTAATAATGTGATATGGATCACGACCAATATGGGCCTTTTTCGTTATGATCCCTATCAGCAGAGGCTCGACGAGTATCATCACTCCAGTCTGCCGGGATCCCTGTCGCACGTCTTCCTGTCCAGTCTGGCAGTGACGCCCGACAACCAACTCTTGGTAGGCTCACTGTCTGGCATTAATATCTACGACGACAAGGCAGATCGTTTTACCGTTTGGAATACGGAGAGCAACCTGCCGTTGAAGAGCGATTTCATACATAGTATCCGTATCTATCATGGACATATCTGGATATGTACAGAGTCTGGCGGAATCGCCTGCCTGAGCCCTCGTAGGCTGCTGCTGCGTAACTCTGTCCACACTGCCGATCCCCGTTCTCTCTCGCCTAATCCCGTCAATGCCATGTATGCCGAACCCGATGGCCGCCTCTGGGTGGGAACGGTGGAGGGAGGTCTCAACCTGAGAGAGAAGGGCGCGAGTGAGTTCATCCATTTTACGACATCTAATTCCGGTTTGTCGCATAATAGTGTCTCAGCCCTCGTAGCGGACCACCATGGGCGATTATGGATAGGCACCTGGGGAGGTGGCGTATGTGTGACCGACAAGGGGAATCCCCAGAATATCTCACGTATTGAACTGCCCAGAGACTATGGCATACGCACCAGTTTCGTGGGAGCCTTAGCCAACGATACGATCAATGACGGACTGTGGATAGGTAGTAATGCCGGACTGTACTATTATGACTATAAGACCCAGAAGATAGAAGAGCCGTTTGAGGGTTGCCGCAGTGTCACAGGCTGTATCGGAGCCATCGTTGACCGTGATGGCATCTTGTGGATGGGCTGTATGGAGGGCTTGCGACTGGTTGACCTGAACTCAGGGCGACAGGGACGCAGGCCATTCAAGACAGAGGGCATCTCCCATAAACTGGATGAGCCAGGTTCGCGTATCGTAGATAAGATCTCCTCGTTTTGCCAGACCCGCGACGGTACGCTCTGGCTGGGCAGCAATGGCTATGGCATTTACAGGCTTGTCAAAGATGGGAAAGACGGTAGCCGGCGCTTCGAGGCATTATCTGTCGAAGACGGGTTAGCCTTTGGCAGCGTCAAGGGCATTGTCGAGGATCCGAACGGCCATCTGTGGATCACTACCCAGAACGGTCTCTCGGTATATGACCCGAAATCACACATCTTCTCCAACTATTTCAATGATGAAGGTCTGGTGGATCACCATTTCTACTGGAACTCAGCCATTTCGGATGATGAAGGCATCATCTACCTGGGCAGTGAAGGCGGTCTGACAGAGGTGCTGGGCGAGAATACGGAGTCCAAGCCCTACGGGAAACTCGTGTTCACCCATCTGACTATCGATAACCAGGATGTTGCCTCAGGCAGCGATTACCTGTCAGAAGATATTTCCATAGCGTCAACCATCCAGATGCGTGAGAGCAACCGTTCCTTCACGATAGCCTTCTCTGCCTTGGACTATGGCAATGAAGACCGCGTCATGTTCAGTTATAGGATGAAAGGCCTCGACGATGAATGGACACCGCTTAAACTTGGAGAGCACTCCGTGCGTTACAGTGCATTGCCGGCGGGCCGATATACCTTTGAGGTGAGGTATATTTCCACCCTCTCTGCCGATTATTCCGACATAGCCTCCATCGACATCGTTGTCGTCCCGCCATTCTGGAAGAGTTGGTGGTTCAGGCTATTGCTGAGCATACTCTTCGTGGTACTCGTCATATATATATATAATAGGTGGGTGGCCCGTCTGAAGCGCATTGAGGCCGAACAATTACTCAATCCTATCCGGAAGGTGCTGGAGGAGTCGGAGGATCCCCGCCAACTTCAGACGCGTATCCAGAACATCCTCGACAACCAGCAGCGCTACAAGGTTAGTGTGACGAAGAGCGTGGAAGCCGACAAGGAGGAGGTGATGAAGGCGACCCGTCCGTTCATGGAGCGCGTCATGGATATCATGGAACAGCACTATATGGATGCAGACTTTGGCGTGCAGGAATTCTGCGACGCCCTGGGCATGAGCCGCACGGTGGCCAGTAAGCATCTGAATGCGGAGGTGGGAGTGCCTGCCGGACAGTTTATCCGCAACTATCGCCTGAATATGGCCAAAGAACTACTAACTGCCAAGACCGGCAACCGCAATGTGACGGAGGTGGCATACGCTGTGGGGTTCAACGATCCGAAATACTTCACACGCTGTTTCACCAAGATGTTCGGAGTGAGCCCAAGTACTTATCAAAGTAACAAGGAACTTCTTGACATACCTCAAGAGTAGGTCTTGATATACCTCAAGAGGTGTAAAATACGCTATAGTTAGCGAGAAATGCGTTTTGTCCACCTAATAAATCGTATTGTCCACCCTATTACTATTATTATTTATTAATTTTGCGCAAAATTTCACTAATATAATAAACATTTTCTAAAACTAAAACCAATTAACAATGAGAAAACAAGTATTATTCTCTGCGATGCTGTTCATGGGAACACTGGGCGGGCTCACGTTCTGCCCGACGACCGTGAATGCATCTGTGCAGCAGGGCCAGACCATCAAGGTCTCTGGTCAGGTTGTGGATCAGGATGGAGAAGCGCTGATTGGTGCTACTGTCAAGTTGAAGAATGCCCAGACGGGTGTTATCACTGACTTCGACGGTAACTTCACGATCGACGCTCCCGCCAATGGTACACTCGTGATTAGTTACGTGGGTTACAAGGACCGTGAGATTGCCATCCGTGGTCGTGCCATTATCGAGCAGATCCAGATGGAGAGCGACGCCATGATGCTTGATCAGGTTGTTGTCGTGGGTTATGGTGTTCAGAAGAAGGCCGACCTGACAGGTTCTGTGTCTATTGTGAACGCTGATGAACTGAAGCGCGTGTCAAATTCTAACATCTCCACGATGCTGGAAGGTAAGGTAGCAGGTGTGCAGATTACCTCCGACGGTCAGCCTGGTGCCGATCCTGCTGTTCGTATCCGTGGTATCGGTTCGTTCGGTAGCACTGCTCCTCTTTATGTAGTTGATGGTGTGCCCATGGGTACTTCTATCCGTGACTTCTCTCCTAATGATATCGAGACCATCCAGGTGCTGAAGGATGCTTCTGCCGGTGCCATCTACGGTTCTCGTGCTGCTAACGGTGTGGTTATCATCACAACAAAGGGTGGTAAGAAGGATCAGCCTTTGAAGGTTGACTATAAGGGTTACTTTGGTGTTGACCAGATTCCCAGTGGTGTCTATGATGTGATGAATGCTGATCAGTATAGTACATATCTGGGGCAGGCTTGCGCTAATTCTGGTACTCCTCTCCCTGGTGGTTATAGCCAAGTTTCCGATGGCGTTTATAAATTCCAGGATAACACTAATACAGATTGGTTTAAAGAGGTCTTCAAGACAGGTATCCGCCAGAACCACAATGTGAATCTGAGTGGTGGTGGTGCACACAATACCTATAATATTGGTCTTGACTATTTCAAACAGAAGGGTACGCTTGAGGGTGCAGGTCCTAACTATGAGCGTTTCACCGCCCGTGTAAACAACACGATGGACACGAAATTCGTTAAGTTCCGTACCAGTTTTGTATATTCTCATTCTAGTCAGGATGGTATGGGTGTTTCCAATGCGCAGGAATACGTCCAGGGTCTGTGGGGTATGACAGGTTGGAATGTGCTAGGCGGTGCTTTGTCTATGCAGCCAACCATCAAGGCATACGATCCTAGTACTTGGGTACTTGACGACAAAGTAGGTGCTGCTAGCAACTGGAATTATGATGCATACGGCTATGGTGTATATTATGATACTGTACATGGCGATATCTCTGCTGCCAACCCGTTGCTGGTTAACAATCTTTTCCAGCGTAATACAATTGTTGACCGTTTTGTAGGCACGGGCTCTGCTGATGTTGACTTGTTAGAAATGCTTGGTGTCAAGAGCAAGAATCATAAGTTGACCTATAAGATTAACCTTTCATACAGTGCTACTCATGCAAATGACAGGACATGGATCTCAGCATGGATTCAGAGTAACCGTGTATATCTGGACAAAAGTAATGAAAAGTTGACCAAGGCTCACCGCAAATATACGGATGCCCTGATTGAGAACACATTGACATACGATGGTACTTTTGGTTTACACCATGCTAATTTGGTTGTCGGTCAGACTTTTGAACAGGAGAACACAAACACTCTGTCAGCATGGGGTGTAAACTTTACAGAGCCTTATTACTTGCAGATTCAGAATGCTCTTACCAGGGATGCTGACTCATACGAGTACAAGCACACGATGGCTTCCTATATCGCTCGTCTGAACTACGACTATGACGGCAAGTACTTGCTTTCTGCGATTGTACGTCGTGATGGTAGTTCCCGCCTGTCTAAAGACCGTCGCTGGGATACATTCCCTTCAATCTCTATCGGTTGGCGTTTTGATAAGGAAAAGTTCTTCCCCATCGACCATAATATTGTGAACATGTTCAAGGTTCGCGCCAGTTATGGTGAACTGGGTAATGAGAATATTGCCGATGGTGTCTATGAGATGACCATGGCTCGTAACAATATGACCTACAGTTTCGGTAATCAGCCTGTCACTGGTTCTGCCGCAGCGAAGTTTGTTGTTGAGGATGTGTATTGGGAGAAGAAGAAGACCATGAACGTCGGTATTGATTTGGCTTTCTTCAACAACCGCATTGAGTTCACTGCTGAGTGGTATAAGAATAAGTCTCAGGACCTGCTCTTTGAGCACGTGCCTGTTCCCAATAGTGGTGGCTTCTCCAATGACCAGGTCACTATGAATGCTGCTTCTATGGAGAATAGCGGTTTTGAGTTCTCTGTGACCTACCGTAACAATGATCATCCTCTGAAGCATCAGATCAGTGCCAACCTGAGCACGCTGAAGAATAAGGTGACTTCACTTGGCTTCGGAACGGAGTCTTATATTAGCGGTAATGATTATATAACGAAAGTTGGTGAAGAGGTCGGTCAGTTCTATGGCTATGTTTATGAGGGCATTGCTCGTACACAGGCAGACCTTGATGCTCACAATGCAGTTGCTCTCCAGTCTGGTGCCAATGTCGGTGACTGCCTCTATAAGGATGTCAATGGTGATGGAGTCATTACTACAGACGACCGTATCGTCCTGGGTGGTGGTCTGCCAAAGATTAACTTCGGTCTGAGCGCACATCTGGAGTACAAGAACTTCGACTTGAGTATTTCTACCTTCGGTGCTCTTAATTATCATGTATCCGACGGTATCTACAACAACTTGACCTCCAGTTACGGTGCAGGCAATAAGGATGTTGCCTTGCTTGGTGCCAACCAGTGGAATGGTGACACTTATACTTCCAATGTTCCCCGTACATATTATTCTAATAGCGCTACGATGCCTTGGAATGACCTTTTCAGTGACCGCAAGATTCAGAATGCTGCCTATTGGAAGATTGCCAACGTTGAGTTAGGCTACAACGTTCCCGATAAGATTTTCAAGAATTATGTCACTGGTGTCCGCATCTATGTATCAGCCCAGAACCTCTATACGTTCACAGGCTACAAGGGTTACAATGTTGACTATGCTGGTGGAACATTCACTCCTGGCTATAACTGGTGTTCTTATCCCAGTGCACGTAGCTTCATGGGAGGTATTCTCTTCTCATTCTAATGGGGATAAGAAATATGAACAAATTGAAAAAACAGAAGAATTCTATGAAACTATATAAGATATCAATGGCCCTTTTGATGGGTCTCGGTGCGCTGACGTCCTGTGAAAGCAAACTGGACGTTGTAAACGTCAATCAGCAGACGGCGAGCACTTTTGGAGAGAATCCTAATGAGTTGGAGGAAACGGTTATTGCTGCCTACAATCACTCACGCATGGAAGGAACATACGCTCGTGTAGGTTACAACTACGACGTATGTAGAGGCGATGAGGTGTGGAATTCCTCACAGGTATGGTATCTGCCATACGACGATCTGAACACACCTATTGACAACGAGATGAACCAGTGGGTATGGCGTGACTGGTACTATACGATTAACGTATGTAACTATATCCTTTCCAAGTTTGAAGATGATAACAGTGGCTTGAATGATCAATTGAAGCGAATCAAGGGTCAGGCTCTCTTTATGCGCGGATTGAGTTATTATAATTTGGCAGGTTATTATCAGAATCCTACTCTGATGTTGAACTATGGTGACTATTCTTCATTGGAAACCCTTTATTCTACAAATAGTACTTATGATGAAGTTTTTGCCCAGGTTGAAAAAGACTTATCAGAGGCAATGACCCTCCTGCCAAGTCGTGATTTAGGCGGTGAATGGGCTAAGGGTCGTGCAACCTGTGGTGCTGCTGCAGGCTACTATGCTCGTGCACTGATGATGCGCCCCAGCAGGGAGAATCTTCAGAAAGCGCTCGACGTGCTGAAGGCTATCATCAATGGACAATATGGCACCTATAAACTGATGGCTAACTATGGTGATAACTTCCGTGAGGGCCCCGCATACGAGAACAATGAGGAGAGTCTTTATGAGGTGCAGTTCCTGGACTATGGATCACAGGGTACAGATGATGAGTGGACACCAGTGAACACCAGTGCTAATGCAACCCAGGGTCATGCTATTGAGAGTAACTTCGGACCTGGTGACTTCGGTGGTTGGGCTGACCTTTCTGCTTCTCCTTGGCTCTATAATCTCTTTAAGGCTGAGCGCACTACCAGTGGTAGCCTTGACCCGCGTCTCTATTGGACGATTGGTACTTACGAGTCAGAGTGGGAAGGTTTTGAGTATGGTAATGTCTGCTATGGTGCTCCAATGACTGCCGCCGATTTTGTTGTAACAAACAATAACTATGGAGGTCTGCCTATTGCTAAGTGGACAAACATGCGTACTGGCCTCTACTCTTCAGTCGTAACTGGTTTGCGCTGTGGTATCAATCTTCGCATGATGCGTTACTCCGACGTGCTGCTCCGTGCTGCTGAGTGTGAGAACGAGATTAATGGTCCTACACAGCAGGCTATCGACTGGATCAACCAGGTGCGCAGGCGTGCTAACCTCAATGATTTGAAACTTGCCGATTTCGATTCTAAGGATAAACTGTTCGAGCAGATTGCCAACGTGGAGCGCCCGAAGGAGTTTGGTTGTGAATTTGGCCGTGGCTTCGACCTTATTCGTTGGGGATTCTTCTACAGTGCAGACCGTCTGCAGCAGATTAAAGAGCATGCAGCCGTTAATTTCTGGACGAAGGCAAATTATAATGATGGTGTCATTGACTTCACACCGAAGGATCCTGTTGAATATGATGGATGCAGTAAGAGTTCATACGATACTTGGATTCAGGGTCATGAGTTCATTCCTATCTATCAGGGCATCCTAAATGCAAATCCCAATCTGGTAGGCAACTCGGCTAATAATAGTACAAGCAATGCCGACTACTATTCTTCAATTGGTTGGACTATACATCCTGTAGTTGACCTGAGTAAGTAAGAGAGAATTGAAAAATTGACAAATTGAAAATAGAAAAGATTATGAAATATCTCAATAAATTAGCAACAGCCTTCTGTTCTGCAGCCCTTGGTCTCATGCTTATGACGAGTTGTGAGGGAGCAGACCTTTATACAGTGGGCTCCCCCGACTGGCTCTCAGCGAAAGTCGATTCAATTGCCGAAGCCAAGGCTGGAGAGGTTGGACCTTTGTACACATTTGGCCAAACAGATTTCTCATCTGGTTGGTGGGCAGACTTCTCCAAATACTATGTCATTCCAGCAGGTGAAATATGGGATGCAACATTTGACCTGCATATCAATCCTGATGCTTCGAATACGTACAAGAACTTTGCACTGATTATCTGTAGTGATGCAGAGCGTGGTGGACGTACTTATAAAGAGTATGGTGCCATCCGTTATGACAACCAGCCAAGCGGCAACTCCGAGTGGGGTGATCACATCGATCGTAGTTTAGTTCAGAGCAATCTTACTTTTGAGACAGATACCGACCCTGGCATTGGAAAACTCGGTGGCATGGTTCACTTAACTGTTGACCGTTCTGGAGGTGGCCTGATTGTTACAATGGACAATGGTACTGTGAAGAAGACCTATACCCAGACGGCCGAACTTCCAAACCTCAATGCCGATGCAACTAACACGAATATTCGTTGCTTCATTTGTGTTGAAGGTTCTTATATTGACTTCTGGACAACTAATATTGATGCCTTTGATGAGAATGCTGAACATCAGCCGTTGTCATTAGAACTGTCAGGTGTACCAAGTGAAGTACTTGTAGGCACATCGCTTGAGGATGCAATGGCAAATGTGACGGGCTATGTTGCTTTTGAGGATGGTGTATCTAAGACTGTTACAGCAGAGAACCTTGTATTTGAGGCTATTCCAAATATGGATGAGGTAGGCCAGAAGACATTGGTAGCAGTGTATAATAAGACCTTCAGAGGTGAGAACTGTGCTAAGCCTGTTGTTGCAATCAAGACATTTAGCGTGGTTTATGAACTCTCAGCATTTACTCAGACCGTTGTTGTTCCTAACCCGGTTGTCCTTGGTGCCGAAGATAACTCTTCTGCATGGTGGTCTGCTCATACTGACAATATTAAGGTAGAACCAAAGGAGACTAAGGTTGTGAACTTCACCAATTATACCACTGGAGAGAACAACTGGAATAACTTTGTGATTGTTCTCAATGGTGCTGATGTTGCTAAAGAGTATGCAGTCGTTCGTGCCGACAACTACGGTTGGGGTGATGGTTATGCCGCATGTAAACCAGTCGGTGGTCAGCCTAATGATGATGCATGGGCTGCATGGCGTAGTGCAATGAATGGTGCCAAGGTGACCGCTTACATCACGAATAATGGTGATGGCACGGCTGATATCAAGGCAGTCATGCATGGTACTGATGGTGTAGAATATGTTCAGGAGTACAATGGTATCAACACTATTGACCCGGATAATATGTACTTCCGCTTCACTGTGGATGCTTGCCATTTGGTATTTGACACAGAACTTGGAACTCCTGACTGCACTGCTGCCTGGTGGTCGGCTCATACAGCAAATGTCAAGGTAAGGGCTCATCAGGTATGTACTGTCAACTTCACCAACTACTCTTCTGGTGTTAGCAACTGGAATAACTTTGTGATTGTTCTCAATGGTGCTGATGTTGCTAAAGAGTATGCAGTCGTTCGTGCCGACAACTATGGTTGGGGTGACGGTTATGCCGCATGTACGGCAACTGGTGGTCAGCCTGACGATGAGGCATGGGCCGTCTGGCGTGATGCAATGAATGGTGCTAAGTGTACAGCCCAGATTGTAAACAATGGCGATGGCACTGCAGACGTCAAGGTGCTGATGCATGGTACAAACGGTGTTGATTATACTCAGGATTATATTGGTATCAATACTATTGATCCTGATGATCTCTACTTCCGTTTCACTGTTGACAGCAGTTATCTCGTGTTCGAATAATTTTCGATAGTATATATTCCACATGATTAGTTAATCAACCTGGGGGCGGACTTCGTGAAGCCCGCCCCCTTTTCTTTT
>OCTW011609361.1_pt1 | contig 30787 bp, 20 predicted proteins | sample 1539671 | NCBI WGS metagenome assembly OCTW01 (sample SAMN02144230, study PRJEB22623) | gut metagenome | biome: sheep rumen | host: Ovis aries | place: New Zealand | reverse complement strand
CCAAGGGGAGGGGTCGGGGGTGGGGTCTCTAACTTAGTCATACATAAGTCAATATATCAAGCCACCGACAATGAAGATTGAAGTCGTCAACCGGGGTCATCAGCCCCTCCCGACCTATGCCACCGAGCAGAGTGCAGGCATGGACCTGCGCGCCAACCTGAGCGAACCCGTCGTGCTCCGCCCCATGGAGCGGCGCCTCATCCCAACGGGCCTCCACATCGCCCTGCCCGAAGGCTACGAGGCACAGGTGCGCCCACGCTCGGGTCTGGCCCTGAAGCGCGGCATCACCGTGCTCAACGCCCCCGGCACGATTGACGCCGACTATCGTGGCGAGGTGGGCGTGGTGCTCATCAACCTGGGCCAGGAGGACTTCACGGTCAACGACGGCGAGCGCATCGCACAAATGGTGATTTCAAGTTACGAAAAGGCCGATTTCATCGAAGTCGCGTCGCTCGACGAGACGGAGCGCGGCGCCGGCGGCTATGGGCACACGGGAGTGAAGTGAAGTGAATTGAAAATTGAGGATTGAAAATTGAAAATTATTTCTGGGCGGAGAATATTCATTAAACTGAGAACGATGAAAAGACTAGCTTACATGCTCGCATTTTTAGTCTCTGCGCTGGCTCTCCATGCGCAGCCCAACTCTCAATTCTCTGTTCTCAACTCTCAATTCGAAGGCTCTCAGTTAAGAGACTACGACGTCCTCTTCCATGAGGCCATGCTCGAGCGCCAGAAGTCGCACCACGACGCCACGTTCGACCTGCTCTGCCGATGCATCGAGCTGCGGCCCGACGCATCGGAGGCCTATTTCTTCCGCGCCCAATACTACAGCGAGATGGAGCAGGCCGACCGCGCACTGGCCGACTATCAGCGTGCGGCCGAACTGCAGCCCGACAACATGACCTACATGGAGACGCTGGCCCAGGCCTACATACAGAAAGGGCGCTACGGCGATGCCATCGGCGTCGTCGAACGCATGTACGATGCCGACAAGAGCCGGCAGGAGCTGCTCGAGACGCTCTATCGCCTCTACGTGCAGCAGAAGGACTACGCCAAGGCCGTCGACGTGCTCGACCGCATGGAGCTCATCGACGGGAAGAGCGAGCGCACGTCGCTGGCCAAGAGCGGCCTCTACATCCAGATGGACCAGCAGCAGCGGGCCGTCGACGAGGTGAAGGCGCTGTCAGAGCGCTATCCCAACGACCTGAACTACCGCACGATCTACGCCAACACGCTGATGCTCAACGACAACCGTCCCGAAGCCTTCGCCCTGCTCAGACAGATTCTGGACGAGGACCCGCAGAACCTGCGCGCCCAGCTGACGCTGCGCAACTACTACATCGGCGAGGAAGACCACGTCAGGGCCGACTCGCTGACGCGCTGCGTGCTGCTCAACCCGCACGCCACGGCCGAGGACAAGATCTATCAGCTGCGCCAGGTCATCGGCGAGAACGAGCAGCAAGGGGGCGACAGCACCCAGGTGCTCGCACTGTTCCGCCAGATCCTCAGCCAGCCGTCGCCCGATGCCGACATCGCCGAGCTGATGGCCGCCTATCAGGACCTGAAGAAGATGCCGCGCGACACGGTGGCCGCGACGCTCGCCTACGTCCTGCAGCTGGCGCCCGACCGCGCCTCCGCCCGCCTCCACCTGGTGCAGATGGCATGGGAGGACAACGACGACGAGCGCATCATCGACCTATGCCAGCAGGCCCGCCAGTATAACCCCGAGGAGATGGCCTTCTACTACTATCAGGGCATGGCCTACTATCGCCGCGACGACACCGACCACGCCCTGGAGGCCTTCCAGAACGGCATCAGCGTCATCAACGACGACAGCTCGCCCGAGATCGTCAGCGACTTCTACGCCGTCATGGGCGACCTGCTCCATCAGAAAGGGCGCGAGCGCGAGGCCTTCGCCGCCTACGACTCGTGCCTGCAGTGGAAGCCCGACAACATCGGCTGTCTGAACAACTACGCCTACTTCCTCAGCCTGAAGAACCAGCGCCTCGACGAGGCCGAACAGATGAGCCAGAAGACGGTGAAGGCCGAGCCAAAGAACCCCACCTACCTCGACACCTACGCCTGGATCCTCTTCATGCAGCAGCGCTACGCCGAGGCCCGCATCTACATCGACCAGACGCTGCAGAACGACTCTGCGGCCAGCAGCGTCGAGCTGGAGCATGCCGGCGACATCTACTTCATGTGCGGCGACGTCGAGGGCGCCCTCGGCTACTGGCAGCAGGCACTGGCCGCTGACCCGCAGAACAAGCTGCTGGCAAGAAAAATAAAACGCAAGAAATACATCAAGCAATGAAGCAAAATCGCAATTATATCCTCGGCCTCATCGCCATCGCCGTCATCGCCATGACGGCCGCGTGCGGCACACAGAAGAAAGCGGTCGGCACCGATGAAACCGCCGATTTTCAGCCCAAAAAGTTCCTGAAACAGGTGGCGGCACCCGTCGGAGCGTCGCTGCCTTACCTCTCGTCGAAGCTCAAGTTCTCGGCCCAGGTGGGCTCGCAGGACATCTCCGTCGGCGGCCAGCTGAAGATGAAGCGCGACGACGTCATTCGCATCCAGCTCATGGCCCTCGGCATCGTCGAGGCTGGCCGGCTGGAGTTCACGCCTGACTATGTGCTGATGATGGACCGCATCAACAAGCAGTATGTCAAGGTGCCCTACGACCAGGTCGACTTCCTCCGCCAGAGCGGCATCAACTTCTACACGCTGCAGGCCCTCTTCCTCAACGAGCTCTTTGAGCCCGGCCGGCAGCAGCCCGACCTCGGCGACTTCCGCATCGACCGCAATGCCGACGGCGTGGTCATCAGCCTCGAGGCCGACAAGCTGTCCTACCAGTGGCAGGCCGACCCCCTGACGGCCCGCATCCGTCAGACAGCCGTCGACCACAGCGACGCCCAGCTGACGTGGGACTACCGCGACTTCAAGAACGTCGAGAAGCGCCTCTTGCCCAGCGACATGGAGGTCAACGTGAAGACGGCGAAGAAGCAGATCAAGGTGGGCTTCCAGCTCAGCCAGTTCTCCACCGACGACGACTGGGAGCCGCGCACCACCGTCTCGTCGAAGTATAAGCAAGTATCGGTCGACGACATCGTGCGCCGCCTCATGTCACTCTAAATCACCATCCGTCATGAAACGTCTCCTGCTACTGCTCTGCCTCATTGCCGCCACGTGCCTCACGGCGCCGGCCCAAAAGTCGAAATCGAAGGCGACGGCCAAGAAGCCCGCTACCACTAAGACCACCACGGCCAAGAAGCGGCAGCCCACCCAGCGCGAGAAGCTGCAGGCCGAACAGAAGAAGAAGCAGCAGGAGATAGCACAGAAAAAGAAGCGAATAGCTGAGATACAGACGCGCGTAAAGAAAGGGCTGCAGGACGTGATGGTGCTCAACAACGAGATCGACGACAAGCGCCGCACCATCGACACCATCCGCCAGAGCATCGCCGCCCTCGACACGACCATCGCCGTGCTCGACTCGCAGCTCGTCGTGCTGAACCACGAACTCGACGAGCGCCGGCAGCGCTACGTGCGCTCCATCCGCTACATGCACCGCAACCGCAAGATCCAGAACCGGCTGATGTTCATCTTCAGTGCAGCCAACTTCAACCAGATGTATCGCCGCACGCGCTTCGTCAACCAATATGCCACGTATCAGAAGGCACAGGGCGAGGCCGTCAAGTCGAAGCAAGCTCAGGTGGCCCAGAAGCAGCTGGAGCTGCAGGCCTCGCGTGAGCAGCAGGCCGCCCTGCTCAGTCGCGGACAGGCTGAACAGCAGAAGCTGGAGACCCAGCAGGCCGACCAGCAGCGCATGGTCGACGCCCTGAAGAAGGAACAGAAGACGACGGAGGCCCTGCTGGCCCAGCAGCAGAAGGAGGAGGCCGACCTCAACGCCCGCATCGAGCGTATGATTGCCGAGGAGATAGCCCGCGAGAAAGCCCGGCTGGAGGCTGAGAAGAAGAAGAAAGCCGAGGCCGAGGCTGCCCGCAAGAAGCAGAAGGAGCAGGCCCGGCTGGAGCGCGAGCGCCGGCTGGCCGCCGCCAAGGAGGCGGAGCGCAAGGCCCGTGCCGAGGCCAAGGCAGCCAAGTCGAAGCAGGAGAAGGAGGCGGCCCAGGAGCGTGCCCGCCAGGCTGAGCAGCAGCGCAAGCAGGCTGAGCGCGAGGAGGCTCAGGCCAAGAAGGAGGAGCGTAAGACCGAGAAATACAAGGAGCCGGCCGTCGACCGCCAGCTCAGCGGCAGCTTCGCCAGCAACAAGGGCCGGTTGCCCGTGCCCATCACGGGGCCTTACAAGATTGTGCGCGGCTTCGGCAGCTACGTGCCCGACGGTCTCAGCGCCATCCGCCTCGACAGCAAGGGCATCCACCTCAAGGGACAGCCCGGCGCCACCGCCCGCTGCATCTTCGACGGCGAGGTGAGCCGCATCTTCGCCAAGGGCGACCGCTATATCATCATGGTGCGCCACGGACGCTACATCTCCGTCTATTGCAACCTGACAGCAGTCAGCGTCGGGGCCGGCCAGAAGGTGAAGGCCTACCAGACGCTCGGGTCGCTCGGCTCAGACTGCACCCTGCAGTTCCAGCTGCGCAACTGGACCGAGCTGCTCAATCCGCGCTCATGGCTGAGTCGCTGAGCGTTTCCTCCGGCTGATTAACCTGAGCATCTGAAGATGCGCCAGCCTCACTCTCCGCTTTCCGCTGCGCCGCCTGCGCCATCAGTTGGCGCATATGCATGCCATGCCGCCCTATGAAATAGCTTCCGACGAGCAGCACGACTATGCCGGCCACCATCGCCACGACGATCCATAACGTCTCGGAAATGTTATGATCCTCAGTAAATATCTTATCAGGAATAAAGGTGACGATGGCCAGCACGAGGACCGCAATCACAGCCAAAGCAGAGACCGCTCCCAGAACGCCCAACCGCCACAACGTGCCCCAGAGGCCATAGCCGAACAGCTGGCTGTAGGTATAGACAATGTAGAGGAACGAGAGGGTCGAGAAAATCCCTGTGAAGTTGGAGAGAAAAGTGAGCAAAAGAATCTGTATGCCCAGGAACACCTGGATGAAGAAGCCTTCCGGCAACGTATGATAAGGCAGCCGCGGGGCATGGCGGAAAAGCAGCCACGTCGGCAGGATGAACAGCACGCCGCGCATCAGCATACCCCATCCTTTGTTCTGATCCACCCAGTCTGCACCCGTACGGATGACACTTGTCAGGATGTCGTCATCAGTGTCCGAAACGGCCGCCGCGACTTCCGGCGTGGCAGTCTCGGGGAAGCACCAATGCTCAATGATGCCCACGATGACGGCCAGCACGAACAGCATCTTCACCGGCGGGAAGCTGGTCATGTGCTTGCCGCGGATGTAGTCGGCGATGAAGTAGCCCGGCCGGGCCATCAGCTGGAAGATGGAGTATGGCATCGACCGGCCGCCCATCGCCCAGATGTCCATGACGCCCCGCCAGACGCTCTGCCATGTCATTCGCCCCGTGCCCGCCTTCTGCGAGCAGTAGGGACAGAAGTTGCCGGTGAAGTCATGGCCGCAGTTGGCGCAATGGAAGGTCTCCGTGGACTTCAGGCTGTAGTTGAACGGCGTCTGCCGCTGCCACGCCTGAATCGCCCTGTAACGTTCTTTCAGTGTCATGATGCTCTATGATTATAATGAATGTCGCCACAAAGATAAGCAAAAATTACGGAATAAAGACTAACAAAGGAGCAAAAAATGAATAAAGCGCCGGCAGGATTCGCTCCGCCGGCGCTTTCTGCTTTATGGCATAGGGGGTTATCCGAGCAGCACCATCAGGCCGCCCAGGACGATGTAGAGCACGGCATACGGCAGGGCCGAGCGCAGGATCTCGCCGTCCTTGCCCTGCATGTCGCACGAGGCGGTGGCAATGGCTATCGACTGCGGCGAGATCATCTTGCCGCCGGTGGCGCCCGTCGTATTGGCAGCCACGAGCCAGTTGGTCTCCGAACCGGGCGCATAGCCCAGTTGTCCGGCCACGTTGGCCTGCAACTTGGCAAAGAGAATGTTCGACGACGTGTCGCTGCCCGTCACGAAGGTGCCGATGGCACCGATGAGGGGTGCGAAGAAGGGATAGAACTGTCCCGTGACGGCCACCAGCCCGGTGGCGATGGCGCCAATCATGCCGCAATAGTTCATGATGGAAGCCATGGCAATGAGCGAGATAATCGTGATCACCGTGTTCTTCAGATTGACCACCGTGCGGGCCAGCACGACCATGAGCCGGCGCAGCGACAGCCCCTGGATGAGTCCGCCGATCGTCGCGCCGAGGAAGAGCATCAGGCCGGCATTCGATATCCACCCGAACTTGAACGTCGTGCCGATGACAGGCAGGGGGACCTGCGAGACGAGATGACTCTTGAGGAACTGGTTGACGGGCGGGCAGAGGGCGCCGCTGACCAGGATGAAGATGAGGATGAAGAGATAGACACTCCAGGCGCGGAAGGTCTCGCTCATCGTGTAGTGGCGCGCATGCTCATCTTTCTGCTTGCGGCGCACGAAGAGCTTGGTGTAGATGATGATGGCCACGATGGCCGCCACCGACCCGATGATGGCCGGCGTCTCGGCTCCCAGATAACGGGCGCAGACATACTGCACGGCGACACTGACCAGTCCGACCCAGAGGGCGAGCGTGATGTTCTTGCGCCAAGCCTTCTTGTCGGTCAGCCACAGGATGACGAAGGGCAGCAGCACGAACAGCGGCGACAGCTGGACCACGGCGAAGGCCGAGATCTCGCGGATGGCCTCGGGCGAAGCCGCACCGCCCGGCGCCACCTCGTTGCACAGCGTCGTCACCGGCACGCCGACAGCTCCGAAGCCCGTGGCCACGGTGTTGCCGATGAGGGCCACCAAAGCCGAGAACATCGGCTTGAAGCCCAGACCGATGAGGATGGCGGCCGGGATGGCCACGGCCGTGCCGAAGCCGGCCATGCCCTCAAGCAGTCCGCCGAAGCCCCAGACGAGCATCAGGACCAGCACGCCGCGGTCGTCGGTGAACGAGGTGAACTGCTGCTTGATGACCTCGATCTGCTTCGACTCCACCAGAATGTTATAGCTGTAGATGGCCATCAATATAATAATAAGGATAGGGAAGACGGCCTTCAGGGCTCCTTCGACGAACGACCAGCCCACCACACCGGCGACAGGCGCCCCGGCCAGCTGCTCAGGCAGCATGTGCAGCGCCGGAGCCACCAGAAGGGCCAGCAGGGCCGTGACGACGAGCGAGATGAGCGCACTCTTGTGGCCGGGCATCTTCAGCCCCAGCATCAGTACGAAGAGCAACAGGATAGGAATAATGGAAACAACGACGGGCATAGATTCAGAGTTTTAGGATGTTATAGTTAATATTATGTTGCAAATATACTACATTATTCCGACAAATCAGAGCATTATGACAAAAAAAATCTTAATTCTGCGAATTTTTACGGCAATTTGAAGCCCGGAATGAGAGAAAATGACTATATTTGCACAATAATAGCCTGAAAACGAAACCAAATAATATTACGTACTAACCAGAGACAAATTATGAAAGTAGGACTGTTCATTCCCTGTTATGTCGATGCTGTCTTCCCGGAGGTCGGCGTGGCGACGTATAAGCTGCTGCGCCATCTGGGCATCGACGTGACCTATCCAGAGAACCAGACGTGCTGCGGACAGCCCATGGGCAACGCCGGCTTCGAGAGCCAGGCCGTGCCCCTGGCCGAGAAGTTCGAGGAGAAGTTCAAGGGCTTCGACTATGTCGTGGCGCCGTCAGTGAGCTGCACGGCCTTCGTCCGCGTCAACTATCCGCGGCTGCTCAAGGGCAAGACGGAATGCACGACGGCCAAGAAATGCATGGACGTCGTCGAGTTTCTCCACGACGTGGTCCGCGTCGACCATCCGCTGGGCACGTTCCCCCACAAGGTGAGCCTGCACAACTCGTGCCACGGCGTGCGCGAGTTGGGCCTCTCGTCGCCCTCGGAGCAGCATGTCGACAAGTTCAACAAGATCAAGGACCTGCTCAGCCTGGTCGACGGCTGCGAGGTCGTCGAGCCCGAGCGGCCCGACGAGTGCTGCGGCTTCGGCGGCATGTTCGCCGTCGAGGAGACCGCCGTGTCGGCCCAGATGGGTCGCGACAAGGTGGAGCGCCACATCCAGACGGGAGCCGAATACGTCACCGGCCCCGACTGCTCATGCCTGATGCACATGGCTGGCGTGGCCCGCAAGCAAGGCCTGAAGATTGAGTTTAAGCACGTTGTAGAAATTTTAGCAGCAGGATTATGAGTACAGCACATTCAAAAGCGGCGAAAGAGTTTCTGAAGAACCAGACCTACGCCAAGTGGCACGACGCCACGTTCTGGGCCGTCCGCACCAAGCGCGACAACATGGCCATGGGGCTCGACGAGTGGGAGCAGCTGCGCGAGAAGGCCTCGGCCATCAAGCGCCACACCATCACACACCTGGACGAATACCTGGAGCAGTTTGCGACGAACGCCGAGAAGAACGGCGTCATCGTCCACTGGGCCAAGGACGCTCAGGAGTTCAACGAGATAGTCTACGGCATCCTCCGCCAGCACGGCGTGAAGAAGATGGTGAAGTCGAAGTCGATGCTCACCGAGGAGTGCGAGATGAACCCCTACCTCGAGGAGCGCGGCATTGAGGTTGTCGAGACCGACCTCGGCGAGCGCATCATCCAGCTGAAGGGTCAGAAGCCGAGCCACATCGTCATGCCCGCCATCCACCTCAACCACGACGACGTCGGCGAGCTCTTCGAGGAGAAGGGCATCTCCAACGAGAAGGGCAACCACGACCCCACCTTCCTGACCTATCGTGCCCGTCTGTCTCTGCGCAACGAGTTTCTCACGGCCGACGCCGGCATGACGGGCGCCAACTTCGGCATCGCCGAGACGGGCGACATCGTCGTATGCACCAACGAGGGCAACGCCGACATGTCGACCTCGTGTCCCAAGCTCCACATCGCCGCCATCGGACTGGAGAAGGTCATCCCCAACTACGACTGTCTGGCCGTCTTCCAGCGCATGCTCTGCCGCGCCGGCACGGGCCAGCCCACGACGACCTACACCTCGCACTTCCGCAAGGCGCGCCCCACGGCCCACGAGATGCACATCGTCCTCGTCGACAACGGCCGCTCCGAGTGGATCGGCAACCCCGACCACTGGGAGGTGCTCAAGTGCATCCGCTGCGGCTCGTGCATGAACACGTGTCCCGTCTACCGCCGTTCGGGCGGCTATTCCTACAGCTACTTCATCCCCGGCCCCGTGGGCATCAACCTGGGCATGCTGCGCTCGCCACAGGCCCACTCGGGCAACGTCTCAGCCTGCACGCTCTGCCTGAGCTGCCAGACGGTCTGCCCCGTCAAGATCGACCTTGGCGACCAGGTCTACAAGTGGCGCCAGAAGCTCGACTCCTTCGGCACGGCCAACCCCGAGAAGAAGCTGATGTGCCGCGGCATGTCGGTGCTCTTCGGTTCGCCCGCCGTCTACAAGGCCGCCACGGCCGCGTCGCCCCTGGCCAACATCATCCCGCCGTTCCTGATGAACTGCAGCCTCAACCCGTGGGCCGAGGGTCACGACATGTTCAAGTTCCCGAAGAAACCCTTCCATGAGGTTATTAAGGGAATAGTGAAAAGTGAAAAGTGAAAAAGTGATTACTTTCAATTATGAGCAACAAGGAAGATATACTGAAAAGATATCGGGCTAACGTGCACGAGAGGTACGACATGCCCGACCTGAGCGACATACGCGCCATCACTTACCAAGACCCGCTGGCACAGTTTATCACCATGAGCCAGAGCGTAGGCGGAAAGGTCATCGAGATGGGCGACCGCGACATCAACACGCTCATCCGCGAGCTTTATCCTGACGCCAAGGAGATAGCCACGAACCTGCCCGAGGTGACCATCGCCACGCGCAACCCCGACACCGTCGGGCGCGCCCGCGACCTCAACGGCACCGACGTGGGCGTCGTCCGCGGCGTCTTCGGCGTGGCCGAGAACGGCTGCATCTGGATACCGCAGACGATGAAGGAGAAGGCCGTCATGTTCATCTCCGAGAACCTGATCATCCTGCTGCCTAAGACCGAGATTGTCAACAACATGCACGAGGCCTACCGCCGCGTGGAGTTCAACGACTACGGCTACGGCACGTTCATCAGCGGTCCCTCGAAGACGGCCGACATCGCCCAGGTGCTCGTCATGGGAGCCCAGGCGGCCCGCTCTGTCACCGTCGTCCTGACCGACTGACACTGTTATTATCACGAATTTGAGAATTAGAGAATTGGCTCACGCCGCAGAAGCCCCTGTGCGCAGCAAATTCTCTAATTCTCTAATTCGTGATAGAATAATAACCCTCTCATTCTTAATAAGAAAAATGAACAGGAGACTGATGATTATTGCCGCGCTCATGATGGCCACGGCAGCCACGGCCCAACGTGACGACGTCGTCGAGCAGGCCGACGGCTACGTGTGGCCGACGGACGAGGCTGTCCTCCAGAAGCTCCGTGCGTGGCAGGACCTCAAGTTCGGGGTGCTCATCCACTGGGGCCTCTACGCCCAGGCCGGCATCGTCGAGTCGTGGTCCATCGCCTGCGAGAACTGGATCACGCGCGATACCACGCAGACCTACGAGCAATATAAGCAGTGGTACTGGGGCCTCTGCGACACGTTCCGCCCCACCCGCTTCGACCCCTCGCAGTGGGCCGAGGCCTGCCGTCGCGCCGGCATGCGCTACGTGCTGTTCACCACCAAGCACCACGACGGCTTCTGCCTCTGGGACAGCCGCGAGACCGACTTCACCATCGCCCGCCATGCCTTCCGCGACGATGCGCGCCGCGACGTCGCCCGCCACGTCTTCACGGCCTTCCGCGACCGCGGCTTCATGACCGGCGCCTACTTCTCGAAGCCCGACTGGCACTCGCAGTTCTACTGGTGGGACGTCTATCCCAACCGCGGCCGCAACACGACCTACGACACCCGCCAGTATCCCTGGCGCTGGCAGCAGTTCACGCAGTTCACCCACCGCCAGGTGCGTGAGCTCATGTCGGGCTACGGTCCGCTCGACATCCTCTGGCTCGACGGCGGGTGGGTCTATCCCGAGAACCATCAGGACATCGACATGCCCGCCCTGGCTCGCATGGCCCGCTCGCTGCAGCCCGGCCTGCTCATCGTCGACCGCACCATCCGCGGCCCCTACGAGAACTATCAGACGCCCGAGCGCACCATCCCCGAGGGCCAGCTCACGCACCCCTGGGAGAGCTGCATCCCCCTGAGCGACGACTGGGGCTACGTCCGGCGACCCCGCTGGAAGTCGGCCGCGCGCGTCGTCGCCACGCTCATCGAGATCGTGGCCAAGGGTGGCAACATGGTGCTCGGCGTGGGGCCCACACCCGAGGGACTGCTGCAGCCGGAGGTCACGGCGCGCCTCGACTCGATCGGCCAGTGGCTGACGGCCAACGGCCGCGCCATCTACCAGACGCGCCCCACGCCCCACTATCAGGAGGGCGACATCTTCTTCACCCGCAGTGCTGACGGCCACGTCGTCTACGCCCTCTACCGCCACACGGAGGGCCAGCCCATGCCCACCACGCTCACGTGGACGCAGAACCTGCCCGCCCGCGGCGCCTCGCTGCGCCTCCTCTCGACGGGTCAGCGGCTGAAGTATCACACCGATGCCGACGGGCGGCTGACGGTCCACCTTCCCAAGCGCCTCGCTCCGCAGTCGCTGGCGATAGAGTTTAAGCCAGAAATGTAAAGTTATTTCTGAATCTTTTAGGTTTAAATTACAAGCACCTCATAATCAGACGATTATAACCAAGTTTAAAACAAAGCGGCACTTCTCGGTTAAAGAAGTGCCGCTTTTCGAGTCAAGAAGCGGCGCTTTTCGGCCCGAGAAGCACCGCTTTTCTTTGTCTATTTTGCCAAATGTCAGGATTTTTCGGAGTCAGGAATCAAGGTAAAGAGGAAGTTACAGACCCCACCCCCGACCCCTCCCCTTGGAAGGGAGGGGAGAACCCCACCCGACCTCCCCGAAGGGGAGGAGGGGCTGGCGCACGGCCTGAAGGGAATGACGGCGCCAGCCACCCCTCCCCTTCGGGGAGGCCGGGAGGGGTCCTACTTGATGTATTTCCTACCGTTCCTGATGTAGATGCCGCGCATGGGCTGGCGGACGCGTTGGCCCGAGAGGGAATAGATGGCGTCGGCAGGCGCCGGACGGTCGGTCATGACGTCGGCGAGGCCGGCGGGCTTCGGCGTGGCATGCGACTCGACCGTGCAGCCCCAGAACGGACTGACCGCCATGTCCTCCTCGGTGCCGTCGCTCTTGATGAGACAGACCCTCCGCACGCCGATCGAGTAGCTGCCCGTCTTGCCGTACTGCAGGGTGACGCGCTGCACCGAGGTGCCCAGGGTCGTGCGGTTGAAGCTGACGGTGTAGCTCAGTTGCTGTGGCACGCCGACGTACTGCTCCTTGCCGTTGGCCCCGTAGACCTTCACGCTCAGGTAGCCGCTCAGGGGTTTCTCGTCGAACTCCACCTTCACGGCCTTATAATCATTGAGACTGATGGTCGAGCTCACCAGGTTGAGTTCCTGCCACTGGCCGGTGTAGTTGACGGTGTACCAGATGTCGAAGTCGTCCGTCGTGGGCATCACGGGCTGGTAGTCGCTGCCGTGGTAGGCCTGCAGGATGGTCCGGGCCAGGTCAGGCTGGCTGATGGCGGGCAGCGTGCGCGCCATGCCGTCGCTGAGGCCCATCCACCAGAAGGTGGCGATGCCGTAGTCGTTGGCCCGCTTGACGAAGTAGTCGGCAAAGGCGAGCACATTCTCGCGGCGCACCCGGTAGTCGTCCTCGCCGTCGTTGGCCGTGCCCCATTCGCCGATGATGACGGGTGCGCCCTTGCCCTGCAGGTGGGTCTTCAGGGCGCTCATCATGTCGTCGACCTCGCTCTTCACGCTGCTGATGTTCTTCACGTTAGGATAGCTGTGCACCTGGAAGACCAAGTGGCCCTCCGTCTTATCCTGCGGCAGCTTCATCTCCTTGAGCGGGTCCTTCAGGTGGCTGCTCCACGTGCCGCTGCCGCAACAGGCCGCATAGGTGTTCACCACCAGGTTGCGCTCCGCATTGTTGCCGCCCGTGGCGCGCACGACGTCGACGAAGCTCTGGGCGTAGCTGTTGATGGCCTCATAGGCGTCAGCGGCGTCGGCCGCGACGTAGGTGGCTGACGAGCCGAACGACGCGAAGCACCACGACTGATACTTGTCGGTCATCTCGTTGTAGCCTTCGAAGAGCAGCCGCTCGCCGTAGTCGCGGAACTCCTCGGCTATCTGTCGCCACAGCGATTCGTAGCGCGCACGCGTGTTGCGGTAGGTCTGCATGCTGGCCGCGAGCCAATGGCCGTCATCGTTGCCCGTGTCGTGGTGGACGTTGAGCAGACAGTACATGTCGTTGTCAATCACGTAGTCGACCACCTCGCGCACGCGCTTCATCCATGCCGCGTCGACCTTGCCGCTGGCATCCATGTGCGGATACCACGTCACGGGCACGCGGATGGCGCCGAAGCCCGCCCGGTGCATCATCGTCATCAGGTCAGCCGACGTGACGGGCTGGCCCCACATCGTCTCCGACTGCACCGGGTCCGGACAGGCCTGTCCGTTGTTCGCGTCGAGCGTGTTGCCCAGGTTCCATCCCACGCCGAAGTGGCTGACGGCCTCCGTGGCCGACTCAAAGCTCTGGGCATGGAGGGCGGCCGTCAGCGTCATGGCCGTCAGCATGATCATCAGTCTTCTCATGTTGTTGCGGATTATCTCAACATACCTTTGCATGGCAGTCATAGTTTCTAAGTTTTGACTGCAAATTTAAGCAAAATCTTTGAATTCGCAAACAAATAGCAAAAAAATGTTCGGAAAACATGACAACGAAACGCCCGAAAGAGGGTCTTGAAAGGAGGCACCCCGATGCAAGAAACGGGGCTTTTCGACACCAATATAGGGGTATATTACTTTCAAAAAGCACCGTTTTGCGCTTTTCGGTCCCATGCGGGCGGGGTCGGGAAGAGCCGGTCGGGAGGCCATCGCGTGGAGGAGTCAGGAAGCCGTTGCTCCGTCCTGTCAGTCAGCGAACAGTTCGGCGAGCACGTCGGGCGAGCGCAGCTCGGGCATCTGGGGCAGGTGGATACGATAATAAAGGAGGAGGATCTCGAGGATGCGGTGGCGCTGAAGGCGGGAGAGGCGGAAGAGGTGCATCGTGGCGAAGTCCATGCGCATGAGCAGGCGGATATGGTCGGCCTCCTGGGGCATGAGGAAGTCGCGATGCATGGGGACCTGAGGGCAGAAGATGCTCTGGCGGAGGTCGAAATAGCAGCCGGGGACGTAGTCGTCGAGGTTGGGATAGAAGCCCAGGAAACGGGTCAGGCGCATGAGGAAGACGAGGTGGAAGTTGGCATAGCCCTGCCGGGCCTCGTCGAGCCAGCAGAGGGCCGACCGCACATAGTCGAAGAGCGGCTCGTCGCGCTGCTCGCCGCGCAGGGCATGATAGAGGAACTCGGCCACGAACAGGGCGATGGCCAGCTTCGCCGGGTCGGACTGCAGCGAGACGAGGGGCTGCGCCATCACCGCCTCGCGCAGCCGCTGCAACTGCTGCTGCGGGCGCACGTCGGCCTCTATAAATAATAAGGTGAGGGGCTGCAGCAGCTGTTTGCCCACCCGGGCCCGTGCCGACTTGGGGCTCGGCACGACAAACGCCAGCCGGCCCTGCTCACGGGTGAACATGTCGACAATCAGCTTCTGCTCGCCATACTTCAGGGCATGCAGCACCAGGGCCTCAGTCTTCTGCAACATCGTCGGCAAAATTACAAAAAATAATCAAAATTCTTCATTTTTCTTTAAGAAAATTTGCACAGTCAAAGAAAAAGCAGTACCTTTGCACCCGCAAAATGCGAAAAGGGGTCCCTTCGTCTATCGGTTAGGACGAGAGATTTTCATTCTCTAAAGAGGAGTTCGACTCTCCTAGGGACTACATTAAATCCGTCATCTGCGCAGCGACTGCGCTACCAGCGTGATGCTGGGACAAGGTGGCGGAGAGTTTTGTGAAACGGGGTCAACCGCCCCGTCCACATTGCTCGCCCAGGGCTGCCGTCAGGCGCAAGACCCCTAAGCTTTAACAACAAAAATCAAACCAATTAAAAAAAACAAAACAACAATGGCAAACCACAAATCATCGCTGAAGCGTATCCGCCAGGACAAGAAGAAGGCTCTTCACAATCACTACTACGCAAAGACCATGCGCAACGCCGTCCGCAAGCTGCGCGCCATGGAGAACAAGGACGAGGCAGTGGCTCTCTATCCGAAGATTCAGAAGATGCTCGACAAGCTGGCCAAGACCAACATCATCCACAAGAACAAGGCCGCTAACCTGAAGTCAAGCCTCTGCCTGCATATCAACAAGCTGGGCTAAGCGACGACAGCTGCGACAGAAAATAGAACGAGGAACGCGACATTGCTCTCAACGAGAGTGATGTCGCGTTTCTGCATATTGTAACTTAATGTTAAAATCTGCCACTTTTCTGTTAATTCTTTTGCATTTTTACACTTTCTTTATTACTTTTGTGGCCTGTTGACAAATGATGAATAACACCATTAATACTTTAAGTCATGAAAAAAAACTACATCATTGCTCTTTTGCTGATGCTCCTCTGCGGAGCAAGCAACGCCATGGCCGACGCCTACAAGGTCGACTTCGAGACAACCGTTGACACCAGCGACCACGAGTTCCGCGTGGCCAGTGGCTGGAGCCACATCGTGGATGCCGACATCAATCCTTACTTTACGTGGCTGACTTCGTATGTCGACTACTCTTATGAAGAAAACGCTGGCATAGACGGCACACAGGCACTGAAAGTGGCTTCACAGACATTGTCAGGTCAGGAGAAATTCGACCTGCTGGTAAGCCCAAAGCTGAGCGGCACGGTGAGCATCATGGTGAAGTCGGCATCTGAGGCCGAGGATCAGACGGCCGGCATCAAGTTCTTTGTTGTCGACAACGGCACCATGGGCGCTGAGATCACGCCCGCCGAGGCTCCCGCCCTGACGAAAGACGGCTACGTGAAGTACGTGCTGCCCGAGCAGAGCGGCGCCAACATCGGCATCCGCGGTGAGTACGTCTACATTGACGACTTCGAGGCTGCCAGTGCCGAGATTACAATGACGAAGAGTTTTGCCGTTGTAGGAGCAAAGGTGGCCGACGATGCCAACACCACCACCGAGCTTGACAACAGTGGATGGTACCCCCAGCAGGTGACCTATATCAACTGCGATGCCGAGGGCAAGTACACCCTCTCCTACGACATTGATCTGAAGAACACCGGCGACCTGACGCTGGAGCCCGGCGACGATAACTACACTATCTCTATTTTCGACTACGACAACGGTCGTGAGGATATTGTCATTGCCGAGAACCTGCCCATCACCAAGGCTATTGAGCCGGGCATGACGGAGACCGTGAACTTCAAGATTGAAGGTCTGACCGTCAGCAATCCTACTGAGATGACGACTCTCTATCTGGCTATCCGCGAGAACATGACAAACAAGGAGTTTGGCCGTGGTTTCGAAAATGCCATCAAGGTGAAGTATAAGGCTCCCGACGTTCAGCCCGCACAGGCCCTGACCATCACTGCCGCCGAGCTGCAGACCGAGACGTTCACCGACGGCGAGGGCAACACCTGCGTGGTGGCCGACGCCGACGGCAACTACACACTGACCTACAACGTGACGGTGAAGAACAGCGGCACCGACCCGCTGACCGTGGGCACCGAGGGCTACTCCATCCAGCTGACCAGCGCTTCGGGCTTCGGCTATGCAGAATTGGGCGACCCCGTCGACATCACTGTCGACCTGCAGCCTGAGGAGGAGACGACGGTGGAGTACACCGTCGTGCTGAACCGTCAGGAGACGTACCAGGTGACGCCTATCTTCCGCGAGAACCTGGGACAGACCACCTTCGAGACCAACCAGACCATCACGCCCGCCGACGACCCGACGATTGAGAAGCGCGAGCTGACCATCGACCATGTGGAGAACAAGACTGCCACGCGCAACGAGTTCTCTGGCTTCTCGTTCAAGACCTACACCGACACCGACGCTGACGGCAACTTCACCATCGAGGCCGACGTGACCCTGAAGAACACGGGCAACGTCACACTGACCGACGACGAGGTGCTCATCACGCTCTACAACAATGCCGACGAGACACAGGTGTTCGCCACCGCCAAGATGGGCCGCGACCTGGAGGCCGGACAGAGCGTCACGGTGAACCTGAAGGCTGAGCTGAACATTGCCGACGTGAGCGGCACCATCACCTACTACGTGAAGGAGAACGTGACGAACACCAGCGAGTATGTCGTCAGCACCGAGGCCTTCAAGAAGGAGACCACCCTTGACGTTGCTATCGGTGAGGACGGCTGGGCATCGTTCTGCAGCGACAAAGCCCTGAGCTTCGCCAACTGCGAGGGTCTGACAGCCTATGTCGTGACAAGTGTCGAAGGCGGCAGCGCCAAGCTGGCCGAGGTGACTGAGGTTCCTGCCTACACAGGCGTGCTCCTGCAGGGCGCCGAGGGCACCTACACCGCCGACATCCTCGACAATGCCGAGGCACCTGAGGAGAACATGCTCCGCGGCACCGTCTATGCTCAGGTGGAGGTCACCGAGAGTGAGTGGGCAGATGCTCCTTACGGCTCCACTTACGTGTTCGGCAAGGACAAGAACGGAAACATTGGTTTCGTGAAAGCCTCCGTCGGCTATGTCATCCCTCAGTGGAAAGCTTACTTGATCTATAGCGAGGGCACTGCCGAAGCCCGACAGTTCATCAGCCTCGACGGCGATGTCGCCACGTCAATCGGACACCTCACGCAGAGCGGCCGCGACAGCCAGGCCTACTCGCTGCAGGGACAAAAGGTGAGCGCAGCCTACAAGGGCATCGTCATCCGCAATGGACGCAAAATGATTAACAAATAAAAGGAACAAGACACAACCCCTAATAAAAAAACTAATATCTATGAAGAAGAACTACGAGGCACCCGCCATGGACGTGTGCCACATTGAGACAGCAAGCCTGCTCAACGAAACCTCAATGCCGATTCTGCCCGAAGAGACGGGAACGTATCTCAACGAGACAGACGAACTGACCGATCAGGGGTTCAAGGGGCTCTCCCGCAGCCAGCGCGATATCTGGTATGACGAAGAAGAGGAAGAATAAGTAAAAAGAAACAGAAAACAAAAAGAGAAATGAAGAAGTATATCTTTTCTTTGGCCGCTATGGCCATGATGAGCGTGCCCGCCACGACGTTGGCACAGGACGGCGAAGGCGAATGGAGCGAAAACCCCGTCTACCCCACCCTTGAGACCGGCTACTTCCGCTTCGTGAACAACGGCTACGGCGACGTGCTCTCACTCGACGGCAAGCATGCCCTCAGCCTCAGCCAGACGGAGAACGACGCCCGCACCATGCCCGGCACCATCTTCTACTACGACACCAACGGCATCTACAGTTTTGCCGACGACATGGCCCAGTTGGGCGACAACCTCACCGTGGCCGACCTGATGCGCCTCATGGCCACCTCGGCATGGAAGAGCGGCTCTTACAGCACCTACGACGTCTCCGCGCAGGGCATCAGCCTCGGCGGCTATCTGAAGAACCTGAGCAAGTACGTGAATGCGGCCCTCGCCGACTTCCCGCAGAGCGACGCCGTCAAGGACTTCTATGAGAACGGGCCCGTCTGGTATCTCGCAGTGGCCATGTCGGGCGCCTTCTATCCCGCCGACATGGAGTCGCTCGAGACATTCCAGGCCGCCGTCGACCGCTACATGAAGCAGTGGAAGAACTACTTCGACTGCAGCATCTACCTGAAGCCCGCCGAGAACACGACGAACAGCTTCCTCATCCACTTCCATGCCCCCATGGACATCAGCAAGGTGATGGACACGCAGGAACAGATCAACAACATGTCGGATCCTGACACCGGTCAGCCCTACGGCTACAACTACGACTTCTTCGGAGCCTTCAAGCGCCAGGTCGTCGAGGAGGCCGCCAAGGAGCTCGACGCTGAGGGCGTGGCCTACGTGGAGCGTGTGCTCGAGCCCCTTGTGCTCGACTACGAATACTACATCGGCGAGAACGAGCAGGGCGAGATCTACGTCCAGGGTCTGTCGAAGGAGGCCATGTTCGGCGAGAACGGCGAGCTGGCCCAGATCAATCAGGACGAGCTCGTCTGGACCGTCCAGCCCGTCGACGAGGTGAACCCGCTGATGGTCGGGATGGAGTCGTGGAGCAAGGCCTACGACGAGTATTATTACACCACGATGTTCACCGAGTTCCCCTACCAGCTGGGCGAGGGCGTCGAGGCCTTCTACGTCGCAGCCGACGGTGACAAGTTCAAGTTGGTGAGCATCGAAGACAAGGTGCCCGCCCAGACGGGTGTCTTCCTTCGCTCAAAGAGCCCTGCTGCCGTGAGCAACGTGCTGCTGCCCATCAACGAGGAGGTGCCCGCCATCGAGGGCAACCAGCTGAAGGGCACCTGCCTGCCGCTGCAGCTCGACGACTACAAGTTTGTCTGGGGCATTAGCGGCCAGGGCGAGGAAAGCAGCCTGGGCCTGGTCAAGGCAACGACCACGGTCCCCGCCAACAGCTGCTATTTCGAGCGCAAGCTGATCCTCGTCCCCGCTGACACCCAGGGCATCACGACTGTCAATGCCCAGACCTCGACCCTCGGTTCTGCCTGCTACGACCTGCAGGGCCGCCGCGTGGCAGAGCCCACACGTGGCATCTACGTGGTCGACGGCAAGAAAGTAGTCCGCTAACAAGCCCGATGAGTCAACGAACATAACCCGAACTGAAAGGGTATGCCGCAGGACGTCTTGCGGCATACTCTCTCTTTTTATTATTTAAACTGATTACTATGAAAACCATCAGACAGCTACTGGCCGCCGTGCTGCTCGCACTGCCCGCAGCAATGACGGCCCAGGACACCGAGATATGGGTGAGCTTCGTCGACAACCCCAACCGCGAGTCGAACGGCATCTACGGATTTCCGGCCAGCGACCCTAAGGCCCTGACGGCCAAGAAGACCGCCCCCGAGCTCTACTTCCAGAAAGGCACGGGCTATCAGGACGGCACGATCTATGGCATGGACTACAAGCAGGGATTCTTCACGCCCGACCGCTACATCCTCTACGCCGTCGACACGAAGACATGGAGCGTCACGAGCCGCGACGTCAGCAGCTCGCTGGCCCTGAAGGAGACGGCCAACGGGGCCGACGGCACCGTCTATGCCCTGTTCGACGACGGCCGTCTCGGCACGCTCGACTACACCACCCTCACCCGCACCGACATCGCCACGCCGCAGCGCAGCTATGCAGCCTTGGGCGTGACGGGCATGGGCGAGCTATACGGCATCGACAGCGACGCCAACCTCATCAGCATCAACACCACGACGGGCGCTGAGACCGTCGTCGGCAGCACTGGCCTCAGCTTCTATGGCTATGGGCGCACCACGGGCGAGATCGACCCCGTCACGGGCAAGTTCTACCTGGCCGCACAGTCGGGATGGAGCGAGTCCCTCAGCATCTACGCCATCGACCTGCAGAGCTGCGAGGCCACGACCATGGGCCAGCTGCCCGCAGGTTACGACTATCTGGGCGGCATGATCATCGTCGGCGAGCCCGCTGCGGCTGGCGCCCCAGGCCGTGCCACCAACCTGAAAGCCACATTCGAGGGCAACGCACTGACAGGCACGCTCTCGTTCACGGCCCCCACCACGACCTTCGACCATCAGCCGCTGGAGGGCGAACTGGCCTACACCGTCAGCTACGGAAGCGACGGACAGCAGTCGCTCACGGGCATGGCCCAGCCAGGTGCCGACGTGTCGCTGCCCATCACGCTCAGCGAGGGCGGTCTGATCACCTTCGCCGTGAAATTCGCCAACGCTGCCGGCGAGGGCCAGACGGCCACCATCACGCAGTGGGTGGGCCCCGACGCCCCGCTGACGCCTGACGACGTCGAGTTGACGATGGACGCCGACGGCCTGGCCACCCTCTCATGGACCGCTCCCACGGGCTGCGTCAACGACGGTTATCTGGGCACGCTGACCTACGACGTCTGGCGCATCGTCAGCGGCGAGGAGACGCTCGTGGCCCAGGGTCTCAGCGCGACAACCTTCAGCGAGCAGCTTGAGATCACCACGCTGAAGGAATATAGCTACGCCGTGGTAGCCCTCAACGACGGCACCCCCAGCGAGCGCGCCCTGTCGAACAAGATCATCGCAGGCGACGGCTTCGGCGTGCCCTTCACGGAGCAGTTCGGCGAAGGCAACCACCTGGAATACTTCACCGTCGTCAACGTCAACCACGACGAGGACCGCTGGGGCGAGCTGACGTGGAAGCTGCACACCGACATGAACTTCTGGGGACAGGGCACGAACTACGAGGAGATGTGGATCCAGACTGACGGCGCCACTGACGACTGGCTCATCACGCCGCCCCTGCAGCTCAAGGCGAACACGCTCTATGCCCTCACGTTCAAGATGAAGGCCGGCTACGACACCACGCCCGAGAAGTTTGAGGTGCGCATGGGCCAGACGGCCACACCCGAGGCCATGACGACGCCCCTGCTGTCTGAGCAGACGATCACCAATACTGAATATAAGACCTTCACCCGCGAGTTCACCGTCCAGCAGGACGGCACCTTCTGCATCGGCTTCCATGCCACGCGCAACCAGGGCGCGGCGCTCTATCTCGACGACGTCGCCGTCCGCGTGGCCACCTCGCAGGAGGCCCCCGCGGCCCCCTCATGCGATGGCATCATCGCTGGCGAGGAGGGTGAACTGAAGGCTACGATCACCTTCACCACGCCCGCCCTCACCATCGGCGCGGAGCCGCTGATGAGTCTCACCCGCGTGGAAGTGCTGCGCGACGAGGCGCTCATCGCCACGATCGACGCCCCTGAGGTCAACACCGCTTACACCGTCGTCGACGAGCAGCCCTCGAACGGCTATCATGCCTACGCCATCGTGGCCTACAACGAGGCCGGCCGCGGCCAGCGGGCCGAGCAGGACTCCGTCTACGTGGGCGTCGACATCCCCAAGGCGCCCATCGTCAGCCGCACCGAGGACCTCGGCCGTCGCGTCCGCTTCGAGTGGGCCGAGGCTGAGACGGAAGGTCAGCGGGGTTACTACGTGCGCCCTGCCGACGTCGTCTACGAGGTCTATGCCACTGATGCCCAGGGCCAGCGCTCGCAGCTCGTCTATGAGGGCAGCGAGCGAAGCTTTGAGGCCGATTACGCCGATACGGACGCGTTTGACATCGTGAAGTATCTCATCGTGGCGCGCAACGTCGCCGGCTCAAGCCGCGAGGGCACTGCCAAGATGGCCACGGGCACGCCCCTCACCCTGCCCTATCGCGAGTCGTTCGCCATGGGCCGCGCCAAGAACAGCTTCTGGGTGGAGCAGACCGGCCTGCGCTCATGGAACCCCACGACGGAGGATGCCGCTGGCGAGGATGCCGGCTCGCTGCTCTTCGTGCCCTACGACGATCAGGACGGCAGTACGTATTGCACCCAGCGCCTGACCTTCATTGGCGTGCGCCAGCCGCAGCTCTCGTTCTGGCATAAGCTGCAGGGTGCGTCGCTCGACGTCGTGGCATGGCGTCCCGACGGAAACGAAGTGCCCCTGTGCGCCCTGCACAGCACCGCTTCGGAGCCCTCAAAGTGGTCCTTCGTCACGGTCGAAGTGCCGCTTCAGAAAGACCAGCCCTACACGGTGCTGAAGTTCAAGGCCACAGGCCAGGTCGGCAGTCGCGCCCTCATCGACGACATCCTCGTCTGCGACGGTGCCTATGCAGACGCTGTCACGACCGTCACAGGCGGTCCAGCCGCCACGGGCCACGCCCTCTACGACCTGCAGGGACGCCGCGTCAGCCAGCCCGCCAAGGGACTCTACATCTACAACGGAAAGAAAATCATCAAGTAAACCGACGACTATGAAGACAACATACACAAAGCTTACCGCTCGCTGCTCGCAGCTCATAGCCCTCTGTACATTGTTCATTGTTCATTGTACATTATCACGAGCCTTGCCGCGCAGCGAGGCCCAGATGATGCAGGCCGCCGCCGAGGCCATCAACGGCCAGCGCACCGCCATGCACAAGGCGCCGCGCAAGGGACAGCTCACGAAGCTGGCCCAGAAGGGCGCCAGCCTCAGCATCGTGGGCTACGAGGAGGGCGGATTCGCCATCGTCACGGCTGACGACGTGCTGCCGGCCGTCGTGGGCTACAGCGACAAGGCGTACGACGCTGACGACCTGCCCGAAGGGTTCAGCTGGTGGCTCGATGCCATGAGCGAGGCGGCCGACTACTACGTCGCCACGCAGACCACGGCCCGCATCGTCCGCCCCAACACCAGTCGCGTGCAGCCCTTCGTGCGGCCCCTGCTCTCGACGGAGTGGGGACAGGAGGAGCCCTACAACAACGCCTGTCCGCTGCTGCCCGACCAGGAGCTCTATCCGCGCCACTGCGTCGTAGGCTGCGTGGCCACGGCGACGGCCCAGATCCTGAACTACCACCAGTGGCCCTCCACGGGCCACGGCACCACCACGCTGCGCGTGCCCTACGGCTCGGCCACGGGCACCGACTATCACTTCGACTTCTCCCAATGTCACTTCGACTGGGCCAACATGCGCAACACCTACACCCCGGGCAACTACACCGAGGCGGAGGCACGCGCCGTCAGCGAGCTCAGCCACGCCATGGGCATGATGGCCGTCATGCAGTACGGCATCGACTTCTCGGGCGCCATCAGCGACGACGCCGTCAACGGACTGCAGCAATACTTCGACATCACGACGGCCACGCTCTACTCGCGCAACGACGTCTTCGGCATGTCGGAGAACTACACCGAACAGCAATGGTGCGACATGCTGCTCCAGGAACTGAGCGACGTGGGACCCGTCTATTATGCCGCCGCCGATGCTGACGACCAGGGCGGACATGCCTTCGTCATCGACGGCTACAACGAGGACGGACTGGTCCACGTCAACTGGGGCTGGCACGGCCGCTTCGACGGCTACTACGACGTCAGCATCCTCAATCCGCGCATCTATCACTTCTCGAAGGCTCAGGAGATGATCCTCGGCATCTGCCCGCCGCAGAAGGCGAAGGGCATGACGCAGGTCATCACCGTCGATGAGCCTGGCATGCTGGGCGACGAGCTGGAGGCCGTCCGCACGATGGTGGGCGATGCCGCCCGCTTCAGCGCCGTGAAGGTGACGGGGCCGCTCAATGCAGACGACCTGCACGCACTGGCCGTCATGCGCGAGCTCAGCAGCATCGACCTCGGCAGCGCCACGCTCGAGGGCGACCTGCTGCCTCCTCATGCCTTCTATGGCTGCAGCAACCTGCGCACGCTCATCCTGCCCGCCAACATCCGCTTCTATGGCGACGGCGCACTGGCCGGATGCTCCAACCTCAACGAGCTCAGCATCCCCGAAGGCGACGGCCAGGGCTACGTGCTCAGCCGTGGCGTGGTCTATACGCCCGACATGTCCGAGGTCATCGCCGTACTGCCCACCGCCCCTGACACGGTCACGGTGGCCGACGGCGTCGTCCGCCTGCACGACAATGCCTTCGAGGGCTGCAAGTATGTGCGCATCGTCACGCTGCCCGCCTCGCTCCAGAAAATGGGCAGCCGCGCCCTGGCCGACGTGCTCATCATGCGCGAGCTGCACCTGCTGGGCAACGTGCCGGCCGAAGTCAGCCACGACACGTTCGACGGCGTCGACCCGGGCTTCCTGATGCTCTATCTGCCCGCAGGCAGCCGCTCTGACTATGAGCGGGCCGAGGGCTGGCGCGAGCTCTTCCGCAGCGACAACGTCACGGAGGTGGGCACACTCATCCGAGCCCGCGACATCACCCGCCAGTATGGCGAGGACGTCGACGACTATTACTTTGAGATTCTGGGCCAGCGCGTCAAGGGCCTGCCGCGCCTCTGGTGCGAGGCCACGCCGACATCGCCTGCCGGCCAGTATGTCATCCACTGCGAGCGCGGCACAGTCGAGGGCGACGACGTGCGCTTCGAGGACGCCCTGCTCACCGTCGTCGGAGGTCCCAAGGGCCTCAACGACGCCGACGACGCCGCCAGCAGCTTCAACCTGGGCTATTGCGGTGGCGAGGTCGCCACGAAGTCGACGTTCGGCGACATGGGCAACGAGTACGTGTCGGCCGCCGTCTATATCCCCGCGTCGATGCTGGGCGGCATGGGCGGCGCAGAGATCACGAAGATCCGCGTCGGACTGGCCACGCGCCTGAACATCGACGAGCTGACGGTATGGGTGCGCATGTCGCTCGACGGCGACAACCTGGCCGAAGGAAAGCTGAACCGCAAGCAGACCCGCGTGCAGCAGGGATGGAACGAGGTGAGCCTCGACACGCCTTATATCATCAAGGAGCAGCAGGAGGGCCTCTACATCGGCTATACCTATCACCACACCGGCCTGGCCAACGCCGTTTCCATCGTCGGCACGACGCCCGCCGGCACCGCCTTCTTCAAGAAGAACAGCGACGCCACGTGGCAGGACATCAGCACGGAGGGCGCCATCAGCCTGGAGGCCGTGGTCAGCGGCACGATGCTGGCCCAGTGGGACCTGGCCCTGCGGTCGGCCTCGCTGTCGCCCGACCTCAACGCGGGTCCGACGGCCTATAAGCTGACGGCCGACGTGGCCAACATGGGCACGGCCGACGTCGAGGGCTTCGACATCACGATAAGTGCTGACGGTCTCGACGACGTGACGACACACGTCAGCCAGCCCGTCGCCAGTGGTAAGATGCAGACGGTGAGCGTCATCACACACCTCTCACTTCTCACTTCCCACTTCTCACCTCTGACCGTCGCCATCACGGCCATCGACGGTGGCACCGACGCCAATTCCGACAACAACACGGCCGAGGCCGCCTTGTGCTTCGAGCGCCAGGTGCTGCTCGAGGAGTTCACGACGGAGAACTGCCCCAACTGTCCCGACGGTGCCGAGACCATGCACACGGCCCTGCAGATGAACCCTGCCGTCAGCGAGCGGGTCAACATCGTCTGCCACCACGCGGCCTTCGGCACCGACTGGCTCACGCAGGACTGCGACGAGGCCTACACGTGGTTCTTCAACGAGGGCGGCCAGACCTTTGCCCCCGCCTGGATGATCGACCGCAAGCCCTACTTCGACTCGATGATTGCCAGCGGCAACCGCCAGGCCATCTACTGGCCGGGCAGCGAGAAGGAGTTTGTCCAGATGCTCGAGGGCGCACTGGCCGAGGAGCCTCACGCCCAGATAGGCGCCACGGCCACGCTGGCCGACGGACGCATCAATGTCAGCGTCATCGGCCTCTACGACGAGCAGTTCAGCACGGCCGGCAGCCGGCTGACGGTCTATCTGACCGAGGACAACATCGACGCCCGCGAGCAGCAGGACCACAACGGCGTGGTGAGCGGATTCAAGCACCAGCACGTCATCCGCGCCTACAACAGCACATGGGGTGAGAAGCCCGTCTACTCACAGGACATGACGCTCAGCTACTCCTGCAGCTTCGTGCTCGACCCGTCGTGGAAGCGTGATGACCTGAAGGTCGTCGCCGTGCTGTCCAACTACGACGAGACGAGCAACCTCAACTGCATCGTTGAGAACAGCGTCGCCGTTCCCGTCGTCGAGGGCTCCACCGAGGGCATCGCGTCGCAGCCCCACCTCACTTCTAACTTCTCACTTCTCACTTCCGACTGCTACGACCTGCAGGGCCGTCCGATCGGCAACAGCCGGTCGGCCTTGCCGCGCATCGTCATCATCCGCCGTGCTGACGGCAGTGTCATTAAATCTATTGCTAAGTAACCATAACAAAGAACAGATGAAAGTTACAGACCCCACCCCCAACCCCTCCCCTTGAAGGGAGGGGAGTAAGCCCCACCCGACCTCCCCTAAGGGGAGGAGTAAGCCTCCCCCGCCCCCTTCAAAGGAGGGGAGTTGGCTACCGCGTAGTCCGACGGAGATGACGGCGCAGCTGCTCCCCTCCCTTCAAGGGGAGGGGTTGGGGGTGGGGTCTCTAACTTCATTCATTCGCTCAAGTCATTTATACTCATTGAAAATCATGAAACGTCATATCATTCTGTTATCGCTCGCCGGCGCCATGGCAGCCACGGCCGTGGCACAGCCCCGCAGCGAGCGCGAGATGCAGTCCATCGCCACGGACCACCTCTGCGGCGCCATGGCTCGCGGTCAGCGACAGCAGCTGGCTATGAAGCCCCAGCAAATACTTGCCACCGACATGGTGGCCGCCTACGCCCTCACGGCGCAGCCACTGCCCACCTCACCTCAAGCTTCCCCCGTCGTATTCGTCAGCCGCGATGCCGCCTTTGCGCCCGTCCTCGGCTGGACCGATGCGCCCATCGAGGGCAACGAGCTGCCCGACGGACTGCGGTGGTGGCTCGAGACCATCAGCCAGACCATGAACGAGCAGCTCAACGGCGGCGACCGGCCCGCCATCATGCGCGCCCCGAAGCCCGCCAGCGACGTCGAGCCGCTCGTCACGTCGCGCTGGGCGCAGGATACGCCCTACAACGACCGCTGCCCCGTGGCCGACACATGGACTAAGCGCCGCGCCCAGACGGGCTGCGTGGCCACGGCCATGGCTCAGGTGATGAACTATCACGAATATCCCGCCAAGGGTCAGGGCATGGGCTACTACACGATGAACGGCAACAAGAAGAACGTGCGCATCGAGAGCGAGTATGACTGGGCCAACATGATGGACACCTACTCCTCGGCCAGCGACAAGAAAGACCAGACCACCGACGCCGTCGCCACGCTGATGTACGACTGCGGACTGGCCTCGGGCATGGCCTACGCCCTGCAGGGCAGCGGCGCCACGACGATGAACGCCGCCGCCGGCATGGTCAGCAACTTCAGCTACGACGAGGCCGCACTGCACTGCTCGTTCCGCACGTTCAGCAACAACGACGCGTGGCTGCAGACCATCTACGACGAGCTCTCGCAGCAGCGCCCCGTGCTCTACGCCTCGACCGACGCCACCTACGGCGCCCACGCCTTCGTCATCGACGGCTGTCGCGCCCAGGACGGCTATGTGCATGTCAACTGGGGATGGTCGGGCGACGCCGACGGATGGTTCGACTTCTTCAACCTCAACCCGAAGACCACGTATCAGACGGCCTACGGCATGCAGGGCTACGACTTCAGCCGCGACGTCGAGTCGCAGTCGATGCTCACCGGCATCACCGCCCCCGGCCAGCAGGACTTCGCCTACGAGGCCTACTGGTGCATGGACGGCGAGGAGACCATCAGCGTCGACGGCGACAGCATCACGCTCCGTCTGCCCACGCTCATCAACTACCACTTCCAGGAGTTCCGCGGACTCGTCGGACTCTGCATCCAGAACGTGGCCACGGGCCATTCGCCCATCCAGCCTTTCTACTACACGGCCTATGGCGAGGATCCCGTCGGCTCGCTCAAGGGATGGAAGCCCATGGAGGTGCCCTACTACAAGAGCGTCACCGATGCGCTCGACGACGGCGACTACGACCTCTTCCTCATGGCCTGGCACGAGAAGGCCATCAACAAGACGATGCCCCAGTACGTCCGCTTCCCGGCCCGCAACGACGGCCGCGAGAACTACAACGTATGGCGCATGACCAAGCACGACGGCCACCTCACGATCAGCAAGCAGGAGGTGCCCGAGGAGAGCGGAATTCGGGCTTTGCCAATGTACAATGAACAATGTACAATGAACAATGGGGTCTACGACCTGCAGGGACGTCCGCTCAGCGGCGAGCCCCGTCACGGACTCTACATCAAGAACGGCAAGAAATACCATAAATAAGAACATCACTATGAAGAAAACTATCCTCACGGCGCTGGCCCTGCTGCTCTGCACCATGGCCGACGCTCAGATCACGACGACGCCCGACGGCACGCTGCTCGAGGGCATGGAATACTGCTCGAAGGGCATGGTGCCCGACTACGCGACGGGTCAGATCTCACGCTTCGAACAGACGGGCATCGTGGCCCACGTCGTCAATGACGGCCGTAAGTTCTACATCCAGGACCCCATCACCCACTATCGCAAAGGCGTCTGGATGGAGGGCGAGCTCAGCGATGACGGCACGCAGGTCGTGTTCCACACCCCGCAGGTGTTCACCACTGAGCAGGGCGTCACCTACTATCTCTACCGCATGGCGCAGAAGGGCCAGTCGCTGGCCGTCGACCCCGCCGCCACCGACCTCATCTTCAGCTATGCCGACGGCACGCTGACCCAGACCGACGGCGGTTATCTGTCGATATGCAACGCCGAGGGCCGCACCACCAGCTACGTGGAGTACGGCATCACCATCCGCCCCATCGGAGAGCAGACGCTATGCCCGCCCGCCGATGCCCGCCACCAGACCTACCAGATGAGCTACGAAACGGAGGGTGCCCCGCAGTCGAAGACCGTCGACGTGGCCTTCAGCGGCAGCGACGTCTTCATCGCCAACCCCACAGGGGCTAAGGACAGCTGGATCCACGGCACGCTCGACGGCGACCTTCTCACGTGTCCCAACGGCCAGTTCCTCGGTGCCGACGAGCAGATGGGGCGCTACGTCTGGCTGCAGGCCGCCGAGGGGTCGGTCGAGATCATCACGATACCCGGTTTCGGCGAATGGCCCGTCAACAACATCAAGCTGACGGAGGCCGAGGCCGTCGTCTTCGCCTACGACGCCGCGACGCGCTCGTTCAGCTGCGACAACCTCTTCCTGGTCAATGCAGGCCGCGACGCGCTCGGCGAGCAGTATGCCGACTTCGACAAGGTGCGCCTCGTGCCCTACGACGAGCAGCCCGCCGTGCCGGCCGACCCGCAGGTGGTCAGCTGGTCGGGCATCATCGAGGGCTTCGGCTTCGGGCTCTTCGCCATCAACATGCCCGCCGCCGACGTCGACGGCCACTACATCAACCAGGACAACATGTACTATAACGTCTTCATCGACGGACAGCAGCTCGTCACGCCCGGCGGCCAGACCGACATCCCATACAACTACACCGACGGCCAGACCATCCGCGTCAGCGGCATAAGCCACACCTTCCAGAGCTACACAGACATCACCGACCGCATCGGCGTGCAGGTGTTCTATCGCGTGGGCGACGTCGTCAACAGCTCTAACCTCGTCTGGTACGACATCGCCACCGAAGGCATTGCCGACGCCCATACGCAGCAGCCCGCCCTCCGCACCGACTGCTACGATGCCCTCGGCCGGCCCGTCGCCCCTGACGCCAAGGGCCTGGTCATCCGCAGGACCACGTTCGCCGACGGCACAGTCCGCACCGACAAGCACGTCGTGAGATAAGGTCCTGTCTGTGCAGGTCGTGTCTATTGCGTTGTGACAGAACGCGGATTTTATATGACTTTGTGACAGAGCGCGGTTTTTTGTGACAGAGCGCGGATTTTAGTAGCAGAGCGCTGATCTTAGTTAGAGACCCCACCCCCAACCCCTCCCCTTGAAGGGAGGGGAGCAGCTGCGCCGGCATTACCGTCGGACAGTGCGGCAGCCAACTCCCCTCCTTCGGAGGGGTCGGGGGAGGCTTACTCCCCTCCCTTCAAGGGGAGGGGTTGGGGGTGGGGTCTGTAACTTTCAAACATCCGCATCACCCCTTTCTGCAGCGCAGTCACCCCCGCCTCAAATGAGCGAAACGGGGC
>OCTW013386734.1_pt1 | contig 30807 bp, 30 predicted proteins | sample 1539671 | NCBI WGS metagenome assembly OCTW01 (sample SAMN02144230, study PRJEB22623) | gut metagenome | biome: sheep rumen | host: Ovis aries | place: New Zealand | reverse complement strand
TTTTAACAATCTGCTGTATGAAAATATCATTTTTCTTGCAGCTGTGAGAATTTTCGGCAAACGAACCACGCCAAACGAACCACAAAAGGGACTTGTCGCAAAACGACAAGTCCCTTTTTTATAAATGAATTTCAATAACATCTATTGACAGACTATGTGAAAAAATATATAATGTTTTTGGTAATGAAATATATTATCATAAAAGAAGGGATGTGTGAGTATTATTTACGGAGCTGAAAGGAGCGAGGTAAATGAGTGTCGTCATCGTAGGTGGAAATGATTGTATGGTTTGTCGTTATAAGCGTATCTGCAAAGAATACGATTATAAGGCCAAAGTCTTTACACAAGTACCGAGCGATTTCAAGTCGAAAATCGGATCGCCGGATCTTGTCGTGTTATTTACCAGCACCGTGAGCCACAGTATGGTCCGCTGCGCCATCAAGGAAGCGCAGCGCAAGAACGTCGAAGTCGTCCGTTCCCATACGAGCAGCTCGAACGCGCTGAAGAGCATATTAGCCGCCCGGACGGAAGAAGCCGTCTGAGGGCCAGAAAAGGGGAGTTAGTCATGAAAATTGTTTCATTAGCCGACATGAAAGTCGGCCAGTCGGGCGTCGTCGAAGCCTTAGAAGGGCGGGGGAACATCCAGCACCGCCTCGTCGACATGGGCGTCGTCAAGGGCTCGCACATTACGGTCTTCAAAAAGGCCCCGCTTGGAGACCCTGTCGAAGTCAAAGTCAAAGGGTGCGCACTGGCATTGCGTATGAATGAAGCGGCCATGATTTCCGTCGCTGTTGAATCATAAAGGGGGTACATAGTAGTCATGGAAAATGCAGCAAAAATCAAGATTGCCCTGGCCGGCAATCCGAACTGCGGTAAAACGACGATTTTTAACAACATTACCGGCGCCAAACAGCACGTCGGCAACTATCCTGGCGTTACTGTCGAAAAGAAAGAAGGCCATCGCACCTTCAACGGCAAGGACCTGCTCTTCGTCGACCTGCCGGGTACATACAGCCTGACGGCGCGGTCCCTGGACGAAGTCGTCGCCCGTAACGTCATCATCAATGAAAAACCGGACATCATCGTCAACGTCCTCGATGCGTCCAACCTGGAACGTAACTTATATCTGGCGGCACAGCTTGTCGAACTGGGCCGGCCCATGGTCATCGCCCTGAACATGATGGACATTGCCGACCGCATGGGTATCAAAATCGACTTCAAGAAACTGGGACAGCAGCTCGGCGCCGTCGTCGTGCCCCTTGTCGGCAGCAAGAACATCGGCACGAAAGAATTGCTCGACGCCATTTCCGGCACGCAGACGAAGGACCTGGTCAATGCCAAAGTCGATTATGGTCCCGACGTCGAACCGGCTATCGCCAATTTGACCGATGCCATCGAAAAAATGGGCATCATCAAGTATCCGGTCCGCTGGCTGGCTGTCAAGCTCTTGGAGAACGACTCTGATGCCGTCGAAAAAGTCCGTGCCATGGAAGGCACCCAGTCCATTCTGGCCCTGGCTTCGACCCTGCGCGATTCTCTGACCAGCAAGATTGATTTGGATTTTTATTTCGCTCAATGCCGATATCAATTCGCAACAGACGTATTTAATAAATCGATTATCAATGTCGGTTCCAGCGACTCCTTATCCGATAAGATCGACAGTGTCCTGACTCATCGCTATTTAGGGATTCCTATTTTCCTGGGGCTCATGTGGCTTATGTTCGTCGTCGTCATCAACGTTGGCGCTTACCCGCAGGGATGGCTCGATACGGGCTTTTCCATGCTCGGCGACTGGTGCAGTGATGTCATCGAAGATGAACAGCTCCGGTCTCTCGTCGTCGACGGCGTCATCGGTGGTGTCGGCTCCGTCCTGTCCTTCGTCCCGCTTATCGTCCTCTTGTATTTATTCATCAGCCTTCTCGAAGATACGGGCTATATGGCCCGCGCCGCTTTCCTCATCGACCGCGCCATGCGTGCCCTGGGGCTGCACGGCAAGTCCTTTATCCCCATGATCCTCGGCTTTGGCTGCAACGTACCGGGCATCATGGCCGCTCGTACCTTGGATAACGAAAAAGACCGTCTGGTCACGATCCTGGCCTGCCCGTTCATGAGCTGCGGCGCCCGCCTGCCCGTATACACCCTGCTCATCGCTGCTTTCTTCGGCGCTTCCGGCCACGGCGGTACAGTCCTCTTCGGCATTTACCTCTTAGGCATCGTTATTTCCATCTGCGTCGCCCTGGTCCTCCGTCACACGACCTTTAAAGGGGAACAGGAACCGTTCGTCATGGAAATGCCGCCGTATCACATTCCGACCTTGAAAGGCGTCCTCATGCACATGTGGGAACGCACGGTCTTGTACCTCAAGAAAGCCGGTACCTTCATCCTCGGTGCCTCTGTCCTGGTTTGGTTCCTCACAGCTTACCCGGTGGATGTCGATTATTCCCAGGATTTCGATGCCGCTAAAGATCAGGTCACAGCCGAAATGGAACAGAAACAATCTGACATCCTCCAGTCCTATGGCCTCAGCGCTATCGAAGACAATGACGCCTTGAATGAGATGTATGAATCCATGGTCGCCGCCGCCGATGAAGCCGCTGACGAAGCCGATGAAAACGAAGCCGATACGGGCAACGCCTTGAACCCGGCCGCTGCCTTGAGCTCCGTTGAAGACCAGGTCAAAGACTCTGAAAATGCAGAAGATAACCTCTTCATGGGCAAATACCCGCAGAGCTTCGCCAATCTCCAGGAACAGAATCCGGCCGTCTTCGCCCAGGCTCTGCCGCTCTTCGATGCCAAAGCCGATGCGGACGACGAAACGTCTAAGCTCGAAGATCAGCAGAATGCTGAAAAATTGGAACAGTCCTATGCGGCCCGCCTCGGTCACTTCGTAGAACCGGTCATCGCACCGCTCGGCTTCGACTGGAAGATCGGCGTAGGCCTCATCGCCTGCACGGCTGCTAAAGAAGTCATGGTCTCCACGCTGGGTACGATTTACAGCGTCGGCGGGGACGATACTCATGAATCGGGCCTCGTCGCTTACCTCAGAGATGATCCGGACTTCAACCAGGCCGTCGCCCTGTCGCTCATGGTCTTCGTTCTGCTCTACATGCCGTGCGTCGCTGCCATGGCCGTCATCAAACGTGAAACGGGCTCGTGGAAAATGCTCCTCGCCAGCAACGGCATGTGCCTCGTCCTCTCGTACGTCCTGGCCTTCGTCACCTATCACCTGGCCCTCATGGCCGGCCTCGGCGCATAACCTTGAAAGCAACTCTCTCGTACCGTATAATATAGTAGGGGCCGCCCAGAGGGCGGCCCGTATGAGATTCATCATCTCTGCAAAGGAGGTATATCTATGAGTCCTGCAACCATCATCGTCGCTATCGTCGTCCTCATGGCCGTAGCGTACTTCATCCATCATATCCGTGGTCTGTTCAACGGAACCACCAGCTGCTGCAGCCATTGCTCCGGCAGCTGCTCATCCAGCAGCAAAACAAAAACGGGAGGCAACTCGAAACTGCCTCCGTGCTGCCAGAAATAGCATAAGAAAAGAAGCTGTCGCACGTGCGACAGCCTCTTTTCTATTTTTTCAAATACGAATCGAAGAAGGTCGTGATGATGTCGAGTACTTCTTTTTGGTTCCAGTAGATGCCGCCATGGGCCGCGCCTTCTACCAGGTAGCGTTTTGACGGGACATGATGTTTCTGGAGGGCCTGGAAGAGCAGGTCCGTCTGGCTCGGGGAAACGACGGTGTCATTCGTGCCGTGCATGAGAAGCAGGGGCGCACTGGTCTGGGAAATGTACGTGATGGGGTTGGCCTTTTGGGCGCCTTCCGGATTGGCCAGGATGCCGCCGTCGTGGCCGCCGAATACGGCAGAGCCGTTCACCCAAAGGGCTTCGGTGGCGCCGGCCGATCGGTGGGCTTTTTTCACGGAATCATTATAGTCATCGCCGATGCGGGTCAGGTCAGAGAGTCCGTAGAGGTCGACGGCGGCTTTGACGTCGCTGCCGACCTGGAGATTATCGCCTTTGTCGAAGGTTTTCGTGCCGCTGGTCGTCGCCGCCATCGCCGTGAGATAGCCGCCGGCACTGCCGCCGATGATGCCGATTCGTTCCGGGTCGATGCCGAATTGGTCTGCATGGGCTTTCAAATAGCGGATAGAGGCCTTCACATCTTCCAGGGGTTCCGGGAAGCGGGCCGTCGGTGCGACACGGTACTGGATGGAAGCGACGACATAGCCCGCTTCGGCCAGGTGCATGCGGAGCTGGATGCCATTGTCCTTATTGGCGTTGATGAAGCCGCCGCCTGTGACATAAACGATGGCAGGCAGTTTCGCAGCTGATTTCGGCTGAAGGATGTCCATCTTCATGGCCACGTTGGGGTAGCCCCGCATGGGGACTTGTTCATATACGACATCGGAAATCTGATTGATGACCGGTGTCTTTACCGGCACGGATAGCTTCGTGCTTTCTACTTTTCCCGGCATGTCTTTCGTCGCCGAGTCGACGTTTACCTGGGTGGCCATGGCATTGCCTCCTATACACATCAACCCCATCAAGGCCAGGGTTAGCAGCTGTTTTTTAGATTTGTGCTTGTGTCTGAATATTTTCATAATTCCTCCTTGAATTTTTTTGAATCGTGTTGTTTACATTCTAAAGATAATTTACAATAGATGCAAGACTGGTCAGCGAATTGCGGAGCTGAGGGAAGGACCCTTACGGACGGCGCCGCGACGCGAGACCGTAGGGAAGGGAGACGAAGAAGATGGCCCCGGCTACGTTGCCGGCAGTGACACAGACCAGGTTATAGAAATAATTCGTCAGGTTCACGGTGTCCGGATGGGGGGCCAGCATGGCCAGGGTCATGAGGGTCATGTTGGCGATGCAATGGCCGAAGCCGAGGGTATAGAAGACGTACAGGCACCAGAAGATCATGATCAGTTTGGCACTGTCCGAATGGCAGCGGAAGGTACACCACACGGCCAGGCAGACGAGGACGTTGCAGAGGATGCCCCGGCAGAAGATTTCCAGCGGCGGCAACGTCATCTTCAAAGCGGCGGCGTCCGTCAGAGCCTTGGCCATGGCGCCCGTATCGAGGCCTGTGCCATAGAAGATGGCCGACAGGATGAGGGCGCCGAGCCAGTTGCCGATATAGCAGACGACCAGCAGCTTGACGACGTCCCCGGCCGTTACCGTCTTGCGCCGCAGGCCGTTGTAGAGGATGAAGGCGTCACCGGTGAACATTTCCGCGCCGGCCATGATGACCAGGCTCAGGGCGACGCCAAAGGAGATGCCCATGACGATATGGGCCGATGGCTGTGGCCCGAGATAACTTTCGATGGCATAGGTCAGCAGGATGCCGAATCCCAGATAAGCCCCGCCCAGGAGGGACACCATGACGTAGCCCAGGGGATTTTCCTGGAGGAAATGGACCTTGGCCGCCGCGCCTTTGGCTGATGCTTCGTATTCTTTTTCAAACAAGTGGCTCACCTCATTCGTTTTTTTATCCATTATAGCATATTATTTTTCATCTTTTGGCAGGATTTTGGCGGGCCTGTGTCGAAATTTATAAAGTAAAGCAAATTCCGAAAGATAGGGGGCTCGTTATGAGACGATGGAAAGAATGTATCTTAGCCGGGCTGATTTCATACTTTTTGGCCGTTCCCTGCCTGTCACTGGCTAACGATGAGAAGATACCGGAAGGCGCGGGCGGAGGAGCCATCGCCTTGCAGACCGATGGGAAAAGCGACCTGTTGCAGGCCGTCCGGGCCAAGGATTATGACAAGGCCCTGCAGATCGTCAACGGCCAGATCGAAGCCCATCCCGGCGATGCCGATGCCTACGACCGCCGCAGCGCCATTTACGCCCTTTTGGGACGCTATGACCAGGCCCTGGCCGATTGTGACAAGGCCATTTCCCTGGAACCGGGCGCAGCCTTCCATTATTTCAACCGCGGCGCTATCTATGAACAGCGTAAAGAATACCAGCTGGCCGTCAACGATTATACCAAGGCCTTGTCCCTGAGCCAGAACGGGGATCACCTGCAGGGACTGATGTATTTCAACCGGGCCCGGGCCTATACGGCCATAGAAGCCTACGACAAAGCCCTGGCCGACCTCAAGCAGGGTGAAAAGCTGGCGCCGGCCTTCCCGCATAATTATTTCCTCGAAAGCCTGGTCTATGAAAAGAAAGGCGATAAGAAATTGGCCGATCGGAGCCGCCATGTCGGCGTCATGTACGAACTCATGCACCGCGGCGATTACTTCCTGGCCGGGTCCGTCGCCGAAGAAGCCGGTTTCTATGACCAGTCCCTGGCCCTGCTCCAGGAAGCGGTGAAACGCCATCCCGACGACAGCCGGGTCTATTCCGAACGGGGCCTGGTCTATGCCAAGATGGGTCAGGATGAGCTGGCCATTGCCGACTTGACCAGAGCCCTGGCACTGAAGGAAACGGCTATGGATTACAACAACCGCGGCGAATGTTACCGCCACTTGAAACAATTCGACCTGGCCAAACGGGACTACGACCAGTCCATCCGCCTGGCGACAGATGATGACGATAAGCTGGCCGTCTACGACAGTCTGGGCCAACTGGCCATAGACCAGGGCGACTACCGGCGGGCGGCGCAGTACCTGAGCCAGGCCCTGGCCATCAAGCCCTATGAAGACGGCTATCGTCTGCGCAGCCAGGTCTGGCGCAAGTTAGGCGATACGAAGAGAGCTGACCAGGATGAAGCAGCGGCCCAGGAAATCGAGCAGCGCGAGCTCCTGGGTTCGTAACTGGACTTTTCAAATTCCCCTGAATATGATATAATTGAAATGTTGTTCGTGAAAACAAGTAAATGTCATACACATAATTTCAGTATTTTAAGGGGGAATTTAATGAAGAAGTCTATCATTACCATTCTGTTTCTCTGCTGTCTTATGGGAACCGTCACGGCTTCGGCTGCACAGGTCAAAGATGCGGAAACCGTATCTCCGGCCGTCGCTGCCATGGCTCAGGTACAGGCACAGGACAAAGCCAAAAAGAAAGATAAAACCACTGAAAATAAAAACTCCGATAAGATCGGTGACCGCCTTCGGGACCGCGTCCACGCCCTGATTCCGGCATCGGCCTTTTCTAATATCGACAACCCCGGGACGATTACGCCCGACACTGTCAAGTACCACTATGCCGAATCGCAGCACATGGCTACGCCGGTCACGGCCTGGAACCGTCAGAAATATGAAGACCAGTACCAGTATCAGTACCAGCATGACTCGTATGATGCGGCCATTGCCGATGCCTATGCGTACCGCCGTGATTTCGGCAAGAGCAACCTGCGCAAGTGGAGCAGCACTGAAGGCATGGATACGCCGTGGGACAGCAACTGGACGACCGATACGGCTCATTTCCAGAGCTCGACCATCGCCTTCCTGGACCGTCTGAATACGGAAGCCCGCCAGGCCGGCATTTCCTTCGTCATTACCGGCGGTGCCGAAAGCGGTTACCACGCCAGCGGTATCTATTCCCATGAAAATGGTTATAAAGTCGACATCTCCGATGATGGCATCTACCAGGGCACCAAAGCCTACGAAGTCCTCATCAACGCCTTGTCGCCGTATAAACACCAGATTACCCACGAATGGGACAAGAACCACTACGACATCACGATCTATCCGGAAAATTATAAAGGGTAAGAAACAACTTCAAACTCAAAAGGGCTTGTCGTACGACGACAAGTCCTTTTTTGCACCCGAAAGGAGCTATTATGAAGCGAAGGGATTGGGATGGCTATTTTGCCTCCCTTATTGGCGACAGCGGGACCTGCGTGCCCGGCCTGGCCGTCCTGGCCTATGCCGGCGGCCGTGAGGTCTACCGCTTTGCCGGCGGTGTCCGCCGCATGGCCGGGGCACAGACCTGGCCCGTGACGGAAGACAGCCGTTTCCGCATGGCGTCCGTCTCCAAGATGTTCACGGTCTTTACGATTATGCAGCTCGCCGAAGCAGGGAAGCTGTCCCTCGACGAGGATGTCAGCGAGTACCTCGGCTTTCGCCTGCGCCATCCGTCGTATCCCGACATGCCCATTACGCTCCGCAGCCTGGCTTCTCATACGTCGGGCTTGCGCGACGGCAAAGTCTACAGTATCCCGCCATCCGTCAGCGTCCGGGCCTTCTTTACGCCAGGCAGTCCCTATTGGGAAGGCGGCGCCCATTTCGCGCCGGCCGGACAGGCACCGGGCGCCTATTTCACCTATTGCAACCTCAACTACGGCCTCTTGGGGACGGTCATCGAAGCCGTGACGGGCCAGCGTTTCGACCAGTATCAGAAGACCCATATCCTGAAGGACCTGGAATGCCGGGCTGATTACGTGCCGGGCAACCTGGAAGCGCCTGAGTTCGCCCGCTTAGGGACGATTTACCGCAAGCAGGCTAGACAGGGCCGGTGGGAGGAAAAAGGCCCCTGGCAGGGAATTATGGACGATTTTGGCGGTGTCCAGCCGCCAAGGGAGACCCTGTCCTTGCAGAATCCCTATGCCCAGGACGTCTGTCAGACTTACGACCTGGCCGGTTATCAGCCTGGGACCAATGCGACGATTTTTTCTCCCCAAGGCGGCCTGCGCCTGTCCCTGGAAGAATTGGGCCACGTCCTGGCGATGCTTCTTCACGACGGCCGTTACGCCGGACGGCAGGTCCTCCGGCCCGCTTCGCTCCAGGCCATGTTCAGCCCGCAATGGACCTATGACGGCCACAATGGCGATACGTGCGGCCAGACCCTGCTGACCTATGGCCTGGGCGAGTTCTTCGTCGACGGCAGAGGGCCGGCCCGCTGCTGCCGGACAAAGGCCATCGATTTATGGGGCCATACGGGCCAGGCCTTTGGCCTCTTATCGGGCCTTTTCATCCGTCCCGGGACGGGAAGCGGCTTTGCCTATGTCATGAATGGGGAGGCCCTGGCCGAAGACGACGACCCGCGCAGTGCCGGTCAGTTCAGCCGCAATTATATTTGGGAAGAAAAGGTCATGGACGGCCTGTGCCGGTTGATTGACGGCCTATAAGGGCTGTGCTATGATAGTGAAATGTAAATGACATTCCCTATAGGAAGGCGATAACGATGAATGCATATGAAAGTACCATGAATTTTACGCGCCGCGCCGTCTGGGCCCAGATTGACCTGGACGCAGCCGCTCACAATATGCGCCAGATCCGCAAACACGTCGGTCCTGACGTCAAGATTGCCGCCGTCGTCAAGGCCAATGCCTACGGTCACGGCAGCGTCGAACTGGCCAAGACCTTTGCCGAAAACGGCGCCGATTGTTTTGCCGTATCCAGCCTGGACGAAGCCGTCGAACTTCGCCGCTACGCGCATATCGACAAGGAAATCTTCATCCTCGGCCATACCGATGCCCGGCGGACGGAAGAACTCCTGACCTATGACATCGAACCGGCCGTCTTCAACTTGAAGAACGCTGAATTTTTCTCGCAGGAAGCCCAGCGCCTGGGCAAGACCTTGCGCGTCCACATCGCCGTCGATACGGGCATGAGCCGCGTCGGTTTCCAGGTCAATGAATTTAGCGTCTCTGAAATCAAGGCCATCGCCGCCCTGCCCAATATCGAGATCCGCGGCATGTTCACTCATTTTGCCGTCTCCGATATCAAGGACAAGACCTTTACGCGCGAACAGTACGGCCACTTCCGCTGGATGTGCAAGCGCATGGAAGAAGAAGGCATCCACATCGCTCTGCGCCACTGCTGCAACAGTGCGGCTGTCCTGGAACTGCCGGAATACTATTGTGACATGGTCCGGCCGGGCATCATCATGTACGGCTGCGAACCGTCGCCGGATGTCGATATCAAGCCCTATGACCTGCGGCCGGTCATGTCCCTGCGTTGCTGCATTGCCCATGTCAAACTCATCGACGCCGGGGCGACGGTCAGCTATGGCCGCCATTATACGGCACCGTCGCGCCGGAAAATCGCGACCCTGCCTGTCGGTTATGCCGATGGCTATTCGCGTATCCTGTCGGGGAAAGTTGACGTCCTCTATCATGGCCACCGCGTTCCCCAGGTCGGCGCCATCTGCATGGACCAATGCATGATCGATGTCAGCGGCGAAGCCAATGTTCATGCCGGTGACGAAGTCGTTCTCTTCGGCCGCCAAGGCGACAGCTTCATCCCCATCGAAGAAATCGCCGCCGCCTGTGGCACCATCAATTACGAAATCATGTGCAACATCTCGCGCCGCGTCCCCCGCGTCTACATGAAGAACGGCAAAGTCGTCGGCCGCGAAGAATATTTATTTGATAAACCGTAAGAAATCGTTCATCGTAGGCCGTTCATCGATGTAGGGGCCGCCATAGTCGGCGGCCCGCCTGAATCCTGTGAATAGCCTTATTCAGTATTTGTGTGAATCTTCGACAAACGATGAACGACAAACGAATCACGAAAAAGGATTGCTGCGTCAGCAGCAATCCTTTTTTTTCCCTTCCATGATTTTGTTGCAAGTGGTATACTGTATATAAGATACACGCATATATAAATGCAAAATAATCATAAAGAAGGCGGTGTTGTATTATGGATTGGAATAACAAAACAGCGGCTAATGTCAAAGCCATCAAACCCTCGGGGATCCGCAAGTTCTTCGATATTGCGGCTCAAGTCAAAGGGGTCTTGTCCCTGAGTATCGGTGAACCGGATTTTGCCGCACCAGACAAGGTCCTGGACGCCATGAAGGCCAGCCTCGATGCCAAGGAAACGAGTTATACCGGCAATTCAGGCATGATGGAGCTCCGTGAAGCCATTAGCCAGCACTTTGAAAAGCACTATGGCGTCCATTATGACCCAAAAGACGAAATCCTGGTCACCGTTGGCGTCTCCGAAGGCCTGGCCATGGCCCTTTTGGCCATTACCGAACCGGGCGATGAAGTCATCATCCCCGACCCGGCCTATGTCGCCTATCCGGCGTCTGTCGAACTGGCCGGCGGGACGCCGGTCTTCGTGCCGACCTATCCGGAACACGACTTCAAATTGACTGTCGAAGCCTTGGAAAAAGTCATCACGCCCAAGACGAAAGCCATCGTCATCGGCTATCCCAACAACCCGACAGGGACGGTCATGTCTGCCGAAGAACTGATGCCCATTGCCAAATTTGCCGAAGAACACGACCTCATCGTCTTGTCCGATGAAATCTATTGTGAACTCATGTACGGCGATGCCAAATTCACATCCTTTGCCAAATTGCCGGGCATGCGCGAACGGACGGTCATTTTCAACGGCTTTTCCAAGGCCTATGCCATGACCGGTATGCGCCTGGGCTATGTCTGTGCCCCGCGGGAAGGCCTGGCGCCTATTTTGAAGCTCCATCAGTACGCCATCATGTGTGCCAATACGACGGCCCAGGTCGGCGGCATCACGGCCCTCAAGGAATGTGATGATGACGTCGAAGCCATGCGCCAGGAATACGACCGCCGCCGCAAAGTCATCTATAAAGGCCTGTGCGATATGGGACTGCCCGTCTTTGAACCGAAAGGGGCTTTCTACATCTTCCCGGATATCCGCTGCACGGGTATGACGTCGGCCGAATTTTGTGAAAAACTGGTCCAGGAAGAAAAAGTCGCCGTCGTCCCGGGTACGGCCTTCGGCGCCCAAGGCGAAGGCTTCGTCCGCATCTCCTACGCCGCCAGCATGGACACCATCCAGGAAGCCCTGAAACGCATGGCCCGCTTCGTGGAGAAATATAGAAGTTGTTAGTGGTTCGTGGCTCGTGGCTAGTCACGAACCACGAACCACTAAAAAAAGCGCTGTCGTAAAGACAGCGCTTTTTTTCTAGAAAAATCGTCCGATAAGGGGCATTTTGGCAGCGTCTTCTTTGGTGACGCCTCCGTTGAGGACCATGCAGCCAATGTAGATGGCCGACCCGACGATGCAGGTCAGGAAGAGGTCCAGGAAGAGTCCCAGGTAGGGGAAGAGGAAAGCGTACATGAAATACATGGCGACGCCCATGATGGCGGCGGAGACGATGTTTTTCAAGACGACTTTGACGTCGATGACGTAGCCGATTTTACGGTAAATGAAGAACATGTTGAGGACGGCGGCGACGCCGATGTCGGCCACCGTCGCATAGGAAGCCCCGGTGATGCCCAAGGTCGGGATGGCGACCAGGAACCAGTTGCACAGGACCTTGGCGACACAAGCGACGGCCATGTTGATGACCGGAATCTTCGGTTTCTTCAGGCCCTGAAGGATAGCCGTCGAAATCTGATGCAAGCCTAAGAAGCAGATGGCAATGGCCACAGCCCGCGTCGCTTCCGTAGCGGCCGGCGCATTGTAGATGAAGGTGACAATCGGTTCAGCCATGACGTAGAGGATGACGCTGAACGGAATGGTGACCAAGAAGGAGATGCGCATGGACGTCGCCGTCCGTTCGCGGATTTCATCGTATTCCTTCAAGGTGAAGCTGTGGCTGATGGCCGGTACCAGGCTCATGGCCATGGCAGCCGTCAGGATAGTGGCCAAGTTGATGAGCGGCACGGACATGCCCGTTAAGTAGCCGAACAGTTCCGTTGCCTGATGGGTCGAATAACCAGCCACTTCCAGCCGCCGCGGGACGATGAGCAAGTCCAGGTTGGATACGACGGGGAGCATGATGCTCGACAGGGAAATGGGGATGGCCAGGATGACCAGGCGCTTCAAGATGTGTTTGATGCTTTCCTGTTCGAACGTCGGCCCGCCGACGGGGAGGGACCGCTTCAGTTTATAGTAGTAATAGACCAGGACCAGCCAGGCCGCAAACCCGCCGGCGCCGGCACCGAGACTGGCACCGCCGGCAGCATAATCGAGGCCGTACGGCAGGAGGAGGGCGGCGAAGCCGAGCATGACGACGACGCGGACCAGCTGTTCGACAATCTGGGAAATCGCCGTCGGCGTCATCTGCTGCCAGCCCTGCAAGTAGCCGCGGTAACCGGCGATGATCGTCGTGAAGAAGATGGCCGGTGCCAGGGCGATGAGCGAATAATAGGCCCGGCTTTCGCGGATGATGTGTTCATCGATGAGGAAGCTGGAGCCGAAGAACATGAGGATGCTCAAAAAGAGCGCCGTCGTACACAGCATGGACAGGGACACGTGGAAAATGCGCTGGGCGCCGAAATAATCCTGTTTCGCTACTTTTTCAGCTGTGATGATGGAAATTGCGATCGGCAGGCCGGCACTGGAAATATCGAGTGCCAGCAGGTAAATCGGGAAGGCCATCTGGTAGATGCCGATGCCTTCGCCGCCGAGAATACGGGACAAGATGATCCAGTTGATACTGCCAATGGCTTTGACGACAAAGCCTGACAAGGTCAGGATCAATGTGCCGGAGATAAACTTGTTTGCCATGATAACCCCTTAACTCTATAGAATTTTTACCAACATAACAACTAATTTTAGCACATTTACCTAACCTTGTATATAGTGAAGTGTCAGCCGCCAACCTCTCCGGCCCGTCGGGACACCTCCAGCCCGGCTCTCCGTTTTGGCAGCCGTCCTCACGAGCCACTAGCCACGATCTGCGGCCTGCGCTTTCAGGATATCCATAAATTCTTTGCCCGTAATCGTTTCTTTTTCGTAGAGGTATTGGGCCAGGGCATCCAGGGCCGGACGGTGGTCTTCCAGGATTTTCTTGGCCTTGGCGTGTTGTTCCTTGACGACGGAGACGACTTTGGCGTCGATGTATTTCTGCGTTTCCGGCGCGCAAGCCAGGGACGTGTCGCCGCCGAGATATTTATTGGTGACCGTTTCCATAGCGACCATGTCGAATTCGTCCGTCATGCCGTAGCGGGTAATCATGGCCCGGGCCAGCTTGGTCGCCTGTTCGATGTCGTTCGAAGCGCCTGTCGTGACCTGGTGGAAGACGACTTCTTCGGCAGCCCGGCCGCCGGTGAGGGTAGCAATCTTGTTTTCCAGTTCTTCCCGGGACAGGATGTATTTATCCTGCTGGTCGACTTGCATGGTGTAGCCCAGGGCACCTGACGTGCGGGGGATGATGGTGATTTTTTGGACCGGTGCCGAATGGGTCTGGAGGGCAGCGACCAGAGCATGGCCGATTTCGTGGTAAGCGACGGTCTTCTTTTCATCGTCCGACAAGATGGCGTTCTTCTTCTGATAGCCAGCGATGACGACTTCAATGCTTTCTTCCAGGTCAGCCTGGCTGACGGCATCGCGGTGGTCGCGGACAGCGCGCAGGGCCGCTTCGTTGACGATATTGGCCAGTTCGGCCCCGGAAGCTCCGGCAGCCATGCGGGCGATGGTGTGGAAGTCGACGTCGTCGCCGAGGACGACTTTCTTGGCATGGGCCTGGAGGATGGCTTCACGGCCTGCCAGGTCAGGCAGTTCGACAGGGACGCGGCGGTCGAAACGGCCTGGCCGCAGCAGGGCCGGGTCCAGCGATTCCGGCCGGTTCGTCGCGGCCAGGATGACGACGTTGTCGTCGGCGTTGAAGCCGTCCATTTCCGTCAGCAGCTGGTTCAGCGTCTGTTCCCGTTCGCTGTTGCCCATGGCATTGCCTGTGCGCTTCTGACCGATAGCGTCGATTTCATCGATGAAGATGATGCACGGCGCTTTCTGTTTGGCCTGCTGGAAGAGGTCACGGACCTTGGAAGCCCCCATGCCGACGAACATTTCGACGAATTCCGAACCGGCAATGGGGAAGAAGGGTACACCGGCTTCGCCGGCGACGGCTTTAGCCAGCATGGTCTTGCCGGTGCCCGGCGGGCCGACGAGGAGGACGCCTTTGGGCATCTTGGCCCCGATTTTGGCGTATTTATCGGGATGGTGGAGAAAATCGACAATTTCCGACAGGTTTTCCTTGGCTTCATCTTCACCGGCGACGTCATCGAAATGGATGCCGTTAGCCGACGGGACATAGACCTTGACCTGGTTCTTGGCGCCGAACATGAGGGAATTGCCGCCGCCGCGGTTCATGAGCCTGCGGTTGAAATAGTGGCCGATGCCGAAGAAAATCAGGATCGGCAGGATCCAGGCGATGAGGAAGTCCGTAAAGGGCGAATCCTTTTCCTTGATGACTTCGTTGAAGGAGACCTTGGCCTTGTGCAGGCGTTCCGTCAGCTGCGGGTCGTTGACGACGCCCGTGCGGTATTCTTTGCCGTCTTTGTCCTTGAAGAGAATCTGGTTTTCTTCAATCTGGACGTCGGCAATCTGTTCGTCTTCGGTCATGTTCATGAACGTCCCGTAGTCGACCTGTTTCACGCTCTGCGAGTCGTAGTACGGCCGGGCAATGGCGTTAAATATGAAAATGACAGCCAAAGCGACGATATAGTAGAATAAAATCGGCTTTTTCTTTTCTTTGACTTCTTTCACGATCCGTCACATCCTTTTGTGTTTTATCTATTCTTTATATTGTACACCCGTGGGGGCTGTTGGCAAGGGGAAAGCCTCCCTTAATAGGGGAGGTGGCCCAGAGGGCCGGAGGGGTTGCTCTTAGGGTTTGATGTTTGACGTTTGATGTGATGTGTGATACGGTAAAGACAAATCTACAGAGAAAGTGAAGAGCATATAATGAATATACTGACAGTAGAAAAGGTAAAGAAATCTTACGGCCTGCGGGTCCTCTTCGACGACGTGACCTTTGCCATCGACGGCGGTCAGAAACTGGGCCTCATCGGCCTCAACGGCGCCGGCAAGACGACACTCCTGAAAATTATCGCCGGCCTGACCGACACCGACAGCGGCGACATCTGGCGCAATCCCAAGGCGCGCATCCATTACCTGCCGCAGGAACCGCAGTTCGTCGCGGGCCATACGGTCCTGGAAAGCGTCCTCGACGGCGACCTGCCGGTCATGAAGCTCCTCCAGCGCTACGAAGAAGCGGTCCAGCGCGATGATGATGCGGCTGTCGTCGCCCTCAGCGCCGAAATGGACGAACAGCAGGCGTGGGAACTGGAAGCCCATGCCAAGATCATTCTCAGTAAATTGGGCATTTCCAACTTTTCCCAGTCCGTCGACGAATTATCCGGCGGCCAGCGCAAACGCCTGGGCCTGGCCCGGGCCCTGATCATGCCCTGCGACCTGCTGATCATGGACGAACCGACGAACCATCTCGACGACAAGACCATCCTGTGGCTGGAAGAATACCTGCGCGACAGCAAGGCGGCCATCCTCCTCAGCACGCATGACCGCTACTTCCTGGACTGCGTCGCCGATTCCATGATCGAACTCGACCGGGGCCACGTCTATACCTACGTCGGCAATTACGGCCAGTACCTGGAACAGCGCCAGGCCCGGCTGGAACGGGAAGAAGCGAGCGAAGCCAAACGGCGCAACCTCATCCGCCGGGAAAAAGCCTGGATCCAGCGCGGAGCCCAGGCCCGGTCGACCAAGCAGAAGGCCCGTAAGGAACGGTATGAACAGCTCTGCGCCATCGAAGCGGGCAAACCCATTGGCGAAGTGGAAATGTTCGATACGTCTGTCCGCCTGGGCAAGACTATCATCGACATTGACGACATGGCCTTTGGCTACGACCCGGCCCGCCCGCTGTTCCAGCACGTGACCTACCACGTCGTCAAACACGACCGCATCGGCATCATCGGCGAGAACGGCGTCGGCAAGTCGACGCTGCTCCAGGTCCTGGCCGGCCAGCTGGCGCCGACAGCCGGGACGGTCACCATCGGCCAGACCGTGCGCTTTGGCTTCTTCACTCAGCAGCTGCCCCAGTTCGACGAAGGCATGCGGGTCATCGATTACGTCCAGGAACACGGCCATTTCGTGACCAATCAGTTCGGCCAGCGCATCTCGGCGACGCGCCTGTTGGACCAGTTCCTGTTCACCGAAGAGATGCAGTACACCTACATCGCCAAGCTGAGCGGCGGCGAACGGCGGCGCCTGTACCTGCTGCGCCTGCTCATGGACCAGCCCAACGTCCTCCTCCTGGACGAACCGACGAACGACCTGGACATCCCGACGCTGACCGTCCTCGAACGCTACCTCGACACCTTCCAGGGCGTCGTCCTCGTCGTATCGCATGACCGCTACTTCCTGGACCGGGTGGTTGATAAACTTTTCACATTAGAAAAGGGGACCTGGGACCGCTTTTATGGTGACTATAGCGAATACTTGGAGGAAAAATACAGCCATCACCAGGAAAAGAAAGGTGAAAAGGCCACTGCACCTTCTATTACTAAAACGAATATTACGCCAGCCAAAACAAAAGCCGGCCTGACGTCGCGGCAGGAAGAAGAACTGCGGCGCATCACGGAAGAACTGCCGCGCTACGAAGCCATGCTCAAGGGCCTCAATGCGGCCATTGCCGCGGCGGGGAGCAATTATGAAGAAGTGGAGTCGCTGCTGTCGGAACAGAAGGAAACCCAGGAGAAAGTCGATGCGCTGACAGAAAGATGGTGTGAATTAGAGGACTTAAAGGCATAGGCGATGACAAATTTACCTATATATTACAAAAAAGCATAGAATATATGGTAAAAAGGGTAGATGAATTACACAAAAGTAATGGAAATCTATGGCACTTTGTATTATCCTATAGGTAATGAAGTTTGTGATAAAATGTTACATAGTTACTGTTAGTTACACTTACTGAATTTCTGACCGAAAAGGAGTATCTGCATATGCCTGAATTTCATTCCCGTTTTGAAAAAATTGACCGTCGTGTTCCCATTGATGAACACAACTGTGCCGTTCAATTTGACGTAACGAAGTGTAAGAACTGCACCTTATGTCGCCGGGCCTGTGCCGACACACAGACTGTGTTGGACTACTACTCCCTGTCCAGTACAGGGGACATGCCCATCTGCGTACATTGCGGCCAGTGTTCGTCTGCCTGCCCCTTTGGTGCCATCGTCGAAGTCAACGATGTGGACAAAGTCAAGGCGGCCCTGAAAGACCCTGAAAAGATCGTCATCTTCCAGACGGCTCCGGCTGTCCGCGTCGGCTTAGGCGAAGCCTTCGGCATGGACCCCGGTACGTTCGTCGAAGGAAAGATGGTCGCAGCCCTGCGTACACTCGGTGCGGACTATGTCTTCGATACCGATTTCGGTGCCGACCTGACCATCATGGAAGAAGCGACGGAACTCCTGCACCGCCTGCAATCGGAAGAAATCCCTATTCCGCAGTTCACCAGCTGCTGCCCGGCATGGGTCGAATTTGCGGAAACCTTCTATCCGGACCTGCTCCAGCATCTGTCTTCGACGAAGAGCCCCATCAGTATCCTCAGCCCGGTCATCAAGACCTATTTCGCCCAGCAGAAGAACATCGACCCCAAGAAAATCGTCAACGTCTGCGTCACGCCGTGCACGGCGAAGAAAGCCGAAATCCGCCGTCCTGAACTGAGCGCTTCCGGCCTCTTCTGGGATGAACCGGAAATCCGCGATACCGATATCTGCATCACGACGCGGGAACTGGCCCAGTGGATCCAGGACGAAAACATCGACTTTGCCAGCCTCGAAGATAGCAAGTTCGACAAGGCTTTTGGCGAAGCCTCCGGCGGCGGTCGTATCTTCGGCAACTCCGGCGGTGTCATGGAAGCGGCTATCCGCACGGCATACCACATGTTCACAGGCCGTCCGGCCCCGAAGGACTTCATCCCCTTCGAACCGGTTCGCGGTCTCCAGGGCGTCAAGAAAGCGACGGTCATCTTCGGCCACTTCGTCCTTCACGTCGCTGCCATCAGCGGCCTGGGCAACGCCCGCGCCTTCATCGACGACCTCATTAAGAATGACGCCTTTGAAGACTACTCCTTCATCGAAGTCATGGCCTGCCCCGGTGGCTGCATCGGCGGCGGCGGTCAGCCGAAAGTCAAGCTGCCGCAGGTCAAGAAAGTCCAGGAAGCCCGCACGGCATCGATTTATAAGAGCGATGAAGAAACCGATATCAAAGCCAGCTGGCAGAACCCGGAAATCGAAACACTCTACGAAGCTTTCCTCGATGAACCGCTGTCAGAAATGGCCGAATTTACCTTGCACACCTACTTCTCCGACAAGAGCGACCAGCTGGGCCGCATGAAGAACCTCACGCCCCAGACCAACCCCATGTCGCCGAAGTACAAACCCCCGACAGAAGAATAGCCTCCCTTGTTAGGGGAGGTGGCCCAAAGGGCCGGAGAGGCTGTCTTAATGCGACAGCCTCTTTTTTTGCTTCCAAACAAGATATTGACAACCAATATCATAAAATGTATAATAACTACGTACTTATTGGAACAAGCCATGTGACAAAGGGAACCATATAGGCGGAATCCTTATATGATGCGAGAGGAAACTAGGTACACTCGACCGCAGCGGATAGGGGAGGCCTTTATGATTTCCCTGTCACAGGCTTATACACAGAGAAAGAAGGTCATATTGATGAAAAAGAAAATCGTTACCTCCTTAGCCGCTATGATGGCTGTCGGTGCTGCCTGCGCCTTTGCTGCCAATCCCTTTGTCGACGTACCGTCTGACAGCTGGGCTTACAAATCCGTCGTCGAACTGGCTGACGCCGGCATCATTCAGGGTGTCGATGGACAGTATTTCCAGGGCAACCGCAACATCACCCGTTATGAAGCCGCTGAAATGGTTGCCAAAGCCATGGCTCACATGGACAAGGCGTCCGTCGAACAGCGTGCCCTCATCAACAAACTGGCTGACGAATACGCTGATGAACTGAACAACCTCGGCGTCCGCGTCAGCGCCCTGGAAAACCGCGTAGGCAACGTCAAACTTAGCGGCGATGCCCGTATCCGTTTCCAGCACCAGGATTCCAGCGAATCGAACGCTGGCTATAAGAATGATGCTTCTTGGGATTACCGCGTCCGCGTCCGTGCCAACGCCAAAGTCAATGACCGCACGAACGTAACGTACGGCATCAGCACGGATGACATCAGCTTCGCTGATAACGGCGCAGCTAGCGACAACAAGAACATCTTCACAGACGACGCCAAAGTCGACTACAACTTCGGCGGCGACCACTGGAACCTCAGCGTCGGCCGTACCGATACGTATGTCCTGGGCGGTGAAAACGCCTACGGCTTCCAGTACGGTGACGTCTTTGACCGGGCTGAATTGAAATACACGAACGACCACTTCGCAGCTACGGCTGGCTATGGTAAATTCAAAGCCGGTGATACGGTAGACGAAGCTGTTGATGATGGCTTGGTCGAAGGCACTGGCCTTGTTGGTGTTAAGACAGGCTATGGCGAATTGGAAGGCTTCTTCGGCGGCGGCCGCGCAGCCGGTTCTGCTCTCGGCGTTTACTACAATGATTTCAATGGCATGAAAGGTTTCAAAGCTGACGACCTCTGGGGTGCTTATGCCAGCCTCAACTTCGGCAAATGGAACACTTTGGCCAACTACGAAAAAATCAAAAATGATAACTCCGCTTATGATGATCCGGAAGTATGGATCGGCAAACTGACTTACGGCTCCGCTGACAGCGATGCTCGTGGCTCTTGGGATGCCTGGGTTGAATACCTCAACTCCGATAAAGGCGCTCTCCTCGGCGGTGCGACCAACTCCTGGCGCGATAACAGCGTCCTGGACAACGTCAAATCCTGGGGCGTCGGTATCGACTACACCTTGGCTAAGAACGTCATCCTCACGGCAGCTCAGACCTTTGGTACACAGACCAAACACGGCAATGCCGCTGACCCTGACGAATTCACCGATGTAGAAATTAACTTCCTGTTCTAAAAGGCTTGCCTCATAGGAGAGCTGGCCGCTGAAAGCGGTCTGAGAGGTTGTCTCATAGAAGTTGTTTTATAGGGACTGTCTCATGAAGGCATCTGTCATCATGGGCGGTCCCTTTTGCTTTACATTATGTTTTTTGTAGGGGCTCGCACGTGGCGAACCCGCCGGGTACATGTGAAATACTGGTGAACCAAATTTGCGTGAACGGGCGCCCCACGTGTTCGCTCCTACAGAAAACGATTGCCAATTACGCCGGTTTAGTTGTATAATAAATAAGTTGAAAAAGATTAGGATCGCAAAGGAGAAGATAAGCGTGTTGAAAAAAATATGGATACTTCCGCTTTTACTGCTCGTGTGCCTCATACCTTTCGTATCGGCCCAGGCAGCTTCCAAACCGGAAATCACCAATGTGCGTACGGCTACGCGGACGGATGCCAATACACCTTTCGTCCGGACCGTCCTCGATGTCAACGGCAAGGTCAATCCCAAGCTGTACATCGACAACTCCGGTGAGTACGTTTTCGTTACTTTGCCAAATACCGGCGTAGGCAAGAACGTGGCCAAGAGCTATAAGCCCAACAGCAACGTCATTTCCCGCGTCACCTTATCGCCCCGTTCGTCGAGTACGGACGTGACCATCAAGGTTCCCCGGGCCGTCACCAAGAATGACGTCAAAGTCTTTACCTTGCCGGGCGCTACCAACAGCAAAGCGTCGAGCCGTGTCGTCATCGACATCAATGATAAGTCGGGCAAGCTCAAACAGTGGAGCCATTGGGGCGATACCAATATCGGCATCAAAGGGGCGACCAAGCCGACTCAGAGCTGGAAACCGTCGGCCACCAAACAGCCGGCTGCCAATGTCCCGGCCTATAGCAGCAGCAAGACTTACAGCCTGACCAAGGGCCTCCAGGGCAAGACCATCGCCATCGACCCCGGCCACGGCGGTTCAGACTCCGGTGCTGTCGGCGCCTATTCCAAGGAAAAAGACATTACCTTGGCCATTTCCAAGAAAGTCGCTTCCTTATTGAGTGCTGCCGGTGCCAATGTCATCATGACCCGTACGACCGACGTCGACGTCTATGCGCCTTATGACGGCGCTGTCGAAGAATTGCAGGCCCGCTGCAACATTGCCAATGCAGCCAAAGCCGACGTCTTCGTCTGCATCCATATCGATTCCTTCGATTCCCCGTCGGCAGGTGGTGTCACCGCTTACTACAACAGCAAGACACCTTATGATTACGGCCTGGCCAACTACATCCACCTTCAGAACATGAAGGCCACCAACTTCCCGGACCGCGGCGTCAAGACGGCCAACTTCTACGTCCTCTTGCACACCAATATGCCGGCTACCTTATTGGAACTGGGCTTCATCTCCAACCCGAGTGAAGAAAAAGCCCTCAACTCCGATGCCCAGCAGCAGAACTTCGCTGAAAGCATCGTCAAAGGCCTGGCCGATTACTTCAACCATAACGGGAACTAAGAAAATAGTTTGCAGAGAAAAACTTCAAATTTAAAGCCATCCGCTAACCACTAACTGCTAGCTACTAACAACTTTAAAGGGCTTGTCGTCATGCGACAGGCCCTTTTTTTCGGACTCAGCTGTGTGAAATGAACGCAGTTCGTAAAATACACGGCCCCTGGCCGTATGCGTAGGGACTCGCACATGGCGAGCCCGCTAGGGAGATTTCATCACAGCCCATGCTGGTATAATGGCAGGCTTTTATACACCACGGACAACGAGCTATCTGTCGAGTCTCCGGCTATACACAGGATTCGCTGCGGCCTTTTTGGCCCGTCAGGTGCCGACCAACGTTAAGGATGCGTAGGGGCCTCCTGGGTAAGGCGGCCCGCCGTGATATTACGTCACAGCCTATTCGGGTATGGTGGTATGTTTTTACGAGTCACGGCTTTTCCGCGGACTCAGATGCGGCTACGCCGCGACAGACTCAAACTGACAACGACGCTTCGGGAAACCCTCAGCGCGTAGCGGGCCGCCCGCCGCCGTTATCTGTCCGGGTAATGTTCTGTACCTGACGGGTTCCCAAGGGCTTTGGGCTGCCCCTACGAAATCGCATACAGGCGATGAAGGGAATACCGTTCATCAGGTATCACAAAAATACACGACCCCTGGCCTTGTACATAGGGGCTCGCACGTGGCGAGCCCGCTAGGGAGATTTCATCACAGCCCATGCTGGTGGCAGGCTTTTATGCACCACGGACAACGAGCTATCTGTCGAGTCTCCGGCTATACACAGGATTCGCTGCGGCCTTTTTGGCCCGTCAAGTGCCGACCAACGTAAGGATGCGTAGGGGCCGCCTGGGTAAGGCGGCCCGCCGTGAGATTTAACCACGACCCATTCGAGTATAGTGGCGGCTTTTACGAGCCACGGGTCACGGCGTTCCGGGGATGTACACAGGATTCACGCGGGCCGCCAGGCCCCAAAATTCGACGAACGGCTTTATGCCTGGCCGCCAGGCCCTACGAACCACGAACCACGAGCCACTAAAAAAACTTGACATCGCCCCTTATTTATGATATATTAGGGAAGTCGTAGCATAAGTGGCTATGGATAAGCCGCGTGGAGAGGCTCGCAAGTTCCCGCAAGGGACGCCGTATTCAGCGAGTATATTGATGAGGAGGTGTCACTCATGTACGCTATTATCAAAACAGGTGGAAAACAGTATCGTGTCCAGGAAGGCGACAACATTTTCGTCGAAAAACTGAATGCCGATGTTGATTCCAACGTAGTATTCGACCAGGTATTGGCAGTCGTTAACGACGGTGATGTTAAAGTAGGTACTCCCGTTGTTGAAGGCGCTAAAGTAACTGCAAGAGTATTGGCTCAGGGCAAAGAAAAGAAAGTCCTCGTTTTCAAATACAAAGCAAAATCCAACTACCGTCGTCGTCAGGGCCATCGTCAGCCGTTCACGAAAGTTGCAATCGAAAAGATTGAAGGCTAATGATTACCATTACGATGCATCGCGATAAGAAACATCGCTATACGGGCTTTACCATAAGCGGCCATGCCGATTATGACGAAGCCGGCAGCGATATCGTCTGTGCCGCCGTTTCGGCCTTGTCGCAGACTGCCTTGTTGGGTCTCATGCAGTACGCTTCGCAAGACGTACCGTATGAAGTAAACGATGGCTTCTTATCCGTCCAGGTCCCAAAGCCCTGCGAAGCGTCGCAGATCATCTTAGGGACTATGGTAGCAGGTTTGGAACAAATTGTACGGCAGTATGGAGAATACGTCGTACTCGACTCATAGACGTCAGGAGGTGGACGGAATGTTCAATTTCAACTTACAGCTTTTCGCTCATAAAAAAGGGACAGGCTCCACGCGTAACGGCCGTGATAGCGAATCCAAACGCCTTGGTGTAAAATGCCATGACGGCGTCGTCGTTAAAGCCGGCAACATCATCGTTCGCCAGCGTGGTACGCACTTCCATCCGGGCACGAACGTAGGCATCGGCAAAGACGATACCTTGTTCGCAACGGCTGCAGGCAAAGTTGCTTTCGAACGCGCTGGTAAATACAACCGCAAAGTTAGCGTATACCCTGTAGAAGCGTAAATACGCAGTTGAAGAGGTTATCATGCAGACGTTGCTCTGCATGCATAGCCTCTTTTTTTGTTTTTACATCAAACATCAAACCTTCAACATCAAACAATAAAGTAAAAGGGACTGCTGCATGATGGGGAAGACCTGCATGGGGCAATCCCTTTTTCCATAAAAAACACTTTACGTATTCTCAGAATCCTGTATAATAAGGGTTGTATGTACTTTGATTAAACTCAAGCGGAGGTGTACGCCATGCGCGTTAGTGTCAATGGAGAAAACCGTGAACTCCACGTCTACGACCGCTCGACGGGAGTGGATTACGCCAAGCAGATCGTCTGTTCCTCGGAACAGCTGCAGACCGATATGTACGGCGAATTCGTCCTTACGGAAGAAGAATACAAACATTGGGAAGATTTGCTCCTCATCCAGCAGGAATCGGAGGATATCCTCTTTTCCCTGAAGGATGTCCTGGTCAAAGAAGAACTGGACGACTACATGTATGAAGAAACGAAATACATGACAACGACGGTGGAAACCATCAACATGGAAAATATCTGTCTCAAAGAATTAAAAGAAGCCCTGGAAAAGGACGACGAAAAATGGCTGACAGAGAATAATTTCCAGAAGACCATGGAAAATGCAAGAAAATAAAGGAAGTCTTATGGTGAAAAAAATATGCTCATGGATCGTCGGCGTCCTGCTTACCGTCCTGGTCCTCCTCATCGGTGTCTTTGCTTTTTGGTATTTCGGGTCGACGAACTATCATCTCACAGGCGTCCCCGTCCTGAATTATCATCAAGTCAATAATAAATTCAACACCGTGCTGACCATGAAGCCAGCTAATTTTGACGAACAGATGAAATATCTGCACGACAACGACTATCATTCCATTACCTTGGAACAATTCGATGCCTACATGCGCGGCGAAGGCGATTTGCCGGACCGGCCGGTCCTCATCACCTTTGATGACGGCTACGTCGACAATTACGAAGAAGCCTATCCCATCCTGAAGAAATATAACATGCGCGGCACGATATTCCTGATCATCAACCTCATGGATACGCCGGGCTACCTGACCTGGGACCAGGTCAGGGAAATGGCTGCCGACGGCATGGAATTTGGATCCCATACCATCAGTCATAAACCCCTGACCAGCTTCGACCGGGCCGGAGTCCGTCATGAACTGCAGGACTCGAAAGACATCATCGAAAAAATGACGGGCAAGCCCTGTCATTTCATCGCCTTCCCGGAAGGTAAATATAACGATATGGTCATGGAAGAAACGAGAGGCGCCGGCTACCGCTACGCCTTCACCGTAGATACAGGCCGCGACTTCCCTTGGGACGATCCATACGACTTGGACCGCGTCCCCATGTTTGAAGGCCCTATAAGCTTCAAACACTTCCGGTTCCGCCTGACCTTCAGCGCCTTCAGTGCGCTTCTGTGGAAAACCCATAAATACTTTGAACACATAGAAATGACCAAAGACCTGGCTCAGCATATCCCGCAGCCGTAAAAAAAGGGGCTGTCGCACGAAGGCTTATACCATCATGCGAGGCCCCATTTATGTTGTAGTTTGTAGCACAGAGTTTGTAGTTTGCAGAGAAAACTTTCAAATTTAAAGCCATTCGCTAACAACTAACTGCTAGCTACTAACAACTTTAAAGGGCTTGTCGTCGTGCGACAAGCCCACTTTTATTTTGGTATTACGACCGCGTGCCACTCGTCATAAATTCCGGCTGTGCCCAGGATTCACGGTGGGCCGACCTTTAACCTCTCAGACCGCCTTTGGCGGCCAGCTCCCCTATAAAGGGAGCCTTGTGCGGCCCATTGCGAGATTTCATCACAGCCTTTTCGAGTATAGTGGCGGGCTTTTACGAGCCACGAACCACGAACCACGAGCCACGATTTTTTTCACGAGCCGAGGGTTACTCGAGGCGATGTCGTCAATTTGAATCTGTTGCCGCGCAGCGGCATTTGAATCCGAGGCGGCCTGCGAACTGCGGTCTGCGGGGCCATCAGCCCCTTACTCTATTTTTTCTTTCCAGCAGAGGAAGATTTCGACGGCCAGGGCGGCGAACCAGATGTTTCGGGCCAGGACGTTGATGATACAGTACCAGCCGGATTTCCCCAGGTCGTGGTAGCGGCGTATCATATAGGAGAAGTCGACAGGGATGAGGAGGACGGCGATGAGGCACGAGGCGATCGTGTATTCCAGGGCCGCCGGGCCGCCCTGCGAGGCCAGGTGCTGGAGCCAGATGATGAGGCAGATGGGCAGGATGCTGAACAGGCGAAAGTGCAGGTAGCGTTTACGGCTGACCTTGCCTTTGAAATCTAAATGGTTGCGGATGAGTACGCGAATAGGCGCGTCTTCGGCTATGATCAAGAGAAGGACCTCCTTTGATGAATCAGGGATTTTTCTCTAGTGTAGCACGAAAGACGCGCCTATTTCGATAGGACGGGCAAAGTGGCAAAAGCTGGCACGAAATGCCGGAAAAGTCAAAATTCTCCGGCCGCTGCCGCTCCCGTGAGAAGGGCCACGTTGTCCGTATCATATTCAATTTGTTCCGACCAGCGGCGCACGGCTTCAGGCAGATTGCCCGTTACGGCAGCGGCAAGGCCGATGAAGTCCGTGTTACGTGCAGCATAGGTGGCGAGGACGTCAGAAGGGACGTCTGCAAAGGACTCGAGCTGCCGGTAAAAGAGATAGTCGTACACGCGCTGATACCGTTTGGCCTGTTCCGGATCCGGAGCTGCGACCTTTTCCGTCGATGCTATCCGGGCCTGTAAGGCTTTTAGACCAGCCGTCCAGGCATCGTCAATCGGTTCGGTCCGGGACAGGACGGCCAGGAGGCGTTCATGGCCTTTTTTCGTCGTGTCGGGCTGATAAACGAGACCCGCCGATGGCGCCGGATAATCCAGGGCATCCAGGAGCTGCGCCAGCGTCCCCAGGGACTGGCCCGTTTCATCATCATAGAAGGTGAGGGGAGAGGGGCTGCTCAGCAAGAGACCGGCCGCGGCTTCACAGCAGAGCCCGACGCCGCCGAGTTCCCTGTCCTGCCCGTTCCCGTCGGTGACGACCTGGAAGAACCGCGGATGGAGGGCGCAGATATCGCAGAGGATGTCGTCGCCGCTTTCACGGATGAGACGGCATAAGCCATCGAGCCGCAGGAAGGGACAATTCCCGTCGGCAGTGAGACAGAAATGCCAGCCCTCCGGCCCTTCGGCGATGTGTTGGCGGATTGCCCCACCTAAGGGGCCATCGAGGTGCTGGTAAATGTCGGCCGTCACGTCGTCAATGTCGATGTCCCAACCCCGGCAGCATGTATGCTGACAGGCATCGGCTTTGCACTGGAAGCGGTCGTAGAAATCAGGAAGGATCATGATCAGAATTCATACGTTGTCCCCGGGTCGACGACCTGGACGGGGATATTGTATTTCGTTTCCGTGAGCTTCTTGTATTCCTGCGGGTCTGCTTCGACAATGGGCCAGGTCTTGTAGTGGACGGGGATGACGAAGCGCGGCTGGATCCAAAGGGCTGCCAGGGCTGCGTCGTCGATGCCCATGGTGAAGTTATCGCCAATCGGCAGGATGGCGCAGTCGATCGGCCCGAAGCGGTCGAGGATTTTCATGTCCGAGAAGAGGCCTGTGTCGCCGGCGAAATAAACGCGCTTGCCGCCAAATTCGACGATGACGCCGCATGCCAGCCCTCCGGCAATGCCCGAACCGTGGAACGCCGGTGTCAGGCGTACTTTGCCAAAGGGGAAATCCGCACTGCCGCCGACATGCATGGCATGGTCCTTGCAGCCTGCTTCGCCCGCTTTGCCAGCGACTTCGGCCGTGCTGATGACCGTAGCGTCATTGGCTTTGGCAATGGCTTCGGTATCGCCATAATGGTCGCCGTGGCAGTGAGTGACGATGATGTACTGGCAGTGGATGTCTGTCGGACAGACCTGGGTCCAGGGATTCTCCGTAATGAACGGGTCAAAAAGGATGGTCGTCACATCATCGGAAAGAGTGAATGCGGAATGACCGTAATAATTGAATTTCATAGTGCCTCTGCTCCTTAAAGACAATCAGTCTTTTTCAGTACTGTTCAAACTCCATTTCTTCCATTCTTCGAACCAGCTCTTGACGTGTTCCTGCGGGAGGGAGCCGCAAAAAGTGTTCTTCAAGGTCTTGCGGAGTTCGCCTTCTTTTTCGCCTAACGGATAGACGTCTTTATATTCGTCATAGACGTTCCAGAAGTCGCGCATGTGCAGGTTGGCATAGGTTTCACCGTAAATCTTGTAGCACGTGTCGCACAGGGTGATGAAGACGGCTTCGTCGTTGTGCTGGTTGGCGTCGTCGAGGCCGCAGCAGCGCGTATACAGTTTGATTTTGCTGCCGAAGAGTTTGCGAAGGTAATCGTAGACGTCGGAAACCATCTGAGGCTGCAGCTGCAGCAATTTACAGCCGGGAGCGAAATACATGGGATACTGGGCAATGTTATCAAAGTTATCCATAATTGACACCTCTTTCTGAAATCAATAGAAACTTTACCTTTCTATTAAATAATAACTATTATTTATAAGTGTACCATAAAAAGGCCGGAAACGCAATGTTCCTCTTGTACTTCCTGCATAAATCCTGTACAATATCCCTTGGAGAGTGATATAAGTATGCATATCGTAATGGTAGAGCCGGAAATCCCCGGCAATACGGGCAATGTCGCCCGCTTATGCGCAGCCAATCATATTACGCTGCATTTGGTCAAGCCCCTGGGCTTTTCCATCGATGACAAGCATTTGAAACGGGCCGGCCTCGATTACTGGTCGCTCGTCGATGTCCAGATCCATGAAAATTTTCAGGAAGTCCTGGACAAATACAAAGACCACCGTTTTTTCTATTTGACGACCAAATCGGAACAGTGTTACGCCGATATCCAGTTCCAATACGATGATATGCTCGTATTCGGCAAGGAAACGAAAGGCCTTCCGGAAGACCTCCTGAAAGCCAATCCGGAACGCTGCTTCCGCGTACCGATGGTCGAACAGGCGCGTAGCCTGAACCTGTCCAATACCGTCGCTATCGTGTCTTACGAAGCGATGCGCCAGCTCGGCTTCCCGGGTATGGCCAAGAGCGGTATCGGTATCAAGAATCTTTAATTACAGAAATGATGAGGTGTAGAACGTGGAAATTTACGATAAAGCCCATGAATTAGAGGCTGCCATCAAAGAATGTCAGGAATACAAGGACCTCGTCGCAGCCGGTCAGGAACTGGCCAAAGACGAAAAGACCAAGCATCTGGTCCGCGATTTTCTCATGCTCCAGGCCCAGCTGGCCTATGCCCAGTCCATGGGGGACAAGCCGATCCGCAAGAAGATCGACCATTTGAACCAGATGGCCGAACTCATTAAAAACAATCAGACTGCCGTGGAATATTTGAACCATTATAATAAATGGCAGACCATGGCCGGTGAAGTGTTCCAGATTATTCAAAATGCAATGGCAGAAGGAATGAGCATCCTTGATCAATAAATATGCACTGACGACTTTCGTCTCCGAATTAAGTAACTCTGTTCCCATGGAACGGATCCTGCTCGACGAACCCATGAGCGAGCACACGACCTTTGCTGTCGGCGGCCCGGCCGACGTCCTGATCCTGCCGGAATCGGTCAAGGAAATGTCCCTGGCCATCCGGGCAGCACGGCGGCTGGAACTGCCGGTGACGGTCCTCGGCGGCGGCTCCAACGTCCTCGTCCGCGATGGCGGCATCCGGGGCGTCGTCATCCAGCTGAATACGATGACTAAAGTATTGGCCTGCCACGACCGCAAAATCCTGGCCAGTGCCGGTTACATGTTGAAAGATGTCTGCCAGTTTGCCCAGGAAAACAGCCTGACCGGCATCGAATTTGCCTGTGGCATCCCCGGTACCCTGGGCGGCGCCGTCTTCATGAACGCCGGGGCTTACGACGGGGAAATGAGCCATGTCGTATCCCGCGTCCGCACGGTCAACAGCGAAGGCGGTGTCCATACGTATGATGCGCCGAACCTCGGTTTTTCCTATCGCCAGAGCCGCTTCCAGAAATCCCAGGAATTTGTCGTCGAAGTCGAATTAACCTTGCGCAGCGGCGACCCCAAGGAAATCCAGGCCCGTATGGACGATCTCATGAACCGCCGCCGCAGCAAGCAGCCTTTGGAAATGCACAGCGCCGGCAGTACCTTCAAGCGTCCGCCGGGATACTTTGCCGGGACCCTCATCGACCAGACCGGCCTCAAAGGCCTTTCCTGCGGCGATGCCCAGGTCTCGATGAAACACGCCGGCTTCGTCGTCAACACGGGCCACGCGTCGGCACGGGATGTCCTCAACGTCATCCACGAAGTCCAGAAACGCGTCGAAAAAGCGCACGGTGTCCACTTGGAACCGGAAGTCCGCATCATCGGCGAAGACTAGACCTCGCCTAATAAGGCCATGTAGAAATCTCAGAGGCGTGGCTGCGGTAGTAGGGGCTGTTGCACGAAGGTTTTTGCCATCATGCACAATCCCTTTTTTCACGTGGTTTGCCGTGGTTCGTGATTTGTTTGCCGTGAAGGTTTAAATTTTTTAACAATCTGCTGTATGA
>OCTW011569412.1_pt1 | contig 30825 bp, 20 predicted proteins | sample 1539671 | NCBI WGS metagenome assembly OCTW01 (sample SAMN02144230, study PRJEB22623) | gut metagenome | biome: sheep rumen | host: Ovis aries | place: New Zealand | reverse complement strand
CAAATGCAGTTTCGGGAATCCATTTTGTTGCATTTAATCTGACAATTTTGGTTTTCGACTAAAAAGTTGCATTTAGTTTGTCAGTTGGCGTATTTTTCATTTTTTAAAAATTTTTTCAAAAAGATGTTGACAGACGATTCTAAAAGAGTAGAATTTATCTCACCCAGCCAAGAAAGGGAGCCTTGTGTTCCCCTCAAAGGATGGGCATGGCAAATCACTTAGAGATTAGGTGATAGGCTGAGGAAAAATCTCGCCTCCAAGGATTGCGGTAGCATTCCCGAAAGAGAGAATGGCTCAATAAAGCTTCTGCCTAAGAGCAAAGGTTCTTGCTAGACTACCATCAAACAAGAACCGAGGGAATTTCCCCCTCCTGATGAATCGGAAAACGGAATAACTTGTCGAAAGAGCCTTCTTCAAAAGAGAAAGCTTGGGGAAACAAGGGAAACGGGCCTCTTAGTAAGATAAGAGATTCCTCCACCAAGAAACCCTGGTGAGCGTAAACGCAAAAAAGGGAGATCGGAAGAATCTGCGATGATGAACTTCCAAAAGCAGGGCGCCATCCTCAAATGACGTGCCTCAGTGTCTCCGCTTCCTCACACGGTAAACCGTAAAATGAAGCGAATGATTTCTGAAAAATTGTTGTGTTAACAACAACCTCAAGGAAATCGAGTTCCCCCTTGCAAGAGTGGGACCAGGATGCACCTCCATCCGCTGGTAAACCAGAAAAAAGAAGATGAGAGGAGAAATGCCTTAATCGGCAGGAAACCTCCCAAAGATCAAGGGCAAGCCTTGACGCGATCTCCTATTTCGCAGGATACATCCTAAATCTAGGAATCGATACGCTCCCGCTGGCGAAAACGCCTTCGAAACGTAAAGAGACTCGCTAAGGTGAAATCCTTAGAGAGCAGGAATGACTTGATCCTGGCGCTTAGAAAGCACAGAACAAAAGGTCTCTGAAGGCAACTTCAGGAATCAGGGAAACCTGATAGGCGATGACAATGGAGCCTTCCGTAAACAAAATCCCATTTCTTCGATTCGAACCATCTCCTAAACCAAGAAAAACGAATCGATATTCGTTCTAACGTAATCGTTAGGATGAGGCGGCAACAAGTTTCCTCCGCCGTTGAAAACGTAAAAGGAAAATCCGAATGGATCCGCAAAGACCCATCCGAAAACCACCTGAAATTCATAACAGGCGGGTGCCGAAAGAAGCCAGGCGTGCGGTAAACCGCTGGAAAGGCTTCCGGTTCGAACCATCTTCTGTTCTCGCAACATAAGAATTCGAGCCCTAGATGACCTCTTAGCGATAAGAGGAAGGAGATCTCTCTTCCCGGTCATCTATTGAAAGAGAGATGTGCGAGAAAGGAAGATGCCTGAGGATCGACACTTCCATCCAACACAAGATCGTCTCCATTGAAAAATTCGAGACGATCAGAAGAAGATATGGAATCTTCTGACTGGTAAACCAGAAAACAAAAGCCATTGTCCAAACGAACCGTCGGTAGAAACGGTCACGAGGGCATGATCTTGATTCTTCAAGAGTCTCTAGACGAAATCCTTAGACGAGGTAAACCTCAAAGAAGCGGTTTCCGCCAGCAGTTCAAGCTTATCAAGGCGTTAAAACAAAAAGCCAAAGTGGCACCTCCTAGTGATAGGAGGCGTTTTCTTTTTATGAGGATCACATGGTTTTTTGATCAATTTTAGTGAAAAAATTATAAAAATTGCTACTATGTCTCCTGTAAGGAGATGCCTATGTCAGAAAAAATCAGAATTCAGGACGATTTATATCAGGCCGTCAATGGAGAATGGCTGAAAACCGCCATCATCCCAGATGATCGCCCTACCGCCGGCGGTTTTGCCGAATTAAATGAAGAAGTGGAGAAATTGCTGCGCAAAGATTTCGCCGCCTTTGCCTCAGGCGAGAAAGAAGCTCCTCTTCCCGAACTTTTAGAAGCCACCAAACTTTATAAGAAAGTGTTGGATATCGAACGCCGAAATAAAGAAGGTATCGAACCGCTGCTCCCTCTTTTAGAGAAAATCCAAAACGTTAAAGATATTGCCGATTTGAATCAAAAAGCCAAGGAATTGGCCTTCGAAAACATCGATCTGCCGCTTAACTTCGGCGTTGAGCCAGATATGAAGAACACCGAAGTAAATTCTCTCATTCTTCTCGGGCCAAGCATCATCTTGCCAGATACGACTTATTATGATGAAGGCAATCAAACAGGTCAGGCGTTACTTGGAGTTTGGAGTCAGATGGTTTCCGCTTTATTGGCCAAAACCCCATTAAGCGGAGAGGAACAAAAACAATATTTGGCCGACGCTTTGGCATTTGATAAGAAAGTCGCCCAAAACGTCAAATCTCAACTCGAGTGGGCCGATTATGTCGCCAATTACAATCCGATGGATCTTGAGCAAGTCGCCAAGAAAGTCGCCCCATTTGATATTCAAGGCCTATTAAAGGAAATCTGGGGAGAAGCCGCCCCTTCTCGCGTCATTGTCTATGACCCAAAGGCAATCAATGGCTTTGCGAATTATTTCAACGAAGAAACGTTCCCTCTCTTCTTGCATTGGACTTATGTAAACACCCTTCTAGGTGCCTCTCGTTGGCTTTCTGAAGAGCTTTCTTCCTTAAGCACCATATATCGCCGCACTCTTATGGGGATTCAAAAAGACCCTGTCTTAGAAAAGCAAGCTTACCAATTGATCGGCTCTTATTATGCCGAGCCGGTTGGCGTTTATTATGGCCGTACTTATTTTGGTGAAGAGGCCAAAAAAGACGTGGTTTCGTTGGTGAAAGAAATCATCGAAGCCTATAAGACGAGAATGGCTGATAATGTCTTTCTAAAGCCAGAGACCAAAGAAAAAGCTATCCTCAAACTTTCTACCATTGCCATTAAAATGGGTTATCCAGACAAAGTGGACCCATTCTATGGAGAATTGAAAGTGGAAGAGAACGATTCTTTATATGCTTCCCTTCATAAACTTTCCATCCAACGGATCAAACATTCGTTGGAAAAACTTACCAAACCAGTCGATCGTGGGGAATGGGCTATGCCAGGACACATGGTCAACGCTTGCTATAACCCATTTGCCAACGACATCACCTTCCCAGCGGCGATTCTCCAAAAGCCATTCTACGGTTTAGATCAATCCCGTTCGCGTAATCTCGGTGGCATTGGCGCTGTCATTGGTCACGAAATCTCTCACGCATTTGATAACAATGGCGCTTCCTTCGATGAGAAGGGCAACCTTGCCAATTGGTGGACCGAAGAAGATTATGCTGCTTTCAAAGCCCTTACCAAAGGCATGATTGAGGAATTCGACGGCATTTCCTTCTATGGCGGAAGGGTGAATGGGGAATTGATCGTTTCCGAAAATATCGCCGATAACGGAGGCATGGGTGTCACGCTTGGCATCATGCATCAGACCGAAGGCGCCGATTTTGCCGAATATTTCGAAAACTGGGCCAGGGTTTGGTGTATTAAAGCCCAGCCGCAATATATCCAACTTCTTTTAACCAATGACGTTCACGCCCCGGCAGAATTAAGAGCCAACATGCAACCACGGAATTTTGAGGAATGGTACGAGACTTTCGGTGTCAAAGAGACTGACGGGATGTATCTTGCCCCAGAAAAGCGGGTCCGCATCTGGTAAGAGAAAATGATTTAGGCAGGTTTCAAGCCTGCCTTTTTTGTTGAGAAAAACAAAAAGCCACTCATCTTTTTTCTTAGGCCGTTAGAAGCAACAAACCAATCCATCGATGGTGATTGACAGATGATTTTCTCTTTTGTTGGACTTAATCTATGAGCATGGTGAGAGAAAACAAATACTCCGTCTATGAAGTGGTGGACGCATCCTTGTCTTTACTTTTTGGCTTGCTTTCTTTGGTCCCCGCTTTAAAAGGAAATTACCTTTTCTTTACTTTCTTCTTGCTCGGTCTTTCTGTCGGCGCGACGAAACTGGTTTCCGTTTTTTGCTCCACGATGTGGAAGCCCAGCCCTTACAACGGAATCTTTTTACGTGGTCTTTCTTTATTTTGTACCGTCTTTGCCTTGGATTTTGGTCTTTTGTTCATGATTTTCTGGACCCCCAAAGATTCTTACGCCACGTGGTTGATGTTTGGTGTCTTTGTCTTTTACGGCCTGATTCGTCTCGGAAGCGCCCTCTCTTTCTTTTTCGTCCATCAAAAAGAGAAGAGTCCCATTTCTTTTGCTCGCAGCCTTTCGGATTTCACAGAAGTGATATTCGCCGGGTATGGGGCTTTGATCGTTGCCTTAGATCAATTCCAAGTCGGCCGGCACTTCGACGGTTTGTTTATCGGTTTGCTTGCCTTAAATGCCATTTTAACCTTAGGCACGCTGTTGCTCTCCGCTCCGATTGTGGTCGTTGGCAAAGAAAAACGACCCCTCGGCTTTAAGGAAGGCATGTTTTGCTTTTGGCGTTTTGTGATTTCTAAATCCATCTTCTTTTTCGTGGCAATGGCTTTTTGCCTTCTCTTGGCTTTGCTTGCTTTCTTAGATATGTTTCAAAATCCGCCGTCTGGATTTTTGGCTTTGTTTCATCTTGTCTTTGTCATCGCTTCTGTCTTTTTCTTTGTTTGGAACAAACTTTCATCGAAAAACCGCCGTCATTATTCACCAGAAGAAGTACTGAGAAGGAAACACAAGATGGAAATCTTTGCCTCGGCGTTTCTCTTCGCCGTTGCCAATCTTAATTTAGCTTCGGCCATCGTCTTGTGGCAAAATGGCGCAAACCGGGAAAATTATTCTTTGTTTGGAATCGCTTTTTTGAGCTTCTTTGCCGTTTGGAGAATTCTTGCTGCCATCATTTCGGGGACTGCGGGCAGAAAAGAGAACAATCCTTATGATATTGTGAGTTCTGCACTAAGTCTTGTAGCCGGCGTCGTCTCAATGGTCTCCGTTGTATCCCAGGTGGCTGGGGCGGTGGGAAATGAGATCTTTGCCTTTGTTTTGGCAGTCAACTCGATTTGGGGAGTTGTCGCCTTGGAATTGTTGCTAATGGCCTCTCTTCTCATTCGGGGTATTAGGGGCATCCGTAGAGCGATTTAGACATTGTATAAAGAAAGAAGGATTCCTGAATCAGTCAATCTTTAGATTCGCCGTTTTTCAAAACCCTACTTGGGCACATATAAATTTGATACCTAATTTAAAAAAACGAGCAATTCAACAATAATAAAAATAAGATTTTATCGAATGTTTTACATATTTTTTTGACAGTGTATAACAAATATTATTATTCTTCTTGAAAAGACACCTTTAAGACCTAAAATGGATTTCGCTAAAACGAAATAGGAACCTTAACTTTCCTTTTCGAACCCCTTGAGGTGTTGCTTATGAAAAATTTCTACGATGAATCCCTTGATGGGAACATGACCACAGAAGAGCTGAAAATTTGTGTTATGAAACGTTCTGGCGAACGCGTGCCCTTCGATCGCCAAAAAATCGTTGATGCCATCAATTCTGCGAATGAAGACGAAGGCATCGCTGCTGAACGTCTTTCTCCAGAGGAAATTGCTAATATTGCCTACGGAATTCAAAAAGACGCCATCAATGCCGGACGTGATCTCTCCGTCGAAGAAATCCAGGATAAGGTCGAAGACGCTTTGATGGGGAGCGGCAAATTTAAAGTGGCGAGACTTTATATCACTTATCGTTATCGCCATGCCGAAAATCGGAAGATGAGCGACATCGACCAAAAAATTGCAGGGGTCGTGGAGAGAGATAACGAAGAAGTCAAACAAGAAAACTCCAATAAAAACCCAACCATCCTTTCTGTGCAAAGAGACTATATGGCTGGGGAATGGAGCCGTTATTACACCAACAAATATCTTTTGCCAGAGGATATCGTAGAAGCCCACAAAGAGGGCGTGATCCATTTCCATGATGCCGACTATTTTGCCCAACATATGCACAATTGCTGTTTGGTCAACCTTTCGGATATGTTACAAAATGGCACTTGCATCTCTGGCACCCATATCGATCGCCCTCACTCTTTCGCCACGGCTTGTACCGTCGCCTCTCAGATTGTTGCCCAAGTTGCTTCTAGCCAATATGGCGGACAAACCATCACCATGTCTCACCTTGCCCCGTTTGTTGATCTTTCCCGCAAAAGAATCGCCGCACGGTTAAGAAAAGAATTTGAAGCCGTTGGCATCGAAACTACCGAAGATAAATTTGCTGAACTTGTCGAAAGAGAAGTCCGTAAAGAAGTGGAAGGTGGCTGCCAAACCATTCAATATCAGCTCATCACCCTTCAATCGACCAATGGCCAAGCTCCATTTGTCACAGTCTTCCTCTATCTCAACGAAGTCCCAGAAGGACAAACAAGAGACGACCTCGCTTTGATCACTGAAGTGATGCTGAAACAACGTATTCTCGGTGTGAAAGACAGAACCGGAGCTTATATCACTCCAGCCTTCCCGAAACTGATTTATGTCTTACAAGAAAACAACATTGAAGAAGGCGGAAAATATTATTACCTTTCTAAATTGGCTGCTGAATGCACCGCCAAACGCATGGTCCCTGACTATATCTCAGAAAAGAAGATGTTGGAGTTGAAACATGACGTTTATCCGTGCATGGGCTGCCGCTCCTTCTTGACTCCGGATCGTTTCACCGAAGCGGGACTTGGCAATGTTTCCGGGGCGATGGATTACGTTCCTGGAAAACATCGTTATTATGGCCGTTTCAACCAAGGCGTCGTCACGCTTAATTTGGTTGACGCAGCCTGCTCTTCTGGCAAAGACGAAGCGAAATTCTGGCAAATCATGAACTCTCGTCTCGAACTTTGCCATCGAGCATTGCAAATTCGCCATAACCGTCTACTTGGCACTCCATCGGATGTCGCCCCAATTCTCTGGCAAGACGGCGCCTTAGCCCGTTTAAAATCAGGCGAGACCATTGACAAACTCCTTTATGGTGGATATTCGACCATCTCCCTTGGCTATGCTGGCTTAGCAGAGGCGGTTTATTACATGAAAGGCGTATCTCACACTTCCGAAGAAGGACAACGTTTCGGTTTGAGAATCATGCAACTTCTCAATGACAAATGCCAAGAATGGAAGAAGGCGGAGAATATCGATTATTCCGTTTACGGAACTCCTCTTGAATCAACCACCTACAAATTTGCCAAATGCTTGCAGAAGAGATTCGGCATCATCGAAGGTGTTACCGATCACAACTACATCACGAATAGTTACCACATCAACGTCCGTGAAAATATCAACGCATTCGACAAACTTTCCAAAGAAGCCGAATTCCAGCGTCTTTCTCCAGGCGGCGCCGTCTCTTATGTCGAAGTTCCGAATCTCCAAAACAACATCCCTGCTGTCTTGGCCATCATGAAACACATGTACGAGACCATCTTGTATGCCGAACTTAACACCAAGAGCGACCTTTGCGATTGCTGTGGGTATGACGGCGAAATCAAGATCGTCAAAGACAATACAGGCAAACTCGTCTGGGAATGCCCAAAATGCGGGAACCGTGACCAATCTAAGATGCATGTCGCAAGACGCACCTGCGGTTACATTGGCACTCAATATTGGAACCAAGGCAGAACCCAGGAGATTCAAGACCGCGTCCTTCATCTTTCTTGCGGAGAATATAACGTCGAAGACGAAATCAAAGAATCCGCGAAAAACCACTAGTAACGAAATCCCCCAATGGTGTATAAAAACAACAAGGGGGATTTTCTTAACCTCAAGAAAGGAAAATAACGATGCATTTTGGTCAGATTATGTTAGCCGATTCCGCAAACGGAGAAGGCATCCGCGTCTCTTTATTCGTCTCTGGGTGCACCAACGCTTGTTTAGGCTGTTTTCAACCAGAGACCTGGGATTTTAATTTTGGCCAAATCTATGACGAAAGTGTCGAAGATGGCATCATCGAAGAATGCAAGAAACCCTATTACAGCGGTCTTACGATTCTCGGTGGCGAACCATTTGAAATCCCCAATCAGAAAGCGCTGATTCCTCTAATTCGAAAATTCCGCAAGGAACTTCCCAGCAAAACCATATGGATGTATACCGGCTTCACCTATGACACTGATCTTTACCCAGGTGGCAAACGTTATTGTGAAGTTACCGATGAGATTTTAGATAATATCGATATTCTTGTGGATGGGAAATTCGTTTTGGCTTTGAAGAACATCTCTCTTAATTTCCGAGGCTCAGAAAACCAAAGAATCATCGATGTCAAAGCATCAAGAAAAGCAGGAAAAGTCATTCTCTCTCCTTTAAACAACTAAACGCTTAGAGAATTTTGCCCTCAAATTTATCTAAGACAACAAAAATATTAAGCATAAAGGTTGAGACGATGATTTTCTTTGCCTAAGATAGTCCCATGGAACCATTACAACTATACGAACTAAGAAGACACGGAAACAAAGACACCGAATATTTTGACATCGAAGACATTCTTTTTGCCTTATACGATGCTGGCTACCCCGTTGATCGTCATTTTTATGAGGATGGGGATTTTGAGGACGAAGCAGTCAATGCCATCTTAGAAAAAGAGGGGCTAGCTGCCTTGCCAATTACCGTGATGGATGGGAAAATCGCCATCAAAGCCAGATATCCAAGCCTAAATGAATTAGCCAATTATTTTGATGTTGAGATCACTTTCCAACCCGAAGAAGATTGCTGCGGAGAAGACGGTTGTTGCTGTCACCATGACCATAATGACGAACATCATTGTTGCCATCACGGGGAAGGCGAGGAACATCATTGTTGCCATCACGAAGAAAATGAGGAACATCATTGTTGCCACGAAGAAGACGAGCAACACCATTGTTGTGGCAATCATCACCACCACGAATCTTAATTTCGGTTCCTCCGGGAACCTTTTTCTTTTAGAATGAATAGGATTTAGGAGTTTTTACATGGAAGAAACATTATTGAGAAAATACGCTGAATTAATCATTAAATCCGGCATATCTTTAAAACAAGGAGACCAGGTTGTCATCAACGCGAATGTCGATCAAGAAAATTTCGTCACGATGGTGGTGGAAGAAGCTTATCAAAACGGCGCGAAACGTGTCTATGTCAATTGGACGTCCCAAAAAGTCCAACGCATTGCCTTGTTACACGGAGAAGAACAAGAACTTTCTCAACTGACCCCTATGGATTTGGCCTTCTGGAAATGGAGGGGAGAGGAACTTCCTTCCTTGATTTGGATCGATTCCGATGACCCAGACGGCTCTAAGGGCGTCGATGCTGCCAAATTCGCAAGAATCCGCCAGGCTCAATATAAGATTTATGGAAAATACAAAGAGATGACTGAAAATCGCATCGCTTGGTGCATCGCCGGAGCCCCCGCCCCCGAATGGGCACAAAAGGTGTTCCCTAAGGAAAAACCTGAAGAAGCGATGGAAAAACTATGGGAAGCGATTCTTTACACCTCTCGGGCTGCCGATGGGAATGGCATCAAGAATTGGGAAAAACACGACCAAGAATTGAGAAAACGCTATACGTACCTTAACCAATTGCGCCTTAAGACACTTCATTACACTTCTAGCAACGGAACCGATTTGACTGTCGGCTTAATTCCCGGCGTCAAATTCCTTGGCGGCGGCGAAACAACCCTAGACGGCCGTTTCTTCCAGCCAAACATCCCATCCGAGGAAGTGTTTACTTCGCCTAAGAAAGGGGAGGCGGAAGGAATTGTCTATGCCGCCAAACCGTTGGTGTACAATGGTGTCCTGATCACTGATTTCTGGGTGAAATTCCACGAGGGAAAAGCCGTGGATGTCCATGCCGAAAGCGGAGAAGAGGCCCTGCGTTCAATTTTGAGCCTTGATGAAGGTTCTGCTTATTTAGGAGAATGCGCTTTGGTGCCTTATGATTCTCCAATCAACAACACGGGTCTTTTATTCTATAACACTTTGTATGATGAAAATGCTGCCTGTCATTTGGCGTTAGGAAGAGGATTTACCTCTCTTGTCCCAGGATTTGAAAGGATGAGCGATGAGGAAATCCGCAGCTTGGGGATCAATTATTCCTTAAGTCACGTTGATTTCATGATTGGTTCCAAAGATTTGAACATCGTCGGCACAACCGAGGATGGGAAAGAAGTGGAAATCTTTAAAAACGGTAACTGGGCTTTTGAAATTTGACTTTTGTCTTTTTCAAGATTAGGCGACCTTTTCGATACTTTTTCTTTATTTTAAAGAAATCCCAGTGCTTTTTGGTTTGCTTTCTTCTCGCAAACCTCTACAATGCGTAATGTTGGCTATGAACGAATCTCAGGAAAAATACACATTAGGAATCGATGTCGGCTCCACCACAGTTAAGGCAGTTCTTCTCAATAGCAAAGGGGAGGTTCTTTATGCTTCCTACGAACGCCATTTCTCTAAAGTTCGTGAAACTTCTGAATCCGAAGTGAAGAAAATCAGAGAGAAATTTGGCAATCTAGAGGTCAAATTTGCATTCACGGGGTCTGCTGGTTTAGGACTTAGCGAAAGAAGTCACCTTCCTTTTGTTCAGGAAGTCCAAAGCTCCTATGTTGCTATCAAACGTCTTTACCCCATGACGGATTCTGCCATTGAATTGGGGGGAGAAGATGCCAAAATCATTTTTATTACTGGCGGCTTAGAAGAAAGAATGAATGGCCAATGTGCGGGAGGCACAGGGGCTTTTATTGACCAAATGGCCACCTTACTTAACGTCACCGTCCCAGGACTCGAAGAATTAGCCACCCAATCCAAAAAGACATATCCGATCGCATCCCGTTGCGGGGTTTTTGCCAAATCGGATATTCAGGCTCTTTTGAATCAAGGAGCCTCTAAAGAAGATGTGGCGATGTCGATTTTCTATGCCGTGGCTGATCAAACCATCGCGGGTTTGGCTCAAGGCCGAAGAATCCAAGGACACGTCCTTTTCCTTGGAGGACCTTTGCATTTCTTAAATAGTCTAGGGAAGGCGTTTAAAGACCGTCTTAAACTGACGGATGAAGAAGCCATATTCCCAGAGGATTCGGATACTTTCGTTGCCAAAGGAGCGGCCATTTACGCCGAAGGATTCAAAGAAACCATCAGCCTCGATGAAATTGCCGATCATTTAGAGCAGGCAAACATGAAAGGCACCATTACGACAGGGAAACCCTTATTCAACAATCAAGAAGAATATGACTCTTTCGTCGCGTCGCATCAAGATTTTGACATCAAACGGGCAGATTTAAGGACCTACGAAGGCAAAGCCTATTTGGGAATCGACGCTGGATCAACGACAACGAAAATTGTTTTGTTAAGTGAAAATAATGAAATCTTATATGACCATTATGAATCCAATCTTGGTTTGCCAATCGACCGAATCGTGGAGCAATTGAAGACCATCTACTCTTTGGCTAACCCAAAATTAGACATCGTTGGCAGTGCCGTCACTGGATATGGTGAGGATTTGATCCGCGCCGCCTTGCATGTGGACTATGGCATGGTGGAGACGGTGGCACATTTCAAGGCAGCTCGTTTCTATGAGCCAGATGTCAATTTCGTCATCGATATCGGCGGACAGGACATTAAATGTTTCAACGTGAAAAACGGAGCGATTGATTCGATTATGCTCAATGAAGCCTGTTCTTCTGGGTGTGGCTCCTTCTTGCAAACCTTCGCCCAAAGCCTGGGATATGGGGTAGAAGAATTCGCCCAAACCGCTTATTTTGCCAAAAACCCTGTTTTATTAGGCTCTCGTTGCACGGTTTTTATGAACTCTTCTGTCAAACAAGCCCAACGAGAGGGGGCGCCTGTGGATGATATTGCAGCCGGATTATGCCGCTCCGTCGTGAAAAACGCTTTATATAAGGTTATTCGTGTGAGAGACGCCAAAGAATTAGGCGAGAAAATCGTCTGCCAAGGCGGGACTTTCCTAAATAACGCCGTGCTTCGTTCTTTTGAACAAGAAATCGGTCACCAAGTCATCCGTCCTTCGATTGCCGGTTTGATGGGAGCCTTTGGTGCCGCTTTGACAGCGAAAGAAAAAGGCGGGGAGCGTGGATTGATTTCTCCAAAGGATTTAGACAATTTCGGTTATACCTCAACCCACTCTACTTGCCATATGTGCGGTGCTAGGTGCCCTTTAACGTTATTGAAATTCCCCAACGGCCAGATTTTCCTGTCAGGGAACAAATGTAACAAGCCGGAAGGGAGAAGACGTTCTAGCGATGCCTTAGATCTTTATGTCTATAAACGAAACCGAATCAAAGAATTACTTCCTTCTCCTGCTTCTCCAAAAGGAGTGGTCGGTCTTCCCATGTCCTTGGTGATGTGGGAACAACTTCCTTTCTGGGACGCTTTCTTCAAACATCTTGGTTTTGATACCCTCGTCTCGCCTTTTTCCACAAGAAAGATGTATCGTGAAGGACAAAAGACCATCCCTTCCGACACGGCTTGCTACCCAGCAAAATTGATGCATGGGCACGTGGATTATTTGCTTCAACAGAATCCAACTTTCATCTTCTATCCATCAGAATCCTATAACGTGAACGAGAAGCGCGGAGACAACCATTTCAATTGCCCGGTTGTCGCTTATTATGGAGAATTGATCAAAAAGAACGACGAACGTTTCTCAACGGCTACCTTCCTTGACCCTTTTGTCGATTTAAGCGCGCCAAAGAAAGCCATCGCCACATTGACAGATTGCCTTTCTTCCTATGGTGTGAAGAAAAAAGAAGTCAAAAACGCATTTGAATTTGCTTATCAAGCCGAGCTTAAGTATCGCGCAGATTTGAAACAAAAAGCCAAACAAATCATCGCCGAAGCAAGAGAAAAGAAAATGATTACCGTTGTTTTGGCGGGACGTCCTTATCATGTTGATCCAGAAGTCAGCCACGGAATTGAACGATTGTTGGATTCTTTGGGCGTTGCCGTTGTTTCAGAAGATGCTTTGGATTATTCTGAACAATCCCAATCTAAGGTACACGTCCTTAACCAATGGACGTTTCATGCTAGACTTTATGATGCGGCGAACTATGTCGCCAAACACGAAGATATGGAACTCGTGCAGCTGATTTCCTTCGGCTGTGGGGTCGATGCCATCACCAGTGATGAGGTTCGAAGAATTTTAGAATCACAACATAAACTCTATACTGGCATTAAGATCGACGAGATTAACAATTTAGGCGCAGTCCGCATCCGTCTAAGAAGCCTTTTGGCCGCCGTCGAGGAAAAGAAACATGTCTAACGAACGTAAGAAATTATTTAAAAAATTCGAGAAAGAACATTACACCATTTTGGTGCCGGACATGTGTCCGATTCATTTTGACTTGCTCACACATTGTCTGGAAAAAGATGGCATGCATATGGTCATTGTCACCCCCCAAGGTCCTGCGGCGAAAGAAGAGGGGTTAGCTTCGATCCATAACGATGCTTGCTATCCGGCATTGATCACCTGTGGCGCTTTTGTGGATGCTTTAAAAACCGGCCAATACGATTTAAATAAAACTGCCGTCATTATGTCCCAGACGGGGGGAGGATGCCGCGCCTCGAATTATATTTCCTTGTTCCGCAAGGCTTTCGAAAAAGAATTCCCGACCGTCCCCGTTCTTTCTTTGAATTTCTCAGGCTTAGAAAAAGAACGCTCTTTGCCATTGACCTTAAGACGTTCGTTAGAATTTCTCCATTGTGTCGTCTATGGGGATTTCTTAATGAATCTGGTGAATCAATCGCGTCCCTATTATGGAGAGGAAAAAGTGAACGAGACGTTGAATTGTTGCTTAGAATATCTCCATCGCCAGATCGGTCACCAAGCTTTTTATCAACGAAAGAAAAACTATCGTTACCTTCTTTCACAATTCAAACCATTAGAACCACCGGGAAAAAGAAAGCCACGTGTTGGGATCGTCGGAGAGATTTTTGTCAAATACTCGCCTTATGCGAACAACCACCTCAAAGATTTCTTGATTTCCCAAAACACCGAAGTGGTGGAGCCCTCCCTTAGCGAATTCGTCCTTTATTGCATCTACAACTTAATTAACGATCATACTCTTTATGGGATGAACCATTTATTGAATGGCCTATATAAAAAAGCCTATAAAATCGCTTTGAAAGAGACGCGAATTGCCGCGAAGGCGTTAGAAGGGACTCGATTCGAGCCATTCGAGGATTTTGCGGAAATCGTTGAAAATGCCCCTGAAGTGATTTCTACGGGAGTCAAGATGGGCGAAGGCTGGTTGATTCCCGCGGAAATGGTTTCTTTTGCCAAAGGCGATAAAGTAAAGAACATCGTGGTCGTCCAGCCGTTTGGCTGCCTCCCCAACCACATCGTTGGCAAAGGGATGATCCGTCCGGTGAAAGAGAGATATCCAGAAGAGAATATCGTTCCCTTGGATTTCGATGCGTCTTCGACCCAAGTCAATCAAGAAAACCGCTTGAAATTGATGTTAGCCAATTTGAAAGATTAGAGAAAAAGGACTGACACGCGTCAGCCCTTTTTTCAATTTTGTCCCAGAAGGAGTTGATTCGTTTCCTCTTAATCAAGAGGTGGTCTCCTTGGTCGGTCATTAGGATTCCCATTCCATTAGGTGGGCTTTCAACACAGACGTCTCCAGTCAGGATACCTAAGTAATGCTGTAGGGGAACAATATTATCCTTCTGGTAGCTAGTTACCTAGCAATTTCATTATAGAGGAAAAAAGCATCTCTTCAAGTCAGGTGCAACGGTAATCAAACAAGACTTTAATTGTAATTAAGCGATTGTAAAGGTATGATGAAAACGCATGAAAAACAGGAAAAGCTATCGCTTGTTCGTTTTGTCCGTTGCTGGCGTTTTTTCTTTCGGCTCTTTGCTTGCCTTCAGCATCCATAGAGGCGCCACGAATCTTTTTGCCACAGGGAATCCATCGTATTCTTGCGCAAGCATTTATTTTGGCGAGACAAGAATTACAGGGAGTAACTACAAAGTCACGGACCTTTCCGGCCGTTTTACGACTTCAGGAGATATTGCCTCTGTCTCCATCACCGCGACAGGCTCTGTTTATTTGCCTAAGGCTGGCTATATGCCAAAATTAGGAAAAGATAAAGAGACCGGTGCTTTGCATTATACTGTCGCCTTCAATGGGCCCGTAAATATCGCTCAAATGTCCGTCACTTGTGCTGCCTGGTCTACCGCCGCTTCTGGCGTTTGCGCTCCTTTCAAACTTATGGTGACAAGCGGGGAAACATTGACTATCGATGAAAGTCAAGCGCCAACCTCTGGCACCCTTCAGGCATATACTTTAGTATCACCAACCTCTGGTCCTGTGACGTCTTTAACCTTTACGATTGAGAATACCAAAGCGACATCGGCGGCAACTCTCTCCGTTTCTAATGTGACATTTAAACTAACACCAGGTTCCTCAGATTCAAGCTCTTCAGAAGAATCGTCTAGTTCTAGCCAAACCACAAGTTCGCAAGAATCATCAGAAAGCTCGCAAAGTAGCTCTTCCAGCATCGATTCCAGTAAAGAATTCATGATGTATTTCTCTGAGATGTTCGGAGCTAACTACGGGGATGGATTCTTGTTGAAATATGGGAATTGGGAATGTTTGGTCGATGGCGGCCAAAGTGCTAACAGAACCTCGATTTCCAATATTCTTAAGACTTATTGCACCGATCATGTTCTTGATATGTTTATCGGCACTCATTCGCATGAAGACCACCTCGGCCTTTATACGAATGATACGGTCTTTAGCAATGGCGGCGTCACCTCCATTGGGACCATCGTGGATTCTGGCGATGGGAGAAGCGCCCAATTCTATGATTCTTATAAGACCTTACGTGATGGCACATTGACGAGTACCTATGGGGCCTCCTATTATCCAGTCGGTGCGATCTTTACCCAGAATTCTTCTTATTCCGACGCCTATGGCAAAACATCCTTTGTCATCGATGGCAATTTTTCATTGAATTTCTTGAATTCTGGCAAATACCTGACGCCAGGAGATTCCTCCAACGACCCAAATGAAACTTCGGTTTGTTGCTATGTGAAATATTTAAACAATTATTACATTTTCACAGGGGACGGGGATGCCAATACCGAAAAGGGACTGATTTCCAATTATTCCTCCAATAAGCCATGGGCAAATGCCGATAAGATTTATTTCAAGGCCGCTCACCATGGCAGCAGCACTTCGAATACGGCTGATTTCTTAGCTTTCCTTTCGCCAGATCATGTTATGGTCAGCTCGTCTATTCTTTCCAGCAATCGAACCAGCAGTGGGGTTACCAACGCTCAACACCCATACAAAGATGCGATTGACCGAATTAACAAATACACGCTGGATGTTCACTGGACTGGCGTGAACGGCGCTTTGAAATATATCACGACTTCTAGCGGTGGAGACGCCGTCTTCACTGGGCAAGGACGTACCGTTGATTATTACCATGATGGCTCTATCGTTTCTCGGAACGAAGAAAAAGATATTGTCTTTGGAGATTCTAAATGGGTCCTTTCCTCCGGCTATGCTGCCTCGGATAACGCCACCAGCCATATTCACGAATTATATGACCATTTTTCTCATTCCTACGACTAGGGAATCGCCAAAGAAGGATGGTTTATCGTATACTTTTCATATCACATTCCTTCGATAGAATCGAGCGTGCAACCAAAAGTTGCGAAAATGAAAACTAGAGTTGGTGGAAGCAACCCGACCTCATCCTTTAAATTTGAGCCAGCAAGAAAGCGAGGGTTACAAAATGAACATTGAAATCGCAAACCGTTTGGCAGAGCTTAGAAAGAAAAGCGGTCTTTCTCAAGAACAGCTTGCCGAGAAATTAGGATTATCCAGGCAAGCCGTATCCAAATGGGAACGCGCCGAAGCGTCTCCAGACACCGACAACCTGATTTGTTTAGCAAAACTATATAACGTTTCTTTGGACGATCTTTTGAATACGGAACAACCGATAGACGATATTGTGCGTAATGTCAAAGAACAACAAGCCGAAGAAGATCCAATCAAAGCAGAAAAAGTGAATCCTGAAGAAGCAAAAGGAATTCATATCGAAGATGATGGGGATAAAATTCACATCACCGAAGATGGTATCTATGTCCGTGAAGCATCAGGGGCGTATGTCAATATTAATAAAGAAGGAATCAAGATTAATGGAGACGATATCCCAGACACTTGGGTTAAAACAAACCACGGCTATTGGGCACCAAACCACAAAATTGCTGAACGAAACCGAAAACTGAAAATCGCCGAAGGGGTGGTTATTGGAGTTTTAGCTCTCTTGGTGACAGCCACCTACATCACTTTAGGCATCCTATTTGATAAAGTTTGGCCTTATCCATTGGTTTGGCCTATTGGTTGGATCCTCTATTTATTGATTCCATTTACCAATTCTATTTTTGAATCCATTCGGAAAAGAAAACTCCAAAACCTTACTCTTGCTGTAACAACGCTAGCTGTCGCCTCATTTATGATTCTTGGCATGGGATTCAACCTTTGGTCTCCAAGCTGGGTCGTTTTCTTGGCGATTCCTCTCTATTCGATCGTTGCTGGTGCAATTGATCGAGCCTTAAGAGCATCGCGTCACCAATCTGATATCTTTGTCTCTGAAAATAAAATCAAATCAGACGAAGATTAACCCTCACCCATCATATTTCCCATGAAAGAACGCTGGATGATCCGCGTTCTTTTTTCGCTTGCAGTCCAATTTTCTCTGAAATGAGAGTACAATGGTTAAAGTTTTCCAAAGGAAAAGAATCATGAATGCGATCGAAGTGAAAAATCTCTCAAAAATCTATAACGAAGGCATGGAAAATGAAGTCCGCGCTTTAAATGGTATCTCTTTCTCTTTGGAAGAAGGATCTTTCACGATTATTTTAGGTGCTTCTGGCGCTGGGAAATCCACGTTGCTTAACATTCTCGGCGGCATGGATAAGGCCTCGGGAGGTTCCTATCTAATTGGGGATGAAGACGCTGCTAAATATGATGTCAAAAAACTTTCGGAATTCCGCCGAGAAGACGTCGGCTTTGTATTCCAATTTTATAATTTAATGCCTAATCTTTCGGCATTGGAGAACATCCAACTGGCTGCCTCGGTCGCTAAAGATCCATTCCCTCCGGAGAAAATTTTGAAGGAAGTAGGGCTTGAGAAACGGGCCAACAATTTCCCTTCTCAGCTTTCCGGTGGCGAACAACAACGGATCGCCATCGCCAGAGCCATCGTCAAAAATCCTCGCCTTTTGCTTTGCGACGAGCCAACGGGTGCCCTGGATTCAAAAACCGGCGCAGCCATTCTTAAACTTCTTCACGATGTCGCAACCAATTATAAAAAGACGGTCATCATTGTCACCCACAACCAAAAAATCGCCGAATGTGCCCAACGCATCATTCGGATTTCGGATGGGCAAATCATTTCTGATGAAAACAACCCCCACCCAGTCAATCCAGAGGACGTGAATTGGTAATGAAACGAGAAAGAACGGTTTCATTGCTTAGCAAAATGACGATCCGCTCCATCAAAAACGGATGGGCGCAGTTTTTGGCCGTCATTGCCATCGGGGCTATCGCCGTCACTCTTTTCGTCGGCCTTTTAGCCAATGCTCAATCTTTTGAAAACCAAGTCAACGAAGTCTATGAGTCGGGGAATCTTGCTGATTTATGGGTGACCACGACTCGTTATGAAGAACAAGATGTGGAAAAAATCGATTCGCTTCTCGAAGAAGGGGATGCCCGTGAAGGCCGTTTCTATCTTCCTGCTGAAGCAGGGGGACTTCCCTCTTATGTTGCTATCGTTCATAAAGCGCCAAAGATCTCTAAACCTTATGGCGAATTAGAAACCTTAGAAGCTTCGCCGGCAGATGAATTCCTTTATTTCGACAAAGAGACCGAGGCGATCGATGGCAAACCATCTTTAGATACCTTCACCTTAGGACAAGAGGTTTCTTTCACGATGAATGTCGCTTCTTATGGCATTAATGAGATGGCCTCTTTCCTTACTCCCTATGTCAAAGAAGGAGGGACGAACATCCTTGCCGAGGAGAACGTTTCCCTTCAATCCAGAATCACTGGTTTTATGCACCATCCAGAGAACATCACCAAAGCCAGCTATAATACGGCAGTAGTTTTAGTCTCAGACAAAACGTTCAAAAAAGCTTTAATCGAAACCATTGATAAGAATTACAACGAGGCGGGGAAGCAATATATTTTCCTTGGACTCAAAAGCCTATTGAACTTCAATGACATGAATGATGAATATCTCACCAACCCGAATCAGCACCTTATCACCTTAAAAGATGAGGGGCGTGTCTCGGATTTAAAAGGAAAATTGCAAGAATATTTCAATGCCAAAGAAGACAATAACCTTTACCTCATCACCAGCCGTGGGGAGATGCCTTTCTATGTGACGTTAAATAATGATGTTACTCAAGCAAGACAATTCACTTTCGTTTTTCCTTTTGTTTTCTTTGCCGTTGCCATCTTAGTCATCTTGACGACCCTCTCTCAACGAGTCTTGCAAGAACGATCGCAAATTGGAACGATGAAGGCGTTAGGTCTTTCTCGGGGGCAAATCTATCTTCACTACATCGGACTGACCTCTGTCTTGGTGGGAATCGGGACCTTGATTGGGGAGGTCCTTGGGCCAATTATCATCCCTCAGATTCTTGGGAAAAAATACCAGATTCTTTATTCTCTCCCACCGATGCGTTATACCTTCCCTTTGTTATATGGTATTTTGACGGCTGTAGCGTTTTTAGGTATCGCGGCTTTGGTGACTTTTGCCATTTGTCGAAAGGAAGTCCGTCTCAAGCCGGTCGATTCGATGCGTCCGGAGCCTCCTAGAATCAAGATGAAACACATTCATCAAAACCATCGGGAAAAGGTTTATCTTCTTTCGATGAAGATGGCTTTCCGGAACATTAGGATCAGTTTGGTGAAATCCATTATGGTGATCGTCGGGGTTATGGGTTGCACGGCTTTGCTCGCTTGTGGTTTTGGGATTGAAGATACGATTAATTATGGCATTTCTCATGATTTAGGCGTTTTCTATCAGACCGACCTCACTCTTTCTTTTGCCACAGAAAGAAGCTATGAAGATTCCACCAAAGGTTTATTGGCTATTGAAGGGGTGGATAAAGTGGAGCCTTTTGTTTCCACGACAAGCTTAACTTACGTGGTAAATGGACCGCAGATGAATACCACTTTAAGAATTCTTCAACCGGATAGCCAGACCATGCGTTTGAATTTTAGCCATGATACCATTGCCATTTCTCAGAAAGTGGCAAGAACCATCAACGCCAAAGAAGGGGATGAGATTGTCTTCCAATATAGCGGGAACAACTACACATCCAAGGTAGGTGCTGTCCTTGAAGCGTTTGTTTATCATGGAGTTTTTGCTTACACGGATGCCTCCTTTTTCTCTTCGATTTCTTCCTTTGCTTATGGCGGTGCTAACGTCACCATCAAAGAAGGTTATGAACCAACAGAGATGGATGAGAAGATGGAGTCTCTCAATTACGTGCAAAATTGCAATACCGTTGCGGAAAGAGAAGCAACAATCAACGATATCATGTCAGGCGTCATGGTGATGACTAATGCGGTCAAAGTCTTTGCCATTCTTCTAGCTATCGTCGTTCTTTATAATTTGGCCTTGATGAATTTCAAAGAACGTACCAGGGATATCGCCACATTGAAGGTGTTAGGTTTCAGTCGTGTGGAAATCTCCCTTTCCTTGATGATGGAGACCCTCTTTTTGACTGCCATCGGCGTTCTTCTTGGTTTGGCTCTAGGCTACCCATTCCTTTTATTGGTGATGGGGACCAATATCGTCGAATTAGTAGAATATCTATACACGATCCGCTTCCTTTCCTATCTTTTCTCCTTCCTTTTGACTTTTGTCGTAGCCTTTATCGTCGATTTGATCTTGGTGCAAAGAACAAGAAAAGTCAAAATGGTCGAGTCTCTCAAAAGCGTGGAATAATTGGATATTGGAAAATTATCGGCATTGCGCTCCGATAGTCTAAAAAGTGTCGATAACATCGACACTTTTCTCATTTTTTGCCGATTTTGTACCACGATTTTCGGGGATTTTTGTTCGGCGCACGATTTCAAAATTTAATCTTCCATTGACGGATTAGCGGTGGTGGCTCAGGGGTGCACTGTAGAAGTATGTTCCCTTTTCTGAAACCCAGCTTCGCAGCAGCTTTCGGAAAAAAGCATTGGATGATGAAGCCATTATGCAATTAAGGGCATTTACCCTATCGTCCCGTCGATGAACACCCAGTCGTCAGGTATGATTTTAGTTATGCGTTCACGTGCCTCCTGCAGGAGGGCGAGGTACCTCTTTTTTTCGTTTTCGTCCGCGAAGCCGCGGCATTCGAACGCCTTCCCGTCGTCGACGAACTGGGATTCGTGAAGGTGCTGCAACTCGTCAAGAAGCGACTCGAGGTTTTTCTCGTCGGCCCATTCCTCGGGCATAGCCGTGTCGATGACCTGCCCCTTCTCGTCGAGAAGCCACAAAGGCCAAGCCCCATATTCAAGCGATAATTTAATTGTTTTCATTTTCCATTTCCCTCCGGATGTAAGATTTGCGCCGACGATAAAGCCGTTGTATCGACCGTCACTGCGACGTGGTAGGTCTTCCCTCCATAATTATATTCATAAATTGGCCTGCCTGTCCCTTTTCCTTGATAGCCGACGATTTCCCCGTAGGCGACCGCGTTCAGGACGAAAGTTCCGATCATGGAGGCAGGGATTCCGCCAGAAACGAATTGACTGCCGTGCTCTTTGAGGATGTGCTTGAGACCTGCGGCATTTGTCGTGGTGACATATCCTTTTTCCAACCAGATTATTTTGCCCATTCCTTAAGAAATATTGATTGAAAATTCTTCCATCATCGCACAATATCTTTGATGCGCGATTCATCGCAAAACACTAGAAGTAGTGGTAAACTTGAAACCAAGCTAGGTAGGATTTGATTATGGAAGAAGAAAAGAAAATACCTCAAGTCATGCTGACCGGCGATCGCCCGACTGGTCGTCTTCATATTGGCCATTATGTTGGTTCTCTTCGTCGTCGCGTTGAACTTCAAAACGAAGGCAAATTCGATGAGATGTATATTATGATCGCCGACACTCAGGCTTTGACCGACAATGCAGGCAACATCCAAAAAGTTGAAAACAACGTCATTGAAGTTGCCCTTGATTATCTATCTGCTGGCATCGACCCTTCCAAAGTCACGATCTTTGTCCAATCTCGAATTCCAGAACTTTTTGAATTCACCTGCTACTTTATGGATTTGGTTACCCTTTCGCGTCTAGAAAGAAACCCAACCGTCAAATCTGAACTTGCGATGCGTGGTTTTGGTGAATCTATCCCGGTTGGTTTTTTGACTTATCCAATCTCTCAGGCTGCCGATATCTTAATGTTTGGGACTACAATCGTCCCTGTAGGAGAAGATCAAGCTCCGATGATTGAACAGGCCACTGAAATCGCCCATAAATTCAATAGCACCTATAAACCAGTCTTCCTGGAACCAAAGATCATGCTTCCGGAGAATGAATCTGCTAGACGTCTTCCTGGGACGGATGGCAAAGCCAAGATGTCAAAATCTCTAGGCAATTGCATCTATCTTTCTGACGATGAAAGTACCGTTAACAAGAAAGTCATGTCGATGTTCACGGACCCGACCCACCTTCGACCAGAAGATCCAGGCCATACCAAAGACAATCCAGTTTTTATCTATCTCGAAGCTTTTGCTACCGATGATCATTTCGCAAGATTCTATCCTGAATTCAAGAATCTCGATGAATTAAAGGCCGCTTATGAACATGGCGGTATCGGTGATGTAAAAGTAAAAAAATTCTTATGCGCCGTCCTTAATGATGTCTTAGATCCAATTCGTTCCAAACGCCATGAATTAGAGAAAGATATCGCCTCCGTGTATCGAATTTTGGAAGAAGGAACCAAGCGCGCCCAAGAAAAAGCTCACTATATCGCATTAAGAGCCCGAAGAGCGATGGGGGTCGATTATTTCGAGAATCATAAGCTAATAGAAAAACAGCAAAAGGCTTACAACAAAGCCCATGAGCAAGAAAAAGCTTATGCGGAATATCTTGCTAAGCAAAAGAAATAGCCGATCGTTGCTGATTTAATCAAATATAAAGGCGGACTTGTTTTCCCGCCTTTTTGTTCGCTTCCTTTTGCTTGCCTAGGTTGTGAATGGGGGTTCATTAGCCCCACGTCATCTTTTAATGAATCCTATTTAGAATTTGCTTTTTTCCAGTCTTTAATGGCTTTAAGACGTTCCCCGTATTTTGTTTCCAAACCTTGATTTCCCGGCTTGTAATATTCTTTATCTTTCAAAGAATCAGGGAGACATTGCATTGCGGCGACTTTCTCTTTGGTGTCGTGTGCATAGACATAGCCTTTCCCATAACCCAACTCTTCCATCAATTTGGTAGGTGCGTTACGGATATTTAAAGGAACAGGCTCGTCTAGCATTTTTAAAGCGTCTTCTGCAGCCTCATCATAAGCTTTCTCCATGGCGTTTGATTTTGGTGCTAAAGACATATAGATCACAGCTTCCGTGAGATTGACGTTGCATTCAGGCATTCCGATATAGTGGCAAGCCTGATAGGCGGCAACAGCAATTTCTAAGGCGTGAGGATCTGCCATTCCGACGTCTTCTGAAGCAAAACGGATGACCCGTCTAGCAACATATAAAGGATCTTCACCTGCTTCTAACATCCTGGCCAGCCAATAAACGGCAGCATCAGGGTCACTGTTTCGCATCGATTTATGCAACGCCGAGATGATGTTGTAATGCTCTTCTCCTTTTCGATCATATAAGAAGGTCTTTTTCGAAGTGATTTGCTCGAGCATCTCTTTGGTGCATACGGTGGTGTCGCCTTGCTTATCCGAGTTGATGATCAGCATCTCCAAGGTCGATAAGGCACTCCGAGCATCACCATTGGAAAACGTTGCGATTCCTTCCAATATCTCATCCTCGATTTTGATCTTTTCCTTGCCAAACCCTTTTTCTGAAGCGATTGCCCGCTTCAAAAGTGTTACCACGTCCTCGACGGATAAGGGGTTCAGAACAAACACCTTGCAACGGGATAGCAAAGCGTTGTTGACTTCAAAAGAAGGATTTTCGGTCGTGGCTCCGATCAAGACGATAGATCCGCGCTCCACATAGGGTAAAAAAGCATCTTGCTGAGCTTTGTTGAAGCGGTGGATTTCATCGATGAAAACGATGGTCTTTGTACCATAACGCTTATTTTTGTCAGCCGCTTCCATCACGGCTTTGATTTCTTTGATGCCAGAAGTCACGGCGCTAAAGGTGATGAATTCTGCCTTGGTTTGTCTAGCGATGATCCTGGCCAAAGTGGTTTTTCCCGTTCCTGGCGGCCCCCAGAAAATCATCGAAGAGACGGCATCGTCTTCAATTAATTTGCGTAACACCCTGCCTGGCCCCACAAGATGAGCCTGCCCAACATATTCGTCTAGCGTTTCAGGGCGCAATCTCTCTGCCAGAGGAGCATCGATTTTATTGTCAAAAAATAAAGATTGTTGTTCCATGGTTCTTAATTATTCTACTCGATTTTCTATGTGCCCGCATCATGCATATTTACCCTTTAAAAAGGTAAATTATTCCAAAAAAAGCAAAAAATATGAAATTTGAAAAAGTGTAGAAACAACCGAACAAAACCATTGGTAATTCATTACCGATAAAAGGTTGTTAGTTGATATGAAATCGCTTTCAAACTATGATTATCTTACGAGATTTTATAAACAAATTTTGTTTAAGGAGGTTTTATGAAATCTAAAAAATTATTTGTTGCACTCGCCACGTTAGCTGCCTGTGCGACACTCGCCAGCTGTGGCGAAAAAAAGGATGCATCCGCAGTTGAAAAGGCAATCGCCGATGCGGAAACTTTAACGCAAGACGAATTATTCGCCAAAGCAGCAGAAGAACTCGGCACCAAAGGCCAAGTCAAGATTCTCGCAACCACCAGCCGTGGTGGCAAAGACAAAGTCAAGAATCTCTTTATTGAAATGCTCCAAAAGCATAACAAAGACATTACTGACCCACTCGTCTATGACACGACTGTCGATGGCGCGATTTACACCACTCTTCTCTCTGAGATTCAATCTGGCACTACCAACGGCTATAGCGGCACCATCACCCAAGATGGTTATCAATTGCAAACCAAAGGCTTAGACACCGGCTACTTCAAGAACTACATTCCAAAGGAATGGAGAGAAGCAGAAGGCGTTGATGTCAAGGAAGCTGGCAACCCATTCACCCTTCAGTACAACTTCAAGACCTGGATGTACAACAACAAGAATGGTGATATGAACATCGACAACGTTTGGGATGTCACCGATTCTTCTTTCAAGGGCAAAATCGACACGATGGACCCAACCAACGAAAACGTCAACATGGACTGGCTCATCCAGCTCACCTCTGACGAAAACGAAGCTGCTTTAAAGAGCGCTTATGAAGCCGAAAACAGAAACTCTGATGTCACCATCGACACCACCGTTTCGAAGCCATATTCGACCGCCTTTATTAAAGCTTTCATTAATAACGCCAACTTCTTCGAGGATGATGGTAAAGCCATCAACAACCTTGCTCAGACCCCAGGCAACATCGGCTGGATCGTCTATTCCAAACTCTTGAAGGTCAACGAATCCGAAGAAATCTCCAAGAAGAACATCGTTGTTGCTGCTTTAGGCACCGAAAACACCGATGGCGCGACCATGGGCGATTCCAAATTGACTGGTTTCAGCGGCTTCATGTACAAGCACTATCTCCAAGTCATGCCAAACGCGCAATATCCATACGCAACCTGCGCATTCTTCAACTTAATCTCTACCAGCAAAGAGGCTTATAGCGTCTGGGGTGGCGACGTTGGTGACTATCCATCTCTCCCATCGATCAACCAAGATCGTACCAAGAATGGCTATGTCGATGGCGTCAGCACCTTCCCATGCTTGAATGACCCAACCTCCGATTGGTGGTTAGGAAAAGGCGCTGCTGTTGTTGAAACCCCATCTTTCATCGGCCCGAACTATGAGTCCGTCGTCGAGGGCATCATCGACCCAGCAATCGCTGCGAAAGCGAAATAATAACCATATCTTTGTAATCTGCTACAAATGATTTGTGATCGGGGCAGTTCACTCTGCCCCGATTTGTACTTCAAAAGAAAGGAGACTTTATGGACGAAACTGTTTCGCCACAAAAGAGCCCGTTTCAGAAAAAACTAAAACGTGGGTTGAACTCGACGCTGACCTTTTTCGGCATGCCTGCTCATTCCATTCTTGTTCTTTTCGGTATCGTTCTTCTTTTGCTCAACGTCTTTCCAATCGTCTCATTGCTGATTAAGGCGTTCACAACTTATAAAATCGTCGGCACTGGTGAATTCACCTTCGACAACTTTGATAAGGTCTTTAACTGGACCAACACCACCTCGGTTGGCTATTTCTGGAAACCATTTGGAAACTCCTTGCTGGTTTCGGTCCTGTCCTGCGTTTTTGCTATTTTGATCGGTGGTGGTACCGCCTTCTTAATGGCAAGAACCAACATGAAACTCAAAAAATTCATTGGGGCCGTGTTCATTTTCCCTTACATCATGCCTCAGTGGACCCTCGCTTTGTTCTGGAGAAACATGTTCATCTCGACGGCTTGCAATGCTGGTCACGTGGGTGAATTCCAGGCTCTTACGGGCATTGCAATGCCGCAATGGTTCGTCTTTGGTGCTTTCCCAATCGCTTTGATGCTCGGTTTGCACTATGCGCCATTCGCCTACATCCTTTTCGGTGGCGTCCTTCAGAATATGGACTCCAACCTTGAAGAAGCGGCTTCGATTCTTGGCATCCCAAAATGGAAATCCTTCTTCCGCGTTACAATCCCGATTTTGACACCTGCTTTGTTTTCTACCATTCTTTTGGTCTTTAGCTCGGCGATGTCTTCTTATTCTATTGCTGTTACTTTGGGTAACCCGGTGAACTATTACGTCCTGGCTACCCGTATGCAATATATGCTTTCTAGCGGCTCAGCCAAAGAAAGCCAAGGCTACGTTATGGCGATTGTCTTGATCTTGATCGGTTTGGTCATGCTGCTCATGAACCAAGCCCAGACGAGATCCCGTAAACAATTCACGACCGTCACTGGAAAATCTGGACAGGTTTCCAAAAACAACCTGGGCAAAGCCGGTTCTTGGATCGTTGGCATCGTCCTTGCGATCTTTGTCGCTTTCTTCGCGATTGGCCCAATGGTTTCCTTCTTCTTGGAATCCTTATTGCCGAATGTCGGCGACTACTCTTCTGGCTTCTCCTTCAAAGCCTGGATTTCGACCGAACCGATTTCCACCAACGACTTTGTCGGATTCTTCCATGAGAACAAGATTTGGAAAGCCCTCGGAGGATCAGTCAAACTATCCGTCTTCTGCGCCCTCTTTGCCGGCCTTAGCGGCTTCTTGATCGGCTATGCCGTCAGCAAATGCAGAAAGAGCAGAGGCGCGAACTTCGTCAATGGTTTGGCCTTCTTCCCTTACTTAATGCCTTCTATCGCATTATCTGTTACCTTCTACTTGATGGGTCTCAACCTCAAGATGGCTTCGATGTGGATCGTTGTTGCCATCATCGCAGGCACTATCAAATATATCCCAATGGCATCCCGTTCTTCGTTGAATGCCATGATGCAGTTATCAGGCGAAATCGAAGAAGCCGGCATCATCCAAGGCGTCCCTTGGTGGAAACGTATGACTCACATCGTCTTCCCAATCCAAAAGGCCGCCATCATCTCTGGCTTCTTGCTTCCATTCATCTCCTGTATGCGTGAATACGATTTGTTCATCTTCATCGGCGGAGACCAGATGACCTTGACCAAATTTATGTTCCAATTGGAAGCCGACGGCGTTCCTGCTCTTGAAAACGCAGCGAACTTCGCCTTAATTCTCATCATCTTGTTAGTTAACTGGCTGACCAATCTCCTCACTGGCGCCAGCATCGATAAAGGAGTAGGAGGCAAATAATTATGCCAAAGATTGAATTAATTAATGTTACGAAACGTTGGGGTGGCTTCTATGGCGCTGATCACCTCAATATGGTGATTGAAGACAATGGCTTTGTCACCCTTCTTGGCCCATCTGGCTGTGGTAAAACCACAACCCTCCGTATGATTGCCGGTTTGGAGACACCAACCGAAGGGAAAATTCTCTTTGATGGCAAGCCAATCTTTGATTCGGAAGAAGGAATCAACCTTCCTGCTTCCAAGCGTCACGTTGGATTCTTGTTCCAGAACTACGCTCTCTGGCCGCATATGACGGTTTATAAAAACATTACCTTCGGCTTGCAAGAATTAAAACAAGAACTTCCGGTCATTTCGAGCGATTGGAAGAAATATCACCGCCTTGCGGAAGTGGTTACCAATATCCGCGATATCAAGAAGTTCATTGCCTATTCGTTAGACAAAAATCAAAAAGTCGTGGAAGAGAAAGCTTTGCTCTTCTTGATTGACGGTTTCGAGATTTCTATGAGCGCGGCCAAAGAAATCTTCAAACTCGGCTTTGACCAAAAGTCCGATGAAGAATGCCAGGCCATCGCAGAGCAAAAGAAAGCCGAATTCACCGCCAAAGCGGATCAAGCGAAAGCCAACGTCGAAAAGAAGGGCTATGAGCTTAACGAAAATGGTGAATACGTCAAAGATGGCGAAGTCGTAAGAAAAGAACGCAAACTTGACAAAGAAGAAATCGATCTTCGTGTCCGTCGCGTCTCCCGCATCGTCCACATCGGCGAATTCATGGGCCGTTACCCAGCCGAACTCTCCGGTGGTCAGCAACAGCGTGTCGCTATCGCCCGTACTTTGGCACCAGAGCCAAAAGTAATCTTCATGGATGAGCCTCTTTCCAACCTCGATGCGAAACTCCGTTTGGAGATGCGTTCTGAGTTAAAGAGACTTCATAAAGACACCGGCTCCACCTTCGTCTACGTCACCCACGACCAACAAGAAGCGATGACCTTGGCGACCAAGATCTGCTTGATCAATAACGGCGTCATTCAGCAATACGAGGCTCCATTGGATGTTTATAAGAAGCCAAATAACCTCTTTGTTGCCGACTTCATCGGCTCCCCAAGCATCAACTTCGTGGAAGGCTTAGCCTCTCAAAAGGGCAAGAATATCGAGCTTGAAGTCTTCGATGGCTGCAAGGCCGAATTCATCCCTAATGAGCCGCTCAACTTGGAAGAGTATTGCAAACAGCGCGATGCCAGAATGGAAGAAGCCGCTGCCTTAAAAGCGGAAGAACTCTCCCAGAAAGGCGCCGTGGAAAAAGAAAATGCTGATCGTGCCTTCAACTACGCCATCGCCAAAGTTACTGGCAATGTGATGGCAGAAGAAGAGCATGACGTCCCTGAGAATACCTACCTTCTCGGCATCCGTCCTGAATTCATCAAGATCGATACGAAAGAAGGGGATATCGACGCGGAAATCTATTCTGCTCTTCCTACCGGCATGGAAACGACCGTCAAGCTCCGCATCGGTGATTATATCCTCACGGGTGTGATCTTTGGTGGCGTTGACTACGTAATGGGAGAAAAGGTCAAGTTGTCTTTCGGAAGCACGGGAATCCTTCTCTTTGATCGCAAGAGTGGGGAACTTGTCTCCGCAGGTCAACTGAAACTCAAAAAGTAACCTCTTTACTTTCTCGCCCTGTAGCTAAGCTATGGGGCTTTTTCTTTGACCAAAAAAGTATTTAATCCACGTTGTTTTATTTTCGAGATGGTTGATATAAAATACTTTCAGTTGCCGGGAGGAAAAAATATGGCAAAACAAAAGAAAATCAAGGGAAAATTCTTTAAGGAATTTAAAGAATTCATCAACAAAGGCAATGCCTTCATGCTTGCCGTTGGTGTCGTCATTGGCTCTGCCTTCAGCGCGATCGTCAATGCATTCGTCAACATTTTATTAAGTGTTGCAACCTGGGCGGTCCCAGGAGGCTTAAAAGGACTCGTTACCGTTCTTCCAGCCTTAAATGATGCCCAACAAGGTATGGATCCCGCTAATGGTTTAAAACAATTCTTCGAGGCAAGCGATCTCCAAACACTTGCCCAAGCCGAAGCGGTTGCCACCTATGGACAAGCGACTGTCGATAACACCCCAACCTTAATTGAGAACGTTAAAGGAACGATCCTCAGCAAATACACTTTACACGGAACGAAATATACCTATAATCTTTCCGCCGTCATTGACTGGGGCGCTTTGCTTAACGCAATCATCTCCTTCATCATCATTGCTTTAGTTCTCTTCATCATCGTCAAAGTCGCAAATACCATTGCTGCTAAAAACGCTGAAATCAAAGCAAAAGCTCAAGAAGCTTATTATGAGAAGCACCCAGAAGAAAGACCAGTTCCACCAGAGCCAGGCAAACCTGCTCCAACTGAAACTGAACTTCTTGGTCAAATCCTTGTTGAACTTAAGAAATCGAACGGAGAAGCCGCTGCTCCAGTAGAAGAGGCAAAATAAAACATCCTTCCTATATTAACCGACAACTAAAAGCAAAAACCGAGACCACCTGGCCTCGGTTTTTCTTGCTTTAAAGGGATTGAAGGATATGTTCCGCGTAAGCTTTAGCCACATTTACGCCTGTCGTTTTTTCGCTTCCCGCCATAAAGGCGTTAGAATTGACTTCACACAAGACAGGCTCGCCATCTTTGCCGGTCAATAAGTCGACACCACAATAATCGAGATGAAGAAGAAGGGCAATCTTCTCAGCGAATTTTTGATAAGATTCTGGAATTTCAACCTTCTCTCCGATTCCGCCTTGTGCGATATTGCTTCGAAAATCCCCATTTAGGTTATGCCTCCGATAACCCGTGAC
>OCTW011605998.1_pt1 | contig 30834 bp, 18 predicted proteins | sample 1539671 | NCBI WGS metagenome assembly OCTW01 (sample SAMN02144230, study PRJEB22623) | gut metagenome | biome: sheep rumen | host: Ovis aries | place: New Zealand | reverse complement strand
AAGGAACGAGGGCGCAGACACGCTGGTTCCGCCCTTGATGACCGGCGCCATCGAAGAGATGGTGTAGGACGAGGCCGGAAGCAGGGCGTAAGCGGTGCCGTGGTTCTTGTTGTACTGCTCGAGGGCCTCGGAGTCGACCGTAATCGAGACGGTAACATCCTCGTCCATCCTGCAGGAAGAGGTCACGGAGAAGCCCATCGAAGAGGGGCCGTCGAGGTACATGCTGGCAACGGTTGAGTTCTCGCTGCCGGTAAAGTACACGACGTCTTTGTATTCGAGGGATTTCTTGCAGCCCGGAAGCAGCGCTGCGGCTGCCGCGAGGCATAATAAGATGTTTTTCTTCTTCATAACTTACTCATTATTCTGCTGCGGGAGGATATGCACCTGCAGGGTTCTGAAGCTGGATAGCCCTTCTCATGTGGCCGTAAGGGACGAGGTTGTCGGAGCCGGAGTCGACCGTGTTGTAGTCGCGCTGTCCGTGGAATGCTCCGAAGCCGCCCTTCCTCTGTCCGGACGAATGCTGGAATGCAGCGAACTCCTCCATCTTGCCACCCGTCTTCCAGAGGTCGCCGATGTTCTCGGCGAAGATCTGCTTGCTGACGGGGTAAGATGAGCTGAACGCAGCATCGGAGATTGCGCCGCCCTGGTTGCTGTAGAGCTGACGGACCTTATAGTTGACATAAGGCTCGGTCGCGGGTGGCGGACCGGTGTTGAAGTGGTCGATGATCAGGAGCTTGGAAGGATCCTTGGCATTGGGACCGCAGCCGATGAACTGTCCGAGATACTCCACGAACAGCGTCATTCTGTCGCCCGTAAGCATATCGCCCGCGGGCTCATAGTCGAGGTCAATGCCGTCGAGATCGTACTCGTACATCTCATCGAGGAGGTGGTCGCCGAGCTTCTGGCACCACTCGGGATAGGTCCCGTCGGGGTTCTTCTTCCTGTGGGCAAGGACGTCGGCGTTGCCGGCTTCGATGCCCGCTTCGTCAGCCTTCTGCTCCGCTATCGTCGCGGCTTCTTCGGCCGTCTTGCCCGCCGCTATGGCTGCATCGTAAGCCGGCTGGTAAGCCGCATTGTACGCATCCATGTAAGCAGTGATCTCAAGAGACTTGAAGAAGTACTTGATACGGATGATGGTGACGGTGACGAGCCTGGTCCCCTTGAGGCGGCGCATCTCGTACATCTCGTCGTAGTCGAGGCTTCCCTTCTTGGGGATTCCGCCCCAGAGCGAGACGATGTCGACGCTGTCGGGAATAGCCGAGAAACGGTATGCAGGCGAGGTGGGCACACCATAGTCAGCGAACCACAGATAGCAGATTGAATGGTCGCTCTTCTTGTACTCTCTGAGCTTGGCATAGTAGTCGTCGCTCTTGAGCGTGCGGTGCTGGAGTTCCAGCGGCTGAGGCTTTGTACATGACAAAACGGCCGCCAGAGGCAGCATCGCCGTGAGTAATAGTATTCTTGCTTTCTTCATATTCGCTTCTATTTTTTGTCCCACCAAAGTCTCGTGCCACCGTTGTCTCCCTTACCGTCGGAAGTCTCGGAAAGGAGGATTGTGACAGCCTCCTCGACGGCCTCCTTGTTGGTGGAGTACTCAGTGTCGGGATAGTTGAGCCTGCGGATCTGCAGATCGGTACTGATAAGGCCGGCGTTGCGGTTGACTATCACGGGAAGCACCTTGGGGTATCCCGTCCTGCGGAACTCAGACCACGCCTCCTGTCCGCAAGGGAAGATGGCGATGTACTTCTGGGTGATGATCTGCTCGAGGTGCTTCTCCAGCGAAGCGCCGTCAATCCACTTCACGGGGATATCCGAAAGAGGAGAAGCCTGTGAGTTGGAAGCCACCACCACATCAGTATAAGCGCCGGGAGTGAGGGTGGAATTGGCAAGATAAGCATCTGCGCCGGTTGCACCCGCAGCATCGAACGACACGCGGACACCCTGCTCGTAGTAGTCCTTGGCAGCCGATTCGGAGCCCCAGCGGAGCTCGTACTCGGAGCGGAGGAACCACGCTTCGGCCGCCTGCATCCACACGAGCGGATCGTTGTTGGTGCAGTTGACCTTGGAGAGAAGAGTGCTGTTCTTGTAGCCGTCGGTGATGCTGATTCCGTTGCGTACGCCGTGGTAGAGTCCGTCGGAGCCGGCAGTGAAATAGCTGCCCAGACGGGGATCTGCGTAGCCGTTCATGTAGGCCTCGATGGTTGCTCCCACCGCACCGTCGTTGAACTGATGCTGAATCACATAGAGAGGGTACTCCCATGCGCCGCTCGCAGGGCGGTTGCATGCAACAACGTCAGCCTTGGTCTGAAGCAGACCGTAAGGGTTGGCGAGTGCAGCATCGGCCTGCTGCTTGGAAAGCGCCGCATCGGCATAATAGACGCGAAGCGCAAGGCGAAGACGCAGGGTGTTGGCAAACTTGATCCAGGAGGTAAGGTTGCCCCTGAAGACATTGTCGTAGTCGGTGACGAGGGAAACTCCCGGATTAGAAGCCACGAAGTCGCCGAGCACGGTCACTGCAGAGTCGAGCTGGGCGAAGAACGCCTTGTAGACCGACTGCTGCGAATCGTACTTCTGGTGGAGTTCGCCTGCGCGGAGGTTGATATAGGGGATCGGGCCATAGGTGTCGGTGACACGGTGCATGGCCGCGACCTTCATGATGTCGCCCATGGCTGCAACCTGAGGCTGGCTTTCGCGCCATGCGTCGAGCTGGTTCCATGCGGCGACAAGGCGCACATAGACATCCCTGAACATGGCTCTGTACCAGCCTCCGGCCGTGACGTCGTACTGGTTGTTGTAGACCCAACCAGAGTTGATGGCACCGGTGTAGCCCGCGAAGATATTGCCCGCGAGGTCTTCGATTACCTGATAGTTGCTGCTGCCATACTCTTCCTCTCCCGCCTGATAGGTAGGGAGGACGTTGCGGGTCATCTGGGAGAAGGCCGAACCTGTAGAGAGATTGTCGTAAGACAGCATCTCATAGGTAGCCTGCTCCTTGTTGGTGTTCCTGTCGGCAAAATCCTTGGTACAGGAAACGGCCGCGATAGCGAGTGCGGCGATGAGAACGATGTAAGTTTTCTTCATATTTCCTGACTTTTAGAAGGTTGCTTTGACGGAGAATCCTAGGTTGCGGGTCGAGGGCATCATGAAGTAGTCGATGCCAGCGGCGTAGTTGCCTGCGCCTGCCACAAGCTCGGGATCGAACGGAGCCCTGCAGTAGATCATCAGAAGGTTGCGCCCCACGAACGAGACCTGAAGGCCTTTGATGAAGCTTGTCCACTTGTCTACGGGGATGCTGTAGCCGAGCGTGAGTTCGCCGAGGCGGACGTTGGTCATCGAATACGCGTAGCAAGCGCCTATGGCGTTGGTACCGTTGCCGCCCACTGTGGTGTAGTAAGACTCCACGTCGGGCAGAGGATAGCCGTTGACGGGGACGCCCTCGCCGAGGCGGTACTCACCGCTTCGCTCCGAGACTCCGTAGTAGTCGAGGGCTGCCTGGGTGAGCGAGACGCCCACGCCGCCTACCCTGGCATTGATCATAAATGCGAGGGAAACCCTGTCCCAAACGAAGGAGTTGCGCCACGAAAGGGTCCAGTCGGGGTTGGTGTTGCCCGCCTTGATGAACACGTCGCGGGCCGTAGCCACGGTGCCTCCTGTCGGCGAGACCCAGATGAATCCTTCGGAGTCGGTCTTGAGGGTGTTGACATAGAGGTCGCCAATGCTGCCGCCGGTGGTCAAACGCATCTTCACGCCGGAAGTGCCGCCCATGTCGAGGGTGTCGATTGCGACCTTCTGGCCGTCGATCTCCGTCTCGAGCATCTTGGCGATCTTGTTGCGGTTGGCAAACCATGTGAGGTTGGAAGTCCACTTGACAGGGCCGAGATCCTGCTTGATCTCAGCGGAGAGCTCCACGCCCTTGTTGTCCACACGGCCGGCATTCACATAGTATGTGCTGTAGGTCGAAGTGCTGGAAATCTCGGGGGTGAAGACCTGGTTGTAGGTCTTGGAGCTGTAGTAGGTGGCGCTCAGGCTGAGAAGGCCATCGAACAGACGCGCATCCGCGCCGAACTCCCATGAGCTGGTGCGCTCGGGCTGGAAGTCAGGCGAGGTCATATAGGTAACCGTCTGGGGAATACCGCCGGAGACCGAATAGGTCGGGTTGGCAAGGTAGCGCATCGGGGCGTTGCCCACCTGCGCGTACGAAGCCCTGACCTTGGCGAAGGGCAGGACGGAGGATTTCAGGTCCAGAAGGTCCGTGATAACTGCAGACACACCGACAGAAGGATAGACGATGGGCTTCACCTTCTCACCCTGCTTGGCAAGAGCCGAAGACCAGTCGCTGCGGATGGTCGCATCCACGAACACGGCATTGTTCCAGCCGAGCTGCGCGGTGGCAAACACCGACTGGGTCTGGTCGCCTACCGTCTCCTTGACAAAGTCGCGGTTAGGCTGCATGTTGGCAAGGGTAAAGAGGTTCGGCACCCCGATAAGGTCGCCCGCCGTCTTGGTCCCGCGGAACGAATAATCTTCGACTGCGGCACCGAGAGTTCCCTGCAGGGACACGGCACCGAAAGTCTTGCGCGCATTCAGGAGCACGTCAGCATAGGTCTGCTGGGTGAGATACTCGTTGTAGAAGTAACGGCCCTTGGCTCCGGCAAAAGTGCCGAGCGAAGAGGCATAGTTCTTCTGCTCGCTGAGGATGTCGGTATAGTCTGTCCTTGCGCGTGCAGTCAGATCGAGCCAAGGAGTAATGTCGTACTTAAGCGACCCGCCGAGAAGGAAGCGGTCCTTGCCGGTGGAGAAGGTATTGCGGTTGACGATCCAGAAAGGATTCTGCATGTCGAGGTTGAGATCACCCCAGCTCCAGTACTGGGTCTTGAACCCGCGCTCGGAGTTGTAGCGCTCGTAGATCGCATACTTGTGGAGATCGTCGCCAGGAGACATGAGGTAGAGCGGAATCAGCGGATTGTAGTACTGACCGCCGGCCGTCATGTTCTCCTCGCTCACCTTCATATACATACCCAGCACACTTACATGGAGCCTTCCTTCGAGAAGGTCGGCTGTGTGGTGGGCGGTGAAGTTGTAGCGTCCGTAGGCATTGCCGGGGACGACGCCCTGGGCGCCAACCGCAGCAGCGGAGAGCCAGGTCGAGGAGTTGTCGTCGCCGAAAGACAGCCCCACAGAATTCTGGGTGTTGTAGCCGGTCTGGAAGAACTCATCCATCGACCAAGTGGGTGCAGAAAGAAGCTTCTGCCCCCAAGAAGAGTAGTATCCCTCCTTCTGGCCGAATGAAGTCTGCACTGCAGGCAGCATAAACGGCGAGAGGAAGGTGGTGTTGTTGGAATAGGTGACACTGAGACCCTTCTCTCCCCTGCGGGAAGAGAGCATCATCACGCCATTAGCAGCCTTGGAGCCATAGAGTGCAGCAGCCGAAGGGCCCACGAGGGCCGACATGTCGGCGATATCGTCGGAGTTGAAGTTGGAGATACCGTCGCCGGTCAGCGCACTGCCGCTGTAGATGTCGTACTTGTCGCCGGGGTTGGTGAGCGAAAGGGCTGGAAGCGGGATGCCGTCGAGCACATAGAGGGCGTTGTTGTTGCCTGCTATGGACTTGGCTCCGCGCATCACGACCTTGGTCTCGCCTCCGATACCGGCCGACGAAGCATTGACCTGCACGCCGGCAAGGCGGCCTGCCAGAGAGTTGACGAAGTTGGCGTCGCGTGCGGCGAAAGCTTCGGACCCGATGGTCTGGACGATGTAGGAAACGGCTCTCTCAGAGCGCTTGATTCCAAGTGCGGTAACGACCACCCCGTCGAGGGTAAGATCGTCTGCCACCATAACCACGCTGATATAGTCCCTGCCGGCAATCTCTTCCACCACGTCCGCCATCCCGATATACGAGAAACGGAGGCTGCTGACGGAAGCGGGGACCTCAATGGTGAAGTTGCCCTCGAGGTCGGTGATCACACCCACCGACTGGACTCCCTCAGCCAGAACCCCTGCTCCGATAAGCGGAAGTCCGTCCTGGTCCAGCACCTGTCCCTTGACTGTCCTTGTCTGCTGAGCCCAGACGAGAGTCTGGACAAGCAGCAGAAGCGTCACAAACAGAAAGGATAGTGTTTGTCTGACTTTCATCAATTAAGCTTTTCAGTCAAAAAAAGAGAGTCCGAAGACTCTCTTCTTTTGAAAATGCGTTTTGGATTACTCAGCGCAAACAGGTGCGAGACCCTCAACATCGTTGACGTCGGTCCAAGCGCCTTCGATATCGGTAGCCTTGACATAAGTCTGCTGACCGCCGGCGAGAGCCTTGGTGAAGTCGAGGTCGTAAGCAGCACCCTTGGAGCCCTGGTTGGCAACAACGTGGCCTTCGTCGAGGTTCCAGTTCCAGCAAACTGCGAGACCGTCCTTATCCTCTACGTCGCAGAGGGTAGCGGCGACCTGCTCAGCGGAGAGAGCCTTGGTCCAGATGCGGGTGAATGCGATGTAGCCGAGGAATTCCTGTCCACGAGGATAGCCGGTGCCATCATCCCAGGTCATAGAGATGTCGAAGCGCTCGATAGGGAGCTCTGCGAAAACCTCGGGAGTGCTCTGAGCGTACTCGTCGATCTTCTCAGCGTTGTCATAGATGGTAACGTTGGTACCGTCGGCAACGATGGTGAGGACGTGCCACTTGTTGAGCTCCCAGATGTACATCTTGTCACCGTTAACACCTACGTAGCCGCTGTTGTTGTTGCCGAATACGTCGGAGTTGAAGCGGAGGCTGCCCTTTGCGCCACCGTCGTTGAAACGGAGGAGCCAGCCCTTTTCAGCAGAGTTGCTGATCTGGCCAAGACGGTTGCACCATACATGGTAAGCAGCGTCACCTTCGCCACGGGTCTTGTCATAGTCGTGCCACTCGTCAGCGTAGAATTTCCACTGCATGGTAACGGCCTTAGGGTCGATGACGAGTTTGTCCTCTGTGAAGTGGAACTCGGAGTTGCGGTTGTAGTCGTGGATGTCCATCACATAGTCCCAGGAAGCCTTCTCAGGCTCAGGAAGGGTCCAGTCGGGAGTTGCGCCTTCAGCGGTAACTTCCATAAGCTCGAGACCGGAGTTGTAGTAGATGTCGTACTTGCCATCGAGACCGGGCTTGATGTTAACGCCATTGTGCTCAACTGCGAAAGGCTGTCCGAGGGCTACGAAGGTACCGCCACGGTTGGCGTCCCATGCCTTCTGATAACGGATCTTGAACTCATCAGCTGCTGTGAGAGTTACGCTCTTTGCAACAAAGATGTCGCCGTCCTGTGCCATTGCGATGTCGACTTTCCACTCGTCTCCTGCGATGGAGCCGATAACTGACCAGTCAGACTCAACGACCGGAGTGGGTTCGGGTTCGTCACCACCCTTGTTGTCCTTACATGCTACGCAAACTGCAGCTGCAGCAAATGCGATAAGCGCGAATTTGAAAACTTTTTTCATTGTGTTTTAAATTAATAAATGGTTGTTGTTAATGTGTTTTCGATTAAGGTTTTTAGCTCACAAATATAATAAAATTATTATTCTGAACAAACATTGATCTCATCCTTGACCCACTTGATGTGCGAAGCCGCGCTGGCGTTGCTCTGGTAGCCGCCGCCATCGGTGAATTCCTTGACGGACTTGGTCCAGTCCATGTCGTAGCCGTGGCCGGTCTCATCCTTGAAGGTGGTGCCGCTGTCCTGGTTGAACTTCCAGTATGCGATAAGGCCTTCGGATGCGGGATCGGTGCCGCAGAGCGTGCCCTGGATCTGGCCCTTCGAACGGGCGTAGTTCCAGACGCGCATCTCGCAGATACGTCCGGCGAAACTCTGTGAAGAGCCGTAGCTGGTCCATGACATTCCGAGCTCGATACGCTGGAAGTAAGTGGTCTGGTCGGAGGTAAGGGTGGTGGCGTCGGGCTCTCCGTTGATGTAGAGCTGATAGGTCGATCCGTCCCATACCATCGAGAGCATGTACCACTGGTTCTCTTCGAAGAGGGTCGTGGTGGTGTAGTCACCGCCGGAAGGGGTCACGATCTGGAGCGACCTCCAAGGACGTCCGTTTTCGTTGAAACGAAGCATGTTCTGACCGCCCTTGTATCCGGCGGGAACTCCGTCGATAGGAGTGGTGAAGTTGCACAGACGGCAGATCTGCTCTGCACCGTCGCTCTTGAGATTGGTTGGATAACACTTGATCTCGTAAGTGTACTGCTCAAGGCTGACACCCTTGTCATCCGAGAACTCGAACTCTGAGTAGAGACCTATGTCGTCGAGGCTCAGGGCGTTGAACGACATGGTGCGGGCGATGCGGATGATGGCCGAACGGGAAGACTCCAGAACCTCGAAATCAGTTCCTTCTACGGAGGCGATGCTGACGGGGATTGCGTAGCTGACACCGTTCTTGATAAAGGAAATGTCCTTGAGGGTAACGGGCAGCGCATCAGTGCTTGCAGTTCCCGCGGGGATGGTCAGGGTAGTGGTGGGCACGTCGAGATATTGAGGCTCCACACACACATAAGAGCTGCCGTGAGCGGCATTGTAAGCCTCAAGGGCTTCAGCATCGCTGACCTTGACGGTCACGGTGACATCCTTGTCGACCTTTCCGGTGGTGGAAACCACGATATTGTAGGTTGCAGGAGGGTTGTCGCCCACTGCGAGCTTCACGAGGGGATTCTCTTCCGTCCCCGCCATGAATACGACCTGCTTGCCGTATTCGAATTTGTCGCCTTCGGTGCAGCTCAGCGCCGAAAGAGCGAGTGCAGCAAGTGCTGCTATGCTAAAGAATTTTCTCATAAGGCTTATTCTTCTGCTGTTTGGGGAGGATTGGCCGCTGCGATGGCGTTGCGCAGGTACCCGTAAGTGTTGTAGGTGCCGCGGGCCGTCTTCACGGAGTATTTGTAATCATTGTCAATATAGTAAGCACCGAATCCCTTGGCTCCGCCGCTCTTTGCAAAGAGAGCATAGGCTTCCATCGAGTAGAGGTCTTCGCCGTACTCGTTGGTGGAAGGACTGGACCAGCGCTTGCCGCCCTGTGTGTAGTTCAGAGGGCTTCCCTGCTCCCACTGCTCGCAGAGTATCCACTTGTCGGGATGGGAATTGGAGAGCTGGGAGTTGGAGCTGAGGCCGCTCTGGACCGAATAGGCCTGATTGATGATGTAGTTGCAGTGCTTGATGGATGCCTCCGGGGGAACTCCTCCGAAGTAGTCGATGATCAGGAGCAGGTCCTTGCCGGGAGAATCTTCGGGAGCGGAAGGACCCATTTTCTTCGACAGATAGTTTACTACCCAGTTGATCTGCTTTTCGCCCCAGCCCTCGTAGTCGAAGTCGAGACCGTCGATGTTGTAGTCGAGGCACTTACGATAGAGGAACTCGGCATAAGCCTCGTGGCTGTCCTGCTTGTTCTTCGAAAGAGTCCAGACGGTAGTGTCGGCTCCGTCGATCAGCTGGAACTGCTGTCCCCAGTGGGAAGCGTCGGCGTGAAGGACGAAACGGGTACCCTTGACCTTGCGGCAGTACTGCATGTCGGCATAGCAGTTGGGAGAATAGTCGAACTGATAGTCGGGCTTGCCGCCTACGAACCAGCAGAAGTCGGAGTGCTCCTTGTCGGTAGGTGCGCCCATCCAGAGGTTGACGATGTCGAGCGAATCGGGAAGGGCGAGGAAGCGATGCTCCATGGTATTATAGTCTATATAGAGGTTGGATGCTCCCTCGAGGGTCGCGTACCGTCCCATATACACGTAACTGATGACGTGGTCGCTCTCCTTGTACTCGCGAAGGGCCTTGTAGTAGTCGGCCTTGCGGGCCGCATCCTCGTCGGATCCGGGAATCACGGTATTCTGGATGACCATCTTCTCTTCCTTGACACAGCCTGCGGCAAGTGCAAGGACGGAAAGTATAGCGATAAATGTTTTCTTCATAATTTTAAACCTCCATTGAATTAGAAAGGCTTCTTGTCCCACCACAGGCGGGTTCCTGCATTGTCAGCTCCGCCGAGGGCGGCAACTCCGCTGGCATAGCCGTCGGGGTTGGTGGACTGCTCGGAGGTAGGATAAGGGCAACGGCGGATCTGCTGGTTGGTATCGACAGTTCCGTTGGAGAAGTTGTTGACCGGGACGATGAGTGCCGGATAGTGCAGACGGCGATACTCTGCCCAGCCTTCTGCGCAGTTGGGGAAGAGGGCGATCCATTTCTGGGTAGCGATCTTCTCGAGCTTGCCTTCGAAGCCTGCAGACTCGTTCCAAGCGATGGTGACGCTCGAAGGAGCGGCCGCGTTGTTGGTCGAGACATTGTCTGCGAAAGCAGCCGGCTTGGAAGTCGCATCGGCGATATAGGCTTCTGCTCCGGTAGCGCCCCACTCTTCGAATGAGAGGGCTATGCCCTGCTCGTAGAAGTCCTTGGCGCTGCCGCCCATGTTCCATCCGCGGATGGCACCCTCAGCACGGAGGAATGCGACCTCGGCTGCGTTGAGCCAGCAGATGTTGTAAGCGGTTGCGTTGGGAGCAGAGACATTGCCTGCAGCGTTCTTGTAAGGATTCCAGTCGCTGGGGTTGATTCCGAGGCGTACGCCGTGGAGGTTGCCGTCGGCAGCGGGCTTGGCGATCTTGAACTTGCGGGGATCGTTGAAGCCGTTGAGGTAGCTGTCGAAGGAGGCGCCCATCTGGATGTCACCGTCATTGAAGTTGACGTTGATCTCGTACATCGGGTGATGTCCGACTCCGCTGACCACTGCATTCTCGCTGTTGGCGGTCACGAGGCCTCCGAGGTTTGCGACAGCGGCTTCGGCGTTGGTGCGGGCGAGGGTTTCGTCGGCATAGACAACGCGCATTGCGAGGCGGAGCCTGAGCGAATTGGCGAACTTGACCCACTTGGCGATGCTGCCGCCGTAGACGATGTCGTAGGTGTCGAGAGCCACCGTACCTGCAGCCGCATAGGGCTCAAGAGTGGTGATAGCCTCATCGAGTTCGGTGAAGAAAGCCTTGTAGACAGCTTCCTGGGTGTCGTAGAGGTTGCCCGATACCGATCCGGTCTGCGAGTAAGCGATAGGGCCGAAATAGTCGGTCACCTGGTGCATGGTCGCGACCTTTACTATCTTGGCGAGAGCGAGGGGAATCACGAGGTGGTTCTCTTCGCAGTAAGCCTTGAGGTTGGTGAATGCCGACATTCCGTACTCATACTTGACGTTGAACATACGGCTGGGGTACTGGTCGTAGACGTTCCATCCGGAGTTCTGTGCGGAGTTGCCGGTTGCGTGGGTACTGCCCATATATCCGGCCCAGATGTCTGCACAGAGGTTGTACATGATCTGGTAGTCGGAATCGAGATAGGTTCCGTCCCTGTAGATGATCACGGAACGCTCAAGCTGCTGGAACATTGCACCGACCTTGAGGTTGTCCTCTGCGAGGTTCTCCTCATGGGCGTTGTAGTGGTCCTTGCTGATTTCCTCGAAGCCTCCGGTGCAGGATGCGAGGACGAGCGAAGCGGCAATAGCTATTGAGATATTTCTTGTTTTCATACTTGTGCCTCCCATTAGAATTTAACTTTGACAGAGAAGCCTGCACTGCGGGTCGAAGGCTGCATGAAGTAGTCGACGCCCTGGTTGTAAGTTCCCACATTGGAGGTCATTTCGGGATCGAAAGGAGCCTTCATGTAGAGCATGAGGAGGTTGTTGCCCACAACGGAGAAGTTGATTCCCTTGAGGTACTTGAGGCCGAGCTTCTGCACGGGGAGGTCGTATCCGAAGGAAACTTCCTGCAGACGGGCGTTGTCGGCGCTGTAGACATACTGGCTCATGACGCCTACACCGCCTGAGATAGTCTGGTAGAAGCCCTGGACATCGGCGATCTTCATGCCGTTGACATTGACATAGCCAAGATCGCGGGCGTCGCCCGTATCCTTGGAGATACCGTAGTAGTCGAGGACTGCCTGGGTCTTGGAGACCACGACACCGCCGAAGCGTGCGGTAACGAGGAAGCCGAAGGTGAAGCCGTAGGCTCCGAACGATCCGCCGAGGCTGAAACGGTCGCGTGCGTCGGTAGTACCGGCGTAGACCATGTTGTCCTCTGTGAGGTCAGCGATAACCATACCCTTGGAGGTCTGGTCGAGGTAGTTGTCGGAATCGACGCGCAGGGTGGTCACATAGACGTCGCCGAGGGTGCCGCCTTCGTAGAGGAAGGTATTGACGCCGGCGAAGCCGCCCATAGGGATGCGCTCACGCTTGATGACCGTACCGTTCTCGTCGGGGAACTCGAGGCTGACGATCTTGTTCTTGTTGAAGGTGTAGGTACCGTAGAGGCTGTAGTTGAACTCGCCGATCTTGTCGCTCCACCTGAGCGAGAGTTCGACACCCTTGTTGTCGACCTGACCGCCGTTGACCCAGTAGTTGGAGCTTTCGGAGGTAGAGGTGATGCGGGGGTTGTAGAACTGGTTGAAGGTGCTCGACTTGTAGTAGGTAGCGTCGAGCTGGAGCTTGCTGTCGAAGAGGTGGATGTTGGTACCGAGCTCCCAAGACTTGGTGCGCTCAGGAACGAGGTTCCTGTTGAGCTTGCTGGAGGTGGTTCCAACGTTGCCGTCGGTGACGGTGTAGACCTCGTCGGTGAGGAAGAGGTTGGCTGCCGGGGAGTTACCTACCTCGGAGTAAGACAGGCGGACCTTCCAGTAAGGGAGGATGTCGGTCTTGAGTGCAGGAACAGCCTCGGTGAGGATGCCGCTGAGACCCACTGTCGGGTAGAAGATACCGGTGTTGACGAGGGTCGAAGACCAGTCCTCACGGGCGGTGAGGTCGAGGTAGACCATGCTCTTGAAACCGACCTGGACGTTGGCGAAGACGGCCTGGTTCTGTGAGTGCCATCCGCTCTGCTCGAGCCTTGTGGATGTATGGCTGCGGTCGATGTTGTTCAGCGAGAAGAGGTTGTTGATGCTGGCAAGACGGCCGTAAGCGAAGTCGCGCTCGTAGCGGACGTCGTCGATATTGGCACCGACCACACCGGTGAGGTTGACGATATTGTCTTCGCCGAAGTACTTGTTGAAGGTAGCGAGGATCTCACCGAAACGCTGCTCGTTGTAGTCGGAGGTGCGGGAATACTTACCGTGGATCGAACCTTCGGTGAAGAGGGTTGCGGTGCCGGCGTCGAACTTGTCTTCGGTCAGGCCGTCGGTGCGGTCAAACTTGGCCCTCGCGCTGATGGTGAGCCACTTGACGGGCTTGTACTGCAGCTGGGCGGTAGCCATGAGACGGTTCTTGGTATTCTGCCACTTCTGGTGCTCTGTAACCCAGTAAGGGTTCTGCATCGAGTGGTCGGTCCAACCTGAAGGCCACCACTGGGTCTGGATGTTGCGGCCTGCGTCGTAGCGCTCATAGATCTGGACTCTGGTCCAGTCGCCGCCTGCGGGGAACAGATAGACAGGGACGATAGGGTTGCCGTACTCGCCCTGTGCGGTCATGTTCTGCTCGAAGACACGGCCATAGGAGCCGTTGAGATCGAGGGTGAGGACATCCTTGATGAGGTCGGTCGTGTTGCGCACCGAGAAGTTGTAGCGGTCAACCTCGTTGTTGTGGACGATGCCGCTTGCATTTGCGACCGATGCCGAAACATAGGTCTGGCTGCGCTCGGTTCCGGAAGAGATGCTCACGGAGTTGACCTCGTTGATACCTGTGCGGAAGAAGTTGCGGGGGCTGTAAGACGAAGCGCTTGCGAGCTTGGGACCCCAGCTGTAGTACGATCCTTCTTCGGACGGGCCGTAAGTGTTCTGGAACGAAGGCATGATGTATGCCCTGGAGAACGATGTGTTGTTGGAGTAATTGACCTCGAAAGTGTCTTTCTGACCCTTCTTGGTGGTGATGATGATCACACCGTTTGCTGCGTTGGCGCCGTAGAGGGCTGCTGCGGAAGGACCCGAAAGGACGGAGATGGACTCGATATCGTCCTGGTTGAGAGTTCCGAGGATGTCACCGGTCTGGCCTGCTCCTTCGTAACCGCCTGTAGGCTGGGTGCCGACCTGCGACTGCATAGGAATACCGTCGATGACGTAAAGTGCGTTGTTGTTGTTGGAGATGGACTTGGATCCGCGCATGACGATACGCGAAGCGCCGCCCACACCTGTCGAAGACTGGCTGATGGATACACCTGCCACCTTACCGTTAAGTCCGTTGACGAACGAACCTACGGGGCTGACAGTCTCGATCTTGGCCTGCTGGACATTGTACGAAAGGGATTTCTCTTCCTTGCGGATACCCATTGCAGTAACGACCGTGCCTTCGAGGGAAATGCTGTCTGAAGGAAGGGTGACATTGATCACCGACCTTCCGCCGATTTCCTCAATCACGTCTTTCTGGCCGAGGCAGGAGAAATGGAGAGCTGTTGCGGAAGCCGGAACCGTGATGGTGTACTTGCCGTCGAAGTCGGTGATAACACCTATCGAGGCATCGCCTTCCACCACAACCCCTGCTCCGATGAGCGGCTCGCCGTACTCGTCGACCACCGTACCGGTGATAGTCCTGTTCTGAGCGGACAGAACACCGGTAAAGATGAACAGTCCGGCAAGAACCGTGCAGGCTCTCAGAAGGACTTTCTCAAGAGTGTTGCTCATAAAGATTTAATGGTTGTTAATTAATATTGTTGGTTAATGTGTTACAAAAAAGCCCGCAAATATAACAAATTTTCTGTAAATCAAAGATTTTTGATTGCAGTGTCCATCCAGGCGAGTCGCTTGGTATAGAATTCCTTCATGGCCTTCACTGCGGCGTCGTGGGTGCTGTAGTGCTTCACGTTGTAATCATCTCCGCCGTAAGAAGAGATGTAGGGGGCGAAACCTGCGCTGTCGTTATGGGCGAACGCGAGCTTGTCGTATTCGTACATCTTGTCTATGAAGGCAGGAATTTTGTCGAGGCGGGGCTTTACCGTCTCCCATTCCTGCTGCAGGAGCTCCACGAACTGCGGATCCCTGAACATATACTGGTAGTAAGTCGGCCTGTTGTGCTCCCAGATGTAGGGATAATCGCCGTAGTCCTTGATCCACCAGCCTTCCGGCTCCGACGTGTCCACATAGTATTCGCCCTGCATCGAACGGGTGTTGCCGAGCGCGAGGTCGAAGTCCCAGCACATCGGCATGAAGAGCTTCGTGTCGGCGTCTTTTGCGAAGTAGGTGGACAGGCGCATATTGCCGTCAGGGTTGCGCGTCAGCTCCTGGACTATGAAGTGCCGCACGAAGGTAATCACCTCGGCATGAGCCCAGTAGCCTGTCTCTTTGTCGAATTTCTCCTCCGACAGAAGCCTCTCGAGCGTGTTGACCTGATCCATGATAAACACTGCCCCGGGGACTGTCGAGTCGTTGAACTTCTTTTGGGCCAGCTCCTCAAAATCGGGATCCTTGAACTTTATCTTCTTTTCGAAATAAGCGCTGCGGAAGTACTTGTCGTCGTCGTCTTTGTTGTCAAGCTCGATGAAGAATCCTCCTTCGGTATCCGTAGGATGCATGGGGGTGACATTGACCTTGGACGTGCCGGTCTCCTTTTGCTCGAAGAGGGTGTAACAGCCGGCATAACTGCCGTTGATATAGAGCTCCACCGCCCTGAAGCGAGGCGACCAGGGCATGCTCACTAGCCTCGCGATGCGCTGAGAGACGGCATTGCGGAGCAGGGTGCCGTCCTTGACGTCGGCGAGCAGTATCCAGTCGCGGTCGCCGCTCATCCCGAACACTTTGTGCTTGGTGTCGAGCTTCACCCTGTAGGAGTTCTTGAGGCCGCCTTCGGCGTTCCACGATGTGTTGCCTCTGCCACGGATGCGCATCGGCACGGTGAGCAGGGTGGAGTCGGAATACATCTTCGCGGGGTCCTTGAAGGTTATTGTCCCGACCTTGTAGTTATTCTTGTCGGTGATTGCGCGGCCATCGCCCGTGATTACGTCGACACGGGGGAAGTCGGCGAGCTTCGAGACGACGTTGTAGGTCGGCCAGTCGGGCACGTCGGCGCCGGTGTCATCCCAGCGCCCCGCCGGCTTAGCGGGGATGCTGTCGGTAGGGGTCACCGGAGTCTGAGTGGTATCTGCGGGGTCGGGGCCGTCGCCTCCCCCGGGTATAATGTCGGGCTTGTCGCAGGCCGCGACTATCATCGCCATTGCGGCCGCTGCCCAAAATAGCTTCTTTATCTTCATTGCAATATTCCAAAGTCGGAGAGTCCGTAGGTAGTGTCTGTGGAAGTGGTTAGTGGAGTGAGACGTATCCAGCGGGCCTTAAGCGGCAGCTCAACCTCCGTACGGACCGGGTTGTTGCGGATGTTGTCGAACATGCCTTCTTCGCGAAGGACAGTCCAGGTCCTGCCGTCGGCGCTGGTCTCCAGCCTCCACGTCAGGATGACGCCTCCTTCACCTTTATATATAGGAGTATAGTAGATGCCTTTGCAGGATGTTTCGCCGCCGAGGTCGAGCACTATCGGCTCCGCGGCGGGGTGGACGGTCCCCTTCGCGCGGACGGTGGCCGGATCCTCGTAGACCGTATCCAGATAGAGCTCCGGGCGGCCGAGATGCGGGCGGCCGAGCGACGAAAGGACGGTGATGCGAAGAGCGTCTGCGGTCGTCTCGCCGACGAGGACGATGCGCTTGAGGCCTACCGTCGTCTCGCGGGCAATCTCCTTCCAACCGTCGGGCGTGCGTGCTTCGACCGTGAATTCGGCGATGCGCTGCCCCTTTCGGACGTCTTCGCAGAGAACTATTCGGTTAAATGTCCGGGGGCCGGGCAGTTCGAGGGTAATCCCGCTTCCCGACCGGCGTACCTTCGCGCCCGCTGCGAGATCTTCCGCAAAGATCTTGTCGAGGGCGGCACGAAATTCCATCAGCCTGATGGAGTCTCCCGCAGGGATAAGCCCGCGCGTGTCCGGCGGCACGTTGAGAAGCAGGAGCGAGTTGCGCCCCACGCTCTCATAGTATATCTTGAGGAGTTCGCTTACGCTCTTGAGCCTGCCGCTCTCGCTTTCTTTCCAGAACCAGCCCGGGCGGATAGACACGTCGGTCTCGGAAGGTATCCACTGAGACCCGCCGGCATCACCCTCATTGAGGTACTTCCAGTACTCGCCCGGAAGCTGCTCGCGGGTGGCTCCGTACTTCTCCGGCGAGAATGTCGCCCAAGACGTGCGCCCCGCGCTTCCCTCTTCGTTGCCCACCCAGCGGCAGCCGGGTCCGACATTGGAGAAGACGATGGCATGGGGCTGGTCGGTAAACACTTCCCCGAGGAAGAGCGGCCAGTCGTACTCCTGGCGCTTGCCGTTTGGACCTTCGCCGCAGGCTCCGTCGAACCACTGCTCGAAGACCGGACCGTAGTCGGTCAGGGCGCTGTGGAGGGTCTGCCGGAAGACCTCATTGTATTCGGGAGTCCCGTAGTGGGGGTCGTTGCGGTCCCAAGGCGAGATATAGATACCGAACTTCAGTCCTTCAGCCGCGCAGGCCTCGGACAGTTCCCTGAGGACGTCGCCCTTCCCGCCGCGCCACGAAGACTCGCGGACTGTATGGGTGCTGACCGGATTAGGCCAAAGGCAGAAACCGTCGTGGTGCTTGGCGGTGATGATGATACCGCCAAAGCCGGCAGCCTTTGCCGTGCGTGCCCACTGGCGGCAGTCGAGAGCCGTCGGGTTGAAGATATCCTCTGCTTCCGTGCCCTCGCCCCACTCGCGTCCGGTGAAGGTATTGGGGCCGAAGTGGCAGAACATGTTCATCTCCATCGACTGCCAGTCGAGCTGCTCCTGCGAAGGGACGGCTCCGTAGGGGCGGGTGCAGGCCGCGATGGCCAGCACGGCCACGATCAGAGGCAGGCGTCTCATAGGCCGGAGACGGTGTCGTTGTAGAGGCCGAATTCGCTGATTACGGGGCAGGCCTTGGTGGTGTTGATCTTGAACTTGACGGCGTCGGTAGTCACCGAGGGACCGAGCAGGATGCGCTTGTGGCCGATAGTCGTACCTGTCTTCCATGCAGACCACTTCCCGTCTTTCTTGTACTGGACGCTGAATCCCTTCACCCTCTGACCCAGAGGAATGTACTCCTGGACCACGACGCGGTTGAAGGTCTTCTGCCTGTCGAGGGTAATCTCTACCTCAACCTTGGACTCGTCGTCGTTAACAGCGAACCATGTCTCAGGATCGCCGTCGAACATGAACTGAGGGCCGTATTTCTCTACGTTGTTGCCGCGGACCTTTGTGGCTACGGCTTTCGCACCTTCGGCGAGATTAGTTCCGAAGACGGCCTCGCGCATACGGGTAAACTCTTTGATGACGGCTTCTTCATAGCTGTCAATCACACCCTTGTCGGACGGGGGGACGTTCATCAGGAACACGCCGTTGCGGCCTACGCTCTTGTAGTAGAGGTCCATAAGCTGGACGGCGGTCTTACGGTAGTCATTGGCTCCATAGAACCAGCCGTTGTGGTCGCCGATCTGCTGAATCGAGAAGTCGCATTCGGCGGGGCACCACGAAGATGCATCTTCGTCGCCCTTGCTGAGGTAGGAGCCGTAGTCGCCGGGGAGGTTGCTCGGCGAGAGGCCGCGGCCGGAGATGTCGAGGGTGGCCCAGTCGGTCTCTCCCGCGATACCGTCTTCGTTGCCCACCCAGCGGCATCCGGGGCCGCCGTTGGAGAAGATGACGCACTGAGGGTTGATGTCGAGGATGGTCTTGTTGACCGAGCTCCAGTTGAACGAGCCTGCATGGTTACCGTCGAGCCAGAACTCCACGACAGGGGCATACCTTGTCATAAGGTCTTTGGCCGCGTTCTTGAAACGGGTCTCGTAGGTGCTTGTGCTCACACCGCTGACTTCGATCATCCTGTCCCAGGGCGAAAGGTAGATACCCATCGCGACGCCGTACTTGTCGCAGGCCTTGCGCAGCTCCGCAAGCACGTCAGTGTGGTTCTTGCAGGCTTCGTTGGCTACGTCGGTAGTGCTCTCCGGATTATCCCAGAGGCAGAAACCGTCGTGGTGCTTGGCCGTGATGATTATCTCGCCGAAGCCGTTGTCGGCTGCGACCTTCACCCACTGGTCTGCATCGATCGTGGTCGGAGCGTAGTTCTGCAGGAGCAGGCTCTCGCTCCAGGGCTTGCCGTTGCAGGAGGAATTTTCTCCGTCCCAGCCTGAGAATGTAGCCTGGCCGTAGTGGTAGAACATCAGAAGTTCACGCCTCTGCCACTCTACCTGGCCTTGTGTGGGCACTGCGCCATAGGCAGCGGGTATGCCGGGATCCGTTACGGGATCGGGAGTCGGCTCCTCCGGCGTAGTTGTGGTGTCTTTCTGCGGCGGGTCCTGAGGTACAGGAGACACGTTTGTAGTATCGGTCTGAACCGGTTTTTCAGGGGTGTCAGGGGTTACGTTGGGGCCGCAACTGACGATGACAAGCATCGACAACAGAGCCCCGGCAATGCTCTTGTTCTTTACCATTGAATTAACGGGCTTTGGCTATTACTTTTATTGATTCTTCGGTGGGTTTGCCGGCCACGACGGGCTGCAGACGAAGGACTACCGAATCGCCTGAGGCAATGCTCTCAGGCATCGTGAAGGTGACATGGAGGGTGTCCCTGCCGTCTTTGTCCATCTCGAGATCCCTGCGCATCGCGACACATTCGGGGCGCTCGCCCTGAAGATCGAAATGCACGTCCATATTGCGCGGAGTGTCATTGCCGACATTGAGCGTAACCCGCTTGGATTCGCCCGGATCGAGGATACCGAAGCTGAGCAGCTTGTTGCCGGCGTAGAAATCGCGTCCGAGGTGGTAGCGGGCATGGTCGGTCACGGGGTGTTTCATCGGAATCACCTTGCCGACAAAGGGGAAAGAACGGATGACGCCGTCCTTGTAGCGGATGTCGACCTGTCCGTCGATGGCACCGCTGCGGTAAGCAGGGTCGTAGGTGATTGGAATCCGCTGCCACTCGCCGGGTGCGATCGGCTTGTTGTTGACGATGGGAGTAGTACAGCGGCAGGTGGTGCGGGTCTGTCTGGCGACGATTGTATCATTGGTGGTGTTCTGATATAGAATCACGAACTCGACCGGACCGTCGGCTTCCTTGATTGTGCCGATATCAACTATTGTGTGGTCGTCTACTATATATTCTTTGGGGCCCTTGGGGGCGCAGGATGCTGCGAGGAGCACGAGGCTGGCTGCAGCGGCTAAGGTTATTTTGTTTCGCATACTTCTTGATAAGGATAGCCCGCAAATATAACTAAAAAAATGGTATCTTTGCGGGCTATGACCTTGAAGCGCACACACATATTGGTCTGCGGGCTGCTGGCGGCAGGGCTGCTGATTTATGGTTGCCAGCCCGAGAGGCCGGATATAATCCCCGAACCGGTTCCCCAGCAGGACACCACTCAGGTGGTCCCTCCGGAGCCGCAGAAGCCAGCCGGCCCGGTTATACCGGACACGCTCAAGTCACTCCCCTGCGTCTATATCGAGACTCCGAACCATGCAGAGGTCACGAGCAAAGAGATATGGGTTGAACCATCCACCATAATGATTACGGGCGATGGAGGCGAAGTGCTTTTCGAGCAGGACAGCCTCAAGATCCGCGGACGCGGCAATTCCACCTGGGTATGGTTCGACAAGAAGCCATACTATATCAAACTGTCCCACAAAGCCGACCTGCTCGGCACCGGCAAAAGCCGCAAGTGGGTCCTTTCGGCTAACTGGATGGACCGCACTCTCCTTCGCCACCACGTTGCGTTCGAGGCGGCAAGGCGCACTTCTCTCGACTGGACACCAAGCGGCCGCTTTGTCGAACTCTACCTCAACGGAGAGCACCTGGGCAATTATTGGCTTGGGGAGAAGATCAATGTCGAGGGCTCAAAGTTCACGGCCGACTACCTTTATTCGTTCGATACATCCGACAAGAGCGAGGAAGATTTCATCTCCTACGGGACCTACCGCGCTTTTATCCGCTCATGGGGCACTCCTGTCGAGGTCAAGTACCCCGACCGCGACGACTACCTTCCGGGAGCTTTCGCTACCGTTCTCTCGCAGGCATCCACCACGCTTGATTCAATGACCGACGCCATCGCCGCCGGCAAATACGCGGACGTCATCGACGTGGACAGCTTCTGCGACTGGTATCTGGTGCACGAACTGTGCTACAATCAGGAGCCCAATCACCCCAAGAGCTGCTTCTTCCACTGGAAAAACGGAAAGATGTATGCCGGCCCCGTCTGGGATTTCGACTGGGGCACCTTCACTCCCGAGCACAATTCCCTGCTTATCCGCGAGAGCCTCTGGTTCGGCACGCTTCTCGCCGATGCCTCTTTCGTCTCGCGCCTGAAGCAGCGCTGGGCTACGCTCAAGCCCTCTTTCGAGACTCTGGGCGATTACATCGACGAGCAGGCCGACCTCATCCGTGAGTCGGAGGCGGTCAACCATCGCATGTGGCCTTGCTACCCCAACCCGCTTTCGGAAGACGGCAGCGGGATGGTCAACCACGACGAGCAGCTCACCTTCCAGCAGGCTGTCGACCGTATGAAGTCTTCGCTCAGCTGGAGGATTTCCGCTATTGACAAACGCCTTTCCGAGCTATGAGAAAGTATGTCTTCGTTTTAGTCGCGGCTGCTGTCTTGTTCGCTTCGTGCGGGAAAGAAGATATTCTTCCCCCGCAGGACGACCCTGAGGAGCAGGTCGATCCTTCCGATCCCGGTACGCCGGACGATTCGGGTACACCCTCCGAACCCGCTGACTCTTCGGACATTCCGCGCGAGCGCGTCGGGCGCATGCCAAGGGTCACGATCACGGTAGACCCTTCGGACTTCGAGGCACTCTGCTGGTGGGACAAGGATACCTACATCAAGGGAACGATCAGCTTCGAGGACCCCGACAGATGGTACTCCGACAGCACCTCCCTCTCGCTCGGTTTCCAGATGAAGGGCCGCGGCAACACTAGCTGGAACAATGAAAAGAAGCCCTTCCGGCTCAAACTCGATTCCAAGCACCGCGTATTCGGAATGAATGGCAACAAAGACTGGGTGCTTATCGCCAACTACAACGACAAGTCGCTGCTCCGCAACACTCTGGGATTCAAGGTCTCGAAGATCTGCGGCCTTTCTTGGACCCCGAAGGTGCGCGCCTGCGATGTGACCATCAACGGCCGGGACTACGGTAGCTACCTCCTCGTGCAGCACAAGGAAGTCGCCGGCGAGAAGGTCGACATCCATCCGGAGCTCAACGACTACTACATCGAGGTGGAGACCTCAGGCAACGACTACCGCATCCCTCAGCTTGGGACTCCAATCTATTTTAAGGATCCCACTCTTGCCGAGATGGGTGCCACCCGCGAGAAGTATATCCGCGGCTACCTCAACGAATGGGGCGCAGCCGTGGTGGCCGACAATTACGAGAAGGTCTACGAGATGATGGACATAGACTCCTTCGTCAATTTCTTCATCGTGGAGGAGCTTGCCAAGAACATCGACGGCAATTTCCGCAAATCCACCTTCATGACCAAGGTCGACGGCCAGAAACTCGTCCTCTACCACGTCTGGGATTTCGATATCGCATTCGGCAACTGCAACTATATGCATTCAGAGTTCCTGCCCGACTCTCAGGGCATCTACGGCAACGACCCTACGGGATGGTATGTGAAGGTTGTCGACGAAAGGAAGAAATCATCGGGACTCTATCAGCACCTGTTCAAGGACCCTTCGTTTGTAGCCCGTGTCAAGGCTCGCTGGCAGGAAGTCTATCCTTCTTTGTGCGAACTTCCCGCCTGGCTCGAGGAGGAAGCGGCCGTCAACCGTGAGTCCTACGACCGCAATTTCCAGATATGGCCGATTCTTGGCTCATACGTCTGGCCCAACCCCTCTCCCATTCCCTCCGACTACGACGGCGAACTCGCATTCCTGAAGGACTTCCTGTCCGACCGCCTGGAGTGGATGAATTCGGAGATTTCGAAGTGGTAATGCGCAATGAAAATCATCTGCGACGACAAGATTCCTTTCCTGCGCGGGGTGTTCGAGCCCTACGCGGAGGTTGTATATCTTCCGGGCGCAGCCATCAGCGCCGCCGATGTTCGTGATGCCGACGCGCTGATTGTGCGTACGCGCACCCGCTGCGACGCCACGCTCCTGCAGGGGTCGTCGGTACGTGTGATTGCATCCGCAACTATCGGATACGACCATATCGACACTGAATGGTGCTCAGGACATGGAATAGAATGGGCCAATGCCCCGGGGTGCAACTCCGGTTCTGTGGCTCAGTACGTCGAGTCTGCGCTTCTGACTCTCTCTCGGCTTCACGGCCTTGATCTCGGGTCGCTTACGCTCGGCATCGTCGGCGTCGGCCATGTCGGCTCGAAGGTCGAGCAGCTCGCCCGCCGGCTCGGGATGCGCGTACTGCTCTGCGACCCGCCTCGCGCCGCCGCTGCCCGCCTCACCGTGGGAACAGTTTCCCCCACCTTTTCCCCTACGCCGGCGGGCGTTACCCCTCACGCCGCAGAAGATTTCTGCAGCCTTGACGACCTCGTCGCCGGCTCCGACATCATCACCCTCCACGTCCCGTTGGATGATTCCACCCGCTACATGTTCGATGCGACGCGGCTCGCCTCGATGCGCCGCAACCAGATTCTGATCAACACCTCCCGCGGCGAGGTTGTAGACTGCTCGGCGCTGCGAGACCTGCTTGCCCGCCGCCACGCCGCAGGCATTTCCCCCAGCGACCACACCCCAGGCGGCCCCGGTGCCGCAGTGCTAGACGTCTGGGAGAACGAACCCAACATCGACCGTGAACTCCTGCGTCTGGTCGATATCGGCACCCCGCACATCGCCGGCTACAGCGCCGACGGCAAAGCGGCCGGAACCACCGCCGCCGTCCGCTTCGTCGCCCGCCGGCTCGAGATCTCCAATCTCAGCAACTGGTCCGTTTCCCCTGACTCAATCCCACCGGCCACATATTCCGGCTACGATGTGACTCGCGACAGCGATGCACTGAAATCCACTCCCGACAACTTCGAATATTTCCGCGAACACTACCCCATCCGTCGAGAAAACAATGATCACAGTATAGTCTTCTCGAAAGGAACCGGATAATCGGAATCGTTCACCTTCCGGTATTCAGAAGTGAATGCAGCATAGCGCAGCAGCGCGTCCTCCTTCCTTTGGATGTGTACCAGTGCGCTTGTCGCATATTTGAGAGCAGTTTCGTCGAGGGGATCAAAATACAGGATCATATCGGCGATTTCGATGACCTCCTGCCATGAGTTCGACCTATATCGTCGGACTATCTCGCTCTGGAGGATAGGCGACACGCCGTTCTCGATCCTGCTCTTGTAAGAGTCGAAGACAGGATCATCGACGTGCTTGAGGAACTTGCCGCGCGAAAGGACCGAAAGTATTCTGTCCATATCAGGTTCCCTTGAGCTGACCTGCCCGAGCAGATCTACTACGTCGCAGTAGCACGGCTCGTCCAGCACCAGACGATAATAGCCCTTGTCGAAAACTATCGAGAGGCCTTCTACATCCGCCAGGCTGTTCCTGAGGTGATTGATGGCTACGCCGCGAGAATTCTTGACTTTCTCTTCCTCCTTGTCCGGCCAGAAGATGCTGCTCAGCCTCGAGGTCGACACGCCCTGGGAGTCGCTATATTTGACGAGCAGACAGAGGAGCTTTTTCTGCTGGGCGGAGATTCGCCCGGTAATATCCCTGCCGTCTTTGTCATTCACCTGGAAATCACCGAAAAGATAAATGGCGTTTGCCCTGTCGGGCTGTGAGAATTTTTTCTTTTCCGGATGATGAAGCGAGAGCAGATAGCCGTATCTTGCCCTGGCCCTTTCGCGTCTGTAGCGGATGTACGAGATGATTGCTATGATCACGACCAGGGCGATCAGCCCGAATATGACCAGCCAGGAAACCTGACGGGATCCGCCTGCCTCCACTTCTGCCAACGAGCGCGGCGGGTATGCCAGCGAGTATATCTTGAGGGTCGAACGAATGTCATCGTCGAAAACGAGCGTGGTGACGAAGAATTTCTTGAGATCGCTGTCGAGGTAAAGCGCCGCGTTGGAGTACATTTTGTCGGAGATGATCGGAATCTCATCTGCAAGAACCCTGTATGAACCATCTTCTATAGCGAATTCGTAAAGGCTGATGCGCGACACGCTCTTGTATTCAGGATAGCACAGGACGTAGAATTTATCTCCGTCTATGACCATTGTCCTTGCAGGCACGCAGTCTTCCCCCGCCCATTCGTGCTCCCAGAGCTTTTCGCACGATCCGCTGCCAAGATCGATGCGGTGCAGGTCGTAGAAGTATCTGCGCCCTACGATCTGTTCGCCGCATTCGTTGCCCATACCGCCGTAAACGTAGACCAGATCACCCTGCTGGCCTATGGCCGTAAAGTAGCGCGGGAAAAGCGTAGTGTTGTTGATGAGAGTATCGCGATGCCAGCGGTAGTGCTCGTCCAGCGCGTAGAATTCACCGTTGTACATCTTCTCCCCGAAGCCGCCGAAAATCTCGAAGCGGTCTCCACGCATAAACGAAGCATGGTGGTGGAACGGTTGCGAAAGATGGTCAGTGCTCACGACTGTCCAGTTTCCGGCCTCAGGGTCGAGGCATGCTATAGTTGGATCGCCTTCCTGCCAGCCGAAACAAAACGGCTCGTAAGCATAGAGCCTGCCTTCGCGCATGAAGCTCATGCCGAGATTGATGGACAGCGGAGATTGGACGCGGCGTTCGCTGACCTGGCCGGATATTACGTCATATGTATATAAGGAGTCGCTGCTGAAATAATAGAAACACTTCCTTTCCGGATCATAATTGGCTCCGGCGTTGGTCTGGCAGTGGAGTTCTGCGATCTGAGACCACTCCAGGGACTCCCTGATGAGCCATGTCGGATTCGTGACCTTGCCTTTGATCCTGGAGAGCCGGTCCCTTACACTGGTCCCGGCAGACTCGTCGAGCGGGAAATAGTATTCTGTATTGTCACCCGAAACCCGCAGGTCACGGATGGCAAATGAGGGAACGTCGATAATGAAACCGCTGCGTCCGAACTGAATTTTCGGAAAGAAGGTATCCGGCAGATCCGCCTTCTCAGCGAACACCTTGTCTCCCAACGAAAGATAAACTGAATCTTTGTGGGAGTTGAACTCAAGCTTGACATCAACCCATCTGAGCGGAGGAAGGTTCTCCTTGTCGAGCTCCGCCTTTATGAGGCTGAACCTTCCCTCTTCGTTGAGACGAATCGTAAGACTTTGCCCCCTGTCGTAAGAAAGGTTCCAGATGGAGCCGGATTCTCCCTGGTCGGTGATCCTGAGGATGTAACCGAAATCGGATGTGTTGTATGTACACATCGAGAAGCAGATGGAGAGCCATCCGTCGAACCTGACTCGCTTGTCGCCGAAGACATCATACGAAGTCCTCTCCGCGATGCGCTTGTCCATACCCTGGAATCTGAGTCCCTGGGCGAAAGCCGTGGCAAACGCACAAAAAATGGCGATTAATGCCAGAAAATATTTAGACCACCTCATAATTAACCGGATTTACCCCGAAAATTAAAAAAATATAACCCGATTAACAAAAATAATTCGTAAATTAATCCATGAATAACCGACAGGTTAATCTTATGGGTTTAGTTTTGCGTGTAAAATAATGCTAACTCCAAACCCATAAATACAAACCACATGAAAACAAAACATCTATTTTTGATGATGGCCGGCCTTCTTCTGGTCGGATCAATGGCAGCCACATCCTGCAAAAAGGACGTGAAGCCTGAAGAAAACACTCCGGCGACCAAGACCGGAACGGTACGGGGAACCGTTACCGCAGACGACGGTTCTGCACTTGCAGACGTAAATGTCGCCGTCGGAGAGCTTACAGCCCTTACCGCAGCAGACGGTACCTACTCTATCGCGAACGTACCTCAGGACAAGTGCAGCGTAGTATTCAAGAAGACCGGCTTCGCCGATGCAACCATCGCCCTCACAGCCGCTTCGTTTAAGGATGGCGTTGCTACTGCAGATGCAATCATGGAAGTTGCCTGCGCAGTGATCGAGGGCGTAGTCTATATGGGAGAAGCCCCTCTCGCTGATGTAACCGTAAACCTCAACGACGGAGCACAGACTCTCGTGACCGCTGCTGACGGTGCTTTCAAGTTCGAGAACCTTATCCTGGACAACTACAAACTCACCTTCACGGCCAAAGATTGCCCTACAGTCGAGAAGACGGTCGCAAAGACCGATTTCAAAGCGGCAGACAACTACGTCGTCACGCTTGATGCCATCAACATGAGCGCGCTCGAGGTTCTCCCTGAACTCACACTCACCCAGCTCGAAGCCGCAGCCCAGGACTGGAGCTACAATGAGTTCAGAGGCGGACGCAACGGAGACGACTATCCGCACTTCGACTGGTCTACCGACTTCTTCTACTGCTATGTCGGCTACTCACACATCGGGTGGCTTGAGGAGCAGAATGAGGGAACTACCATCCAGATCAGGAATGACGCAAACCAGGGACATCAGGACAACCCCGCCGACCTTGAGAACTTCGACTCCTATGTGTTCGGCCGCAAGGCTATCACTGCCGACAACTGCAAGATGTACCTGAAGGTCCGCACCCACGGAGGACTTGCAAAGTTCGGCGTCATGGTAGTTGATCCCACCGCAGCTGACCCTACCGGCGTGAGAATCGGCGGAATCTGCGAGTACGACAACGACAGCTACACCAACGGTGACGGCGATCGTCCGGACTTCGAATACGACCTCAGCCCTTACATCGGAAAGACCATCTACATCGCTATCGGCATCTACCGCGCAGAGACCGGTGACTATTGGCATCAGCTCGTACTTCGCCGCATCGTCTTCGCCAAGGAGCGTCCGAGCGACTGGGGATGGTGCCCGGGCGAAGAACTCACGGAGGTTGGAACCAACTGGCACATGACCAAGGAAATGGTTCGCTCTACGATGCCTGTCACCCAGACCAAGGTTTTCACCGGGATCTCCGAGATCGGAGGCGACCGCGACAACTACGCCGAGGCATACGGTTCCTGGCGCAGCCAGAATCACCTCATGGGATACTGGGCTATGGTTCCTGTCCACAAAGACACCGAGCCTTTCCCCGGCGAGGGCTTCGTGATCAAGACCAACGGCGGCGGCACTCCAGCTTCGCTCGACGAGCCTCAGGCTTACATCTACGCCAAGCTCCCTATCGCAGCAGGGTCAGACAAGATGACCATGCGCGTACGTAACTTCAACACCAACAACGCAACCTGGTTCAAGGTCATCGCCATTACCGAGGACTGCAAAGTTGCCAACCTCGAGGCGTCGGAGACCCTTAAGGGACCGGACGAGCACAATATTCTCGAGAGAACTGACGGTGCATACAAGATGATCAGCGAGGGTGGCGGAAAGGACAATCCTGACGACTACACCAAACTTGTGTTCGACCTCTCTGCTTACGACGGCAGCAACGTAATCATCGCCATAGCTGTCTACAAGGGCGAGGAGAACGACGACGAGTGCAAGCTCGCATTCCACAGCATCGTACTTGAATAATGAAACGAACCCTTTTACTATATGCAGTACTGCTGGCTTTCCTGTCCAGCTGTACTGCGTGTACGGAAAGGACGCCTGCAGATCCTGACGATCCCATCGAGGAGCAGCCGACTGATAAAAAAGACGCACTTTCCGACGCAAAACAGAACTTGACACGCTCCCTTCAGATTCTGGAGGCGGCCAGGAAATTCTATTTCGACGGCAAGACCATGTACAGGTACTACAACCCATTCACCGGCACCCGCCCGTCGGAGAAGGCCAGCGTCTGGATGTACACGTCTTCGATCGAAGCCGTCAACGCTTTTCTCGCAGGGATCTCAGAACTTAAAGAAGCCGGAGACGCCTCGCTCTATGATCAGTATTACGGCACATGGAGCGGGGTTCTCTCCGAACTGTTCAGCGGCCTCGACTGGTATGAAGGGACCTTCCGCCTGATCTCATACACCGGCTGTGCGGACTGGTCCGTTTACGGAGTAAACCGCGGAACCAGCCCCCATACGGCAGCCGTCGACGGAATCAACAACGTCTACGACGACCAGGAGTGGCTCGTACGCGAACTTCTCCACTCCTACAGGATCACCGGAGAAGAAAAATATCTGGTCAAGGCCGAATATCTTGCATCCTATGTCATCGACGGCTGGGACTGTACCCTCAAGAGCGACGGCACCGAGCACGGGGGCATCGTCTGGGGGCCGGGATACTTCACCAAACACTCGTGCTCGAACGGTCCTTTCATAAGCCCGCTCGTCCGCCTTGCCGAACACTACAAGGACAAGGATGTGACGGCCGTGCACCATTATATCGGAACCGACAAGAAAAGACTCGTGGAGACGATGGACAAGAGCGAATACTACCTTATGTATGCGCGCAAGGTCTACGATTTCCAGAAGAAAAATCTCTACAACAAGAACAAGGGCGTCTATTACGACATGCTTGGGGCCAAAGGCGACGGCGTCAACTATGAGGTGGTAGACGGCGTGACCTACAGGGCCAACAACGAAGAACAGCGCGCAAGCGGAGAGTTTTACACGTACAATACGGGTACGATGCTCTCGGGCGCTGCCGACCTTTACAGAATTACGGGAGAGTCTGCATATCTGGACGATATGACCTACACCTCTTCCGCAGCCTTCCGCAACTTCGCCGTCAAGTCTGACGGTATCGAGGGATGCTACGAATATCCGGTCGACGGTTTCTCCAACTGGTTCAACAGCGTACTGCTGCGCGGTTGGGTGGACGTGTCGCCTTACTACACGAACGTAGATCTTCAGGTCATGAGCTTCCAGCACAACCTCGACTACGCATTCGAGAACAATCTTTACAAGGGGTTGCTTCCACCGAACCTGCTCTGTCCATGGAACACCATCCAGACCTATTGCAAGACTGAGGGCATGTTCGAATTCGCCTACGCCGCGGAATATGCGGTATTGGCGCACTATATCCTGAATAAAAAGTAATACGAATATATGGGACGAAGGTTGATTCTCTCAATCGCAGGATTGCTGATCGCGCTGAGCCTCTCCGCCCAGACGATACGTATCACCGGAACCGTCTTCGACGGGACCGGGCAGCCGCTTGCGGGCACGGGCGTGCTCATAAAGGGCACCACATCCGGTACGGCAACCGACCTGGACGGACATTACATCATCACGGCTCCTGTTGACGCGATTCTGGTATTCTCCTGTCTGGGATACACAACGCACTTTGAGAGCGTGGACGGCCGCAGCGAAATCAATGCGGTCCTTTCCGAGGACAGCACCTATCTGGAGAGCGTCGTGGTCGTAGGCTACGGCACAAGGAAGAAAGGCTCAATAACAGGATCCGTTGCCGGAGTCAATGGCGACGACATGCTCAGAACCAAATCCGAGAACCCTCAGAACATGCTCACAGGCCGGCTCCCCGGCGTGCGCGTCTGGCAGAAATCCGCCGAGCCGGGCAGCTACAGCAATAGTTTCGATATCCGCGGCCTTGGCAGTCCGCTCGTCATCATCGACGGCGTCCCCCGTACGATTGAAGACTTCCAGCGGCTCAATGCAAACGACATAGACAACGTCTCCGTGCTCAAGGATGCATCGGCAGCCATCTATGGCCTGCGGGGAGGCAACGGAGTTCTGCTCGTTACCACCAAATCGGGCGGAGAAGGCAAGAACGAAGTCAGGTACAACGGCTCTTTCACCTTCCAGTTCCCTTCGACCATGCCTGAACTTGCCGGCGCCATCGATGCGATGACCCTCTACAACGAGCAATCGATGAACAAGTCCGACGGTACCGGAACCATCGCCTTCACCCGGGACTACATGGACCTCTACCGGAACGGCTCCCGCACGGCAGAGGATTGGAACTCTCTTGTATTTTCC